>Ga0070706_100003476_pt1 | contig 15501 bp, 10 predicted proteins | sample KBSK5501metaG_FD_65476 | JGI IMG/M metagenome (GOLD analysis project Ga0070706, IMG submission 65476) | Corn, switchgrass and miscanthus rhizosphere microbial communities from Kellogg Biological Station, Michigan, USA - KBS K5-50-1 metaG | ecosystem: Host-associated > Plants > Roots >...
CAGCGTGCCGTTCTCCGACCCTGGATCCAGGACGGCCCAGTTTCCGTCCGGCTCGGCGATGAGGACAGCGTGCAGCCGGGAGACGCCTGGATCGGTGGGCGGGCCAGTCAGGTCGATCTCCGGCTCAAGCCCCCGCGACGCGCTGCGGCGGCCGATGCGCATCTCCGTCCCGGTCAGCCGGAACTGGCGCTCGGGACAGTACTCGGGAAACTGGACCGTGCCCGCGTCAGGCCCCCCCGCGGCGACCACACTGTCGTAGTACGCACGGTCGGCGGCCACCACCGCCGTCCATGCCGCACTGGGACCGGCGGGCCGCGATGCCGCGCCGTCACCCGGCCCCGTGACGGCGGGGCCGGGCTCTGCGACCGGGGCCCCCGGCCCGGAGCGGCTGGGCTCAGCGACCGGGGCCACCGGCCCGGAGCGACCCGGCGCCATGCCTGATGTGAAGTCGAACCCGCAGGCCTCGCAGAACTGTCCCGACCGGGCGCTCCCACACTGCGGGCAGGGCTCGGCCGACGGATCCGGGGGGCCGGCCGCCGGCGCCCCCGGAGCCTGCGCCGACGCGCCGACCCGCATCCCGCACACGTCGCAGAAATCGCTGCTCGCCGAATCGTGGCCGGCTGGACAGGTTGGCATCCGCGCCTCCGCCGCCTTCTCCCGTCGGGTTACTTCTTGGTCCTGACCGTCTTGGTTGATCTCGTGTCGAGCGCCATCTCGTCGGCGTCCTCGACCTTCTTCTTGAGCCGCACGGTGCCTGTCGCCGCGTCCACCACGTCGACGACCTTGGCCAGCAGCTTGGCGGTGTCCTCGTTGCCGGACTGCTGGGCGAGTGCGACCGCCCGGCCAAGCTTGGCCGTCGCGGTGTCTTCGTCACCATCCTTGCGGGCCTCCAGCCCTTCCTGAATCACCTGGGCCAACTCGGCCTGCCCGGTGTAATGAGCTACTTGCACGTTGATCCGGGTGGATAGTGCTTCGTCATCGGTCCAGATCGCCCTGACCAGTCCCTGGCCGAGCACCTCCGGGCCGGACGGCGAGGTGGCCACCAGGCTCACCCGGGCGGCCAGCATTTCCTGCCCGACAGCGCCCGGCGTTACCTCGACGCAGACGTGGTAATCGCGGCTCTCCTGGGCGCCCCACGCACCGGTCGGGTAGTCGCCCGCCTGCGGGCCGGACTGGGCGCGCCGGCCCGTCAGGTCCTCGACGGTCGGCGCCACTTGCTTCACGAACCGGACGGTCGCGTGCTGGGGCGTCCAGACCCGCAGTGCGACGTCGGCGACCTGCTTGCCCATCGCGGTCTGCATCATGGCCGCGAAATCGGCGGCCAGCCCGGCCGGGTCGGGCACGATGTCCACGGTGCCGAGCAGCGCGGTGGAGATCCTTCGCAGTTCTCCTACCTCCCAGTCGGTGCCGACGCCGCGGCAGTCGCAGCTGAAGACGCCATCGCACAGGCTGATCGCCGTGTCCAGCTGCTCGGAGCTCTCGTGCTGGTTCTTGCCGTCGGTGAGCAGGATGGCGTGGCGCAGCCCGGCCGGATGGGCGGTGAAGATCTGGTGCGCCAGGCGCAGCCACTTACCGATCGCCGTCCCGCCCCCTGGGCGCAGGCCGGCCACGGCTCGTTTCGCAGCCTCCCTGGTCCGCTCGTCAGCGATGGCCAGGCTGCCATCGGCCGGGAAGGCGGGCTGCGCTTTCTCCGTGCCCGCGATCACGGCGAAAGCCACGCCGTCGCGGATCACGTCCACGGCCGCCACGGTAGCCGCTCGAGCCTCGGCGATCTTGGTTTGGGGCGCGTTCATCGATCCGGAGCAATCGATGATGATGATCTCCGCGCTGCCGGTATCCGCGGCCGGCACCATGTCCGCCGTGTCCGGGGACGTCACCGTGACGACCGCGTTGACGTCCCGCCCGCCTTCCGGGATGTATTCGTTCTGGTAGACGTCCACCGTGAAATCGTTCTGGCTCATCGGTGTTTTTCTCCTCTGCTGGGATCAGGCGGAAGCCGGAGCGGCGGGCCCCTCGGACGCGGCGGGAACGGTCCGTGCGGGCGGGAACGGGACCAGCACCGCGGTGATGTTGTCGTTGCCCCCGGCGTCGAGCGCGAACGTGACCAGCCTGACAGCGGCGCCAAGCGGGTCGGTCAGCGCGGATGGCAGCGCCAGGTCCGCTAGTTTCGCCGCCTCGGGCTGGTAGTTCCACAGCCCGTCTGAGCAGAGCAGCACGACACCGGGACCGGGCGGCTCGAACGTCGCGACGTGCGGGGCCGATTCGCCGAGGTCCGCGCCGATCCAGCGCGTCACCACGTGAGCGTGCGGCGAGGCGAGCGCGTCGGCCTCGTCGAGCAACCCCGCCGCGACCATCTCCTCGGCCAGCGAGTCGTCCTTGGTGAGCCGCTGGGCGGGCGAGTCGGGGGCGGCCGCCAGCCAGTAGGCGCGGCTGTCTCCCAGCCAGCACACCGTCACCGCTTCGCTGGTCATCACCGCGGAGACCAGCGTGGCCGATGGCGCATCCCGGGACGCCCCGGCCAGGCTTTTCACCGCTTCCCCGGCCGAGCGGACGGCGGCCGACGACGCCTCCAGCAGGTCGTCACCCGCCCGCACCGCGGTGAGGAGCACGCGCACGGCTGCCTCCGCCGCCGCCAGCGATGCCTCATCCGGACGGTCTGAGGTGGAGACCCCGTCGCATACCACGGCCAGGGCGACGGGACCGGCCGCCGTGTCCGCGGTCGCGAGCGCCATCGCGTCTTCGTTCCTGTGATGCCGAAGGCCGCGATCGGTCACGCCCGCCAGCAGCCCGAGATCGAGTTCCTGATGATCACGGCCCGACGGCACCTTGCGCCCGCACGAGTCGCAGTAGCCGTCGGGGCTGATCTGAGACGACGAGCAGTACTGGCACGCTCGGGCCTGGTGAGGCTCTCCGCTGCTGACCGAGGCCGGGGCCAGTTCCGTCCCGCACGCCTCGCAGAAACTGTCCTGCGGGCCGACCGGCTGACCGCACGTCGCGCAGGCGCCGGCTGACGCCGCCGGGCCGCCCGTCACAGCCACGTCCGCGGGCGGACGTCGTTGGCCAGGTCGACAAGCTCGATCCGGTGTGCCGCGTCGGGCGCCAGCCGGGCCAGCGCCCGGTAACTGCCCTCCAGGCCGAGGCGCAGCGCGCGCTCGTTCAGGTCACAGCCGAGCAGCTGGCCGCGGCCGACCGGCTGCCCGGCGGCCACGCAGCCGAGCGCGGCGCGCAGGATCTCTACGGTCAGGCGCTGCTGCCGGGCGGCGTCCAGCTTCAGCCGACCCAGCCGGACACCGGCCTGCCGCAGGTCGTCGGCGGTGACCGCGGCCTGGTCGCGGCTGGTGGCGTGGATCCGCACCGCGACGATCTGCGCCGCCACGTGATAGCTGGATGTCTCGGGCACCGCGGCGAGCGCGGCGATGGCTGCGGGGGCGTCGCCGGCCGCCAGCAGCACCCGGGCCAGCCCGAATGCAGCGCTGACGTAGGACCGGTCAACCGCCCACACCAGCTGGAAGTAGCGGATGGCGGCGGCCCGGTCGCCCGCGGCCTCCGCAGCGAACGCGAGCGCGAGCTTCGGCGCGAGCTCACCGGGAAGCGCGTCACAGACAGCATCGAACGCGGCCCGGGCCGCGTCGGGCTGGCCCCCAGCCAGCTCGCTCATCCCCTGGTACCAGGTGGTCCGCCAGTCGGCGAGACCGCTCGCGACCAGATCGCGCAGGGCCGTGGCGGCGCCCTCCAGGTCTCCGGTAACGATGAGGGCGCGGGCCAGCGCCAGGCGGGTCTCCGCCGACTCGGCCACCCCGGGCGGTGTCCCGGCCTCCCCCGTGACCGCGCCGAACAGCGCCGCGATCCGCTGGTCTGGTTCGAGGGTGCTCAGTGTGGCCAGGTATCCCGCGGCCGGGTCGGCGGTGTCCACCTGCGGCACCGGGAGTCCGGCCACGATCTCGGCGGCCGGTGGCACCGCGGCCTGCGACAGGGCGCCGTCCAGGTCCATCGCCGCCACCGAGCCGATCGCCTGCAACTCCGGGCTGAACAGCGCGGAGAACGCCGGCCGGGGGTCGCCGTCACCGACGGCGACAACCTCACGCAGGACCCCGGTGAGCTGCTCGGCCATCTCGTCGGCCGTGCCGAAGCGGCGGCCCGGGTCCGGGTCGGTGGCCCGCCGCAGCAGCCGGTAGAACGACTCCTGCTCGGCCAGCAGCGGAACCTTCGCCGGTTCCGGCAGGCTGTGGGCGTAGGTGCTCTGGTAGCCAGTGAACTCGAAGGTAAGCAACGCCAGGGCACGGCCGACCGTGTAGAGATCGGAGGAAGGGGACGGCCCATCCGCCGCGATCTCCGGCGCCTGGTAGCCGACCGTCCCGTAGATCGGGCTGTCCTCGTCGTCGATCCGCCGCACGCCGCCCATGTCGATGAGCTTGAGTTGTTCTTCCGTCTGGATGACGTTGTCCGGCTTGAAGTCGCAGTAGACCAGCCCCCGGCTATGCAGGTAACCGAGCGCGGGGAGTACCTCGATCGCGTAGGCGAGCGCAACCGGAAGCGGCAGCGATTGGCCGGCCTGGCGCCGCTGCAGCAGAATCTGCCTCAGCGACTGCCCGCTCACGTACTCCATGACGATGTACCCGGCTGCCTCGCCGCTGCGCCGGTCGGCGTGCTGGACAAAGTTGTAGATCCGGACGATGTTCGGGTGCTCGACCTCCGCCAGGAACCGCCGTTCGGCGACCGCCGCCGCCATCGCGTCGGTGTCCCCGCTATCGAGCAGGCCCTTGAGCACCACCCACCGGTCGCTGACGTTACGGTCCTGAGCCAGGTAGATCCAGCCGAGCCCGCCGTGGGCCAGGCAGCCGAGCACCTCGTACTGGCCGCCGACCAACTCCCCGGCCTCCAGCTTGGGGATGAAGGAGAACTTGTTACCGCAATTGCGGCAGAAACCCTCGGCCAGGCCGGGCCGCCCGTCCCGGCTGCGCCCGACGGGGCGCTCGCACCGGCCGCAGAATCGCTTGCTCTCGGGTACCTGCGGGTCGGCGAGCACCGCGCTGGCCGGATCACGGGCCGGGATCGGCGGAATCTCCACCAGTCCCGCGCCCAGGCTGCCCCTGGACCGGCTGCCTCCCGGCCGCGAGCCCCGGCTGCCAGCCGACCGCGAGCCCCGGCTGCCCATGGTGCCGACGGTCGGTGCCGCGACCGATGCCGAGCCGCCCCGGGGGCCGGCGGCGGCGGCGGACGCGGCCGGGACCGCCCCTGAGACCGCGGCGGACGCGGCCGGGGCCGCGGCCATCCCGCAGACAGTGCAGTACCCACCGTCGATCACCCCGCTGCAGCCCGGCTGGGTGCACGTGGTCGTGGCCGCGTTCATCGCTGCCGTCCCCGTCCGCTGAGCGCCACGATTGCCTCCTGGTAACGAGTCACCGCGCCCGCCGCCGACGTGAGGTCGCACGGTGCTGTCCATAGCAAGTCATGGGCCCGGTCATAACGCGCGGTGAGATCGGTGTCCTCGGCGGCCCCGAGCCTGCCCGCCTTAGCCTGGTAGGCGTCGAGCAGGCCACGCAATTCGTCGCGCCTAGCCAGCAGGGCCGTGGCCGCCCGTTCGGCATCCTGGCATCGCTGGGTCGCGGCCGCCGCTTGCTTCTCGATGACGTCCAGCTCGGAAGCCAGCCGGGTCCACCGTCCAGCGGCTCTGAGCGTCTCCAGGGTGGCCAGGCGCCCGGCCAGGTCGGCGACCTGGGGTGGCGGAGGCGGCAATGCCGACTCGGCGATCTTCGCCGCGGCCCGCTCCCGTGCCGCCACGGCGTCGTGCCATCTGGCCGTCGCCGCCGCGACCGCAGCCGATATGGCGGCGATCCGCCGCTGCGCATCGTCACGCAGCCGCGCGAGCTCGCCGACCCGGGACACGGCGGCGGCGGTCTGCTCCCGCAGCCGGTCCAGCCGGGCGGTATCCACCTGGCCGCGCTGCCACAGCGAGAGCGGGTCCGAGTTCAGCACGTCGCGCACGCGGCCAAGCTCAGCGCTGGCCGAGGCGAGCGCCCCAGCTGACTCGTCGTCGGCGAGTCCCTCCGCTTGCTGACCGGCCTGGGCCAGCTCGGCGCTGATCCGGTCGAGCCGGTCCGCTACCTCGTTCCATACGGTCTCGGCCGTGGTCACCACCTCGGCGACCCTGGCGAAGATACGGTTCATTTCCCGTACGGCGGTGGCGAGGGTGAGTTCCGAGCGTCCGCTGTCGGTCAGATCCCGCCGGGCCAGCGGCGCCGGGGCCTGGGTCAGCCGTACCGAAATCCCGGTGAGCAGGGTGGTAATTTCCGCCAGCTCCGGACCCGACGCGCGGCGTATCCGGGCCAGCAACTCGGCCGCGCGGGCAACGACCGCCGAGTAGGCCGTGAAGATCTCCCACATGCTGGCCAGGTCGGCGGTGGCCGCCTCCCAGCGCTGCTTGGTCTGGCCGGCCAGACTCGCCCCGGCGAGCAGCCGCTTGCCGAAGCTGCCATCCAGGTCGAGCAGGTTCGCCTGGATGCCGTCGCGTTGCTCGGTGGCGACCGCCACCGCCGCCGCCGCCTGCTCGCGTGTCATCGCCATCGTTCAGCCCTGGTAACGGGCTGGCGGCGGGGCGGGGACCGGGGCGCCGATCCAGTGGGCATAACTGGCGGCCCACCGACCGTCGCTGCGCATCTGCGCGAGCACGGCATTGACGAACCGGACGAATTCGGGATGCTGCTTGGAGATCGCCAGGCCGTACGGCTCATCGGTGAAGCGCGGGCCTACCAGCCTGGTGTAGGGATCCTGGGCGGCCAGGCCCGCCAGGATCGAGTCGTCGGTGGAGACCGCGGCGACATCGCCCTGCTGGAGCAGGACCAGGCAGTCCGTCCAGTAGGGGACCGCGACGGGGATGGGGTGCGAGGCGGCGGCGGCTATGTTGGCGATAGAGGTGGACCCGGTGGTGGCGCACACCTTCTTGCCGCCGAGGTCGGCGATGGTGCGGACCGGCGAGTCGTTCTCCACCAGCACCCGCTGGCCCGCGTCGTAGTAGACGGTGGAGAAGTCGACCAGCGTGAGCCGCTTGCAGTTGATCGTCATCGTATGCGCCACGATGTCGACCGCGCCGGACTGAATGTCAGGGATCCGCTGAGCATCCGTTATGGCTTTGAACTGGACTTTGCTGGGGTCTCCGAAAATGGCCGCGGCGACCGCGTGGACCATGTCGATGTCGAACCCCTCGATCTGCCCTTTGAGCGGATTGAGAAAACCGAAGTGGTACGTGGTCTGGTCGACTCCCGCGATGAGATAGCCGCGGGCGCGGATCTTTGCCATCAGCGAGCCCGGCGTCACCTGCGGCGGGCCGGCCGGGCGCAGGCTGGCCGTGGGATCGCAGGACGCGCCCGGTGCCGTCCGATGGGCCGCCGCCCGATAGGCCGCCGCCCGCTGCGCCGACGCCCCGGCCAGATGGGCTGCCCGCACCGCCATCCGGGCCGGGACCCCAGGCGCAGCCGAGAAGGCCACTGCCGCCATCAGGAGCACGAGCAGCGGCAAGGTGAGCCAGGTCCGCGTCTTCATCGGTACTCCGCAAGCCGCTGAGTAAGTCCTCGCGCGCACCCGGCCGCCATGACCAGAGACAGCACGATCAGTCCGACTTCCAGCCCGGTCGCCGCGTCCCGGCCGGCCACGGCGCGGGCGTGGAAAACGACCTGATCCGCGGCGATCCCGCTGCTGAGCGCGCTGTCCAGGCGCCCGAACGCCGCGCCGGAATCACCAGGTGCTGACCCGATGGCCGACTGCACCGCCTGGCTGTGCGCACCGCCGTCATCCTGGGAGCGCACCCGCTGGTGGGCGGCGTACCAGGCGGTCGCGTCGGCCGCTGCCGCAGCGGCGTACCCCGATCCCGGGCTGCCGCTCGCGGCGCTGGCCGCCGCCGTCAGCAGCGTGCCAGGTCCGGGTCCGAGCTTCGTGCGCACGCTGGTGAAGTCCGCCTGGAAGCTGTCGTCGCCGCTGTTGTCGATCAAGGTGAGGCTCTCGTCGGCGTGCGCCTGTAGCGCCGCGATGTCGGCCTGGGCGAGCGCCTCCACGGGAGCAGATCCATGATCGTGTGCTTGCCCCAGCTCGACCCGCGCCACGGTAAACGCGACGATCAGCCAGAGCAGCGATACGGCGCCGGCCACGGAAGCAACCGCCAGCCCGACGTTGACCACCCGGTGCGTCCGCCCGGACAGCCACCGCTGGGCCCGGTACAGCACATAGCCGACGATGATGGCGACAACCAAGGCAATGGCTATGGACGGCAGCCCGGTCGCTTGACTGCTCTCGGCGGCGAGCCGCGCGTTGGCCTGCGCGGACAGGTCGCGGGCCGCCGGGAGCAGCGTGCCGCGCATCAGGCTGGACGCCTCCCGCAGGTAGGCGGCCCCCAGGGGCAGCCCGAGCCGGTTGTCAGCGCGCGCCGTTTCCACCTCACCGGTGTAGACAGGAAGGCCCGCCGAGATTCTCGTCAGGTCGCTCGCGGCGGCCGAGTGGCCTGCCACGGCCGTGGCCGACTCCAGGCTGGACGCCGCCTCGGCGATGTCGGCCAGATAGCGGTGCCGAGCGGCGAGCGGCTCCAGACCGCCGGACAGGAACGCCGTCGCCGCCGTGGCGTCCGCATCGGAAAGCGACCGGTAAATCCGCTGGCCGTCCAGGCTGAGCGGTTCACTGGTGCCGACCACGTCACCGGCCGCGGACGTGCGCTGGTTCGCCGTCCAGGCCGCCACCGCACCCCAGATCAGCGACAGCGCGACCAGGCCGACGAGAAGCAGCCACAGCCTGCCGGGCGTCGTAGTGGCGCGGAGAGGCTGCGCAAGCAGCCGCCGTGGTGCCTCGACCTGCGTGGAGCCCGGCCCATTGCCAACAGTGGTCATCGCAGCCCCGGTTACGCCCGTACATCGCTAGTGGTAGCAGGATAGTAACCAAAATCGGGTTCGTCCGACCGGCGCTGCCGGGCCGCTGCGGAATCGGGCCGATAGAGCTGCGGAACCGGGCCGATAGAGCCGTGGAACGAGCCGGTGATAGCTGGGCGGAACCGGCACGTATTACAGGCGCATGTCGGCCAAGGTTTCCGAACCTGTCACGCTCAGTTACTGATCTATGAATCTGGCCGCGTGATGATCGGAGCGTGTGTGTTGCTAGCGCAACTCCTGCTGCCTGCCCGCGGTGGCCGCATCGCCAGCCAGACGGCCGCGCAACGCGGGGCGAGCCGTGAGGGTCGTGCGGCTGGCCAACTTCGTCGCCCCTAGCTCTGGCGGGCTCCGCACGGCGCTTCGCGAACTCGGCGCCGGATACCTGGCGGCCGGGCACGATCCGGTGCTCATCATTCCTGGGCCTCGGCCGGGGCGCCAGCAAACCGAGCAAGGGCTGGTCATCACGATCCCCGGGCCGATGGTCCCGGGCACCGCCGGATACCGGGTGATCACCGCGCGGCACATGCTGCGGCGGTTGCTCGACGGTCTGGAGCCGGACCGGCTCGAGGTATCCGACCGCACCACACTGCGGTGGACCGGTGCCTGGGCCCGGGCGCGCGGCGTGAGGTCCATGATGGTCTCCCATGACAGCCTGGTCGGGCTGGCCACCATGTTCAGGCCGCCGGGCCTGCCCACAGAGCGGCTGGCCGACCGGCTCAACCGCAACACCGCAGCATCCTTCGATGTCGTTGTCTGCACGACCAGATGGGCGGGGGCCGAATTCCGCCGGCTTCGCGTGCCGAACCTGATCCAGGTGCCGCTCGGCGTCGACCTGGCCTGCTTCCATCCGGCCTGCCGCGACGAGAACCTGCGTTCCGGGCTGGCCCCGGACGGCCGGCCGCTGCTGGTGCACTGCAGCCGGCTCTCCCCAGAAAAACGCCCAGAACGTGCCATCGGCGCACTAGCCGAATTGCACCGCCGGGGCGTACCCGCCGTGCTCGTTGTCGCGGGCGACGGCCCGCGGCGCCGGTCACTGCAGGCCCAGGCGGGCCGGCTGCCCGTCCGGTTCCTGCGGCACGTCGCCGATCGCGGGCTGCTGGCCAGGCTGCTCGCCAGCGCCGACGTTGCGATCGCCCCCGGGCCGGTCGAGACCTTCGGCCTTTCCGCGCTTGAGGCCCTGGCCAGCGGCACGCCGGTCGTGGTGAGCAGCCGGAGCGCCCTGCCCGAGGTGATCGGGCCGGCCGGGCTGGCCGTCGAGGACGACGATGCTGCGTACGCCGACGCGGCCGAGCGGCTCCTGCAACGCGACGTGACCGAGCGCAGGCGCATGGCGCGCAAACAGGCCGAACGGTTCGACTGGCCCACTGCCGTGAATGGCTTCCTGAGCGCCCACCAGATAAGACCTGCCCCGCACAACGGCTCCGCGGGGACGCCGCCGTCCGCCCTGGCGCACAAGTGAGCGAGCCGAAGGGGCGCGGCGTCGCCTGGACTGACGCGCCGAAGGGGCGCGGCGCTGCCTGGACTGAGGAGCGCGCCCGCGAGCCAAAGGGGCGCGGTGGTGCCTGGACTGAGGAGCGAGGAACGAGCGACGAGGGAAGGCGCCGCCCTCAGGCGCCCCGGAGGCGAGCGGGAAAACAGAGCACGAGCGACGAGCGACGAGGGAAGGCGGCGCAGTGAAGGGGGAAGGGGAGGCGGGCGGGGCCCCGGAGGCGCATAGGAAACACAGCGTGATCGGGCACCCATGGTGACAGCGGCCGGCCGCGCTGGAACCCCCTGGGCGGAGCCGGGAGGGACGATGCGCTTTGCCGCGCTGGGCGACTCGGTCACGGTCGGCCTCGGTGATCCGATGCCGCATGGTGGCTGGCGTGGCTGGGCGGCCCTGCTGGCCGACTCGCTGGCCCCCCCGGATCAGGTCGAGATGAGCAACCTGGCCCGTTGCGGCGCCCTGATCAGCGACGTGGCCGGCGAGCAGTTGCCCAGGGCCTTGTCCATGCGGCCCGCGTTTGCCTCGGTGCTGGCCGGCATCAACGACACGCTGCGCGGGAAGTTCGAGCTCGCCGCGATCGCCGAGGACCTGGAGGAGATCGTCGTCGCGCTGCAGCGTGCGGGGGCGCTGGTCCTCACCGCGAGCCTCCCGGACCCGGGGCTCCTGCTGAAGATCCCCGCATCCATCCGCCGGCCGCTCGCCCGCCGTGCTCATGCGATCAATTCTGTCCTCGGCCAGCTGGCGCTGCGCTACGACGTCATCCACGTCGATCTGGCCTCTTACCCGGCGATCTATGACAAGCGCATGTGGGGGGTTGACCGGCTGCACCCCAGCGAGCGCGGCCACCGGCTGCTGGCCCGGCTGTTCGCCGCCAGGCTCGCGGAGCACGGGATCGCACCGCTGGCACTGCCCAGTCCCGAGCCGGCCAACCCGGAACCCACCGCCTGGGCGCAGGCGCACTGGATGGCGACGAAAGGAACCGGCTGGCTGGTCAGGAGGTCGCGTGACCTGCTGCCGAGTTTGATGCAGCTCGCGCTGAGCGAATGGTGGCACGAGTCGCACGGCCGGGTCCCGGCCCCACTGGCCGGGCAGGCCGAACTGCTGCCGGTCGGGCAGGCCAACCCCATGAATGTGACATGGCCCGGGTTATAACCCGCGCAATGGCACATTCACCGGGTTGGGCGCGTAGTCGCGGGACAGGCCGGGCGGGGCTAGCGGGAGCGGGGGGTCGGGCGCGTTGTCCGCGTGCAGCTCGGCCAGCTTCCTGGCCGTCTCGCCCACTTGCGTGCGCAGCTCGCCCGGGTCCACCACCTCGACCTCAGCCCCGAGAGCGAGCATGTCGAGAACCGCTGAGGAGATCGAGTCGATCCGGACCGAGGCCTCGACCCAGTCCTCGCGTCCCGCGACCGGAGGAGCGTTCCTGCGGATCCGGACGCCGGCCGGCCGGCCGAGGAGCGCCGCGAGCCGCCGGCCGCGGGGCGAGAGCCGAACCCGTGCCCGCTGTGCGGCCGCCTGCGGGCCCACGCCGTCCCGCCGCGCCCCCACCTGCGGGCCCGCACTCTCCCGCGGGTACCGGGCAGCCGGAAGGTCGCTGCTGAATCCGTCGAGCAACTGGAATCCGCCCGCCGACCCTCGGACCGCGTAGACCGGAATGCCAGCACCGCTCAGGGCCTCGATGTCACGGAGGATGGTGCGCTGCGACACCTCAAGCTCGGCGGCAAGCTGTTTCGCTGTCATCCGGCCCCGGGCTTGAAGCAGCCCGAGCAGGCCGACCAGTCGGCTGGCGCGCACAGGACCCAAGATAGTCCCGAATCACGACAGGAGATGTCATGTATCAGCTGTCATAATCGCCACGATGATCACGAGGGGAGACGCACTATGGGGACCGTTGTCGCCGGATCGGGAACTGCCGACGATCCGTGGATCTTGAGCACGCCGCCGGGGAAGTCCGAATTCGAGGGGTGGCGCGACGAGAAGTCCGACCCGCCCGCGCTCGTCGTCCAGGTTGGCACGACCCAGCTACGCTACCTGCTTCGCTGCATCGATGATCTGCACACGATGCTGCACGAGCACGGCGACTGGATGCCGCTTGGCAACGCCGACGAGCAGAAGGAGGCCAAGGAGGGCACGGTCGAGGCCTGGGCCCGGTCACCGGCCAACCCCGCCGGCGGCTGGTATGGCCTGAAGAAGGGACTGCGCGGCCGGTTCGGTAACTACGTTCCCCCGGTTCTGGAGGCGCTGGGCCTGGCCGAGGTCGAGCACGGCGCCCGCAACAACAGAATGCGCGCTCTCTGAAGAACCTGGCCGCACCTCGCAGTGGGACCGTTCCTGGCCGCACCTCGCAGTAGGACCGTTCCTGGCCGCACCTCGCAGTAGGACCGTTCCTGGCCGCGCCTCGCAGTGGGACCGTTCCTGGCCGCACCTGGCTACGGGACGGCACGCCGCCTGCCTACCGAGCCAGCGTTACCTTCACCCCCGACGGCAGCCTGCAGCTCACGCGCGGGTCCTGGCAGGTAGCCATCCAAGCCGCCGGCTGACACGCCTGCCGCGCCGGGCAAGATCGTACAGGGCCGCGAGGAGACGGCCGGAATGAAACTTTCATCCGCCATCGGAGCAGGCCGGGGCCGACGATCGCCCATGAGCTGGCAGAAGTTCGGCTCAGCGGGATTTCTTGACATATGTCCGGACTTGCTGGTCTAAACCGGTTTCATCGGGTGCTACGCTCCCGCCCTCTTCGAAGATGACGAGGAAGGCCACGGGGAGGCCTCGTGAGACGGCCGATCCCTCCCGCCTGCGAGTCATCGTGAGGGGTGCCATGGCTTCCCGCCCGCGGCCGATCCGGCTCACACTCGTGGGTCTGTTCATCGTCCCCATGCTCTCGCTGCTGGCCCTGTGGGGTTACGCCGCGAGCGTCACGCTCGGGAACGCCATCCAGGAGCGCAACTACAGCGTCCAGGACGCCGAGATCGGCGCGCCCGCTGATGCCCTCGCGGCCCAGCTCACGCAGGAGCGCCTGCAGGCTTTCATGTGGCTGAGCACAGACCGCCAGGAGCCGGTCGGACCGCTGGCCGACGCGCAGAAGCGCACCGACGCGGCGATCGCGGCGTTCCGGCGGGGGGCTGATGCGGCGCGAGGCGTGATGTTCGCGTCAGGCGAGGTACCGCTGGCCAGGTTCCTCGCGAAGCTGGGCCAGCTCAGGGGCATCCGGGCCGCATACAACTCCGGAGCCATGGGCGCACTCGCGGCGTTCCAGGCCTACAACAGTATCGTCGATGCCGAGTTCCAGCTCTACAACAGCCTGATCCTGGTCAGCGACGTTCCCCTCTACCAGCAGTCGGCACTGGGCGTCGAGGGCGATCGCGCACTGGAACTGGCAGGCCGCGAGCTAGCCCTGGTCAGCGGGGCTCTGGCGACCTCGGGTGACCAGATGAGCACGGCCGACCGGGAGCTTTTCGCCGAGACTGTGGCCAACCAGCGGCTCCTGATCGGCGACGTGCTGTCACAGCTGGACCCGGACCTTCGGGCCGGATACGAGCGGGTCTACAGCTCGCCGACGCATAGCCGTTTCGAGGCGATCGAGAACCGGATCAGCGCCAGCATCGGCAGCACCGGACCCGTCCCGGTGACGGCCAGCACGTGGCAGGAGGCCGCCCCGTCGTTCCTGGCCGCCTTCAATCGCGCTGCGGAGCAGGATCGGATCGCCCTGACCGGGGCGAGCAGGCGCCTCAGCGACAGGCTCCTGATCCAGGTCGCGCTGGCGGGCGGGCTCGGCCTGGTCGCGCTGGCGGCGTCGGTCTTCATCATGCTGCGGTTTGGCCGACGGCTTACCCACGAGCTCACCAGCTTGCATGCGGCGGCTCGCAGCATGGCCGAAGAGCGGCTGCCCGGGGTCGTTGATCGGCTGCGCCGAGGCGACGCAGTCGACGTGCTGGCCGAGTCCCCGCCGCCCATTCCCGGCAAGATCGCCGAGACCGCCCGGGTGGCGACGGCCTTCTCCACTGTGCAGCGGACGGCCGTGGAGGCGGCAGTTGGCCAGGCCAAGCTGCGTGACGGGATGAACCGGCTTTTCCTCAATCTCTCACGGCGTAACCAGTCGCTGCTGCACAGGCAGCTCACCATGCTCGACTCGATGGAGCGCCGGACCGATGATCCCGCGGCACTGGCCGACCTGTTCCAGCTTGATCACCTCACCACCCGCATGCGGCGGCACGCCGAGAGCCTGATCATCCTCTCCGGGGCGATCCCGGCGCGCGGCTGGCGCGACCCCGTTCCGGTCGTTGACGTACTGCGCGCCGCGGTCGCCGAGGTGGAGGACTACGTCCGGGTCGACGTGATCACGGAGTCGTCGCACGCGGTGGTCGGCAAGGCGGTCAACGACGTGATTCACCTGCTCGCCGAGCTGATCGAGAATGCTACGGCGTTCTCGCCGCCCAGCACCCGGGTCGTGATCAGGGCCGACGAGGTGGGCAGTGGTTTCGTCGCAGAAATTGAAGACCGCGGGCTCGGCCTTACCGCTGACGAGCTGGCCGACATCAACGAGCGCCTCGCGAGCCCACCCGAATTCGACCTCAGCAACAGCGATCAGCTCGGCATGTTCGTCGTCGGCCGGCTGGCCGCGAAGCACGGGATCAGGGTCTCGTTGGTCGGGTCACCCTATGGCGGGACAACCGCGATCGTGCTGATGCCACGCGACATCATGGTGCCGGGAGGCGAGCTGGACGCCAGTGGCGGTACCAGCGACAGCCACCGGCCCGCGGCCGCCAGCGACGAGAACGGCGCCATGCGGGCCCGCACCACAAGCTCCTCGGAGCCGCAGCATGCGCCGACATCCATGCTGGCCGGCCGCCACCGGACGACAAGCCCTCCCGGCCCCCCGCTCCCCCTGGTCCCGGCGGCCCCGCAGGATGTCCCGGTGGTGGGTGGCCGGACAGACCTGGGGCTGCCCCGGCGGCTTCGCCAGGCCAGCCTGGCCCCCCAGCTCCGTGATCCCCCGCCCGGGGCGGCGAGCCCCACCCTGATCGAGATGGAAACGGGCGACGCCCGGACGCCCGATCAGGCTCGCACCCTCATGACGTCCCTGCAGCAGGGCTGGCAGCGCGGACGAAC
>Ga0070706_100003477_pt1 | contig 15495 bp, 9 predicted proteins | sample KBSK5501metaG_FD_65476 | JGI IMG/M metagenome (GOLD analysis project Ga0070706, IMG submission 65476) | Corn, switchgrass and miscanthus rhizosphere microbial communities from Kellogg Biological Station, Michigan, USA - KBS K5-50-1 metaG | ecosystem: Host-associated > Plants > Roots >...
GAAGAGTTCCTGTGGAAGCGAGGGATTCTTCTTGTCGACGGCCGCAGAGTCGAACCACCAGGACACAAAGATCCCCGCTCACTTGTGTGCCGCGTGTCCCCCGACAGTCTAGCTGCGAGACTAGGTCTGGCACTCCAAGTGCACCCCGAATACCTGGCTGATAAAGCCGACGCAAAGATTGTAATCAATGCCCTTAAGGGTGCCAAGGTTCTCATTGACGAGGTCGATTCTTCTGATGCGGCACTGGCTGTTCTTGCTCGCGACGGTATGCAGGAGCGCGTCCAATTGACCGATACCCAACTGACGGCCCTGCGCGATGCATTCGAGCGCCTCAGCGAGGAGCAACAACGATCGCTTGGTCTTCGGATAGGCCGCAACGTTGAACTGCGAGGACGGCGGTACAACAACCGTGGAAAATCCGAGCAGATTTGGATCTCTCCTGCGGATGCCTACCTGCCTCCGGCTATCGACCATGAGGCGGACAGCTTCGGTCGTGCCGCCGACCGAACCCCGGGGTTGGCTTGGCTAGACACGTCGTATGCCCGGGTGCTGAAGCGTACAGGTGGACGGAGAGAGCTCGGTGCTCAGCGGTTTCTGGTCCGCTTGGGCGCAGCTACAGCCCCTCGCCTCACCAAGGTGTTGGACGAGTTTCAGCTCTACACTCGCGACCCTCGGTTGGTGAGCCCGCTCTTCAGAAGGGATCGGCCACCCATCCAATCCCTTGAGATCGAGGCTCTCGCGCAGTATGCAACTCACCTGATGGACGATCGCTGTTCTCCAGATCTCGACGCCGTCATCCGGCACATACGAGCCGACAGCCCCGCCGCTCGCCGACGCAGGCGCGGCCTTGCATTGTTGGGAGTCCTCGTACGCGCGTGGGACCGCATGTACGCAGAGCATCAATACGCAAAAGCCGTCTCGGCGTACAACGGGTACTGGAATGAGCGTGGTCAGGTCATCGCCACTTAGCTCGCCCGTGCCGCGAGTGAGCCGTGGCTTCCAAACACTAATGGAACGCTCTGCGCTCCCTCACAGCTGTACCTGCCCACAGATGCCAATCGACTTGCATACGGCAACGACAGACGAAACTTCCTTGCAAACCTACCTGATCACGTCCTGCGTAGTCCGGCGTGCCTCGGGCTTCGCATCAAACCCGGCCCCACAGCGAGCAACTTGGTGGATCGTCTCATACAGTTGCGCGATGGTCCACAAGGCGAGGTCGACGACACTGAAGTACGAAAGGTGTATGAGTTGCTTGCCCGGAAATGTCCTGCCTCAGACGCCCGGAGCCGGTTGGTCGATGACCTCACGATTACCAAGTTACGAACCGCATTCAAGGGCGGTAGGACGGATCGTGGGCTTCTTTACTTAGACGGGCACTGGTACTCGCCAAGTGCCGTGTTCGCAGGCCCTCGTGTCTTCGGACGATGGCGTCCCTTCGTGTCTTCGTCGTCAACCCTCGATCCGCTCTGGCTCATCCTCGGCATCCGGACCCCCGACTCACAGGACTGCATTGCAGTTCTCCATGAGATCGCGAGAGCGCCACTCGCTTCGGAAGATCGCGCCACAGTCCTTGGAACCATGAGGGCGCTCGCGGCACACCTAGCGTCAATCTCTCCTGAATTGCGAATGCAACTACGACGGTTGCCTTTGTGGACGGGTCGGGGCTGGGTGTCCAAACGTCCCATCTATGCGATCGAGGACGAATCACTCGCCGCGCAGGTCGCTGAGAAAATCCCCGTCTGGATGGCCGGGTTCTCGTCACTCTCCGACGTCGAGGAGCTGCTCGACCCGCTTGGCGTTGAAGTGATTCGGCCGGACGACTTTGCTCCACTCTCCGTCGACGGTCGCAGTATCGCAGAAGGGGAGAACCTACGAAAGCGCTTTAGCCTTGCAGTTGAACATCTCAGCGATGCTCTCATCCGAGGCGACAGGTCCTTATATGACTCGTTGACGTTGAGTTGGAGGGATCTCTGTGGAGCACCCGTCATGATCAACCCTGATCTTGAGTTGGCTTTGACCCTTAAGAGTCGATTGCCGCTCACCGTGGTTGCTGATGCGCACATGAACCGCAATCCTCTTGTGTTCATCGTTCGCTCCGAGGAGCTTGCTGGCCGTGCAGATGCGGGTGGCAGTGCCATCGCGTCTCTGTTCAATGGGGACCGCCAAAAGGTTGCCTGGGCGTGGGCTGACATGTGGGCTCGCGCCGGAGAGGGAGCGACTCGTGATCGTCTGATCCTCCCTGAGGCTGACACGGACAGCAACGAGGCTAGCGACGCGCTTGTGCGCCTCAAGGCTCAGACCGATAAGCGATCTGCTCGAGGCCAGCGCTCGGCGCCTTCTGGGAACTCGGGAGGCACCACACTCGTGAACGTCAGACCCCTCAAAGATCTCTCTGTGCTTCACCCTGACAACGGCACGATCATCAACCAGGGCGCCACGGTCGGCGGGATTCTCTTCCCAACACGAAAGCCGCTCGTCCCACCACCCGGACCTGAGGCTGGTATCGGGCCAGACGATGGGAAAAGTAATCATCGTGCATCGCGCTCTGAAAGCACCGTGCTACCACCAGCTTCCGAGCGCGAGCGGCTAGCCCTCAGCGCGATACAACAGGCGCTCAGAGCGGACAAGAAAAAACTCGTTGATCTGCGAGCAAGACACGGCGTGGGAGCCGACGTCGTCGACGATCTCCGCCAATTTTATGAGATCAAGATGGCCTCATCGAGCGAGGTACCGAATGAAATAACGATGACCGCGTCCGAAGTGGCACGCGCCCAGGCGGAACCGGATTTCTTCCTTGCTGTCGTCTCGGGCCTGGAGGAACTGACCGGGGAGCTACGTGTCAGGTTCATCTTCGACCCGCTCCGCCTCCCCATGAAGATCAGGGGCGATGTTACTCTGAGCGGCGTCCGCGAGGCGGAGGTTCTTGAGTTCGTGTTCTATGCTGAAGGCGGCGCGGTATCCAACCCAGACCCAACGGCGACGAAGCTGGATTAACCGACTCCCATTGATCTCTCACTCAACCGGATCCTATGAGCCCTTAAGCCAAGCCGTCCCCAGTCTCGGGAGATGTAGCAGATGGCATCCCTGCATCCCTCCCACTGTCTATGACTTTCCAATGCAGTGTGGTTCTCGCTGAATTGTTCTACAGGACCACTCCGCTATGAGGCCAGGATGGCCCGGAGCTCTCTAAGGAATTCCCTGCTAATAGCAATATCGAAACTCCCTCTTGACGCGCTACTGCGACAGTACGATGTGAATGCGACTGGGATCGCTTGGCAACGTTGCGTTGATGCTCTCTCTGCACCGCACCGCGCATGTGGAGGTGGTCGAGAAGATGCGCACGCGGAGTTGGACTCGGTAACAGCTTATGGCCGTCTGCTGAGACGACGACACAGGTGCCCTGGAGAGTACCGCCCGGTTACTCGACGATCCCCTCGCACGTCTCACGTCGTAGAGAGCAGAACGATGCACGTCCCGTTCCTGCCAGCCAGCGAGATGAGGAGATGATGACGACAGATATCGAAGCGGAGGCCGCGTGTGACAGAACCAGAGCCTGACCTACGAACATCGCTGTACGATGAGCGAACGGCGGTGCACACCCCGATGGACGGCCCCGCGTGGTCACCGGCGCGCCGCGACCGCCGAGCCCGACTGGCTGCAGTCTCGCGGGATATCGCGGAGTTGTACGAAGCTGCCATCGACATACTGGGTGATCCGGGCAGCCCCGCCCGGATGTTGCTTCTCGGCCACTGCATGCGGGAGATCAGCAACCGTCTGCCCGACATCCTGAACCCCGAGTTACCCGACTCGTCGAAGCAGAACCTCGCTGTTGAACAGCTTGCGAAGGCCTGGCGGGCTTCTGGCCTGGGTGCCCAGCTCGTGGGCGCTGACGAATCGACCCAAGCACCCGACGTGTCGGTTCCGCGGGGAGTTGCTGCCGCAATCGAGACGGTGGTTGCGGAGTACGAGGTCGGCCGGAGAGCGAACTATGCCAAGGGCTCCTTCCTCGTGCAAGGCGTGGTCCCACCCAATCTCGCGGGTACCGCCACGAACCCCGATCCAAGCGTGCAGGCATTTCTGCGTTCCAAGCGCTTCTTCATGGACTACACCCACGCTGGTGACGAGGACCGTCCACCACCCCGCGAGGAGGAGATCCAGGATCGGGTGCGTCATTTCGAAGACGTTCTTGACGCTCGCCTTGGCGACTGGTGGGCGGTGCAGGCCGAGGTGCGTGACCTCGTGACGAGGGCCAACGAGCGACATTCGCAGACGGCCGGGGGGTCAGGTGACCGTGGTGATCAGCGGCAGTGGAGCCTGCCGAATGATGAGCTCGTACAAGAGGCCCTACGGCGGATCGGTGACCCGCAGCACCGGCGCGCTTTCTTCCTGGAGCTCGCGAACCCGCTCTGGGTCGAACCGCTCCGGCGCGCTGGACTGTTCCGAACCGCGCCCGCCCTCCAGGCTGCTCCCGATGGCGCAGTGCAGGTGACGCCGTGGGCGCAGTCGCAGTACCTGGCACGGATGGCGGCGGAGGCACCCGAGGACGTGGCTCAAGCGTTCGAAGCAATGGATGACGGCGGGAACCCAGCGGTGCACAGAGACCTCGTCGACGCAGCGAGCCACATGCCAGCGCGTGTCGCCAAGCGACTGGTCCCGAGGGTGGTCGAGTATCTGCATCAACCATTCCGCACCCTCATCGATCCTGACGCCCTCGCGCGACTCCTCAGCCAGTTGGCGCGTGACGCTCAGACGCGTCCGGCGTCCCAGCTGGCAGAGGCGCTCTACGCGCCCCAGCGTGTGGAGCATCCCACGGAGAAACCGGTACTGCCTGAAGTCACGGCGGGCCTGGACGCACCCTCGTACCAGATGACGCTCGCTGAGGTGGTTCCAGCACTGGTTGACGGCCTGAAAGTTCGTGCGCTTCGCATAACCGTGTTCTGGCTGGAGACCTGGCAACGGGAAACGGGCTACACCACAGAGGACGGCTCCGCCGACGGCTCGTACATCTGGCGTCCGTCGATCGCGCCGCATGCACAGAACCCAGCCATGGGCATGGGCGATGCCCTTGTCGACGCCGTCCGAGACATCTCCTGGACGTTGGTGCAGCAGGGCACTCCACCGCAGGATGTGCTGGCCATCCTCGACCAGTCACCCCAACCCGTCATGCGTCGCATCGGGTTCCATCTGCTCGCCCAGCTCATCAGCGAGGCTGAACCAGACGCTGTGGTGATCACGTTGGCGGCCGAGCGCCTCAACGCGCCAAGTGCTCTGGACTCGGACGTACGCCACGAATACGCCGAGCTGGCCCGCGCAGCGCTCGTACATCTCGACTTGGCAACCCGCTCCCGGTGGGAGGAGATGATCGCCCAGGGACCCCTGATCAGCGACGAGGAGCTCCGAGCGCGGATCGCCCGACACCGAGAGGTCGAGGAACACCACGTCGGCCAGGACGAGGTCGATCAGTGGCGCCGCAGCTGGCAACGGGACGTGCTCGCTGCAGTGCGCGACGCCCTCTCCCCAGAGGCGGGAGCTCGCCTCACCGCCCTCGAAGCGGAGTTCGGCGTGCGTCCACATCCCGACTTCCCATCATGGATGGAGATGGGCTGGGGACTGGCAAGCCCCGTGCGCGGACCCGAGCTCGCAGCGATGAGCGTCGACGAACAGCTCGACTACCTTCGGACATGGACGCCGGATGCGACGCAACCATTCGGACCGAGTCGCCAGGGCCTCGGCCGTGAGCTCACCGAGGTGATCCACGCCGACCCGGTACCGCTCGGCACGTGGGCGGCAGAGCTGGCGCGGGGCGATCCCACCTATGTCCGCGCCGCCCTCCAAGGGTGGGAGCTCGCCGTGCGAGACGGGGCCAGGATCCCGTGGGCGTCGATTCTGGACCTGCTCGAGTTCGTCGCGGCGCAGCCAGACGAGGGCGATCCACCCTCGCGTGCCGCACGTGATCACGACCCAGTGTGGCGATGGGCGCACCAGGGAAGCGCGACGCTGCTTCGGCAGGGGCTCCTCGCTGGCCGAGAATCGTCGCCACCCGCCGACCTTCGCGAACGGCTCTGGGCGGTCATCGAACGGCTCACCAACAGCCCCGATCCTTCCACTGAGCACGAGGCGCAATCTCAGGGCGACACCATGGATCCGATCAGGTCGTCGCTCAACGTGGTCCGAGGCCAGGCCATGCGAGCCGTCATGGACTACCTGTCATGGCTGGCAACGCAAGAGCTGGTGCACCCCGGACTCCACACAGTCGAGGCGGCACCGGAGGTCTTCGCGGTGCTCGACGCTCACCTTGAGCCGGAGCGCGACCCGAGCGCAGCGATCCGGAGTGTCTACGGGGAGCACCTCCCGTTCCTGCTCCACCTCGCGCCTGACTGGGTACAAAGCCGGCGCGAGCGCATCTTCGGCATCCCCGACACCGAGTCGTCAACCCCAACGGAACGCGCGCTCGGAGATGCCGCGTGGGCGGCGTTCGTCTCCAGGTACGGTCCGAGCCGAACCGTGTTCGAGGCCTTGGCGGATCACTATCGAGCCCGGGTGAGGCGAATGCAGATCCCGTCCACCGTCCGCCGCGCTGGGTCCTTGGATGCGCTGCATGCCCGTCTCGCTGAGCACATCCTTCTCCTCTACACCCAGGGCGTGATCGGCCTCGATACCGACGATGGCCTTGTTGCCCTATTCTTCAGCACCGCCGACCTCTTGTTGCGCCGTGAAGCCCTGTCACATCTTGGCTGGCTCGTCTTTCGATCGGAAGAGCGGCCATCCCCAGAAGTGTTGGACCGGTTGCAGTCGCTATGGGACTGGCGCGAACGGCGCGCGGAGGAGACCGGCGACGACGGCGAGCTCGGAGCCTTTTCCTGGTGGTTCCTGTCACCACACTTCTCTGAGGAGTGGTCGGTGCCGCACCTCGTACGAGCGGCCAGCGCGAGTGGCCAGCTTGAAATGCCCGTACAGGTGGCCGCACGTCTCAGCGCCATCGCTGCGCGCCATCCCACCGCCTCGCTCGCTGTCCTGGACGTCCTGACCAATGCTGACCCTGGTAATTGGCAGACCTCCACAATTGCAGTACAGCATGCATCTAGGATTCTGGCTACCGGGCTGCGCTCCGAGGACGCCACCGTGCAGCAACGAGCTCGGCGGCTCTTGGATCGCCTTGGACGTCAGGGTCACTTCGCCCTCAAAGACCAAGTCGACGCCCTACTGTCTGGTGAGTCGGCTCCCCGATGAGTGCACTATGACTGGGCCGCGTGGACGAGTGGCTCCGACACCGCAATGGTCTGCTGCCCACCCTGGGTGTCAGCTCGTGGCGCCACCATCACGACTCCTCCTCAGCGCCGCACCGGTAGTGCTTCCGCAGTGCGGTGTCGCCAGGCAGCTCCTGGTATCCGGCGGCTGCCAGGAGGTCCTGCCGCAGACGACAAAGCCTAGCCCGTCGAGGCGCGCCACCCCACGGCCATAGTCGTGAGGCGTTCTCCCGCCCATCAAGGCAGAGAGCGAGTGCCCTCCGCCCCAAGGCGTCAGCTCACGCGCTCCGCCGTCCTCCCTCCAGGACGACCAGAACCGGGCGGGTAATGTCCACCGTGTCCTCGTTGCACGTTGCCGCCTCCACGGCAGCCTGCAATGCCTGTCTGGCTACCTGCGCACGAGGATCGTGCGGACCGAAGGCTGTGTCCGTGTCGAGGAAACGGATGACATCGACTCATGTGATGGGTGACACATAGTGAAAGTATCCGTTAGAATAAAAAATTGACCTGGACCAATGTGACCAGGTAAAATATCCTTCAAGGGGAATACCAACACATTTTTTCGATGGAACCTGAAGAGGGATACTTATGCCCAAACGTCGGTATGAGCAACGGGAACCTACGCACGATTGGCAACAGATTCGCCCTTTACTCAAGGATTCTGCGCAGATTACTTATGAAGTGATTCGGCCCTGCATCTTAGGGTGGGAGACCCCAAAAGAGCGCGCTGCGGAAACTGGCATGCCGATGAGTTCAATTTACTACAAGGCCAATCTGTTCGATCAAGCTGGGATGGCTTCGCTGCTTCCACCAGCGCCTCCACTGGAAATTCCCAAGCAGGATAAACGATCGCTTCCTCCTCATATCCGCCAGGAGATCGTCGATCTACATACCCAGTACCCAGCGTTTCGCCCGCATGAGATCGCGACGATTTGCTTCGTCAAATTCAACCGCAAGCCAGCTCCAGCCACCATCAAGCTCATTCTAGCCTCCGGCCCAAAACCCTCGACGACCGAGCGCCGCCACCCGCGCTATGCGGAGATCGAGAGCGGGAAGGAGCGCCGACGGTTGGTCATCCGCTTGCACGCCGATGGTTGGAACGCGAAATCGATTGCAGGCTATTTAGACGTGAGCCGGAAAACCGTCCACGAGATTCTCAGACGCTTTGCAGAAGAGCAGTTTGCCGGACTGGAAGATAAATCCCACGCGCGTAAAAAGCTGCGCAAAGTCGATATTCAGACGATCCAGGAGATTAAGAAGCTGTCGGAGAATCCGTTGCTTGGGGCCTATCGCGTCAGCGCCGCGCTGGAACAGATGGGCATCAAACTCTCCCGCGCGACCTGTGGCCGCTACCTTTCCATCAACCGGAACCTGTATCATCTCCAGATGCCGCGCAGGCCGCGCCCAAAGGCAGACATGCCGTTCAAAGCCGAGAGGCGTCATGAGTATGTAATAGGGATTGTCAGAAGGTATAGTACTCTTAGCTACAGAGGGTGATTCAGCTACAGCACACTCCGTTGTAACAGAAAAGGAGTGTGAGAGATGATACAATCTCAACAGTTTCGTGCGGTCCGGCGACCCAAAAACGTCTCCAGCCCCTACGCACTGGTGGTGGTTGATGGCAGTGGCATTCCCCACCTTCCCTTGACAGTGTTTTACCACGAGCTCCAGCGCTTTCTGGCTGAGGGCACGGTCAAAACATACCTGACGACATTACTTCCCTACTTTGATTACCTGGTGACTGATTCCTGGCGGCGAGAGCGGCAGGATCGCTGGGATAGTCCACCAGAGGCCGTCCGAGTGAGTGTGCATGACTTTCTGGTGGAACACTTGCATTGCAAAGTCCAGCCACAGGAAACGGACCAGTGGGTGCGGCTGACCGGGAAAAGCCCAAGCACGGTCCATGTGTTTCTCTGCGCGCTCAAGCAGTTCTACCACCTGGCTCGGCGCAAGGACTGGTATCCGTACCCTCATCCGCTCACCGATTCAACTGCACAGATGTTGCAGGAGATCGAGGCAGAAGAGCGGCGTCTGGCAGGGCAACGCCCGCGGATGCCTCAGCGCAGCGGAGTAGAAGAGCCACGACAGCGGTTCCTCTCAGACAACTACTTTAAGCTGGTGCATGAGACCTGGCAACCGCATCCCATTGATGACCCGCAGTTGCACCGCGTGCTTCGTCAAGGTTTCTCACGCGCTGGCTTGTGTCTGCGTGATCAACTGGTCGTCCGCATTGCCTACGAGTCGGGCGCACGGATTCGAGAAGTCCTGCGTCTGACCATTGGCGACTGGCGCAAACGGGGAGGCAAGCAAGAAGCCTGGGCCTTCAGCAAAGGCAGTCATGGACGGCGCGTCAAGGTGATCAGATGGAGTACCGAGACCGCCAGAATGCTGCTGGCCTACGTCAATACCGAACGGATGGCGTTCGATCGAAAGCCTCGTCGTCTCGATGCGCTCGATGATGGAGAGCCGCTCTTTTTGTCGCGCCTGGGGAATGCCTACGATTACGACAGTTTCAAAAAACACTGGTACAAGCTGTGCGCAGTCCTTCAGCTCGATCTCAACATTCACGCACTCAGGCACTGGTTCGTCACGCAGGAAATGCGCCTCATCTGTGAGACCGCCAAAGAGCCAGGCGATATTGAGCGCGGCAAAGAAGACCTGGTGCGCTACATGGCCTGGCGCAGTCCAGAAACGCTGCAATGCTACGAGCACTACTTTGATGCGCTTCGGCATGCGGAACTCCAGGATCGCCTGCATACCCGCTGGGCTGAGGACACCGCCAGGTATGTACGAGAACACACCGATGTCTCCTCGGCCAGCACACCGTTTGGCCCACCGTCTTCACGTCCTCTCCACCCGAAAGATGCGCCAGGAGAGGAAGGATGGGATTCCTTGTTGTCGTTAGGAGGGTACGCCCATGCCTAGACTCCGTGCGAATGATGAACGACGTGCTCCTCTCATCTGGCAACAATTTCAAAGCACCGTCGATCCGCTCCTGCTCACCGCTCCGAAGATCGACTGGGATCAGGTCGAGCGGAGATTCATGAACTACATCATCGTGAAAACCGCCGATCGGCCCTGGTGCAATCATCTTGCTCTGTTCCTGGGTGTTGCCACCTGCTACGCTAAGCTTGATCGGCAGTCAATCAAATCGCGGTTACACTCGATGCATTGTCGCTTCGACCATCTTTTCACCTCCTACCAGTTGGCCGATTTTTCCGAGTGGGACCCGGCTGAGCATCTCACGCGCTACATGAATGATCCACAGGAAACGGATTCGCTGGAAACGCGTTGCGAGTTTATGCGGAGCTACACTGCTGTTGCACGCGCACTTCAGGTCTATCTGCAGGCGCTTCCCGCTGAGATGCGTGCTCCCTACCACCAGTGGGCGCTTCCTGCGTTGCCAACAGGGCTACGAGCACAGATTGCCCACGAGCAAGATGTGAGGGATCTTCAGGCTCAGCGGCGCAAAGCAGACTCGGATGCGGTCAGCCCCTTCTTCGCTCACATGCGAGGAGAGGCGCACTTCCGCTGGAATGCGCTCGCTCGCCTCAAGCAACAATGTCATGAGGTGATGGCACTGGTAGAGGCGGGGAAAGCAACGCTTCCCGTCTCGTTCGCCTACGAGGAGCCGAGATACAAGCAGCGTCTCCATTTCTTGCTGTGGGATCGACCGAGTTTTGTGCTGGCGCATCCTGAGAGCTACACCTACCAATCCCTTTCTAAAGCGCGCAACAAGCGATTGGAATACAGTGCAGCGCGCAACCACTTTTTCCTGGAATTTGTCGGCACAGAAAGCCTCGCCGATCCTTCTGCGGCACGCGAGCCTGATGCCTTGCTCTGGTTTGGGGATCTGTTACGAAACGGGGTCCTGGGGGAATATGCCGACTACGGTACTCCAGAGGAAATTGGGCGCAAGCAAGCGTATCTCCGTTCCTGGGGGTACGGCGAACACGAAGCATGCTCAACCCAGCCGTTCTCTTCGGGACATGAGGGGTTGCTGACGGGAAGCCGTACCAGTGGGGTTTCCTGCTTTTTGAGAGTCGCCCAGAAGCGAACAGCTGGGTTGCTCTTTGTCGTTGAGCCACTGTACGCTGCTGCGATCTTCGGCCTGGCCTCCTTAGATTTCTTTACGACGACTGGAGCCAGGGTCAATGAATTACTCCAGCTTCGGCTCAGCCCTGATTGTCTCTATGCGATGTCGGTGGGAGGAACGCCGCGCTTACTCGTCCGGCTGGTTCCCAAGGGAAGAGATCAGTCCGCCGATTACATCATCGGACCAGAGACAAAAAACAATCTCGAACGGGTCGGAGCCATGCTCAAAGAGCATTACCAGTTGGGGAAAGGCCAGAGTCTCCCTCATGTCCCCTTTCATCCAGACAATCAGCGTGCCCATCGCTTTCCTGGCGAGCATCCCTATCTGTTCCAGTATCACGGAAAACATCTGTCGCGTGGAGCCATTACGGCTTGTCTGCGGTTCCTGTGCCATGGGATGGTGTTCCAACGCACCGATGGTACAACGGTGATTCTCAAACCCCATTTACTGCGCCATGTGTTTGCGAATCATTTACACCAGGTTGAGCACGTTCCTCTTGACCTGGTGGCAATCATTCTCCATCAAAAAGATGTTCGCGTGACTGGCTACTACGCTGCTCCCACCTGGCAGCAGGTCGTTGAGACGACCGGTTCCTTTTTGGATCGCTGTGCGACCCAACTCGGCGAGGTAGAGGAGGCATTTGTGCGTGCGCCAGCCGAACTGCAACGTCAGTGGGAGGAGGCGAAAAACCGGGTCGGAACGCTCGCGAAAGTCCCCGGCGGGGATTGCACATGCCACGCAGTCTGTCCCTATTCCTACGTCTGCACCGGCTGTGTCTACAAAATCCCCGACCCGGCTCGACGAGAGGAGATCGTGGAACAAAAACACTGGGCGCTCATTCGCTACGAGCAAGTGAAACGACGAGCGATGGGGCCGGAGACGATCAAGATGCAGGCGCTGATCCAGCGCTGCGACACCGAACTAGAAGAGATGAATCTCATTGAGGAGTGCCGAGCCGATGAAACCTACCAACCCGAGCTTAGAATCGAATCAAGAGATGAATGAACTGAAACAGCCACACCCCTGGCTGCAGAAACACTATCAGGAGAAACGCGAACGCACGGTGCGCCTGGTCAAAGCTAGCGTCGATCAGCTTCTGAGCTCCGGTCAAACAGTGACGATTGAGGCTATCTGCCGCAAGAGTATCGAATGCGACCCGGAGCGCCGAGGTGTCAAAAAGTCGGCAATCCTGGAGAATCCGGAGGCCCATGCCTACTATCGCCAGCACAGCACATCATACAAGGCTGCTCAGGCTCGGAAACGGAAAGACCATCCTATCGTTTCAGCAGTTGGATCCTTGCGCATTGACTCCAACCGGAATGTGGAACGGACCCGCTACCGCTACATGCAGTTGACGAAACCACAGATTATCGAACGACTGCTCATGGTCGAGCAGGCCTATGCAGAGTTAGAGCAACAACAGGCCAGGCTTCAGTTTGAGTGGTTGGAGCTGAAGCTCCAACGAACAGAAGTGAAAAGAGAAAAGTAACAGGAGCATTGTTCTGATGGAAACACCACTTCCCGTCTCTCTTCAGTCGCTCATGGTGACGTATCTGAAAGGACTCGAACCATTGTGCTCGCACTTCTATGGAATCTACATTTACGGTTCCATTGCGCTTGATGCCTTTGAGGAGCAGGAAAGCGACATCGATATCATCGCTCTCATGCAGGGGAAGTGGACATCAGACGAACTGAGGCAACTAGCAGCCGCGCATGCGCAACTGCTGCGGGAACAGCCGCAAAGTCACCGGTTGGATGTGCAATATCTCCCTTTGCGCGATGTGGGGAAGATGGGCGAGATTGCACCTCATCCCCTCCTGCGTGATGGCAAGTTTGTGCCAACAACAACACATGGAGACCTCAATGCAGTGACGTGGTGGATCACCAAACAGCAAGGAATACGATTGTATGGACCTGAACCCTCTGCACTTCCACTGGAAGTGGCGTGGAAGGATGTGCTGGCGACAATGCGTTACAATCTTGATGGGTACTGGGCCAGCAAGGCCAAACGTCCCTATCTCTTCTGGTTCGACGACTGGGTCATGACTGCCGTTGCTACCCTCTGCCGCATTCTCACAGCCATTGAGGAGGGGGAAATCATCGCGAAATCGCCGGCTCTTCTACGCTGGCGAGACCGTTTCCCACCACGCTGGCAACTCCTGCTTGATGAAGCGTGGCGTATTCGTCATCATCTCGACCAAACATCGCTCTATCGCTCTCGTCTGAAACGCACGAGCGAGACGCTTGCATTTATCAAGTATGTACGAAAGCGGGGGCATGAAGGGTTAGCTGTATCTTCCATGTAGCAGCAGGCTCTTGAGACGACCAAAAAGTACTCGTCATCTTCCTGTCCTCTTACAGTTGTGGTATGATCAGGAGGAAACAAGTCTACAGCAGAGTGTGCTGTATCATGAACCCTCTGTACAACTACCTCTAGTATTTCATCTCTGACATGACCTAAAACAGATATGGAGCGTGGACATTCGTTACCTGGATATGCACAGTTTACAGGGAATAGAGATGGTTTACTGCATCTCGATTCTAGAAAATTTTTCGCGTGCCATTTTGGCCTCAGCTATCTCGGTGCGGCAGGATACCGAGGCATTTTTCGCCGTCTTTTACGCTGCGGTTCGCAAGTACGGCGTTCCCGAAATCCTGGTCTCGGATAATGGCAGCGTGTTCATTTCCCATGACACCAGGCGGGTGTGTGCGCAGCTCGGCATCGAGAAAAAGGAGATCAAAAAAGGAAAACCCTATCAAAATTACATAGAAGCGGCGTTATACGTTACTTGGAATTACCCCTCATGGTAAAATAGCAGCAATGGAATGGCTCTTCTCTGAGCACATCTGCAAAGCATCCGGAGGGAGTTCAGATGTCTTCACCAACCGATCCTGATACGATCGAATGGTTCCGTTATCCATTCGCCGCAGCGAACGCCCTCGCAAGAGCGTGGCTGACCACTGAAACGCTGCTCGGCTTGGCTCCCAATACGCTTGATGCCTATGCCCGTGGCCTCGATGACTTTCTGGGGTTCTGCCAAAGAGCGGGCATTTCGCCAGTCACAGCTACACGGGCAGATCTCGCTTGCTATGTGGGCGATCTTCGTGGGCGTCCTCGTTCTCAGACTCACCACAGTACTCCAGACCTCGCTCCAACGGTTGGCTTATCGAATGCGACGCTTCAGCAGCGCTTGACAGCAGTTCGCTTGTTTTTTGATTTTCTCATCGAGGAGGGAAAGCGCGCAGATCATCCTGTTGGGCGAGGAAGATATACGCCGGGGAAAGCATTTGGCGCGAATCGTGAACGAGCGCTGGTGCCTCGCTTCCAGACCTTGCCATGGATCCCGAGCGACGAGCAATGGAGAGCCTTTCTGGATGTCGTCAAACCGGCTCCCCTGCGGACGCGCTGTATGGCTGCTCTTGCCTACGACGCCGGGCTACGCCGTGAAGAAGTGTGTTCTCTGCGAAGTGATGATCTTGACCCAGCTCACCGTCTGCTGCGTGTACGAGCCGAAGTCGCGAAAGGAAGCCGAGAACGCGTCGTCCCCTACTCAGCCACGACCGGCGAACTCTTGCGGGCATATCTGGCGCATCGGCGAACGATTGCCAAGAGCCGAGGCCCTTTGTTTCTTTCCGAATCGCCCAGGAATTTTGCACAACCCATTACCTTATGGACCTGGTCAAAAGTTGTACGAAAGTTGGCGCTGGAGGCAGATTTGCCCCAATTCTCGACACATACCTTTCGCCATCTCTGCTTGACAGATTTAGCGCGTTCTGGATGGGAAGTCCATCAGATCGCGCAATTCGCTGGTCATCGCAATCCCCAAACGACGCTTCTCTACATCCACCTTTCCGGCCATGATCTCGCAGAGCAATTTACCCGAGGGATGAGTCAGATCCATGCCTGGCGAATACAGATGATGGCTCATGCCTTGGGTGATGAGCATGTTTCGCCTGAAGAAGCCCCACAGGAGCCGTGAGCAGATGGACAACAAAAAAAACCGTCAGGGCAAAGAATGCGTGGGGGACCAAAGTGATAGACTGAGAGAGAAGGTTCCGTCAAGTTGACGCAAGGAGAAAAGCGATGAACCACACTCGAAGCTATCAAAAGGTGATCCGGCGCTGGTATCGGCCACTCGAACATGAGTG
>Ga0070706_100003483_pt1 | contig 15477 bp, 14 predicted proteins | sample KBSK5501metaG_FD_65476 | JGI IMG/M metagenome (GOLD analysis project Ga0070706, IMG submission 65476) | Corn, switchgrass and miscanthus rhizosphere microbial communities from Kellogg Biological Station, Michigan, USA - KBS K5-50-1 metaG | ecosystem: Host-associated > Plants > Roots >...
CTCTCACCAGGGCCGAGGGCTATCGGCTGCTCGTGCACTCGACGGGCGGGGATCCGGCAGATGAAGTCAGCCTGGTCGAGAGCATGTCACGCCGCTACGTCGACGGCTTGATCATCACGCCGATCCGGGTCACCGACGGGCTGCTCCGCGCCCTGGCGCGGTCAGCCTCTCCGATCGTTGTAGTCTGCCCCCTGCCTGAGGGCTCGCTTACCGACAGTGTCCACACGGACAACGCGTCCGGCGTCGAGCTGGCTGTCAAGCACTTGCTGGCGAGCGGCAGGCGCCGGCTCGCGATGGTCAACGGGCCGCCTGAAACCATGCCCGGGGCAGTCCGGGGCCGTGCATTCCAGGAGGCGCTCGCCGCAGCGGGCATGCCGGTCGACCCGGCCTCACTCGAGTGCGCCGCCGACTTCACTCACACCGCAGGCCAGGCCGCCGCGCGGCGCCTGCTGAGCAGGAGCCAGCCGGATGCCGTGATGTGCGCCAACGACCTCATCGCAGTGGCGGTCATCCGGACGCTGGCCGAGATCGGGCGGCGCGTACCCGATGACGTCGCTGTCGCCGGAATCGACGATACAGAGCTTGCCGAATTCCACCTTCCCTCGATCACGAGCGTGTCGCTGGAATCCGCTGCCCTGGGCAAGACGGCCGCTCGGATGCTCCTCGACCGGATCGCCGACCCGGACCTGCCGCCGCGCCGGGAGGTGATCGCACCACGCCTCGTGGTGCGGGAGTCGACCCGCCCGAGGCGGGCGGTACCGTCCCGGGTCACCCACCAGGGATGAGAGTAGAGGTAAATGGAACAGGTTCCTGACGAGCTCCAGCGCCGGGCAATCGGCTGCCTGGCAAGCAGTTGCGGCAGCGCCGGGGCGCGGGCGAGGACATCGATGTCCATGAGCATTGCTCTGGTGTGCACCTGAAACCGGGATACCGGCAGCGCCAGCAGAAGCATCGCCTGATCTGGCGGGCCATCGGCAGGGCGGACCTTGACGCGGTACGCGAGCGCTTGGAGCCTCCCGCTGAGGCTTGAATCTGCCGATCGGAACAGAGCGTGGTCCACGACAAGATCACCGTGAGCTTTCGGGATCGGAGCTCTGCCTCGATGATCTGGCTGATGCCGGCGGCGATGAGACGATCGCGCGCGGCGAACCTCCGCGACACTGTTCGGTCGTAGCCCGTTCAATTTTTGAGAAGTATCGTGATGCCGCGGATCAGGCGAGCCGGTATGACATCGCTGCCGCAGCAGCTGCGCATCAGGAACTTGGCCGCGACTATGACGACGCGGTCGCAGAGGGCTTGGTCGATCGGATCGGCTTGGAGATCGACAAGCGGGTAGACGCCAGGCTACGTACTGGCTCATCAGGTTCTCGCTCACCGGCGGAGTCCTCGCGGTCGGGCAAGGGCCAGGCAATGTTTCTCGGTGCAGGGATCGGCGCTGGGGTTACCGGCATCGTGGCCATGATCGCTAGCGACACCGAGAGCCCGTCCGGGCCGCATGCCTGCCGAGCGGAGTGTGCTCCCGGGTATCGAGCTTCCCCGTTATGACCTGGGTAATCGCGGTCTGGATCGTCCTGGCGGTCGCCGGTCTGGGGGTAGCCGTGGTGCGTATGTACCGCGGCCGAGAGCACTGATGACCTCAGGCGGCCCGCACTCCCTGAGCTAGGGCGGCCATGGGAGCTTTAACCAAGTTTGTCGGCGGTGGACAGAGCTGAGGGTTTGCCGCCGGTAGGATCAAGCGGCGTGGCGATGGAGAACGTCAATGAGACGCGGTACCTCCAAGCAGGAGGACAGAGGCGCCTGGTTCGGTGCTTTGATCCCGTAACCGAGGATGTAGTGGCATCTTGGCCAGGTGATTTGAGTGGCGGCGTCGATCGCCGGCTGCTGCACCGGGGCGAATACGAGCCGGACCCTCCTGAGGACTTCCCCTGGCCGACCGATGGCAGCCCTTGCCTGACGCCGCCGGCCACCGGTTGACACCTCGACCTGCGCAACGCACGTGGACATGACCGCGCACCGATCTGCCGGTCAGGAGAATGGTGCCTGGCCACCATTGGCAGATCCGCCGCACCAGCCGGGACGACGCTGAGCCGGTGCAGCAGGCGGCCCCGTCCCCCCCATCAGGGCCGCCTGCTGCCGTGTCCCCCCCATCAGGACCGGCTGCTTCCGTCTCTAAGTTGCTGATGCCTTGATCGGCAACTGGCCTAGATCCAGACACCTCCGGGAAGAAACAAGAAGCTTTCTCCTTGACTAGGCACTCTAGAACTGTACAGACAGGAAGTAAAGAGCATAGGCAAGATGAACTAAGATGAGGGATGCAGACCCGTGCCGTCAGCTGCCGCATGAGGAGCTAGACTCTTCTGTCTTCTTCGGGTGAGGACGGTCACGTGACCGGTGGGGGACTGCGGTGGGCTCGCGGGAAGGACGGTCACATGGCCGATGAGGAGTGGCAGCGGCTCGCCGATTACGTCGTAGCGCGCCGGGTTGAGCTGGGCATGCGGGACAGGCGAGCACTTGCCGAGTCGACCGGCGTGACGGAGCGGACCCTCGGGAAGCTTGAGAACGGCCAGCGGGTTTCTCCCAGCACCCTCGGTATGGTCGAGAACCGGCTCGGCTGGGCCCCCGGCTCCTGCCGGCGGATATTGGCGGGCGGGGAGCCTAACGTGAGTTCGCCGGATCGCGGGCATGCCGAGTATGAAGACCCGACGCTGTGGCACCTCGCGAGCACTCCGGGGCTGCCCCCGGACGTGGTTCGCGGGCTCGTCGCACTCGCCCGGAACTGGCGGGAGGGTGACGGCACAGACGAGCAGGCGCGGCGGCGCACTTGACCGCGCCCATCCGGCCGGCCGGGCGCCGTACGGCCCGGTGGCACCCCAGCGTCATGGATGTCCGGCGGCTCCCTCAGGCCGCACGCGATCCAATCCGTCACGTTGTCGATGAAAGGAATGGGCTGGGGCGGCTGCGCCGGGCGCGGCCAAGGGTGCCCGCTTGGGAGGAAGTACCTCGTCATGGTCGGGCTGAGCGGCTCGTCATGGCGCACCCGCGGCCGAAGCCCTGAGTGTCTATGTATGCCTGCTCGGCTGCCGGTCTACCATGCCTGGTATGAGATTGAGGAAATCAGTGCCCAAACCATGGCTAAAATGCAAGATGCCGACATCCTAGTTGCCGATCTGTCACTGGAGCGTCCTAGTTGCTACTATGAACTAGGTGTGGCTCAAGCCCTTGGCCACCCGATTTTCCTGGTAGCTGCAGCCGGCACGCCTATTCATCAGGTAGCAAACCGCAGACAGATCCATTTCTATGAAGACATACAAGAACTTTCAATTCTTATGAATATAGCAATTAAGCAGTAGTTATATTGGTTAAACTGTGGCCGCCCTCCGTCGTTCTCCCGGACTGCGGCTGTTCTCCTCTGCCGGGTCGCACGGGCAGCGGGTCCAGCCTCCAGTTGCGCACCGCCGCGGGCGGCTGTGGAGCACGAGCTCGTCGCTGCGATCATCCGGCCGCCCACCCCCCGCATGCGACACGATCCCCGTGCCATCCGCGGTGACCCGCAGGCCCTTCAGCCAGCCGGTAATGTTCACCTATCACCAGCCGGTAATGTTCACCTATCAAGTGCTCCATGATCCGGGCAGATACGGATCTCAGGAACCCTTATCGTCCAAGGTCAGGAGCACTTTTCATCGCTGCCGCAACTGGCCAGCTCGCACGGCGGCGTGAATTCTCAGGGCTAGCGTACCGTCATGCCGAGGATGAACCCGAAGATATAGATGGCGGCGAACAGCGAGGGTATCCACTGCTCAAGATGAGTGAGCGGCCAGTAGCGGACGGGGTCCTTCCCCTCGCCGAGGGCTATCCATTCGGCCACCCAGATGGGTGATGCCGGAAGCCGTTCCTCCATCACCCCGACCACCGCGTACTTCGCTGCGTTTAGCTGCCGGTAGGAGCGGAGCAGCCAGAACCAAGCCAGGCACTGAATCAGCAGCCCAGCGAACAAGAACGCGAGTATCCACCGGGATCGACCCAGATGGCTGGACCACAGGATCCCGATCGCGCTGACGGCGGCTGTGTTGAGCGTCAGGAAGAACGTGTTCGTTACGCCCCGGCGAGCGCTGACGCGGTCCGTCATCTCCACGTACAGCTTGTACTGCTCGAGAACGGCCGACGCGGCCGGGTCCTGGTAGGACGTCCCGGTCGCCTCGGGCTTGTCGTTCCACAGCGCCGAACGGATCTCCTCAAGCGGTGGTGATCCAGCCGTTCGCACGTACCTGTCCAGGAAATGGCGCACGGCCAAGTCCTCCCTGTCATGCGGGAGAGCGCCCGCGGCTTTCTTCCGCATCCCGCGTCTGTCGCCGGGCTGCCACACAACTACACGATCACCCATCTTGCCCCAAGGCCAGGGACCACGCTGGGCACACGGCGGCTCAAGTGAAGCGGCTCAGGTCAAGGGGTTCGGCTGACTCGGCTCGGCGCGAGCGGTTCGCTTCGCGCGGTTCTGTGCAAGCGGCTCGGCTCAAGCTATGCGGTGCCGCCGCGGCGCCAGAAATCGTGGGGATGCTGACCGGGCCGGAAGCCGGCCGCCTCGGCCACGGCCGCCTGGTCGGCGAACCGGCGGGCGACGGCGGACGGCTCGTGGGCGTCGCTGCCGAAGACGAGCGCCGCGCCACCGGCCTCGTACCACCACCGCACGATCGCGGGCGGCAGCGGCACGCGGGTGTTGACCTCAAGCGCCCGCCCGGACCTGGCCAGTGCGCCCAGGACGGTCCGGTACTCGCCCTCGAAGCGCGCGGGGTCGAAACCCGGTGCCTCCTTCGGCCAGTAGCGCACCGGGTAGTCGATGTGCGCGAGCACCGCGAACGGCGCGGCCGATTCGACCAGACGGAGCACTTCGGCCAGGTAGGCCCGGATGAGATCAGCGGGCCGGGTCCGGTCGAAGAGAAAATCCACCAGCCGTGTGCCGGTCGTGTCCAGCGAGTGCACCGACCCCAGGACGCGGTCGAAGGTCCCCGCGCCGAGCAGGGCTTTGACCTGCTCCTCGTGCCAGTGGGGCTCGCCCACTTCGGCTCCGGAGAGGACGCGCAGCCCGGGGAACAGTTCCCGGCAGCGCTGCACACAGGCCAGGTAGGCCGCGGCATCCAGCGGTGGCGGCCGGAACCGGCCGTCCGCCCCGATCCGGGCCGCGTTCCGCGGGCGCATCCGAGCCTTGACCTCGGGATCGATCACCCAGCTGGTGAAGTCGGCGTGCTCGGTGAACGCGATGGACGGCAGTCCCAGTTCCACCGCGCGGGCGCAGGACCGTTCCATCGACCCGGAGGCGGCGTCCCAGGACCATTCGGTATGCACGTGCCCGTCAGGTGGCAGCACCGCTCGGCTCCGAGGTTTCAGTTTCCGGCCAGCGCGGCAAGCTTAGACGGCCCCGGCGAGGGGAAGTTGGCGGCGGACCATGGCGGGGAGGATGCCCGAGCGAGACAGCGGCCGCGTACGGGCGCTGCCCCAAATGCGGCGCGGAGCGCAACACGCAGCGGCCGGTCCGATCCTGAGCCGGCAGCGCAAGCCGGCGCCGGCCGAGGGAGCCGGCCCGCACGGCCGTGACCAGGGCGGGTCGCCGTCACAGCCGGCTGGCAGAATGCCGTTCGTGCTTCGCCCTCCGCGCGGGCCCTTCCGCGACCTGCCGCGTGAGGTGCCGATCCTCACCGCCATCTCGTTCACCGTCGCGCTCGGGTTCGGCATCGTCGCCCCGGACATCCCAGCGTTCGCCCGCCACTTCGGCGTCAGCACCGCGGCCGCCGCGAGCGTGGTGAGCGCGTTCGCTCTCATGCGGATCATCGGGGCGCTGCCCGCCGGGCGCCTGGCGGACCGGTTCGGCCAGCCCGCGGTGATGGCGGCGGGCATCGCGATCGTGGCGGTGAGCAGCGTCGTTGCCGGGTTCTCCGGCTCGTTTGCCGAGCTCATCATCCTGCGCGGGGCCGGCGGGCTCGGCTCGGCGATGTTCGGGGTCAGCGGCCAGACCCTGCTGCTGCTCAGCGTGCCCGGCGCGCAGCGGGGCCGGGCGAGCGGCCTGTTCGCCGGCGGCTTTTTGGTCGGCGGGATCAGCGGCCCGGCCGTCGGCGGCGTGATCGCGGCCTGGTCGGAGCGGGCGCCGTTTATCATCTACGGCTGCATGCTCATCGTCCCGGCGGTCATCGCGGGGGCCGTGCTGCACGACCGGTCACGACAGCGCCGCGACACAACCTCGCAGCGGCGCCCCGCCATCGCCGAGATCGTGGGCGCGCTGCGCGACCGGGCCTACCGGGCCGCCGCCTTCGCGAACCTCGCGGACGGTTTCGGCACCATCGGGGTGCGCGCCGCCATCGTCCCGTTGTTCGTCCGCGACGTGCTGCACAAGTCGGCCATCTGGACGGGCATCGGGTTCCTGGTGGTCGCGGCGATCAACGCGGCTACCCTGCTGCCCGCCGGGCGGCTGGCGGACCGGTTGGGGCGGCGCCCGGTGGTCGTCGGCGGCTGCCTGATATCAGCGGTCGGCCTGGCCCTGCTTGCGCTGGTGCCCGGGCTCGGCGGGTACCTGGCCGGGCTGGCGGTCCTCGGGCTCGGATCCGGCTTCCTCGACGTCGGTCCTGCCGCCATGCTCGGCGACATCCTGGCGGGCCGCGGCGGCACGGTGGTGGCCACCTACCAGATGGCCGGGGACGTCGGCGCCGTCACCGGGCCGGTGACCGCCGGCTACCTCGTGGACGCCGCGTCCTACAGCGTGGCCTTCGGCGTCACGGCGGGCGTCCTGGCCCTGGCGGCGGTCCTCGGCCTGTTCGCGCCGGAGACCCGCTGGCGGGATCGGCCGATCGAACCTGAGCTGGTGCCCGGCGGGCCCTGACCTCGCGCCGGCGCCCGGACGGCGCCTGCCCGCGGTCGGCCCGGTGCCGTCCGCGGGCGTCAGTCGTGGCGCCCGGTGATCGCCAGGCTGGCCCCGATGCCGATCATCACCAGGCCGCCGGTACCGCCGACCAGTTCCAGCCGCCGCGGGGACCGCGCAAACCACGCCCGTGCCGTCCCCGCGGCCAGCGCCCAGGCGCTGTCGCAGAGCACGGCGATGGCCATGAACACGGCGCCGAGCAGCAGCATCTGCGCCGGGACGTGGCCGGCCGGGCGGTCCGCGAACTGCGGCAGGACAGGGCGATGTGATGATCGACTGGCGCGGGCCCGGGCCGCGCCGCACGGCGGCGCGCGCCGCCCGGCGACAATGGCGCGCGCCGCCCCGGGCCAGCGGGCCCTAAGGTGACGCCCATGAGCCCACACCCGCGATGCGCGATCGGCGTGCCCAACGTGGGGCCCTTCGGGGATCCGTCCCTCCTGGTGGACCTGGCCGTGGCGGCCGAGGAGCACGGCTGGGACGGGTTCTTCGTATGGGACCACCAGCTCTACTGGGATCCGCGGTGGGCGGTCGCGGACCCGGTCGTGGTGATCTCGGCGGTCGCGGCGCGGACGGCACGGGTCAGGATCGGCATCCTGGTGAACGTGCTGGCCCGGCGGCGCGCGGGCAAGGTGGCGCGGGAGGCGGTGACCCTGGACCTGCTGTCGGCAGGGCGGCTCGTCTTCGGGGCCGGGCTGGGCTCGCGCGAGGAGGAGTTCACCGCGTTCGGTGAGCCCGGCGACGCGAAGGACCGTGCCGCGCGGCTGGACGAGTCGCTGGACCTGGTGGAGGCGCTGTGGCGCGGGGAGCCTGTGAACTTCCACGGAGCGCACCTGGAGGCCAAGGGCGTGACCATGCTGCCGCGCCCGGTGCAGCGGCCCAGGATCCCGGTCTGGTGCGGCGGCCGCTGGCCGAACAGGGCACCGTTCCGGCGGGCCGCCCGCTGGGACGGGGTGATGCCCACGCACGCCGGGTACGGCCTGGGCCAGACGATGCCGCCGGACGAGCTTCGCGCGGTCCTGCGGTACACCCGGGAGCACCGCACCGCGGCCGGGCCGTTCGACGTGGCGCTGGAGGGACGCACCGACGGCACCGCCCCCGACCGCGGCGGGCGGCGCGTGATCCCCTACGCCGACGCCGGGCTGACCTGGTGGATCGAGGCGCTCGGCTGGTGGCGGGGGACGCCCGGGGACGCGCTTGACCGGATCCGGCAGGGGCCGCCGGCGCTGCGTGGCTGACTGCGGCACTGCTTCCTGGGGATGGCGCTGCCGGGGGATGGCTTGGGTAGGGACAAAACTCCGCGCCCAGGCAACCCCCGGCCGCCTGTGACAGTGGCATCGCAGTTGCCGGTAAGGGCCGGTCTACCGTGAGCGTACGACTGGGGCTGGTGGGTGACGCGGGGGGGACTGGGTCGCGGAAGGGGACGGGGTTCGGGGCTGGTGGGTAACGCGTGGACCGGGTCGCGGAAGGGGACGGGGTTCGGGGCTGGTGGGTAACGCGTGGACCGGGTCGCGGAAGGGGACGGGTTCGGGCTGGTGGCAGGGGGAGGATCGGCGGGTTACGGGGCTGGTGCGGTCAAGCCGTGCTGGTAGGCGAACCGGACCGCCTGGGCGCGGTCGCGGGCACCCGTCTTGGCGAAGATCCGGTTGATGTGCGTCTTGACGGTGGCGTTGCTCAGGAACAGCCGCTGGGCGATCTCCGCGTTGCTCAGCCCCGAGGCCAGGAGCGTGAGCACCTCGGCCTCGCGGGAGGTGAGCCCCGCCGGCGGTGGCCCCGCCGGGCCGGCCTGGTCCGGGGCTGGACCAGGGGCCGGCCCTTGGCCGGTGACCGTGGCCACGAGGCGGGCCTGGACGGCGGGGTCGAGGTGGGTCTGCCCGGCGTGCACCGCCCGGACGGCCGCCTCGATCTGCTCGGCGCTTGCGTCCTTCGTCAGGTAACCCAGCGCCCCCGCGCGCAGCGCGGACAGGATCGCGGCCTCGTCCGCGTAGGTGGTCAGCACCAGCACCTGGGTGCCCGGCAAGCGCTCCCGAACCTCGGCGGTTGCCGCGGTGCCGTCGACGCCCGGCATGCGCAGGTCCATGAGGATCACATCGGGACGGTGCGCCGCGGCGAGCCGGACGGCTTCGGCGCCGTCGCTGGCCAGGGCGACGACCTCGACCCCGTCGATGAGCGAGACCAGCATGTTCAGCCCGTCGCGGACCACGCGCTGATCGTCGGCGATCAGGACCCGGATCCGGCCCGGCGGGGCGCTGCTCACCCGGGCACCTCCAGTTCGACACGCCATCCGCCGGCGAGCGCCGGATTTCCGGCCGGGCCGCCGGCGCCCCGCCCGGGTTCCGCCGGCTCGGGCGCCGGTGACGCGGCCAGGGCCACCCCGCACCCGCCGATCAGCCCGATCAGCACGACCTGGAACAGGTAGCCGCGCCGGGCCCAGGCGACGGCCACGGTCGCGGCGACCGCCGCCGCGTACCCGGCCAGCGCGAGGCTGACCCCCAGCCGGGCGCCGGACGGGCCCGGGGCCGGATGGCTGTTCAGCCCCGCCGTGACGACGATCGCGACGAGCACCCAGCCCACCGGCCGGAGCAACTGGCGCTGCCGGTCCACCCGTTCACGGGCACGCGAGTGTGCCGCGCTCACCCGGGCCGTATCGGGGGAGCCGTCACCCTGGTCCGGCGGGGCTGGCCCGGATGCCGGCCCCGCGTGCAGCAGGCCCGCCGCGGCCAGCCGTGCCTTCATGGACACAGTCTGGCGCGCGGCGGGCTCGGGTACCAGGTCAGCCACGGTGGCGGCCGGGTCAGGCGCCGGCCTGGACGGCCAACGGCCCCGCGGCGGTCAGCCGGCGGCCGCGGACGTAGAGCACGGCCAGGCGGGTCAGCACGTCGGCCAGCGCCATCATGATCAGCGCGGCGATCCAGGCGGCCGAGCCGGTGATCTGGTGGGCGACGCTGAACCGCGCGATCGCCGGGCCCGCGCCGTTCGACGCGGCGACGGCGAAGGCCAGCCTGCCCCCGACGCCGATGATCCACAGGCCGGCCGGCAGCCACCCGGCGCGGCCCAGGGCACGGCCGTCGGCACCGCGGCGCACCTTGGTGGTCAGCCCGCCCACGGCGCCCATCGCCGCACCGGCCGCCACACAGGCCAGTTCCAGGACGATATCGTTGCCGCCGCCCGGCACCGAGTGCAGGAACAGCACGGCGGCGGCGCCGACGGCCAGCACCGGGCCGGCCAGCGAACGGAGGTCGAGCGGGTGCTCGCGGATCTGGCGGATGACCAGGAGCACGAGGGCTGCGTTGATGACGTACACGCCGGTGTTATTCATGCCGTCAGCGTCCCCCGTGCCGCGGTGGCCGGGCGTCGGCCCACGGGTGGGACCGCGGGTTGACATGCCGGTCAGCCCACGGGTTGACCAGGCGTCGTCACCGGCGGCCGGCGCTCCCGCGGCAGCCGCCAGCACCGGGTCCAGGCCGAACCAGGGCAGGCACGGCTCCAGCCCGGAGACCCGCACACGCGGCGGCCGGCGGGCCTGCCAGGTGGCGCGGTCGAGCAGGAGCCTCTGCGCGGTGATCGCCCGGCCACGGACCACGAGGTGGTCGACCCCGTCGGGAACGTAGCCGAGCTTGCGTGACACGCCCAGCGAGGCCGCGTTGTCGCTGTGCGCGGTGGACCGGGCGTACCGCGCGCGCAGGCCGTCGAACGCCAGCGACAGCACGGCCGACCGCATCTCGGTGCGGCCGCTGGCAAAGGGATAACCGCGCGCCGCGATCACCGCGGGCTGGATCACCGCGGCGGGTCATGCCGGGCAGCTCTCGTGCACCCAGGCGCCGCTGGCCCGCCGCCGGGCGTCCTGGCCGGCGGCGATCGGCTCGCCGCAGCGGCCGCACCGGCTTCCGGCGGCGCGCGCCGGGGGGCCGCTCAGCGCCCGCGCCGGCGCGGCCTGCCCCGCGTCCAGGCCGATGGGACGGGAGTCGGTCACCGGGAACCCGGCGCCGCCGGGGCAGAAATGGCTCAGGTGCGCCTCGCGTACCCGCTCGTCGATCTCCATGCGCACCTCCGTTTCAGTCTGCCATCTCCGGTCCGGTCCCCGGGCGCGCGCTCTGGACGGGGTGCGGCGGCCCGGGCGGGTGCCGGAGGGGTCCTCAGGCGGCGGCGGGCGCCGCGTCCAGGCCGGCCGCGGCGCGGAAGGAGCCCAGGACCACCTCCGCGGCCGCCGGGTGGTCGCCGATCGGCGCGCTGACCCACCGGCCCGCGCTGAGCCGGAGCCGGTCGTGGAACAGGCCGGGTGCCAGCAGGTAGGCGCCCACCGCGACCGGCTGGCCCGTCAGGCCGGCCAGGAACGACGCGGCCTCGTCGACCGTGGGGCGGGCGGCGGACGCGAACCCGGCGACCACCGGCGTGCCCCGGTGCGCCGCGAGCATCGCCGCCTGCCGCCTGGTGTCCGCCAGCGCCCGCGGGTCGCGCGACCCGGCGGCCGCGAGCACGACCGGGACGTCCCCCGGCACCCCCGCCTCGGCCAGCCGGTCCGCCAGCGCGCCGGTCAGCCGGGGATCGGGCCCGAGCGGGGCCGCCACGGGCACCCCGGCCGCGCGTGCCGCCCCGGCGATGTCGGAGCTCAGGTGGTAGCCGCTGGACAGCAGCAACGGGACCACGACCACCCCGGCCGCGCCCGCCTGCGCCACCGCGTCGTGCAGGCCTTCCGCCAGCGAGGGCCTCGCATTCTGAACGAAGGCCGTCCGCACCCGGGTCCCGCCGGCCAGAGCGGTCACGCGGCCGGTGAGGGACCGGACGCATTCCTGGGCAGCCGGGTCCCGGCTGCCATGCGCGACGGCCAGCAAGACCGGGCTCACGACGAACCCTGGCCGGCGGGCACGACGCCGGTGAACGTCAGCCGGAACGCGCGGGCGCAGGACGCGCACCGCCAGGCGCCGCCCTCCGGTCCGTCCGGCCGCAGGCCGGTGTCCCCGCAGTACGGGCAGTAGAACGGCACTTGCCTCTCGCCGCCCGCCTCGCTCACTGCAGGAGCCCTTCGTCGGCGCGGCGGGCCCAGGTGGCGAACTGCTCGCCCTCGGCCCGGCCGGCGAGGTAGTTGCGCAGCACCCGTTCTACGTAGCCGGGCAGCTGGTCGGCGGTCACCTTCAGGCCGCGCAGCTTCCGGCCGAACGCCGGGTCCGTCCCCAGCGACCCGCCCAGGTGCACCTGGAATCCCTCGGCACCGTCCACGATCGAGCCTTTGAGCCCGATGTCGGCGATCTGGAAGCGCGCGCAGGAGTTGGGGCAGCCGTTGATGTTGATGCTGATCGGGGCGTCGAAGCCGGGCAGCCGCCGGTCCAGCTCGGCGTACAGGTCCATGGCGCGCTGCTTGGTCTCGACGATCGCCAGCTTGCAGAACTCGATGCCGGTGCAGGCCATCGTGCCCCGGCGGAACGCCGACGGGCTCACCTGCAGGTCACGCGCGGCGAGTTCCTCGGCCAGCTCGGCGACGCGGTCGCCGGGCACATCGAGGATCAGCAGCTTCTGCTGCGGGGTGGTGCGGATCTTGCCGGAGCCGTACTCCTCGGCCAGGTCGGCGACCTGCCAGAGCTGGGTGCCGGAGGTACGGCCCACGTGCGGCGCCACGCCCAGGTAGTACCGCCCGTCCTGCTGCAAGTGGACGCCGACGTGGTCGCGCGAGCCGTGCGGCGGCGCGGGCGGCTCAGGGCCGTCGGGCAGTGCCCCGCCGAGGTATTCCTTCTCCAGCACCTCGCGGAAGCGCTCGGTGCCCCAGTCGGCGACCAGGAACTTCAGCCGCGCCCGGCTGCGCAGCCGCCGGTAGCCGTAGTCGCGGAAGATGCTGGTGACTCCGCTCCACACTTCCGGGGCCCGGTCGGGGGACACGAACACCCCGAGGCGCTGGGCGAGCATCGGGTTGGTGGACAGCCCGCCGCCGACCCACAGGTCGAAACCGGGCGCGCCGTCGGGGCCGGTGACACCCACGAAGGAGATGTCGTTGATCTCGTGCGCGGTGCACTGGGCGGAGCACCCGCTGATCGCGGTCTTGTACTTGCGCGGCAGGTTGGTGAACTCGGGATTGGCCGCCGCCACCGCCTCGATGGCGCGCAGTGCCGCACTGGCGTCGAGGATCTCCTCGGCGCAGATCCCGGCCACCGGGCAGCCGAGGACGTTGCGGGGCACGTCGCCACAGGCCTGGAGGCTGGACAGGCCCACGCCTTCGAGCCGGTCCCAGATCTCCGGCACGTCCTCGATCCGGATCCAGTGGAACTGCACGTTCTGCCGGTCGGTGATGTCGGCGAGGTCGCGCCCGTACTCCTTGCCGATGCTCGCCACGGTGCGCAACTGCTCGGCCGAAAGCTGGCCGCCCGGAATCCGGACTCGCATCATGAAGAACGAATCCTCGATCTCGGCGTCCTCCAGCGCCCCGGTCTTGCCGCCCCCGATCCCCGGGCGGCGCTGGGTGTACAGGCCCCACCAGCGGAACCTGCCGCGCAGGTCCTGCGGGTCGATGGCGTCGAAGCCCTGGTGCGCGTAGCGGGTGAGGATCCGCTGGCGGACGTTGAGCCCGTCGTCGTCCTTCTTGAATCGTTCGGCCGCGTTCAGCGGCTCAAGATGGCCAAGCGCCCATTGGCCCTGGCCACGATGGGTCCGGGATGGCATGTTTCGTTTCCTTCTGCCGCGAGGGGAGCCGCGCCGCAGGCAAGAACGAGCGGCGGGCCGGAGCTGAGGTTCAGCGGCAGAAGGGACACATGGCGCTGGAGACCCGGAGCAGGTCCACGTGACGACGGCATACCAGCGGCACCCAGCGGGGTACGCCTGCGCGGCAGGTCACGGGTGCAGCCTCCTCGCCTACATGCCTGGTCCGTGCCAGTGTAACTGGCGCCGGAACAACCCCAAAGGTGATATTCGGGCCACCCTGGTCCGCCAGGCTAGCCATGTACGTTCATCCGCCTTATCACCCGATATGGCACGCAGTTTGGCAGGGGATCCGCGTGTGCCATATCAGGTGATAAGCCGGGAGGTGGGATCAGGGTTAGTGTGGGTGCCCAGGTACAGAACGGAGGCGTTTATGGGGCTCGTGGACAAGTGGAGGGAGCAGGCGGCGCAGGTCGCGCAGCGGACCGCTCAGGTGACCCAGGAGGCGGCTCAGCAGGGGAAGGCCAAGCTCGACCAGGCCCAGGCGAAGCGCCGCGCCGACGCCATGTTCCGTGACCTGGGCGCGGCTGTATACGCCGAGCGGACCGGCCGGGGCGGGACCGACACCGCGGACAAGATCGACCGCCTGGTGACCGCTCTGTCGCAGCAGGAGGCCGAGCAGGGCCTGGGGGACACCGACGGGCCCTCACCACCCTCAGCCTGACCCGGGTATCCGGGCTGGCTGGTTGCCGTTGTTTGCCCGACCGAACGTCAGGCGCCGGGGGCCGGGTCGCGGGGGAGGCCCAGCAGGCGCTCGCCGATGATGTTGAGCTGCACGTCGGTGGTGCCGCCGCCGATCGTCAGCGCCCGGGTGAACAGCACTGCCCGGGACCAGCGGGTGCCGTAAACAGCGCCCTCGGCCCCGGACAGCGCCCAGCACTCATCAGCGATCCGCTGCGCGTAGCGCATGCCGAGCACTTTCCGCACGCTGCCGGTCGCGCCGGGCTCGGTCCCGGACAGCCGCTTGAGCGTGGCTCGCACGCCGAGCAGGTCGATCGCGTGCCCCTCGCTGACCAGCCGGCCGCTCCGTTCCAGCAGCGCCGCGTCCGGGGCTTCGCCCCGCCCCGCCACCACTTCGAGCAGGTCGGCGGCACCGCAGCCGAACGTCCACGACTGCGACAGCGACACGCGTTCGTTGGCCAGCGTGGTGCGGGCCACCTTCCACCCGCCGTTCACCTCACCCACGACCAGGTCATCGGGCACGAACACGTCATCAAGGAAGACCTCGTTGAACAGCGAGTCCCCGGTCATCTCCTTCAGCGGCCGCACGGTGATCCCGGGCGAGGCCATGTCCACCAGGAAGTAGGTGATCCCGTCATGGCGCGGCGCGTCTGGGTCGGTGCGGGCGATGCAGATCGCCCAGGCGGCGTGCTTGGCCAGCGACGTCCAGACCTTCTGCCCGGACAGCCGCCATCCCCCACCCCCCGCCCGCCTCCCCGTTCCCGCTTCGCTATCCCCCTTCACTCGTTCCGCCCGGGTGGTGAGGCTGGCCAGGTCGGAGCCGGCACCGGGCTCGCTGAAGAGCTGACACCAGACGGTCGCGCCGGACAGGGTGGCGGGGAGGAACCGCTGCTGCTGCTCGGGGGTCCCGTACTGGACCAGGGCCGGCACCACCCAGGCGCCGATGCCCAGCCCCGGTGTGCGCAGCCCGGCGGCGCGCAGTTCCTCGGCGATCACCAGTTGCTCCAGCGGGCTCGCGCTGCGACCCCACGGGGCCGGCAGGTGCGGGGTGACCCAGCCGCCGGCCGCAAGGCGTTCGGCCTGCTCGGCTTTGGGTGCCGCGGCGATGGCCGCCAGGTCGCCCTGCACCTGCGCCCGCACCGCGGCGGCTTCGTCCGGGAGTTCCACGCCGAGCGGCCGGGTGGCGCCGTCCAGGGCGAGCCGCGCGGCCT
>Ga0070706_100003487_pt1 | contig 15464 bp, 9 predicted proteins | sample KBSK5501metaG_FD_65476 | JGI IMG/M metagenome (GOLD analysis project Ga0070706, IMG submission 65476) | Corn, switchgrass and miscanthus rhizosphere microbial communities from Kellogg Biological Station, Michigan, USA - KBS K5-50-1 metaG | ecosystem: Host-associated > Plants > Roots >...
AACTCGCCGGGCGGATCGATCACCGCGGGCATGGCGATCTACGACACCATGCAGTACGTGAAGAACGATGTGACCACCATTTGCATTGGCCAGGCGGCCAGCATGGCGGCGCTTCTGCTGGCGGCGGGTGAGTCCAAGAAGCGCTTGGCCTTGCCCAACTCGCGCATCTTGATTCACCAGCCCTCCATGGGCGGACTGTCCGGGCAGGCCACCGACATTGATATTCACGCCCGGGAAATCCTGCGTATGCGAGAGATTACTAACCAATTACTGGCCAAACACAGTGGTCAGAAACTTGAGAAAGTAGAGAAAGACGTCGAGCGGGACTTCATTATGAACGCTCAGCAGGCTAAGGAATACGGAATCATAGACGATATCATCTATAAGACGAGATAAGGGTATGATCGGGTTTCGCGTGATCAGTTTCCGAGCCGTCTCGGCGCGAAACGTTCTGTCCCGCCAAGTGGGCAACGGGCGCATGGAGAGCGGGAGAGAACGGGTTTGACAAGGAGTAAAGCCGAGTGAAAAACAGGACCGGTACCGAGGAGATGTTGCGTTGTTCGTTCTGCCACAAATCGCAAGACGCAGTCGCCAAACTGATTTCATCCCCCAGCGACTATCCCAGGGCCTACATTTGCGACGAGTGCGTGGCGGTTTGCAATTCCATCCTGGAAGACGACCGCACGGCGACGCCTCCTACCACCACCCCGAATCAGCTGCCTAAGCCGCAGGAAGTAAAGACCTTCCTCGACGAATACGTGATCGGCCAGGAGCAGACCAAGAAGAAGCTCGCGGTGGCGGTTTACAACCACTACAAACGCATCTACATGAACCGCCAGCGCGCCGGCGATGGCGTGGAGTTAGCCAAGTCGAATATCATGCTGATCGGGCCGACCGGCACGGGCAAGACCCTGATGGCGCAAACTCTGGCCCGCATGCTCGACGTGCCCTTCGCCATCGTGGACGCCACCACCCTCACCGAGGCGGGTTACGTCGGCGAGGATGTGGAGAACATTATCCTCAAGCTGCTGCAGGCAGCCGACGGCGACGTAGGCCGCGCTCAGACCGGCATCATCTACATCGACGAAGTGGACAAGATCGGGCGGAAAGATGAGAACCCCTCCATCACCCGCGATGTTTCCGGCGAAGGCGTGCAGCAGGCGTTGCTGAAGATTCTCGAAGGCACGATCGCCAACGTACCTCCGCAGGGGGGGCGCAAGCATCCCCACCAGGAATTTACCCCGGTCGATACCACCAACATCCTGTTTATTTGCGGCGGCGCTTTTGTCGGCCTGGAAAAAATCATCGGACGGCGCGTGGGCAAGAAATCGCTGGGCTTCAAGATGGGAGCGGAGGAGGGCGAGCCGGAGGAAACTCCAGCCGCCAACCGCAAGCGGAATTTCGAACTGCTGAGCGACATCCAGCCTGAGGATCTGATCCGGTTCGGCCTGATTCCCGAATTCGTGGGCCGTCTGCCGGTGGTCGGGGTGCTGGAAGATCTGGATGAGTTCGCCTTGATCGAAATTCTCACCCGTCCCAAGAACGCGATCATCAAGCAATATCAGCGCCTGTTTGAGTTCGAGAACGTGCGGCTCAAATTCAGCGATGAGGCTTTGAAGGCGATCTCACGACAGGCCATGGCACGCAAGGTCGGCGCCCGTGGTTTACGTATGATTCTGGAAGAGTTAATGCTCGATCTCATGTACCATTTGCCCAGCCAGAAGAAGGTGAAGGAGTTCGAAGTGACCCGGGAAATGGTGGAAAAGCGCAGCGTTACACTCGCAATGATGGAGAAGGCGGGGTAAACTGGAACGCCAGTACGGCCCAGGTTGGGCCCATTGTATTTGGGAGAAATAGTGACCACAGCTAAGGAAAAATTCGAAAGCAAGAAACTTCCCATGATGCCCATCCGGGACGTGGTCATCTTCCCCTACATGATGACGCCTTTTGTGGTGGGGCGGGAATCGAGCGTTCGTGCCCTGGAAGAGGCGCTAGCCGCCGACAAGAAGATCTTCCTCGCAACCCAGCACGACGCCAGCATCGACGAACCTAAGCCCAACGAGATCTACCAGGTGGGCACCATCGTCAACATCGTGCAGAGCCTCAAGTTGCCCGACGGCAATATCAAGGTTCTGGTCGAGGGCATCGAGCGGGGCAAGGTACTGCAGATCAGCGAAAGCGAAGGCTACATGCAGGTTTCGCTCCGCGTGGCCCGCTATGCGACCGAGACCAACCCCCAGATCGAGACCGGCATGCAGCGGGTCACAGCGCTTTTCGAGCAGTATGTGAAGCTGTGCCAGTCGCTGAACTACGAGACTATGATCGCGGCCGTGCGCATGGAAGATCCGGCCAAGCTGACCGACACCATCGCCGCCAACTTGCAGCTCTCCATCGAAGAAAAACAGGAACTGCTGGAGATTTTCGACCCTGCGGAGCGCCTGACCCGGATCGGCGACGTGCTCGACATCGAGATCGAAAAGTTGAACATGGACCGTACCATTCAGTCGCGGGTGAAGCGGCAGATGGAACGTGCCCAAAAAGAGTACTACCTCAACGAGAAGATCAAGGCCATCCAGAAAGAACTGGGGCGCGGCGAAAAGAGCGAGTTCGACGAACTGAAAAAGAAGATCGAAGCCGCCGGCATGCCCAAGGAAGTGCGCGACAAGGCGGTGCAGGAACTCAAGAAGCTGGAAGCCATGCCTCCGATGTCGGCCGAGTCCACGGTTTCGCGCAATTATCTGGATTGGCTGCTGGCCGTTCCTTGGAAAAAGCGGTCCAAGGAAATCCGCAACATTACTCGTGCGGAAAAGGTTCTCAACGAAGATCACTACGGGCTGGAAAAGATCAAGGACCGCATCCTGGAATTCCTGGCGGTGCGGCAACTGGTCAAGAATCCAAAGGGTTCGATTCTGTGTTTCGTTGGACCTCCAGGAGTCGGCAAGACTTCGCTGGGGATGTCGATTGCCAAGGCGACCGGCCGGAAGTTCGTGCGTATGTCGCTCGGCGGGGTGCGGGACGAAGCCGAGATCCGCGGCCACCGCCGCACTTATATCGGCGCCCTGCCAGGGCAGATTATCCAGATGATGAAGAAGGCCGGTACCAAGAATCCGGTTTTCATGCTGGACGAAGTCGACAAAATGTCGATGGACTTCCGTGGCGACCCGTCGGCGGCGCTGCTCGAAGTGCTCGATCCCGAACAGAATTTCATGTTCGTCGATCACTACCTCGACGTAGAATACGACCTCTCACAAGTTTTCTTCATTGCCACGGCCAACGTCATGCATACGATTCCGCCCGCTCTGCAGGATCGGATGGAAGTGCTGCGTCTCCACGGCTACACCGAGCACGAAAAAGTTGAGATTGCCAAACAGTTCCTGGTCAAGAAGCAGTTGCAGCAAGCCGGATTGACCGAGAAGAATCTGAAGTTCACCGATGACGCCATCACCTCCCTGATTCGCTCGTACACGCGGGAAGCTGGCGTCCGCAACCTAGAACGCGAAATCGGCAACGTTTGCCGCAAGGTCGCACGCAAGGTGGTAAAAGACGGGGAAGGCTACAACGTCGCCATCGCTCCGGACAACGTGAACGATTTCCTGGGCGTGATTAAGTTCCGCGACACCTTGGCCCACGAAAAAAGCGAAGTTGGCCTGGTTACCGGCTTGGCCTGGACCGAAGTGGGCGGATCCATCCTGAGCACCGAAGCCACCGTGGTGGACGGCAAGGGCAAGCTCACGCTGACCGGCAAACTCGGCGACGTGATGCAGGAATCGGCGCAGGCAGCCATGTCTTATGTGCGCTCGCGCGCCCATCGCCTGGGATTGCAGCGCGATTTCTACCGCACTCTCGACATTCACGTGCATGTGCCGGAAGGCGCCATCCCCAAAGATGGCCCCTCGGCGGGCATCACGATCGCTACCGCTATTTCCAGCGCTCTGAGCAAGATTCCCGTGCGTCGCGATATCGCCATGACCGGCGAGATTACGCTGCGCGGCAAAGTGTTGCCGATCGGCGGATTGAAAGAAAAACTTCTGGCCGCGCATCGCGCCGGATTGTTCGAGGTGATCCTGCCTCAGGACAATGAGAAAGACCTGGCCGAGGTTCCGGAGAATCTGCGCAATGCCATGAAGTTGCGTTTTGTCGAAACCATGGATCAGGTTCTGGCCGTGGCCCTGGAGCAACCGCTCCCCCAAAGCAGCGAAGAGACGGCGCAGCCGATCGCGCCCATCGCGCCCCTGCCCGCCGAGAGTCCGGCGGCGCACCAGTAAGCTCCCATACCGCCATGTCCCTTGACCGTACCCTGGTCTGCCTCTAGAGTCTGCGCTCGAACAATCGGGGCTGATATAGTCGGGTAGCTCAAGGTCCTGAAGTCAGCACCTCAGATTTCGCTGCTTCCCGGAGGTCCTGATGCTGGTAATTCCGCTGGTCACATCGGGCCTCAAGCGCAGCGTTGTCACTACATTAAGAGGAGTTTCAGGCCGCTGGTGGTTTCGCCGGCCATTCACTGCTCATCTTCAACCTTGACCCAACTAAACTCGTAGGCAATGATCGAGGCTACAGACAAACCGTGTAACCAAGTAGGCCACGAAGTAAGGCGTAGAGTGAATCCACTTTCACTGGCGGCCGCGAAGGTGCATGTCGGCAAAAGCCAGGAATTGATCCCAATCGAAGGCGGTGACCGCATGCTTGCCGGTACGAATGTGATACGCGATGGTATGCATGATCGGCTGGTCGAGCGCCGGCATCTCACTGGTTCCAAGATCCTGCCGGCCCAGTAGCCGATAGACAGGGCCAGCCGCAATACATGCGAGGAACTCGCCCTTGGGATCACCCCAGCGATCGTCTTCGGCGCCCGTAATGTATACGGGGCGGGGAGCGATCAGGGCAATCAATTCGTGGGTATCAACGGGAAGCTGGTCGACATGATCAGGATATTTTTGGAAGTTGGTACTGAACCAGTAAGGAAACGCGTCGACAAGATGGGTGACAGTTTCGCCATAGTTGCGCCGCGCCAGTGAAGCTCCACCCTCTCCTGAACAACTGGAGAGCACCATGGCAAAGCGGGTATCGATGGCGCCTGCCCAGAGAACGGCCTTGCCGAGACGGGAGTGGCCCATAATCGCCACCCGCTTCGCGTCAACATCCTTGTCCTTCTCCAGATAATCCAGGGCCCGGCTTAAACCGTAGGACCAGGCCGCGATGGCACCCCAGTCGTCGGGCGCGGGCTCGCTCTGTCCTGGTTTGAAGAACAAAGGGCGGATGCCGTCGACATAGCCGCCTTTGAAATCCGGCTCTATGTCTTGGTAGCAGATGGTGGCAAAGCCGTATCCCCGGGCCAGGATTTTCTCGACCTCGAATTCCGTGTCACGCCCGCGCGATTCTTCGGACGCTGGTTGCCGCCGGTGCGTCTTCGAGTCCCAGATGGTGGGCAGCTTGATCCCTGGGTCGTTGATGACAGACTGGTTGCCTGAAAAATTAAGGGTGAGGATGATTGGAACCGGCTTGCGCGCCCCGGCAGGAACGTAGATGAGCACATCCTCCTTCGGCCCGTCCTTGTTGGCAGAAAAGTAAATGGTCACTTGCTTGCGAATCGCCTTGCCGCCAAGCGCAGTCTTGGCGCTATCAAACATCTCGAAAGTTATGCGTTTGGGCGCCTTTGGGCTGTGGCCGTACACACTCGTCGCAAAGAGTTCGACAACCTCCTCTCGCCGGCGTTTCCAGTCACGCGCGCTACGCACAGGCTTGCCATTGTTGAAGATCAGCGGATCGGGAAGAGTGTAGGCGCCGACTTTTGATTCATCGTAATTGGCGGACTGCGCCTGTGTACCAGTCCAGCTGCAGACGAGCAATGTGGCAAGTAAGAATCGGTAGGGCAGTTTCTCTAACCCGGGCGACATTTATCTAAACCCCTTCCGGTAACGGATTGCAGCCGGCATTTCTCATTCCGTTGAGGCATGCAACTCGACGTAGTCCAGAGGTGCGCGTTCCTCGCTGTCCGGAATGCCCTCTATGCGGATTTCATCTCCTGGGCGAAGAGCTAGCCCGGGAATTCTGCGGCGGGTGGAAGAATCGCCGCCTGGCTTGGTCGCAGGCAGGCGATCGCTGGCCACCCATTCATCGACCTGCCGATTGCTTACAAAGATCCGGAACTTCGATTCCCCGTTGCTCTGATCGAAGTACTGCACATCCATCTCATATGTCCCTGCGGCCCGGTCGAACACTAATGTGGCCGTGCAAGTCGACGCCTGCACACATTCAATTCCTTTGCCTCCCGAAGCGTTTTCCCAGGGAATCACGTCCATCGCTGTGTAGCCCTTGAGCGACATAGCTTCCGCCTCAATGCGATGGGGATGATTTCCCACGCGCCCCTGCGCGTCAGGAATCCCGGACGTTCGTAAAAACCAATTGCAAATCGCGTCGCGCCACACGAGCGCATGCCCCGCCTGGTATTCAAGCCTGGCCAGCACCTCTGAATACAACTCGGCCGGCACCCGAAGTTCAAGCGATTTCCATTGCCGCACGAAATCGGCCGCCTGCTCCGCGCCTTCGTAATGCGAGTCATAGATGTACTGGATTACCGTTTTACCCGAACGGAGGCGGTAGGTGTATGGAACATGATGGAAAAACAACAGCAGTTCGTCCGGAGTCGTCTGCGCGGACTCGTACGGATCTCGAATCGCAGGCGGATATTGACCGTCATAACCAGTGCCGGTCGCCACAGTGCGGTCCATGCCGATACCCTGGTGATCAGCGCGATGCCACTGCCCCCAGCCATTGCGCTCGGAGGATTCAATTCCCGGTCCGTAATGGCTGCCCAGAATATCGGTCAACGTTTGTGCGCCCAGCGGCCCGGTGTAGTTCTCATAGGTATGCCAGGACGCAAGCAGCATGGCGGTGATCGTCTTCACCAGCACCGGATCGTTGCCAAAGGTGAGACCAGTCCACTCCCGGGCGATGGTCTCCGCGCTTAGATTGGGGTTCCATGCCAAGCGCCCGAAACCGTAGAGGTTGGCCATGGCCAGCGGATGCCCGAGCCAGTTCGGGTTCATGCCGACATTGGCCACGCCCACAAAAGCTCCAGCGATGCGATGAAACACTTTGCCAGCGACCAGATCTTTAACTGGTGTCCGGTCACCGTTCACGCGCAGGTCGAAGTCCAGCACCTGTTTCCACATCGTAGGAAGGAAGCACAGATGCCGCTGCTGCCCCGTGTACTCCTGCGTGATTTGCAATTCGATGCCTTCGTTGGTTTTCTCCAGCCCGCCGAAAAGCGGCGATACTGGCTCGCGTGCCTGAAAGTCGATGGGGCCGTACTTGGTCTGGATGATGACGTTGGCGTCGAACTTCCCATCGAGCGGATGGAAAATGTCGTAAGCAGCTCGGGCGCGGTCATTCTTGGGGTTTTGCCAATCCAGGTGATGGTCATACACGAAGGCCCGATAAAAAAGAACGCCGCCATGCGGCTGGAGCGCGCGGGCAATGACGTTGGCCGCCTCAGCAGGTGTCCGGCCGTAGGAGGATGGACCGGAACGCCCCTCGGAATCTGCCTTGACCACAAACCCACCGAAGTCCGGAATCTGCCGGTAGATCTCGTCGGCCTTTGTCCGCCACCATTCGACCACCCGGGGATCGAGCGGATCGAAGCTGTCTAAGTTTCCTAAAGTCTTAGGGCTACCCAGATCGACCGACACCGCCAGCTGCACGCCCCAGGGACGAAATACATCCGCGATGCGCGCCAGTTGCGGAAGAAAACTATCGTCAACAACCCGGGGATCAGCATTCACGTTGTTGATCGTGCAACCAGTGATGCCGAGCGAAGCAAGCAAACGTGCGTATTCACCGGCGCGGGTTAAATCAGGGCGGACAGTTCCCTTCTCAAAGAAGATGGAAGGGCCCGCGTATCCACGCTCGATGGTGCCATTCAAGTTGTCCCATTGATCCACCCAGCGAAGCGCCGCGTAGGGTTGCTGCAATTCGTGGAGCGGAGAAACAGGTTCGCCGCGTGCCACTTTGCTCAGGAACGCGAACACGCCGTAAAGAACGCCCCGCTCCGTAGGGGAGGTGACAACTAGGCAGTCGAAGCCACGAACTTGCGCAGTGATCAGCCAAAAGCCACCCGCTCCGAGCGGATGGGGTGGCGCCAATCCCGGAGCTGCAGCGTGGATGGTTGCGAGTGTTCCTAGGACAATCGCCCTCTCCCGGACGCCTCTCCCTGCATCCAGGGTTTTGCCGGTCATTCCCTTGAGGCCACGAATGATCTCTCCCTGTGCCGTCCTGAGCACGGCCGAATTCCCCAGAACAACCACGCTCGCCGGAAGCGATTCGTATTTTGAGCGCACCGCGCTCTCCAGGGGCGCATACCGCAACCATGCGTCTCGGCTCGCTTCGGCTTGCAAGGTTTCGAGGCCCCAGCCTCCGAGCAGGAGTACTACTAGAATTTCAAGGTGCTGGGGGCGCGTCATGACTTAGTTGAGAATTTAAGGTAAGGTTCGGCGCATAGATTCTATCTTGGCAGGTTACGAGGACTCGTCCTCCACGGTTGGCCGATAGGAGGCGTCACCGCTCCTCATAGACTTCCTCCTCGGCCCTCCCCCAGTCCAGGTCACTCAGCCCAAAACCGACACCACCGCCGGATATATCCGGCGGTATGCCGCGTAGCTCGCATTCATTCGCTCAACCACCGCAGGTTGCGGAGCCACACGTTGGGCGACCCTTACTACTTCACTGCAGGCGGTGTCGACCGAACTCCAGACTCCGGCTCCAACCCCGGCAAGAATTGCCGCTCCATAGGCCGCGCCCTCTTCGGCTTCGAGGACTTCAACTTCGCGTCCATAGACATCAGCCTGAATCTGCCGCCACAACGGAGATCGCGCTCCACCTCCGCCCAGACGAATGTTCCGGACGGGAACGCCCATCTCGGCAAAAAGGGTGAACGAATCCCTCAAACTGAACGCCACTCCTTCAAGAATCGCGCGGACCACATGCCCGCGGGTGTGGGACGCAGTCAGGCCAATCAAAGCTGCGCGCGCGTTCGGGTCAAGATGCGGCGTACGCTCACCCATCAAGTATGGAGCCCACAAGAGGCCGTCAGATCCGGGTGGGTGGGCAGCGGCCTCTGCCGTAAGGCGCTCGTAAGCATCACGCCCATCTTCATTTCCAGCCGCGCCGAAGCGGTCACGAAACCATCGCAAGGAAAGGCCCGCCGCCTGCGTTACTCCCATCAGGTGCCAACGACCCGGCACGGCATGACAGAAAGTGTGCAGCCTTCCTTTGGGATCAAGAGCCGGACGATCCGTCGCCGCGAACACAACTCCAGATGTTCCGATGGTTGCGCTCACCGCACCCGGCGCCACGATTCCCATGCCCACGGCTCCGGCAGCCTGGTCTCCGGCACCGGCCACAACCGGAGTACCCGGCTGCAGACCGGTAGCAGCGGCTCCACGGGGAGAGACTTTCCCGCAGATTTCGGACGACTCAAACAGCCGCGGCAGCAGCGACTCGTCCATGCCGGCCGCCTGCAGCACTTCATGAGACCACCGGCGGTGGGCGACATCCAGCAGCAAGGTACCGGATGCGTCTGCCATGTCAGTCGCTCTCTCACCGCTAAGCCGGAAGCGGACGTAGTCCTTGGGCAGCATCACCGACCGGACCCGTTTCCAATTCTCGGGTTCGTTCTCGCGCACCCATAGGAACTTGGTTAAAGTGAAATTGGGCAGCGCAGGATTGCAGGTGAGGCGGATGAGCGCTTCGGCTCCGACTTTTTCCGAAAGCTCCTGACATTGTTTTTCGGTGCGCACGTCGCACCAGATCAGCGCCGGACGCACAACTTCGTCCGTGGCGTCCAGCATGACCGCCCCGTGCATCTGTCCCGAGAACCCGACGCAGCCTATCTGATCGCCACCCAAGGCCGCGATGGCCAAGGCTTTCCGCACGGCAATCCCGCAGGCACGCCACCAGTCTTCGGGGTTTTGCTCGGCCCAGCCAATCTGAGGTGAGGCAAAGGGCTCGTGTTCCTCGGTAGCGGACGAGAGTATGCGACCGTTCTCGCCGACAACTACGGCGCGAGTACCACCCGTCCCGACATCGACTCCGAGAACCTGCATGGACATCCGGTTCAATTCCTCTGCCTCAGGAGATTGGCCAAAGCAGGCGAACCAATCGTGTCTCTAACGATCTTCCGCAATGGAATGGGTGAGCCGTGGGTGTCGACGGCGGCAGAGGATGCAAGGAGGCTCACGAGAAGAGTGGTTAGCATGTTACTTGCAAGCCGTACGGAGGATTCTCTAGCTCATGAAGGCAGCGCAAAAGTCCCGATCGTGTACGTTAACGGCATGGTCATACTAACATGCGCCTCAGAGATTACAAGCCGGGATGGCGACTCAAGACGTCCCCGTTGTTCTACAGGAATCAGATATCCAGTCAAGCGTCACGCCCACTACAAGGCTGACGGGGTTCGTAGTTCGTGCCAGAATCCCCAGCGGCATAACTAAGGTGTCAGCAACCGCCGACGATTTGCGGGGCCGCGTTTTGCTCAAGCTCAACTGCATTCCCGGCGGATTTCAATCCACAGAGAAAACCTGTTTTCCGAGCCGTAGGCAGGCGCGGCGTCAGGTCTTTTTCCAGTCAGTGAGGGACATCAACTCATCCCGGATGGCCTGCAATCTCTCAAGCCTTCGCTGGTGATCGGCTGCCGCTACTGCCTTTTTCCCGCCTTCGAAGTACAAGCGGTTGGCTTCGCTGATGTCGGCTATTTCTCTCCGCAACTCTTCGATACGCTCCTTCATCGGTCGCGGCATGGGGCAAGCTTAACAAGCACCCGCAAAACCACGCAAGGCCGGCATGTGAATGTTTGGATCGTAGAGCTACAGCTTTTGTGGCATACCCATTCTGCGCCGATCGAATCGCAACGCGATGGACGAATGCCAGTCGCAGAGGGGAATAACTGCGCAGGTTACGCACATCTCGGCTGCTGCTGGTGGGCAGAGGGCGCAGCCCTTGCGGGTGGATGCGCTTCCATCCGGTTGTGAACGACAAAAGAGGGGCCGATTTCGGCGGCCCCTTCTTTCGCGCCAGAGGACGTGGATCGCGTCCTGTTTATTTTACGTGGATGGTTTTGCCGTCCGGGTCGAGCGTGCCGTTGACGCGAACTTTCTGGCCCTCATATTTTTTCATCAGATCCTGGCGATCGACGTCGTATGCCGTGCCACCGGCATCTTGCAATACGTACTTGTTGCCAGACTTCACAACCGTGCCTGCGAAGATTTGGCCTTGAGGCTGCTGGGACTGGGCCTGGGAATCGGGCGCTTGCTGTCCCGATTGATCCGGTGCCTGGGCTGGCGGTTGCGATTGTTGCCCCCCCGCCTGGCTTGGAGATTGCTGGTCCGGCTGTCGCGCCGGTTGCTGGGCGTTGAGAGCACTTGTCAAGCACGCGCTGAGAGACAGCACCAGCACAATACCCAACCATCGAGAACGAGTCGGTTTGTTCATGAAATCCTCCCGAGAGATTTTGGGGTTCCTGACATTTCCGAGCAAACACCCTGCCAAAGTCCCCCCCTTTGTGGCACCCTTTTTCCGCGACAGACGCCAAGACGTTTTCTTTTGTTCATCTTACGCTTGACCGAGCTAACCGCCTGAATCACTCTGCAGGCTAGACTTCAGAACTTTTTCCGTAGAACTACAGCGAACGTGGTAGCGATTCAGCCTTTCAGCGTGCGCCGCATGAGAAAGCTGACGAGCAAAATATGCTCGGTCGGCGGAACTTCATACTAGCGGAACGCCATACTATCCATAGGTCGCGCCACCCAGCTCGTGCCCCCGCGTTGTGAAAGATCAGGGTGGCGACTGTTACTCCGCAATGCTCACGATCGAGGCTTTGCTGGGCTTCCCTGAGTATCCTTAGCCGATTCGGTCGAAGTCATACAGGATTCACCCTATTTACCAATCTCTATCTTCGCAATAGGTTGGGTCTACTTTGCAGCTTCTTCGATATTATGAGCGTTGAAATTCACAAGTTTCCAGATAGCAGCAGGGCTTAGGCGACACGGTTGGCTGAATGAGCAGGTTTTTGCGCCGCCCGGGATTCAAGAAAATGCAAACCGACAATCCGCTCTCCGCGCGAATCGCGAACCACCCGCCGGCGGGCTATACGGTCGCGCTCTCAGGGCTGGTAGTTGCTTTGCTCGTGTGTCAGGTGCTGAGTCCCTTTCTCGGCAACGATGTGCCCTACATCGTCCTCTTTCCAGCAGTGGCTTTCGCCGCCTGGTACGCTGGTTTGGGGCCATCAGTTTTGACCGTCGCTCTTGCCCTTGCCGGGGCCAAGTACTGGTTCATTCCGCCCCTACACTCACTTCGCATCCCTGACACGGGCTACGTGTTGGGCAGTCTTGCATTCCTGTTTGCCTCAGGTGTGGTGGTGGCAATGGGAGAAGAACGTCGCCGTGATAATGAAAAGCTGCGGCGGGCGCAAGGGGAACTGGAGGAAAAAGTCAGAGAGCGCACAGCGGAACTCGATAGTGCCAATCAAAGTCTGCGCGACCTCAGTGCCCGTCTGCTCGAATCGCAGGATGATGAGAGACGACGGATCGCCCGCGAATTGCACGACAGCGTAGGGCAGACGATGGTAGCCCTCACTATGAATCTGTCCACCGCGCGAGAAGACATCGAACGACTTACTAAGACCGTCGATGCCCTCACCGATAGCGAAGCCATGGTTCAGGCAATTAGTGAAGAAGTCCGCACAATTTCGCACCTTCTTCACCCACCTCTGCTGGATGAGGCGGGGCTCTCGTCGGCGCTTCGCTGGTACATAGACGGATTTGCCGAACGCAGCAAAATTAAAGTCGACTTTGAGTTCCCCAGTGATTTAGGCCGGTTCTCGCGGGAGTTAGAAACAGCCATTTTTCGAACCGTTCAGGAATGCCTGACCAACATTCATCGCCATTCGGAAAGCCCGATTGCCCGAGTTCGCCTAATTCGTTCCGATGGCCAGGTTCGAGTCGAAGTGCAGGACCGAGGCAAGGGCATCGCACCCGAGAAGCGGATTGCGATGCACTCAGCGGGAGTGCTCGGAGTTGGAATCAGGGGAATGCGAGAAAGACTCCGCCAACTGGGCGGCAGTTTGGAAATCAGTTCTGACGGCAACGGCAAGGGTACCCTCATAGTCGCCCGGCTACCGGTGGTCGACGCGGCTTCGACAGCCGCCGCGTTGCAGAGCGCGTAACAAGCGTCGGGTCGCGCGTACGCTCGGCTACGGTTCGTTGAAGGAGTCGGTCAACGGTCCTTGGAGGGATTATTTCGCAGGGGCTGGAAGGCCCCCTGAGCGAGTGCACCAATTTTGGGTAATTGACCCACGCCGCGGACCCTCATAGTGTTAGTCTCTTGCATGGTGTTCGTTTCTTGCACACACCCGTGTCTTTCTCCTCCTAATTTTCACTTCAGCCTTGGAGGGCACGAGGCAATTCGATGTCCAGGCAGAGTGTCGAACTCGCGATTGTGCGTAGCGAGGCCCAGAAGTCGCTCTCTGTCCCGAACCCAGTTGACGCCGAACTAGGCGAACTCGAAAAACAAATAAGCAACAATCGCGATCGGCCAATCTCTGCTCTGCTGAGCGAAGTGGTGGCTAGCGTTTACTCGCTGACGCACGCCGATGGCGCTGCCATTGCCATGCGCGATGAGTGGGGCATCGTCTGCCGAGCCAGTGTGGGCGATGCTCCTGCGGTGGGCTCACGACTGCAACCTGATTCTGCACTGACCCGGCAATCCTTTGAAACCGGGGCGGTGGTGGTTTGTAACGACAGCGAAACAGATTACCGGGTGCGCGCAGCCACAGCCAAGAGTCTACGGCTGCGCTCTGCCGTGGTTGTACCCATCCAGACACGACACCCGGTTTTTGGCAGATTGCAGGTTCTGGGCCTTATCGAGATTCTGTCATCCCGTCCTTTCGCCTTCGATACGGCACGCGTTGACAGCTTGAAGCGGGTGGCCGAGCTGCTCGCGACTGCTTTGGCTCCAGCGCAGTCTCAAGAGCCTGACGAGAGCATTGTTGCGCCAGTTGCAATGCCAGTGCGGCCGGAGCGACCGCCTGACGAACCTAAGTCCGACGTACCTAAGTCCAAAGGCCCCGCCCTCCGGCTCGCAGCGGTCCCTTTATTGCTTTTGCTTCTGCTTGTGTCTGCCCTGCTTCGTCGCCAAGCGCTGAGAGATTCTTCTACCCCAGACCTCCCGCCGGCTTCGACTTCAGCAAGACCCGCTCAGCCGACGCTGGGACAGCGAGGCGCGCCCTCTGGGGCCAAAGAAGCACAGCGCGTCGAGCCCGACCGTCCTTTGCATCCTGAAGCTCCCGCTCCGACATCGCCTATCTCCTCTCCAGGAACAAGCGCGAAATCAGCGGCAGCCGCTCCAGAGAGGCTGCCGCTGGCTCAAAGCCACGTCGCTGAGGATCAGGCTTCGTCGGTGATTCGCCCGGCCGTGCCAGCTCTTGTGATTCGCGAGGTCCCGCCGGGAAACCAGATTTTGGTCGATGACAAGTTAGCCTCCGCAAATCCATCTGCTCAGACCAGCATTTCGACAATGACGGCAGGGCTCGAGCCCCTGGCGCTGCCGACTCTCGGTGAACCCGCGAAGGCCCCTATCCTCGCGGTCACGCCGGTGGTTCCTCCGCCAGTCACGCCGACCCGTCCGTCCCTTCCCGATTTCGCGCTGGATCGCACCCTCAAAGCTCATTCCGGCTGGGTGACTGGAGTCGCGTTCAGCCCTGATGGACAGCGGCTGGCTTCGGGAAGCTGGGACCGAACTCTCAAGTTCTGGCAGGTTGCGACCGGTGAACCACTCAACACCGTCGCCAGCAAGATGAAGGAAGTTCAGTCGCTTGCCTTCAGCCGAGACGGACAGTGGTTGGCGACGGAGAACTCCTCCGATACCGTAAGCCTGCGCGATCCGACAACAGGACGGGAGATTCTCGCGCTTCCCAGCGACAAGCCTCTGGGACCCCTGGGCAGCAACTGGGTCTATTCCATCGCATTCAGTCCCGATGGCCGATGGCTGGCCTCCGGCGTGGACGATAGGACAGTCCGGCTATGGGATGTACACACTGGGCGCAAGCTTCGCGACCTGACTGGGCTCCGGCGGCCCGTGATCTACATAGCCTTCAGTCCCGACGGGCGACTGCTGGCCACCGGCGATGACAGCAAGACGATCAGGATTTGGGACGTATCCAGCGGCGAGCAAATATACAAGCTGAGCGGTCACAAGAAAGGGGTCTACGCGGTTGCATTCAGTCCGAACGGACAGCGGCTCGCTTCCGCGAGTGCAGATAAGACGGTGAAGCTTTGGGATCTGACGACGGGCCGCGAGTTACATACGCTGACCGGCCATGAAGACGCGGTGACCAGCCTGGCCTTCAGCCCTGACGGCCGCTGGCTGGTTTCCGGCAGTTGGGATAAGACCATCAAAATCTGGGATGTAGGAGG
>Ga0070706_100003489_pt1 | contig 15455 bp, 18 predicted proteins | sample KBSK5501metaG_FD_65476 | JGI IMG/M metagenome (GOLD analysis project Ga0070706, IMG submission 65476) | Corn, switchgrass and miscanthus rhizosphere microbial communities from Kellogg Biological Station, Michigan, USA - KBS K5-50-1 metaG | ecosystem: Host-associated > Plants > Roots >...
TCTACTTAAGCGCCAAGTATATCAGCTTGAACACACGCACGCGTGAGACTACGCCATGAAGGGGATAATCCTCGCCGCCGGCCTTGGTTCTCGTTTATCAGGCCTGACATCAGGGCGGCCAAAATGTCTACTCGAATTGCGCGGCAAACCGATCTTGCTGTATCAGCTTGATCTGCTCGCCGCCTGCGGCATTACTGACGTCACGATAGTGACTGGGTTTGCCGGTGAGCACGTTCAGACATACGCGACCGGAAGGGCCAGCTGTGCGCATTACCCGGACTTCGCATCCACGAACAATCTGCGGACCCTAAACTATTGCCAGCATCTGCTTGCAGGCGATGTCCTGTTGCTGTTCTCTGACGTGCTTCTATCTCGCCAAAGTCTGCAAGAATGTACTAATAGTTCCAGTGACTTTGCTTTACTAGTGGACACTTCCAGATGTCTCGAAGGAACGATGAGGGTGCGCATCGTTGGTGGCGCAGTAACGGATATCGGGCAGCACATCACACCTGCGGACGGCGATGGTAACTTCATCGGCATCGCCAAGTTTTCCGCGCACGGCTCGAATCTACTGGCTGGCGAGTTAAGGAGAATGGTCGCAGCGGGCGACTGCACTAATGCCTACTACACTGCTGCGCTACAGTCTCTTGCTGCGGCAGGAAACAGACTCGATGGCATTGACTTGAGTGGAAGCCCGTGGCTTGAAATAGATACCATGGAAGACTATCTCACGGCTCAAGAGAAGACTTTCTACCTGTGAGTGCGCAGCTAACCATGGAAGATGTTTTTACCTATGATCGTTTGGAAAGGACCGATATATGTGCGGGTTGGTCGGTTCGTTGCATCTTGAAAGAGCTGGCATTTGTGACCCACAGCTAGTCATACGAATGCGGGATTCGCTAAAGCACCGCGGCCCGGACGACTGTGGTCTACACATGCAAGGGCGAGTCGGTCTTGGTTTTCGCCGGCTAAGCGTGATCGACGTGCTCGGCGGGCATCAGCCAATGGTGGATACTGCAAGCGGCCTCAGTCTTGTGTTCAATGGGGAAGTCTATAATTATCGCGAACTTCGCCGAGAACTTGAGGCGTTTGGTGAGCGCTTCATTACCGAGTCAGATACTGAAGTAGTGCTCAAGAGCTACGCTCAATGGGGCGCCCAGGCAGTCAACCGCTTCATCGGCCAGTTTGCTTTCGCCATCTGGGATCCTCGTTCCGAGGAACTCTTTTTGGCGCGTGATCGCCTCGGGATAAAACCGCTTTACTGGACGCGTACCGGTGATGAAATACTCTTTGCATCTGAAGTCAAGGCTTTCTTTCAACACCCGGCATTTCGCGCGGAAGCAGATCTCGATGCGGTGTCGAGTTATCTCACGTTCCGTCAAGCAGTGTGGGACCTCTCCTTTTTCAAAGGTGTTCACAAAGTTCTACCCGGGCATTTCATGATTATCTCGGGCCAGAAAATAACTGATCAAGCCTACTGGGAGTTACCCGTCCCTCACCCGGATGAGTCTCTGGATGAGGCGACATATATCGAGCAGGTAGAGGCGTTGCTGCGACAGGCTACCAGGCGGTGCATGATCTCAGACGTTCCGCTCGGTGCATACCTTAGCGGTGGACTTGATTCGAGTTTGCTCGTTGCCATCATGAGCCAATATTCTACAAAGCAATTGCAAACGTTCTCAATCGGGTATGAGGAGGATAATTATGACGAAGGGCAGTACGCCCGACGAGTTGCCGATCATTTGCAGACACGACACTTACACATCGTATTCCAGAAGCAGGACTATCAGCGCGATTGGTTGAAACTGATTCGGCAGAAAGATGCTCCGCTCTCCATACCGCATGAAATCCCTCTTTACCACCTTTCCGTCAAACTCCAGAAATTTGTAAAGGTGGCGATTTCGGGGGAGGGCGCGGATGAGCTTTTTGGCGGCTACGGACGCGTCTTGCGCTCGCCGATGGACTGGAAGAAGATTAAATTTGCGCGCTCAATTTTCGGTGATTCACTCGCGACAAAATTGGGAGCGTTACCGGCATTGAGGGGGACACCGCTCGGTTGGTTAGATTGCCAGTCGCAGATGAAGCACTTTTTTCGTGTTTACAACTGGTTGCCGTTCGAAGAGAAATGGACTCTGATGAGCAAGGATGCATTACGTTCCATCGCTCACGACGCCAGAACAATTGCTGTCTTTGAAAGGATATTTGCGAGTGTGGATCAGGCTGATCCTTATGATCGCATCCTGCATGTTTTCCAGAAAATCCACCTCGGGTGTTTGCTGGATAGACTTGATTCGATGAGCATGGCCGCTAGCGTCGAAAGCCGGGTGCCTTTCGTTGATCATGAACTGATTGAATTCGTGATTAACATGCCGTTACGCTACAAGCTTCGATGGAAGTCTCCCTTTGCGCAGTTGCGCGCCGTCAGCAAGACTGCTGGACGCTCGTCGGAGTGGCTTGACACAAACAAATACTTGCTGCGCAAGCTGGGCAGCGGGCTTCTGCCTAACGGTATTTCGCACCGTAAGAAACTGGGGTTTCCTACGCCGTTGGACGGATGGTTTCGTAATGGCCTAATGGATTCGGCACGTGATCTCTTACTTGATAAGACGACGCGGGAACGAGGCATATTCGATCAGGCCGCTTTAGCTCAGCTATTAGCGAGCGCCCAGAACCTGCCCTATGATTCTTACGGAAAGAAGGTCTGGATGTTGATGAACGTCGAACTCTGGTTTCGAGAATTCATTGACGCGCCACCAAAATCTCGAGCAGCTTAAAGACTATGAACAGCGGAGAAGTCCAGCGTTTAGTTGACGCCCTAAACGCTTGTGGCATCAAGCATCTAATTGTAGTCCCTGCCTCTGGCCTGGAACTTCTTTATCGGCATTTTGAGGTTCACGGTGATTGCATTTATGCAACGCGTGAAGAAGAGGCAATAGCAATTGCCGCAGGATTAACTTTGGGCGGTTTAAAACCAATCGTCGTGATGGCCCAGGCTGGGGTAGGAAATACGCTTAATGCCGCTTTCACCTTAGCAGACGCTTATGGGATCTATTTTCCCATCTTAGTCTGTTTCCGAGGTAAGCAGGATCCGAACATAGTGCAGCGGGTAAGCGCAGAGCAGACTCATCTCGTTTTAGATGCGCTTGAGTGTGCTGAGATATTATGGGACGCCTCCTCCAGCAAAGAAGAATTTGCCCAGCTTGTCAACAAGCAACAACGTTGGATTAAATGCTCCCTCTAACAGGAACCGACATCTCTATGCTGACGCGCATCGAAGCACTTAAGCAAATAATTCGCAGGGTCAACGAACAGTCATGTGTCATCTCTCCTCTGGGATACATTACTCGCGATCTGTTCGCTATTACGGGCGATTTGCGCGAACGTTGCTTTTACTGCATGGGTTCGATGGGAAGTGTCATCCCGCTGGCGCTCGGGGTCTCTTTGGCGCGTCCGCCAGTTCACGTCCTGGCAATTGAAGGTGACGGCTCTTTATTGATGGGCTTAGGTGCGCTGGTAACGTTGCGTCGTTATAGCCGGGGGAACATATCTCTTTTTGTCTTTGACAACCGATGTTATGAATCAACAGGAGGTCAGCCAAGTCAGCCCGACGGATTCAATATTGAAGACGTTTGTAAGGCGACGGGTTTCCCTACTTATGTTGCCACCAAGATGCAACACATTGAAGAGTTCTTTCAGGTGCGTGAGGCATCCGGCAAGCAATCCTCCGTCTTAGTCATCAAGGTGGCCCTCGCCCCGCCTAGCGGTCGGGCGGATGGGGAGCCGGGAGAAATAGCGGAACGCTTCTCGAAATGGTTGTGCGGAACTGCTTCTACCATGAGCCCTTAATGTCTGCCATTGCTCCTCACGTCTTGAAACCTGACTAATTCATGGAGCTTGGCAAGTGGAAGTATGTCGGCCTCCACCTCATCAGCGCGGCCTGTTTTGCGAAGCTTAGAAAGGACTTCGTCCATCGCTTTCAGGGATGCGCGGATAGCTTGATTTGCGTAGATAATCACTTTAAAGCCTGCGTTACGCAGATCCAGCAAATCTATCTCAGGGAACATCGTAGGAATTACCACCAGGGAGTCGGGCGCTTTCCACCTCTCAAGAACCTGGAGCAGATCAGGCCATACCTTGGAATGAATGGCGAGCAGGTCCGCTCCGGCTTCCAAGTATGCGCTACTACGATCAATGCACTCACTGATACCGCAGGCTGCAATGAGCGCTTCAGTGCGGGCAATGAACGTGAAGTCGGCTGATCGTTGCACATCCTTAGCGGCTTTAATCTTCGCAATCATCTCTGCCTGCGGAATGAGTTGTCGGTCAGCGTGATCGAACAGACTGCACCGCTTTGGATATTGGTTATCGTCGATGCAAACAGCTAAAATGCCGGCCCGTTCGAACTCGCGCACGGTGTGCATAGTATTGTTAATATCGCCATAACCGTTCTCACAGTCGGCGATTACTGGTATCTCGACGCTGGCCACCATGTTCCTTCCAACCTGGAGCATTTCACTTAAGGTTATTAGGTTCACGTCCGGCAAGGCCCGCTCAGCGATAGAAACCCCGAAACTGCTTAACCATATAGCATCAAAGCCCGCTTTCTCGACCAAACTGGCACTGATCGCGTTGTATGCGCCGCCTACCACCACTGCGCCATTTCTCTGCATCAAACCTCGAACTGACATGATTGCGTAGCTCTTTGTTCAGCGCCCATCGGGGTTAATCTCGGTAACCATCGACGGTTCCTGGCTCGCGCGCAGCCTTGGTACCAGGCTTGAGCCAATTTGTTCCGTTACTAGCGACGGCTCGTTCATCGAGGAGACCACGTCCCAACCGAGTTCGATGGCCCAGCACCACAGTCGTCGGCGGAGTTTTGTTTGGTGTCTAATGAAGTCGTCCGGGTTCATGTCGGAATTCCGCGCGCACTCGTAAGGAGTAACCTCGGGCTTCCTGCGCAACGCTTCCTCCGGCGTGATATCAAGGTAGAACGTAACTTCAGCTGGGGGCAGGCAGCGGACGGTGGCTTCGATCCACGCTGGGTCGCAACCGAACTCAATTTCTGCTACAGCGTGCTTCATCCAATAGCCGTCCAACAGGTAGACACGAGAGCGGTCCTGCAAATCAATCTCGCGCAGAGGGAGGCTAACGGTCCAGAAGAGAAACATAGCCCGGCTGAGACCCTCCATCTCGGAAATACACAGGGGTAAATCGATGCGGGAAGAGCGGATAAAACGACACTCGGGAAACTTCTCCACATTGAGAATGTCCCACCGATCGATTATTTCCGCCTGCCAGCCGTCTGCTAAAAGCCATTGCCGAACCCTTTCCACTTGAGTGGTCTTACCGGCCCCATCGCACCCAGCAAAGGCAACGAGCATATCGGAGTCTCTCCTATCTATGGTCTCTATTTAGCGACTCGATGACGGTGCCGGGAGGTGACGGTTCGAATAAAGCGGGCATGAGTGCTGATGGTTTTCTCCCGTCACAGATCACGCTTTCGACCCCCAACTCAGCGATGCGGAGCAAAGCTTTAACCTTGTTCTTCATTCCTCCGGAAATGTCCTGTTGGTTGGAAGCACCAGCAAGATCCATCACCGACGCGTAATTGTCTCTGGTGACACGCGCGATCACTGCATGCTGGCTCGATGAGTAGTTCATGACGCCTGGGACGTTCGTCAACATGACGACCCGCCTGAGCGGTATCCTGCCGACGAATATTTCCGGTATGTCGTCACTGGAAAAGATTACGAATTGCCGGTTAGAGTCAAACACCATATCCCCCGACAGAATCGGAAGAACGCCAATCGAGAGGGCATGTTTGATCGGGTCTATGAAAGATCCATTGGGCCTGCCATCCCGGCTCATAAGATAACTGCACGTTTGAAAAGGGTAGCAAGGGATTTCTTCCTGCCGGAAAATGCTCGTTACCAGCGACATAAATTCAAATGTCTTGATTGTCATCATCGGAAGATCGACGGGTTTCCAGTCTTGAGACGAATTCCGCAGATTGTAGCGGTGTGGTACGCCATTACCGTAAGAGCCCCCGCCCAAAACCAAGATTAGCCGGCCCTGCAGTTCAGGCCACCGTGAGCGAATAGTGCGGCCGAACTCCTGAATGATAGAGATCTTCGGTTTGCAGTAATCATCTTTGTGAGAAATCAGGGCTCCCCCAAGCTTGACTATGAATGTGGCCTTTACTTCGCCACCGAGGCTACCCGGCGAACCCTTAAGTAGATGACGATCAGTGAGTGTTTTCATGACAGATGCCTCTGCTATATTCTCGCGTAGCCCATTTCCCATTTAAGTTCCTGGCAAGACCTCATCTAAGAAACTCGAATTCGCTACATCGTGACTCTGGGCATCCTGGTACATGCTGTATCAAAGCAATCTTTTGCGACACCGCTGATGCTTCGTCATCTTAAGCTCCGAGGGTTCGTGGACCGACGCGTATCATGGGCGCTTGTTGTTCGATTTGGTCGCCGTAAGTCTACGCCGATACTTTGCTCACCGTTCGACGCAACGCTGAAACCCGCCAGCGCCACCCGCTGGGCCAATTGACCGATTCCACTCGATTTCGCCCTGCGGCCACCGGATCCCCAGACGATCATCTCGGCTTCCCGAGCCGTTGTGGTGCCATCAAACAGCAAAGTAAGAGCAAATTCACGTTGCGACATCTCAAGCGTCCCGCTGAAGTCATTGAGCCGTCCGACGGTAACCCGCTCTTCCCCCAGGGAGAAATCTACATCGAAGTCGAGATACGGCAACGGAGATTCGTTGGGGTGGGGTTCTACTGTAGGCCAAACACATTGTTTCTTTGTTATGACAGAACCTTTGACCAGTTGACGCTCGGCCCAAATGAAGACAGCACGCGCGAATGTCGTGATCCGAAACGCATGCTCCAGCACAATTTTCTTGTCGGGTCGGCTCGGCGCTCGATGCAAACGCCACATCTGTTCTCCTGCCGTCAATCCTGTGGGCCGAATCGTCAGTGCCAGTTCCCAATCGGAAGGTACCGAGTCCAACATCCGGCTCCTCCACTTGATCAGTGGATTTGTAAGTTGATAACCAGCCAAAAGAGCATCTACTGCGTGACCCAACACTTCCTGCGCGGCAAACACCAGGGTGCGATAATCACCAATTTCCCGATATCCCACCATGTCTACCTGAATAGTCCGTGATGCCTGGCGCGCAGCTTGTAGCTTGAGGCGCGCGACGTCAAGCCGGACCGGTATCCGTTTTGTGACTCGGTTTCCGTTGCCTTTGTAGAGAACGTAGCCATGAAGCAGTCGGTGTAGCAAGGTGCGCTCATCGAGGGTGAAGTTCGCTGCATGTGTTATATCCCAAGGCAGCTTCGACCAGGTCTCAAACCTTGTGAGCAAATCCTCGAAGGCTGCCAGCCTCCATACCTGCACGTCGACTAGGCACCTACCAACTAACAAGGGTACATGTGCTCGCGAAGGAAGAGAGCTTTCGTCGCGCGTTGTGATCCACAGTAAATCCAAGTCGGATTTACTGGTTCCCATGCCCTCCACCAGGGAGCCCACTGCAAGGAGTACTTCTCCGGCGCCAAGTCCAACCGTTGATTCTACCTGCTCAATCACGGCCGATAGTTCCGCGCCCCCGAGATGCAAGAATTCGTCAAGGTTCATGGATAGTTACCGAAGCGCTGGTTGTAGCTGTATTCGATTGGTTCTTCGCTCGTAAGACGGTTGAAGTCACGAATGCATTTGCCGAATCGCCTTTGAACCTCGTCGGCCTCTGCACCTTCTGCCTTTCTCTCGATCAAAACTGCGCTGTAGGCGACATGGCTCAATTCATCGTGTAACAGTGAATTCATGACCTTGGTCGCCCGCGACACGTTCCCCGCCGGGCAGTACGCCGCCACCGCCGCACGCCGCAAGAGGTGGTGAATTGTAGTCCGAATCTCCGCGATGTTAATTTGCATGTAATCATCAATTGCGGGAACCTTCGCGTAGGGCGACCCCTCGACGGCGGAGACGTGCTGCCGCATAGAGTAGTTTGGGGAGAGCTGGTTCAACTCCGAACGGAAGGGTCCAGCGATCGCTCCGGGGAAGCAGAGATCAAGCAGGGCCAGGTAGGCGAGCGAATGGCTCGACTCGTCGCAGGCATGGCGCTTTAGAAGTTGGCGCTCCTCGTCGTCATCGGCGCAGGTGGCAAAAGCCCACAGGCGCTTCGCGCTATCGCCTTCGCGCTCAGCCGTACTCATCAGTGAAGTTGCCAGCCACTGACCGCTGGCTAAAGCGGCGCAATATGAGTCAGCGTAAAGCTGTGTGGTAAACGGAGGGAATTCTTCCCAGAGCGCCCTTTCCAGTGCCGCAAAATACCTTGGACACTCAACGGGAGGCTTGCATCGGGACAAGGCGAGCCGCACCACAGCGGCTGGCCGATCAACCGGTTGTTCGAGGCTCAAGAGGGCGTACGCGCTCGTGCGCTGTTCCTTCATTGATGTTCACCAAACCAGGGAGTTGTCCTGGAAAAGTCTCGCGGATAGCAGACTCACCTGGTTACTCCGCGTTCTCATGATCGTAGATGATTTGATCCTGATTGCGTGGACGATATGCACCAGGACTGTCCGTGCCCAAGTCGCCCAGCACGCGCCGTTGCCGCATCGTCAGAGTTCGATTAGGATCGTTCAGCACCGGGTCAAAACGCTCGAAAGGCCGCAAGGCTAGTTGACCGTAGCGGAGCGCGATACTGTACCTTGTGCGTCCCGATCGGTTCGGCGCCACGGCGTGCCATAGCGTATGCGTGAAGAGAAGCACGTCTCCTGGGTTCGCAAGTATTTGTAGCGAATTGGCTGGGAGTTCACCATCCGGTCCGATTTTACGATTCAAGTCATTGACCATGCAGTACTCATCAGTGTCAGTCACTCTTTCGAGATGCGATCCGGGAACCAGCACGAAATTGCTGCTATTGCGAGCAGAAAGATCGGTAAGGAAGATTTGTATTTTGAGTTGAATGAAAGCGTTCTTACGGTCCGGAAGAATTTGCTGGAAACCATTACCTAAGTCGGTATGAAACTTTGTAATCGGATTATGCGACTCGCCTCGCACAAATATCTCAGCCCCCATTAGTTGGATATGCGACCCGATTAGTGAGACCATCTTTCCAAAGTATCCCGGATGGTCGACGAGGTCATCAAACGCCGGCGATAGACGCAGGATTCGGAAGAGTCGGTACGAATTCTCGTTGGAAACGTAATGCTCCTCCCGAAGGACTGCTCCGATACTGTAGGCCTCAACCGACAGTCGGCGGACTTCAGCAAGAAGCGTCGCCACCTCGGAAGGTGAGAACACCGATCTAAAAAGCAGGAAACCATTTTTGCGGAATGTCTTTTCTTCGGCAGGAGTAATCAAATTAAGTTGGGGCATGCCGACTTCCTCTTCTGTGGCGGGTGATGAGACAGACCTTCTTATTCCGCGCCGTCAGTCGAAGATCAACTCACCGAGTTCTTCGCTGGTCAGGCGGTTGAAGTCACGAACACGTTTGCAGAATAGCGCTTGAAATTCGTCGGGCTCTAAATCCTCCGCTTTGCTCTCGATCAGTATAGCGCTGTAAGCAATATGATTGAGTTCGTCGCGGAGGACTGAATCCAGAACCTTGGTCACCCGCCTCGTGTTGTGTGGAGGACAGTGAGCTGTGAGCGCCGGGCGCTGCATGAAGTGGTGAATTGTTGTTCGAATCTCCGCGATGTTCATCTGTATGTAATCATCAACGGAAGGTGTCCTCGCGTACGGAGACCCCTCGACGGCAGAGACTATCTGTCCCATTGAATAATGCGGTGAGAGCTGGTTCATCTCAACTCGGAATGAAGGCGCGACTGCACCAGGAAAGGTAAGGTCAAGAAGCGCCAAGTACGCGAGAGAGTGGCTCGACTCGTCGCACGCATGGCGCTTGAGCAGTTGATGTTCATCGGCGTTTGCCGAAAACGCCGCGAGCGACCAGAGGCGCGCCGCCCCGTCCCCCTCACGTTCAGCGGCAGTGATCAATGAGATCGCCAGCCATTGGCCATTGGCCGAAGCGGAACTGTAAGTGTCCGCGTAGGCTTTCGCAGCAAAGAGAGGCGGCGCTTCCTGAATCGCTCTCTCCAGTGCTGCGAAATACCTCGGACATTGAACATGAGAGTCGCGCTGCGCAAGTGCCACCCTCGCTACGGCCGCTACCCGGTCGACCGTAGGTTCGCAGCCGAGAAGAGCCCGCACATCCATGCGACTGCCCTTGAGCTTTGGTGCTCCTCTGGAATCGCACCGCGGATAGTTTGGGCTCTCAGGCATGTTGCTTGGGATCGAAGGGGGCGTTCATCGCCACAAACGCCCAATTGGCGTTGGGAAACCTCCGGGTCGCCTCTTCGAGGCTGGATTGATCGATCTCCAACTTACCGTTTTTAATGCGGCCAACTACGTGCACCGGCCGGCCCTGGGCTTCCAGGTCCGTCAAAGCCTTTACGGTTGGACCCTTCATAGCAACTTTCACACCCTTGACGCCGGATGTCTTAGCCTTCTTGGTAGCCATGTTCACCTCCTGTAGCATTCTGTTTTGTTGCCCTCGTAACGGACTTCTTATCTACACCTGTTACCCGTCGTTGTCAATGATTAATCGCAATAAAAGACTTGGTTTCACTTAACCAGCGAGCGATCTTGCAACTTACTTTACCAGCTAACCAGTCGCCGATTGGCCACGTTGAGTCATCAACCGTCTAATCTCGCTTGGTCGTTTTTTATTTAGGGCCTGTGACAGAGGAATATCGACTGTCCGAAAACTGGATGTGTGACTGAAGCGCACTACAAGGACACCATAGGTCAGTTTCAGAATCTCCTTCGCTCGAAGCACATCAAGCCATTCCTTATATCGTTCGTTGTAAGCTCCGAAGCCATCTCCAAACACGTTCCAGGTAAACCAGAAAGCGAGTTCCTCGGGCGCCACGCTATAGATTTTTAGCAGCAGAAGGTCAACCGAAGTACGCGAACCAATCCATTTCTTTATCTTCGCCCGGTGGTGAGATCCCTTTTGATCGGCAAACAATGAAATGATCAAGGCAGACCCTCTGGGTGTCAGATGGTTGAGCAGGCCTGACAGGACAGGTCCAAGAATCTCATCACCCGCAGGCCCGGCGTCTTGAAAAAGAATCCGATCCGGCCCGGTGCGCGGCGAAGGAACAAAGGGTGGGTTTGCCAGGATCAGATCGAAAAGCTCCCTACCTCGTCCTTCCGACTTCACAGCATCGTAGAGGTAGCCACAGCGAAAGTCGCACTTCTTTGAGACTCCATTGAGCTTGGCGTTAACAGTGGCAAAATCCACTGCTCGACGATTTATGTCCACTCCAATTACACGTTCGGCTTGCTGGGCTGCCTGAATTGCGTGAACTCCGCTACCAGCACACATATCAAGTACTCGGCCTCCTTTTGGGGGCTTCGTAGCAAGGTAGGCGAGTGCATAGCTGTCTTGGCCGAGATGCATCACTGGTTGATTGGGAACAATCTGATAGTCGTTAGATCCAGGCCGAAAGTGATGGTCTGTTATGAAGTGCAAACCGGAACAAGGATAAATTGAGGCCGTCGCAGCAACTGCATTATTGGGAGCTTGCGTTAGCAACCCGAACATTAGTAATTCATTGACGAGGCCGGAAGTGAGCGCGCTTTCTGCCGCTGCGCGTGGCACCTCGCTCTGAAGTAAGAACAGCGAGATTATTATTGACAGGGCGTCACAACGCTGTCTGAGGCGCTCTCGATAGACGGGATACTCGGGAAGTATGATGGCGGATATATGCCAAATTCGAAGTCGGTTGGAAACTGTTGTTTCAGTATATCTAATCGACTTTAGCTTCTCACGCAAGTTCTTAAGCTTGGCACTATTAACAGATCCGAAAATTCTTTGATTGGCTTTAGTGTCCAATATTGGAATCCTTGAGTGATGAAGAGACAAAACTGCGATTTCCGTTTGCCGACCCTCGCTCATTTTGGCTGGAGCTTATTGGACTTTTCATGATCGAATCCGACGTAGCGTTAAGGGGACAAAGCAATATCGCTGACGGGGAAATTGCAGACAGTCGCGCATATCGCTGCTGGCCGGCTAATCTTTATAACTTGTATCACAAACTTTTCGGGGCCCCCAAACCGCTTAACAGCGGGCAAGCCGCGGTTAGCAACGGTGTCTTGCAGTGATTTCTCAAAACAAGACTCGTGGTACTACTGATGCTGTAGATTTCAGCACCAGAATGTGCCAGTGTTTCGCCGGATTCAGGAGGTCCGCATGGAGCCCCAACCTCCGAGGTATCCCACAATGGCTCTTAGCGCCATCGGCCTACACCTTACGGCCCTTCGTATCCGGCAACATTGCAACCATATTTCCTCCCAGTGCTGCCCAACTCGGAAGCATAGCTCAATGGGTTGCTGTCCTCGTTGCGCTTTTTGGCTTGCTTCTCGCGGCCTTCTCTGCTCGGTGGGCGGCAAAACAATGGCGATTGCAATACTTCAACAAAGAGTGGGTGGAACTATACAGTTTCTCATTGCCAATCCACAATTTCTGGACGCTCAATACAAACAGACAGTACAGGGAGAACAATAAGCAGGACGAATTGTTGAAGTATCAACTCGTAGCCCCGCCTGTCGATCGGCTACGTTGACGACCTCTATCACCTAAGGACAGGGGAGTATCTCAAGGAGCTGGCTTCGCGGATCTGTGAAGGTCTTCGTACATCCTCATTATTACTGGTTCCTTGACAACGAGGACGCTTACGACAAGAACTTCGTCAAATATATTACCGAAACTATAGACGAAGAAGAAAAACGATGAGCGCGCGCGAGTTTCAAATAATTGAACCTGTCCCGATTCTGACATCAACGCTACCGGAGTTCATTATTCAGCGTCGCGTCTTGACACCTCTTCAGTGCGAACGCCTTGCTGGAGGGAACTTGTTGCGCGGTCGATACTATCGGAGCAATAGTAGAAGCCTCACGAAGCGCGTTGACATAGCATACGTCTACCCAAAACAGGCCCGATGGCTGTTTGCTAAAAATTGGCGCCGTCGCCGCCAAAAGAAATGTTTGGGACTTGGCGCTGTCCGCGATCACTGAGCCAATCCGCGTTCAACGATATCGAAGAGGAGATTACAGCGACGTTCACCGACTATGACTATACGGATGGTGATTATTCCAAACTCACGATCATAATGGCTTTAGTAGATCCGCGTAAATGGGGAGGAGGGGTGCTCGGGATCGGCAACTCTTTAGCGATGCCCAGTTTGCGATGTGGTGACGCGGTAGTGTTTCCGAGCTTCACACTCCATGGGGTTAGCCGCGTCTTCAGAGGCAGTAGAATCATTCTTTCTGCCTGGGTTTCCGGACCGGCGCTTCGGTGATCGCGAAAGACAGGACCTCCAACTTTTTTTAAAATAACGGTGCGTCTCAACGAATAGGCCAGGTACTAAAGACCGATCAGCACAACTGTGTAACCTCCTACTATGTCTCCTTCAATACGCTGGCGGACTCGCAGGATCTGTGCCTCCGCTTTTTTGAGATCCTTGATGCTGGCATGGAGTGTGATAGAAAGAGGGTCGCAGCCTCGCGGGATACGTTCCATCGGCCGTAACAGCGGGATCCTGCATTCGAAAGGCAAATCGCTGATCCTTTGCTGACGGCTGCGAAGCAGGGTGGCGGGCAGGAGACCGGCCACTACCTTTTCCGCCGGCGCACGCAAACCGGGGTTGGGCTTCCCGGTGTACAGCTTGAGCCATTCCATTGTGGCGGGGCCGTCGAGGACGACGTCGACCTCTGCATCGACTGCCTCAGCTGCATACCCTAGATTCAGAGCAATATCGATTTTGGCCGGCGAGGCCGCCTGGACCACGGCGATGTTCCTTTGAGCAACATGACGATCGGCAGCGGCAGAGAACTGGTCTGGCGAAACGGCGTCCAGAATGGGGTCAAGAACGCGGACTACCAAACACTCGTGGCCTCCGTTGACGAACTTGGGTACCCATGTCTCTGGACATTTTATAATGGCGTGGCATCCTTTGCTGAGGAAGCTGCCATAAGGCCTATTGACGATGGTCCATTCGTTGTTATGTGAAAAGCGGTTGCCAAGGTCCACGTAGGCCGCACCAATCAGGTGTGAATCCGAACGCGAGATGCCCAAACTTGGATCGAACCAGTAAAACTCGACGCGGACACGAAACGCCGGTGCTTTTCCGGTATTCCAAACGTGGGCGTAAACCGTGTTCGGCGCGTTGGCCTGCGCCACCCCGCCCACAGTAGGCGGTGCGAGTGGCGCGATCGACGCTTCCTGATTGGGCGTGACATAGATATCCGGAGATTCCCAGAACACGTCATTGAATCGGCGGCTGCCGCGGTCACCAGATGCCGCGCGGACGAAGAGAAACGGCAGATATTCATCTTTGCGGGGACCGAATACTGGTCCATTCTGGAGAATGTTGCGAACCTGGCCTCGAAACCAGGGAATCTCCGAGGGGTCTCCCGCAGGTGGTCGTCCCTGTGTCTCAGGGCGCTGAGGCGCGGTCTTAACCTGAGGCGGAGGGGTTTGCGGAAGATCCACCACCCCGGGTTGGCAAGGATTAGGCGGTGGCGGACAACACCTCTTTTTAGTCGGCCCGTCGTGGCAGTCTTGCGGCTCAGGCTCGCACTCCTCTGGCTGTGGAGGAGTCATCGGCTTGCCGCAATCACAGCGGGGGGTAGCGTGTATTCTAATCTCGCGGTGACATTGGCAGCTACACCGGTATCCCTTCTGCGGTTTGTCGTACATGGATTCACCCTCCCTTTTCGTTTTCAATGGGGCGGCTCCAGCGGCTTTTCCACGCGGACAGTCGCCGTCTTAGTGTCAGCGCCGACGGAAGCTGTGACCGTGACATCCTTGCCGGTTCTGGTCGATACGCTATTCCCCTTGAAATCAGCAGTCTGTTTGCCCACTGGTATTATTATCGAGGGTGGAGCCGTGAGCAGCGCTGAGGCGCCGCTCGCGATGCTGATAGTCAAAGGATTATCCGCGACCGGTCCAGTGAGTGTGATCCTGCCCCGCCATTGAGTGCCTCCCAGGATAACGGCGCGCGATCCGTAGTTGAAAACGTTGGGGCCGCTGGCACCCAATGGCGGTGAGATTCCCTGGTCGTCGCTGACAAGAAAAGACTCAATACTCGACTGGCACCCCGGGTCAGCAGAGTCGGTGAAATGGATCTGGAGCGGAACGCTTGGATCGAAATTCTGCTCCGGGTCGTCAGATTGCGAGGGCCAAGTGCAAGGCGCCTGATAACTCCGGCCTTCCGGATCTCGCCTATCCGCCGGCCCATGCCGATTCCAATCCCAGTCGTGATAGCCGTAACCGCGATCGGCGTCTAGATTCCAGTCGACCACTGGCACCTGTGTCTTGTTCTTCTGTGGGTTGTCGCGCGATTCCAACCAAATCAGATACTGCGAGAAGCT
>Ga0070706_100003490_pt1 | contig 15447 bp, 14 predicted proteins | sample KBSK5501metaG_FD_65476 | JGI IMG/M metagenome (GOLD analysis project Ga0070706, IMG submission 65476) | Corn, switchgrass and miscanthus rhizosphere microbial communities from Kellogg Biological Station, Michigan, USA - KBS K5-50-1 metaG | ecosystem: Host-associated > Plants > Roots >...
ACTGCCTGATAGCACCTTGCCAACTGCATCGTGTTTGGGCGTTCCACGGTCAATCGTTCCCGTGGGTAAAAGCACGAACGTGTCTTGGACGTGGTGCTCGTTCGGGAAGCCGGAGCAGCGTATTCCACCTCTCCTGTGTTGAACGAAGCCAACCTACTGGCTGTGGGGCGACACAGCCTCGGTGCAAAACCGTAGAAGCCCCTTCCCTTTAGGGATGGGGAGTCGTCACTTCGCCTCGCCGCGCGCCAGCGCCAGCACGGCCTCGCTCCCGGCATGGCGCTCGACCTCCAGCATCTGGCGTAGCCCGCGCCCATACACGTCATCGCGGCGTGTCGCGCGCGCGGCGACGGGGCGCAAGCCGCTCGCCACCAGCGTATGGTGCGCGATCCACTCAGCGAAGCCTTCGGCCAGCACCGGGTCACGCTCGGCGGCGGGATAGGCCGCCTGCCAGGCGTGGCCGAGCTCGTGCGCCAGCGTCCCCAGCAGCAGGCTGCGCGGCAAGCCGCGCTCGACGTAGATCGTGTTAGCGCCGTGCGTGCGCACGAAATAGCCCAGCACGTGATGGCTTGCCGCCGGTATGGCCGGTCCAGTCGGGACGTCACGCTCGTGGCGGCGGCGCAGCTCACCCATCTGCAGCCGGCTGACGACCTCCAGCCGCGGCGGCGCGGGCGGCGCGCCGACGAGGTGCCCCAGGGCGGCAAGCGCCTGCGCGTACACGGTGCGCACGGCCGGCTCGCCCAGCACCATCTGCTCGGCGCACAGCGCGCAGCGATACTGGCCGTCGTCGAGCGCCGCGGTGTCCTGCGCCACCGGCGCACGGCAAATGTCGCAGCGCGGACGGCTGCGCGCGCACCCCGCACAGAAGCGGCGGATCGCCGCTGGGGGCAGCAGCTCCTCGAAGGTGTAGAAGGTGCCAGCGATATGGCGGTGGCAGGCGGCGCAGCGCGGTGTCATACGCGCGCACTGCCGGCAGAGCATGCCGTCTTCAGTGGCATTGTGCCGCGCCTGCGCAAGGTCGGCCTCGCCGAGCGGCGTGGCGCAGAGTACGCAGCGCTGCCGGGTCGCGGAGCAGCTCGCACAGAAGACTAGCCCGCGCTTGTTGCGAAAATAGTGGCCGGTGAGCGGCTGGCCGCAGAGGTGGCAGAAGCGCGACGCGGCGGCTGATTCCTGCAGCACCGCTTCCCTCCTCCCTCCCTTGCGTACGGTCCTACCTGCCAGGCGGCGTCGCGGGCGACACGTCCAGGCTCCCTCGCCACCGCGCGCGATGTGCCGAGCCGCTGACCCGCGACCTGACTACCACTATGGCACACGGACCTCGCCGCCGGCCAGCGCCGCGCGCACACGCGCGATGTCGCGCACGGAGCGTAGCGCCTCGAAGAGCGCCTGCGCGCTCGTCAGCTCGTCGCGCGCGAGCGCCTCGTCGCCCTCGGCGTTGCGGCGGCGGTAGAGCCCGGCCAGGGCGTAGCGCGTGCGCGCCTCTTCCCAGATCGTGCCGAATTCCTGGAAGCGCTGCAGCGCGGTTTGCAGGTCGGCCAGCCCGTCATCCCACCGGCCGTCCGCGATGGCCACCACGCCCCGCGCGCGCGTCGCCTGGCCCAGCGCCTTGCGTGCGCCCGAGCGCCAGCCAAGCTCCAGCGCCTGCGGCCCGAAGCGGTCGTAGAGCTCGCGCTCCCCAGTGCGCGCGCCAAGCTCCGCCAGCTCCGCCAGCAGCGCCGGCAACACCATGCGCCCCGCCTTCGCCTCCAGCGAGGAGAGCAACAACTGCCGCGCCTCCTTGACGGCGCCGCGCGCCAGCGCCAGCCGCGCCCGGGCGAGGCCGACCAGCTGCACCTCGGTGCGCTCCGGAAGCTCGCTGACGCGCCGGGCGACGGCGTCCGAGCCATCCTGATCGCCCAGCCGCGCCAGCACGATCGCCCAGTCGAGCAGCGCCCAGCGATGCGAGTCCGACTGCAGCAGATTCAGGCCCGCCGACGCCGTCTGGAGCTGTTTCGCCGCGCGGATCGCCTCCGGCCAGTGATCCCACTCAAACTGCGCGATGGTCATGGTGCGCAGCGCCTGCGCCAGAAACGGCGGCGCCTCGGCAGACTGCGCCAGCTCCAGCGCCAGCTGCCCCTGCTCCACGCCGCGTGCGTACTCGGCGACTAGCGCGTGTGCCATGCAGGCCGTGGTGTAGATGTCGAGCAACTCGTAGGGGTCGTCGATGCGGTGCGCCCAGTGCAGGCGACGGATCTGGCTTTCCACATTGCCGCGCAAGTCGGTGATTACCGCCTGGATGCTGCCCAGCGCATCCAGTGCCTCGGAGGCAACGTGCGGCTGGTCCAGCGCCTCGGCGATGCGCACGGCCTCACGCGCGCTGCGCAACGCGTCCAGCAACTCCCGCTCCGTGCGCTGCTCCGGCCAGGACCACCAGAAGAACGCCTTGGCCGTCAGCAGCTCCGCGCCTTCCAGCGTGTCGCGCTGGCCGAACTCTTCGACCAGGCGCAGCCCCTCGCGCAGATACTCCAGCAAGTCTTCGTGCGACGGCGGCGCCTGGAACACCATGGGGTAGCGAGTCGGCAGCTGTACCAGCTGGCGATAGAGCCGCATGCCTCGCGCACGCCAATCCAGCGGCAGCACCAATTGGCCGTCCGCCGGCACCTGCAGCTCAGTCAGCGCCGCGGGCGCTCCGTCCGCCGCCACCGGCGCCGCCATGGTAGACAGCGCCGCTGCCGCCGCTCCATCAGCGGCGCTGTCTACCATATAGCCGCTGAATGCCGTCCACAGGCGCAGGGCCTCACGGTAGTCCGCCCAGGCGCTGTCGCCGTCCAGCTGCAGCCAGTGGGCGTCGCCACGCTTGGAATACAGCGTCACGCGCTCAGGCACGTCCTCGGCCAGCGCATCCTCGGCAACCAGCTCGAGCGCATCACTAAAGTAGCGCTCGGCTTTGCCCGCCGCGTGCTTCGCAACGGCCTGATCGCCGGCCAGCGCGAGGTAGTGCACCACTTTGGCGCGCACGGCCTGCCGCCGGGCGGTATTGCGCGAGCGCGTCAGGTTCGCCTGCACGTAGAACTGGCGATAGTGCTGCGCCAGCAGATCCGCGAACTCGGCCTCGCGGCCGTCTGCCAGCCGTTCGAGCCACTCGGCGACACGTTGATGCTCGTGGGCACGGCGCGCGCGTGGGATGGCAGCGTACGTCACCTCGCGCGTGAGGGTGTGGTTGAAGGTGTAGACGCGCTCCCCGGCAGGGGCGGCCAGCGTGTCGGGGCGCTCGCTCTCGCGGATGAGGTCTTTGGCAAGCAGCGTCGCCAGCACGCCCTCCAGCTCTTCGATGCCAAGCTGCGGATGCAGGTTGCGCAACGCGTCGGCCCAGAAGAAGCGTCCGATGACGGCGGCATGCTGCAAGACATCGCGCTCTTGCTCGGGAAGCAGATCCAGGCGCGCGGCCAGCACTCCCTGCACAGTATCGGGGATATCGGGATCGCTCAGCTCGGGGCTGTCCTCCCACTCAGGCGCGACGCCCCAGCCACCGCCTGGCTCCTGATGGATCAGAATACCGCGATCCACCAGCATGCGTACGATCTCTTCGACATAGAAAGGGTTGCCCTCGGCCTTCATGAGAATGCCGCGGCGCAGACTCTCCGGCACGCCGTCGCCTGGCAGCAGCGCCCGCACCAGGCGCTCCGCGTCGCGGGCGGAGAGCGCCTCCAGGCCGAGAATCACATAGTTGCGCTTGCCGCCACCCCAGTCTGGCCGTTTCTCCAACAGCTCGGGCCGCGCGGGACACAGGAGCAGCAGCGGCACAGCGCGCGCGCGCGCCGCAACGTATTCGAGCAGGTCCAGCAGTGTGTCGTCTGCCCAGTGGATGTCGTCCACCAGGACAATCAGAGGCTGTGCGTTGGCAAACGCCTCGAAGAACACGCGCCACGCGCGCAGCAGCCCTTCCTGGAATTGCTGGGCGTCGCTCGGCAGCAGCGCCCGGCGCCGCTCGCGCGACTCGATGCCGATGGTCTGGCCCAGATAGGCGGCGATGAGCTCCGGGTCCTCCGGCCGGCTGGCTGCCTGCAAGAGCTCGCGCACCCAGGCGAGCACCTTCGCGCGCGCCGTCTCGGGCGCCTCCAGCGCAGAGAACTTGCAGTGCGTGCGCAGCATCTCGGCCAGCGGCCAATAGGTGATGCCCTCGCCATAGGGTGGGCAGCGCCCCTCCAACACATCCGGCGTCGGCGCGCCCTCGGCCTCGGTCCACGCCGCGGTGAGAGAGAGAAACTCGCGCGCCAGCCGTGTCTTGCCGACACCCGGCGCGCCGATAATGGTGACGAGGTGTGGCCGCCGCTCATTGGCGACGCGCGAATAGATCGAGCGCAGCAGATCCAGCTCGACATCGCGGCCTACCAGTGGCGCGTACAGCCCCCGCACGCCGCGCGGACGCGGCGCCGGCGCGCTGCCGGCGTCTATGACCGCCACCGCCTCCCAGACGCGGACGGGGCGCGGCTTGCCCCGCAGCGTGAGCGGAGGGAGCGAGCGATACTCGACGGCGCCGCTGGTGGCGCGGTAGGTGCGCGGCCCTACCACGATGCTGCCGGGCGCCGCCGCCTGCTGCAGCCGTGCCGCCACGTTCACCGCGTCACCGGTGATCAGGAAGTCGCGTCCCTCACCCGCGCCGCTCGCCGCTACCACCTCGCCGGTGTTGACGCCAATGCGCATCTCAAGCTCCGGCACGGAGGGATCGCTGGCCAGCCGCGCCTCGTTGAATTGGCGCAGTGCGCGCTGCATATCCAGCGCCGCGCGGATGGCGCGGACGGGGTCGTCCTCGTGGGCGACGGGCAGGCCAAAGACGGCCATCACGGCGTCGCCGATGTACTTCTCGACGGTGCCGCCGTGGCGGTGAATCTGCCGCGCCATGGTGGCGAAGAAGGCGCTGAGCAGCGAGCGTACATCCTCGGCGTCCATGCCATCGGCCAGGGCAGTCGAGCTGGTGAGATCGGCGAAGAGAATGGTGACGACGCGCCGCTCCTCGGCATGCTCTTCTCCGGCATCGTGGCCGTTGCTGGCAGCGACGCTCGCCACCGCATCCGTCGCCGCGCTGCGCGGGCGCCCAAAAACTCCCGTGGCGGCATTGGAAGGCGCCTCGTCCCGTGCTCGGCGCCCACGCCCGCGGGTGGCGGTGGACGCCGCGGGTGGAGCGGGCGGCGCTTCCGCGCGCGCGCCGCCCGTCGAGGTGGCGCTGGCCGCGGGAGTGACGGCGGCGGTGGGGGGTGCGCTGGCCAGCGGGGCGCCGCACTGGTTGCAGAAGCGCGCGCCAGCAGGATTGACGGCGCCGCAGCTCGCGCAGACACGCGGCAGCGGGGTGCCGCACTGAATGCAGAACCTGGCGTTGGCTGGGTTGTCAGTCCCGCAGGTGGGACACTTCATGCGCGCTCCGTGTTCGGGCCAGGCTCGATCCGGCGAGGCAGCCCAGCGTCCATTGTACCGCGCACAAAGACGGCTGGATAGTCATAGTGAGAGCCTCTTGTGAGGAGCGACGCAACGAGCACTAGCCCTTTGGACAGGGAGATCCTTGACCCAAACTACTGGTCCGGCGTAGTGCGCGTTCATGCGTACGTGCGAATACACTTCCTGTGGCGTGACAGCAGAAGGATCTGCTGAGCGAGCACCATGAAGGTGGGCAGGCGAGCGTATGGTCCCTCGCTCCCGCGCCACCGCGCGCAACCGACACCAGAGTAGACGACGAAGGGCAAGGTACGCCCTCAGCACGCGAGCAGCCAGTGCACAGGCCTTTGTCCTCATGTAGTCAAAGTACCGCTGCTGAACCAATTAGATCGTCCAGTTCCCCACTGAGAGCCAAGGAAGACAGACATCGCGCCGCTGGAGCACCACTGGAAGTCGCGCCTGCGCGAGGACGACGTACGCAAGAAGCGAATCATAGCTCTGAGCAGGAGCTGATCGGGCCGCGCTCGCGGGTGATGCCGGGGGCTCTGCTGCCCATTCCGGCGAAGGCGCGGGCACACCAACGCGCCAGAGTGGGGGAACCGCCTGCACGCCGCTTGCAGCACCGTCCAGCTATCCTTGGCAGCGCCGATCGATCGCGCACGTTTCACGAGAAGGATGCAAAGGGCACGCAAAGGAGTTGCGAGCATGGCCCAGAAACGTACAGCACCGACACCGACCAAATTCCTAGTAACCGTGTTCCTCGTAGTGCTCATCATAGTCATGGGCTTTGCCGCGGTTGCACCTGCACCACCTGCCCGCGCCGCGTCACGCTCGCCGGCGGTGTTGGCCGCCGTCACCGAGACGGCCAAGGTCACCTTGCCCGAGACCAGCATCGCTGGACCTGGATTCGATAGCGTCAACTCTGGTCTCGTCCACCGAACTGCGATCGCGTGGACCGGGACGGATGCCGCGCATCACCTCAACGTCAGAGTCGGCACCGATGGGGTGCACTTCCCCACCAAGTTCACCTTCCCTGAGACCTCGCCCAACGGCCCAGCGCTTGCCGTAGGGCCGGCTGATGCCCCCCCGGACTTCGCCCTGGCCTGGCGGGGCACCGATGCCAACCACTCACTCAATGTGCAGACTTTCCCGGACGGCACGAAGCTGACCTTGCATGAGAACAGCTTCGCTGCACCAGCGCTCAGCTTCACCTCCCCCAGTAGCAGCGGCACTCTGGAGCTGTTGCTAGCGTGGACGGGGACTGATGCCAATCACTCGCTCAACGTGTTGCCTATGAAGGTCATTGGTGTGGGCGGCCCAACCAGTCTGGTCCCTGGGACCAAGACCGTGCTCTCGCAATTCAGCAGTGATGCCGGTCCTGGCCTGACGGGAAACATAAGCGGCGTCGACAGGTTGGTGCTGGGGTGGTCCACGCGTGGGGCGCAGCAGCTCAACCTGGCTGAGTCCACCGATACTGTACACTTCACGAGCGCACTGGGCAGCGGGTTGCCGCAGACCAGCGCCACTGCGCCACAGGTCTTGCAGCGGACTGCAACGGATGCCTGTGTCGTGTGGACGGGCACCGACGCCGTGCATCACCTCAACGTGCAGTGCACGACGCAGTTCCCCCAGTTCCCGAATCCGGCGCAGACCAAGACGGTGCTGAGCGAGACGGCGCTGGGCGCGCCCGGCTTCTCCATGTTCTCCCAATCTGAGATTGCCTGGACCGGCACCGACGCCGCCCATCACCTCAACGTCGCCACGCTCCAGGGCACCTAATGCTCTCGCGACCGACGTACCGACATGACTGTTGCTTTGTGCTCAGGACGGTGAGGCAGCTCACATCGCGCTGAGCACAGACTTTCTGGAAGCCATTGGGTCGTCCCTTAACAATCGGTTACCTCCCGGCCTGGGAGACAAAGAGCGCCACGCCGCATGCGCCCCGGCGTCGACGGATGTGGGCCGCAATTAACTGAAGAACGGCACCTGAGAAATACCCCTGCGTGTAGGGGTAAGTCGTTGGGCGACGGCACGAGGCGTGTGGATGCGTTTCCTGTCGTCTGCTGCCCGTCACGCCAGAACAACAATCGGCCATGGTCTGGTGAGCGCGGCTGTACTTCTACGCGCTGTGTGGTTCTTCAAGGCGCTCGGCAGCGCGAGCGACCACTTCGAGCAATTCGTCCATGTCGAAGGGCTTCGGCACGAGTGGCGCGTCGAGTGACGCCAGGAGCTCCATGGGGACCGGCACCCGGCTCGCCGTCCACACGACGAAGGCATGGCGGGTCAGGCGCTCGTCATGGCCGACGAGCTTTAGCAGCTCCACGCCATTCAGGCGCGGCATCACGATATCGAGCAAGACGACCATCGGCTGATCGCTCATGCGCAGCAAATCCAGCGCCGCCGCGCCATCTGGCGCCTCGATCACCTCATACCCTTCGTCTTCGAGCAGAAAGCGTGCGGTTTGGCGAGTGGACTCATCGTTGTCCACGATCAGGACCTGTGGCATAGATGCTCCTCCCACCAGCGATATGCCAGGAAACATGCTATGCAGAGCACATGCCAAAGTGCGGAGAGGAGGCCTGTACCCGATCCATACGACTCGCGGCGGCAGTGGGACGGCATGGTAGAATGGCGACGCGCCCAAACCGCTCCTGAGAAGTCGAGGGGTGGCGGGATGAGGCGAGGGGGGAAAGAGGCAGATCGGCATGGGCGCGTTCGGGCCGCCGGATGTCGTCGGTGGGCTGCTGGCGGCGCTTTCCGGCGTGATCGTGGCGCTCTTCACGCACTATCTCTCGCTGCGGCGAGAGGCGGCCGCAGAGCGCCGCCTACGGGCCAACACGCGCGCGCTGCTGGAGATGGAGATCCGTTCCAACCGCACGGCGCTCGGCGACTTCTGGCGCACCGTCAATGCACTCGGCGCCAAAAGCCCGCCGGCGGACGGCACGCCCATCCCGGCAGACTCCGTCGAGCATTTGGCAGACATGTACGCCAACGGGCTGATCAGCTATACGCTGCCCGCATGGTCAACCGTGCGCTAGGAGGGCCTAGAGCCGCGCACGGTGGCCTCGCTACGTAGCGGCGAAGTATACGCCTTGGACGACATGTATCGCACGCGCGCCGATGTCAGCGACCTCTACGGCCGCGTGACGAAGCTGACTGCTGAGGACCTGGCCGAGCTGCGCCAGAACGCTGGCGGCCGCTTCTGGCACCTCGACCTGGCGCGCGAGCGCCAGCCGCTCTTCGCGCGCCTGAGTGCGACCGTCGCGCGTGTGCTGGACGCTCCGGACACGCTGTCCGCCGCGAAGTGAGCGCAGCCGTATACTATGGTGCAGCGAATTGGCGAGGGTAGTTGTGCCGAGGGGAAGTCCGAGGGTGCGAGAAGAGTCTTCTGGGAGTCGCGCGTGTGACGATGTCGCGACTCCCCCACTTAAGGAGGTCAGGATGATGGTGAATCGCTCCTCGCCAACAGCGACGGTCATCCCCGTGCTCGGCTACGAGGATGTGAGCACGGCGAGTGACTGGCTCTGCGACGCCTTCGGCTTCAGGGTGCGGCTGCGCATCGGGAATCATCGTGCCCAGCTCGTCTTCGGCGATGGCGCGGTCATCGTGACGGAGCGACGCGTGGGCCAGGGTATCGACGCACCAGACCGCGCCGAACCGCGCCCGCCGCACCCGAACGAGCTGAGCCACGCTGTGCACGTGCGGGTCGCGGACGTAGATCAGCACTACGAGCATGCCAGGCAGCGCGGCGCACGCATCCTGCGCCCGCCCACCGACTACCCGTACGGGGAGCGGCAATACACAGCCGAAGACCTGGGCGGTCACCGCTGGACGTTCTCCCAGTCGATCGCCGACGTCGCCCCCGAGGACTGGGGCGGCACGCCTGTCGAGATCGAGTAGCGACGCTCGGAATCTCTGGATCTGCAGCGGGAGAACGATACGTATTGACCGGGACGAGCGTGTTACGAGTACGAGCGCGTCCACACGCGTGCGGGACGCCCCGGCCTCGCAGTCCACTGCGACGGCATCATTCTCCCTGGCGAGCGGTCAGGTACGGCGAAGGAGGCAAGCGCCAGTGGAGGGCATACCGGTGCGATGGCGCGGCCTGGCGCTCAGCCTGTGTCTGATCGCGCTGGTGTGCGCCGGCTGTAGTAGCACTGCCGTCGCTGGGACGCCGACTCCGACGGGTAGGGCCACCTCCACTGCGTCCCCCACGCCGACCTCTACCTCCACTCTCGATCAGCGCATCGACGCCTATATCGCGCGCCTGACCCCCGCTCAGCAGATCGGGCAGACGCTGATGCTCGCCGTCTACGCCAACGCCTACAACGCGCGCCTCGATCAGGCGCTGGCCCAGTGGCATCTGGGCAGCGCCATCGTCTTTCCCAACTACAACGGCGGGCCGCTGATGCCGACCACACTCGCTGGCATGCAGCAGTTGGTGCGCAGCCTGCAAGTGCACGCCGATACGCCACTGCTGCTCGCGACCGACGAAGAGGGCGGCCTGGTGGATCGGCTGTCGTTCTACTATGGCACAACCCCTGCGCCGCGGCAGCTTGCCGCCACCGGCGATCCTCACCAGGCATACGCGCAGGCGCAAACCGACGCCCAGCGCATGCGGCAGGTCGGCTTCAATGTGGATTTCGCGCCGCTGGCCGACGTCGACCAGGGCGGCGGCATCGACGCGAGCCGCACCTTTGGCACGACTGTCTCACAGGTCACTACCTATGCCGGCGCCTTCCTCGACGGGCTGCAGCAGCACGGCGTCGCCGGCACGCTCAAGCACTGGCCGGGGTTGGGCGCGTCGAGCGGCAATCCAGATTACACCCTGCCCACTGTCACGCACTCGCGAGATCAGCTGAACGCGATCGATTTCGCCTCGTTCCAGGCATTGCTCGCGCACCAGCCAGACATGATCATGGTGACGCACGTGATCGTCCCGGCCTACGACAGGCAGGCGCCCGCCTCGCTCTCCTCCGTGCTTGTCACCCAGGTATTGCGGGGACAGCTGGGCTATCAGGGGATCGTCGTCACTGATGCGATGGACGCCCAAGGGCTGATCGACTATATGCGACAGCAGGGCTACGCCGACCCGGCGCAGGGAATCGCCGAGGCCTGCGTGCGCGCCTTCCTGGCCGGTGACGATCTGATCGAGGCGCCGATCGAGCAGGACCGGCTGGCGGCGACCGTCGCTGCCATGACGCAGGCGGTGCAGTCCGGCAGAATCGCGCCGGCACGCCTGCACGAGGCGCTGCACCGCATCATTCGCCTCAAGGTGCAACTGGGGCTGCTGGCCCTGCCCTAGCGGCTTGCGAAACGTTGCAGCGGCGGCCAGGACTTGCCGACTGAACGCTAGCCTTCCCAGTGCTCAACGCCGCTGCCCAGGTGGAACACGTGCTACCCAAGCACCTGCGTTTCGCTTCCATCATGTGAGGCGTTATGTGAGTCAATATGCGACCTATGCGTGGTCTCTACTCCTCGCATTGGGTACACTCCTCTCGCCTATCCTCGATGCACTCCCGCGGCGCGTCAGATAGGCATGCTCGTGACCGTAGCCAGCGCGCAGCTGAGGGGCATTCGATAACCAGTGCTGCGCTTCCACTCGCCTGGCCGGCTGGAAGCGGCAGACGAACAGAGGGGCGAGAGATGAAACGTGCACTGTGCATCGTGTCTGTGCTCACGCTCGTGATGCTGGGCATAGCGAGCCTAGGGCAGGCGCTCGTCTTCGCATGGGACGTGACCTATACCCCCGACGGAACGGTCGCTGATCCAACGCTACAAGCCGTGATCGCCAGCGCCGCCGCGGCAATTGGCAGCATCCTCTCGATGCCGCTCGCCGCGGCGACCTTCGTGTTGGGCGTGATCGCCACGTCGCAGGAAAAGCGCTACGGCTGGCTGGCGGCGCTCTTCGGGGCGGGCGCGCTGGTGGTGCTGGGTATTTTAGGTATGGCCTGGGTGCTCCTCAGCACGCGCAGTCCCATCGCGTTCCAACTGCCGCTGGCGACGATCGCACTCGTCACGATGCTCTACTGCCTGATACCTGCGTCACGCCGCTCTGCAGCGTCCTAGCGGGCGTTGCGGTGACGGGACGACGGGATGACGCGGTGCCTCACGCATCGCGAGAAGTGTTGGTCGTGCGCGCGCCGAAAATCAGGACATCTTCGCCGTCTCCAGCGTCGACAACGAGTGGCATCCTGTGGCACTATGCAAAGCAGCGGGCGTGCCGCCTAGTTGGACCTCGCCCCACACTCGAAAGCAGGCCGCGAATGTCCCGGCAATCGGCCACTACTACGCGTACGTCAGTGCTGCGCGACCGCATCGCGCTGGGCTTGATGCTCCTCAGCGCGCTCGGTGCACTCTACGCCTTCGCGACGGCCATTGGCGCGACGAGCGCCGCCGGCCCCGCCACCCAACAGGTTGAGGCCTGGCGTGCCCTGGGATTCCTCATGTTCGCAGCCATTTTTGTCTTGCTGGGACTCTGGCCACGCCGCTACCCCTATTTATGGGAGGTAGTCATCGTCAACAAGGCGGCACGTTAACGTTGCGTTGACCAGTCGTGGTGTCAGTGGCAACCGTTACCGTTGGGCGTTGGAAGACATAGGTCGCGTGGACTTTTGCCGTGCGCTTGGGCCGCCCGCGCGCGTCTACCTCTCCGGTGAAGATGGTCTCGACGCGCATGCTCAGGACCAGCGCTTCCACCGCGGTGCGCTGCACGACAGGGGTAGGGATGGGGTTCTCATCGAGAAGCGCGTGGAGGTGCTGTAAGACGAGACGCGCGCCCTCGACACGCTCAGAGCGCGCGGTGGTCTCCGCCAGCGCAGAGGTGAGTGTGTTCCGCTTCTCAAGGATCGTCGCCTCTTCGCGGGCAATGTCCGCGAGTTGCCGGTCCACATCGCGCTCGCTCATGCGCCCCTTGCGGAAGTAGGCCAGGATGGTATCCCGCTCGCTCTGTTGCGCATCCAGGTCGCGCTGAAGGTCTGCGAGCGCGGCGCGGTGCGTCTCAGCCTGTGCCCTGGCATCACCGGCCTGCGCTGCCAACTCTAAGAGCGTCGGGCCGGGATTGCGAATGAACTGCTCGACCTCGGTCCACACCTGGCCCTCGACCCAGTCCGCGTCAAGCGGGGCTGCTAGGCAATCGTGGGGGTAGGTGTTGCCCGGCCGGCGGCGGGCGTGCTGGCAGCGGTAGAGATGCGTCGCACAGACATAAAAGCGCCAGATGGCGCCGGTTGCCCCGCCCTGCACGCGACGCCAGCTCGTGGAGAAGGGCGCGCCACTTAGCCCACAGCGCATCATCCCGCGTAAGAGGTAGGGCCGCGCCGGATTGACGGTGCTCGTGCTCCGATGCATCGCGAGCACCTGCTGACCGCGTTCCCACTGCTCGGTCGTCACCAGCGCCAGACTGACGCCGTGCGCATCCGTGACGGGCCGTATGATGACCGTCCCGTCCTTGGCGCGCCTGTGCCGCTCGCCTTTATAGATCGGGTTGGTGAAGATCTGATAGACCACGGTGGGCGTCCAGGGGTTGTTTTGAGTGCGCGTGGGGATGCCCAGCGACGAGAGATAGTCCGCGATCCGCCTGCATGCCCAATTCTGCTCCAGCAAGAGGTGCCACGCGAGCAGCGCGACGTCACGCTCGCTGTAGCCACTGCTCGCGTCGATCGTATCCTCGATGACGAGATGCGATTCGCGTTTCTTGCCCTCGGCGCGGTAGCCATAGGGCGGATAGCCGCCCATCCACAAAGAGGTGGTACTTTCCAGCCGGCGCGCTACACCTTCCGTGGTGCGCTCTGCAATCAGGTCGCGCTCCAGCTCAGCGACGCCCGCGAGCACCGTCAGGAAGAACCGCCCCGCGCTCGTGCGTGTGTCCACATTCTCTTTGATGCTGATGAGCCGCGCCCCCTGCTGCTCTAGGTCATGCACCGCATTGAGGATCTCGCGCGCATTGCGCCCAAAGCGGTCCAGCTTGGCAACGAGGACGGTCTTGACGTGGCCGGCGCGCATGTCGGCGAGCAGGCGCGCCGCGTCGGGCCGGTCAGCAAAGCGGATAGTGCCGCTGTATGCCTCATCCTGATACCAGCCATACGGCGTAATGGCGTGGACGGCAAGGTAGCGGTCCAGTGCGGTGCGCTGATTCTCGATGGTGCCCTGCGTCTTTTGGCCTTCGCCCGACACGCGCATATAGACCGCCAGCGCGTCCGGTGTGGTGTCTGTCGTGGTGTGCTCCGTCATGACGGCGCACCTTCCTCTGGGTCGAGCTTGCTGAACGGGTCGCCGGGCCACGCGATATCCTGCGGCGCCACGCCCAGCACCGCCGCGAGCTTGCGCATGGTGGACATGCGCGGACGCGCGCCGCGCTCGATATCCAGCACGGTGCTCGCCGATACACCAGCCTTGACGGCCAGCTCATTCATGGACATGGCCGAGCGCAGACGCAGCGTCGTGAGGGTCGGCCGCTCGGCCATGTCTAGCTCCAACTCGTCTGTACGTTCCGCGGTCTCCGCATCGGCGGAGGGCGCTCTGTTGCCCACTGTACTGGTCCTTTCGTTCCATCACAACGTCTCTCCCTCAATTGTAGCATGAAAACGAGCAAAACACAATATCTATGAAAACATGTGAGCAAAACACTTGACAAGCGCATGCCAATGTCGTATACTAGACAATATAAACGATTAAGACACAAAGAAAGAGACAGAGACCATGAACAGCCGACAGCAGGCAGCCTACAATCGCGGACTTGAGATGGTGAAACGCGACGCGCTCACGGTCGTGGCGCACGGGACACTCAAGAGCAACGGCGCGGCGGTCTACGCGGTGCCGAGCCGCTCAGAGGCCAACCGGTGGCACCTGGTCGTCGTGAATGGCTTGCAGCTCACCTGCGACTGCCACGCCGCCCGCTACAACCGCTATTGCGCGCATCGGGCAGCCGTCCGGTGCCGCCTGGAGATTGAGGCACAGGTACGGCGCGACACCCGCGAGCGCGAAATCGAGCGCGCATTCCATGCCGCGGCCCGTGCGCTCAACGTGAAGCTGGAGGCGGCGCCAGCGCTCGGCCCCAAGCCCCGCGACGATACATGGGTGTTTTCCCTTTACAAGTAGCGCAGAGAAGAGGGCCGGCGGAACGATCCGCCGGCCCTCTTCTCTGCGCATATCGGCCCGCTTGCCGTGATGTCAGAATATCGGCGGGCGCTGGCAGTCCTGGCCGGGCAGTGTCCACTGGCGGCACGGGTGTTGGTGCTGCGCTAGGTGTCGGAGTGGAGTGAGCGCGAGGTGGCCGCAGCCTGCGAGTTGTCCGTGCATGCGCTTTGCGGCGCTCTACCGGTGGCTCAGGAAGGAAGCGAGAGCATGAGAGCACGTACATACAGCCTCCAGGCCCGCCGGCGGGCCGCGTGCTCACTGCCGCTCCTGCCGCCAGCGCTGCGGACCTGGAGGCTCTGGGAGGCGATCGCCACCTGGATCACTGGACCACCCTACTAACCATGCGGAGTGCTGCCGCCCAGCAGGAAGGATAAGCCCGACATGGTAAAGGTTCACAGTATCCAGGCCCGCAGGGGACTTGTCTTGTGTCATACTAGCGGCACGCCAGGTCGCCGCCGATTCTCCTACCACCTTATGGCATCCTCGGCCGCCTGGCGCCTCTTCACGCGCGCGAGAGCGGCATAAGAGCGACCACGGCGTAACGTTTTCGCCGTTTCTGCAACCTACTGATCGCTGCACTGAGAGCTAAACTCGCGGGCATCGCGCCAGCTTTCTCGGCGATGTCCGCGACTCATGCGGTTTAGCTGTTTACGCAGGGATCAGTAGTAGGTAGGACACCCGCTTCTCTCACCTCGCAGTTGTCTGGACTACTCGGGGAGTGGGTGTCTTCTGTCTTCTTGTCCAGGGTCACGCCCACCGGGTGCAGGAAGCACTCTACACAAGAAGATCTGGACGCCCCGGCGCGGGTATCGCGCACGAAGTTGAGCACCACATTACAGACAATCGCGGCTGGCATCGCCTGTCTCGTAGCACAGAATCGGCGTCGCTGCGTTACCCATCAGCGTC
>Ga0070706_100003494_pt1 | contig 15443 bp, 14 predicted proteins | sample KBSK5501metaG_FD_65476 | JGI IMG/M metagenome (GOLD analysis project Ga0070706, IMG submission 65476) | Corn, switchgrass and miscanthus rhizosphere microbial communities from Kellogg Biological Station, Michigan, USA - KBS K5-50-1 metaG | ecosystem: Host-associated > Plants > Roots >...
GCACCTCGGGGGCGACGCGTGGGAAGCCCTCGTGTTCTTGGGTGGCGCCTGCACGGTGCTCGCCACCATCTTCTGGAACTATGCGACGGCGAGGACGTCGGCGGCGCGCGTCGGGCCGTGGCTCTATCTCGTGCCGCTCGTGAGCGTGCTCGGCGGGCATCTGTTCCTTGGCGAACCGATCAATGCGAGCACGGTCGCCGGCGGGGGAATGATCCTGGGCGGTGTCGCCATCACCCAAATCCGCCCTCGGGAGCAGGCAGGGGAGCCCGGATAACACCCTCGTTGCGAAAAAGGGATTGGTAAACTTCCAATAGAATGCTCCTCACTTGTTCCACGCAACCTCCAGGCATGTTCCAACGACGTTTCACGATGTTTCACGACGTTTCTGGGGGGATGATCGTGGCCACGCTCACGCGTCGAGATCTTTTGAAACTGACGGGGGTGGGCGTGGGAACGCTGGCCCTCACAGAACTGGGGTTCGACCTCGCCCACGCGTACCAGGTTCGTCAGACTCTCCGCATCGCCGGGACCACCCAATCCCACTCGATCTGCCCGTACTGCGCGGTGGGCTGCGCGCTCGTGGCCTATACGCGGAAGGAAGCCGACGGGACGGTCAAGCTGCTGCAGATCGAGGGCGATCCGGACAGCCCCATCACCGAGGGCCGGCTGTGCCCCAAAGGGGCCACGGCCATGCAGCTCGCCACCTCGACCCGCCGGGTGGAGCGGCCGTTGTATCGAGCGCCGGGCGCATCCTCCTGGCAAACCGTGTCCTGGGATTTTGTGCTGGACAAGATCGCCCAGAACATCAAGGCGACGCGCGATCGGACCTTTGTCGCCACGGACGCGGCCGGGAACATCGTCAACCGGACGGAAGGGATGGCGTTCGCCGGCGGGGCGACGTTCAGCAACGAGGAAGGGTACTTCGCCACGAAGGTGATGCGCGGCCTGGGCGCGGTGTACTTAGAGCAGCAGGCCCGGGTCTGACACGGCCCCACGGTGGTCAGTTTGGCCGCCACGTTCGGAAGAGGGGCAATGACCAATCACTGGAGGGACATCAAGAACGCCGACCTGATTTTGATCAACGGCGCGAACCCCGCGGAGGCGCATCCGGTCGGGTTCCAGTGGTTCATGCGCGCCAAGCTCGATCCCGCACGCGGCCCCGGCAAGGGAGGTGGGGCCAAGATCATTCACGCCGATCCCCGCTTCTCCCGCACGTCGGCGGTGGCCGACCTCTACCTCAGGATCCGCACCGGCACGGACGTGGCGTACTATGGCGGGCTGATCAACTACGTCCTCCAGAACAACCTCTATCACGCCGAGTACGTCAAGAACTACACGAACGCCGCCTTCATCGTGAATGAGGGCTTCGCCTTCACCGACGGCCTGTTCACCGGCTACAACAAGGACAAGCGGATTTACGACACCTCGACATGGGCGTACGAGGGCGACGCGGCCGCCAACGCCGCCTTCGACCGCGCTCAAAAGGAAGCGCTGGCCCACGGCGAAGCGCCTCCCACGGGCGCCGGCGTCAGCTTCGCCAAGCGGGACGATACGCTCCAGAATCCGCGGACGGTGTTTCAGCTGTTGAAGAAGCACTACGAACGCTACACCCCAGAGATGGTCTCGAAGATCACCGGCATCCCGCCAGAGGACTTCCTGAGGGTCGCCAAGCTCGTCGGCGAGATGGGCCGGCCCGACAAGGTGATGACGATCGTCTATGCGGTCGGGCTCACCCATCACACCACCGGCAGCCAGATGATCCGAACGGGTGCTGTGCTGCAGCTCCTCCTGGGCAACGTGGGGCGTCCCGGCGGGGGCATGAACGCCGAGCGCGGGCACGCCAACATCCAGGGGAATACCGACAACGCCATCTCCTGGGATATCCTGCCCGGGTACATGCGCGTCCCGGCCCCCGGCCAAAAGACCCTGAGCGACTACGTCGCCCAGAGCGCGCCGAAAAAGTCCGACCCGCATTCTTGGAACTTCTTCGGCACCAACTACCGGAAATTCACGGTGAGCCTGCTCAAGGCCTGGTACGGAGACGCGGCCACCACGGACAACGACTTTGCGTTCGACTATCTCCCGAAGCCGAGCGGGAATTCCTCCTGGATGTCCATCTTCGACCAGGCCCTGCGGGGGAAGATGGAGGGGCTGTTCCTCTCCGGCATGATGGCGACGAGCATCGGTCCCGATGTCAACCAGGTGCTCCAGGCCCAAGCCAACTTAAAATGGCTCGTGATCATGGATCCCTTTCCCACCACCAGCTCCGAGTTCTGGCACGGGCCCGGGATGGACCCGAGCAAGGTCCAGACCGAGGTCTTCCATATCCCGTGCACGCACTGGATCGAGAAGGACGGCTCGTTCACCAACAGCGGTCGGTGGGTGCAGTGGAAGGACCAGGTCATCCCGCCCCAGGGCGAGAGCCGCGATGACCAGGTGGTCCTCGCCGAGATCTTCCAGCGGGTCAAGGCGCTGTACCAGGCCGATCCACAGAACAGCAAGTTCCCCGATCCGATTCTGCACCTGACGATGGACTACAAGGACCCGCGCAAGCCCGAGCTGGACGAGATCGCGCAGGAGATCAACGGCAAGGACCTCAAGACGGGGAAGCGCCTGGCGACCTTTGCCGTGCTGAAGGACGATGGAACCACGACCGCGGGCAACTGGATCTACACCGGCTTCTATCCGGAGGCGGGCAACCTCGCCAAGCGACGCGATGGGGTGCAGGATCCAGCGAAGAACGACCCGACCGGCATGGGGTTCTATCCCGGGTGGGCGTGGAGCTGGCCGCTCAACCGGCGGGTGCTGTACAACCGGGCCTCGGCGGACCTCGAAGGACAGCCCTGGGATCCGAAGCGCCCCGGGATCCAGTGGGACGGCGAGAAGTGGACCGGGGACGTGCCCGATTATCCGCCCAAGATGAGCCCCAAAGATCCCAAAGCGTGGCTGCCGTTCATCATGAACGGCGAGGGTGTCGGTCGGCTGTTCAGCAACTCGCTGCTCGACGGGCCGCTGCCGGAGCACTACGAACCCGTGGAGTCGCCGATCGAGAATCCGCTGCATCCCCAGGTGTCCGCATCACCCGTGGCCTTCCTCTACGACCAGGCCGCCGGCCGTCCCAACCGATTTGGGACCGTTGCGGAGTTCCCGATCATCGCTACCACTTACCGCCTCACCGAGCATGAACACTACATCACCCAGCAGGTCCCGCACCTGGTCCAGCTCCAGCCAGAAGCGTTCGTCGAGTTGCCCGAGGGCCTGGCCCGGGAGAAGGGCATCAAGAACGGCGACATGGTGCGCGTGCTGTCGAAGCGCGGCAAGATCGAGGTGCGCGCGATCGTGACCAAGCGGCTCGGCCAGGTGGACGTCGGGGGTAAGAAGGTGTGGCAGCTGGGCATCCCCATTCACTGGGGCTTCGTTGGCATCTCAGCCGAGCTGTACCCGGAGAAGTCCAAGCATTGGCTGGTCAACCAGCTCACTCCGTTCGTGGGCGACGCCAACGCCAGGACCCCCGAGTTCAAGGCGTTCCTGGTCAACGTTGAGAAGATGGGATGACACCGCCGGCCGTTGCCGCGGATCACTGGACGGAACGCCGGCGCCGCGCCGCGGAGCTAGCGGAGCACTGGCCGTTTGCCACTGAGGTGCTGACGTTTTACGGTGCCCTCCTCGATGCGCAGGCGCGGGCGTGTGAAATGGCCCGAGCGGAATTGACCGATCCTTCTCGGACGGTCCCCTACGCCGTCGCACGCATCCTGCCCATCGTGAGAGCGGTGACCACTGCCACGGGGCCCGAGAAGCTGGCGCGCGCTGTGGCCAGCCTACCATCAGAGAACGCTTCGGCCGGGCAGTGGGAGGAGAAGGTGACGCGCTGGCTCGACGGCGGGGAACTGTCCGCAGTCGACCGCTACCTGGCTCGGGCTACGCTCGGACCGGTGCTTGAAGCGCTCGGCCTCGCGTTCAGCCAGGTATGGGACGGGCCGCGCGATGCCCGCCACTGTCCCCATTGCGGCGGCCTGCCCCAAGTCAGTGTTCTCGCCTCTGCGGGCGAGGACTTGGTCGCCCCCCGTCGCTATCTGGAGTGCTCGCGGTGCGCCTGGCGGTGGGCATATCCGCGCATGACCTGCGCCGGATGCGGCGAGACCGAGGCCCGCCACCTGCCGATCTTTGCCGAGGAGGGCACGACCGAGGCCGAGGCGACGGGCACAGTGATACGGGGATTGGGGGCCGCTCCCGCCGGGGGGCCGGCCCCCGGCGCGCGCTTTCGGCACGTCAGCATCTATGCCTGCCGGAGCTGCTCTCGCTATCTGCTGAACGTTGATCTCAGCCGGGATGCCCGGGCGGTTCCGCTGGTGGATGAGATGGCAGCCATGCCGCTTGATCTGTACGCCAGGGAACAGGGCATCACGAAGATCGTGCCCAATCTCATGGGCTTCTGAAGGGAGCTGGGGAAGATGCCGGAGGCGGTAGGCTTCTTCACGGACACCAGCGTCTGCATCGGCTGCAAAGCCTGCGAGGTGGCCTGCAAGGAGTGGAACCAGCTCAAGGGCAACAAGCCCACGTTCCTCGACAGCTTCGACAACACGGGCAAGCTCGACGAGGAGAACTGGCGCCACGTCGCGTTCATCGACAAGGTTCCCGATGCTGCCGCGACCACGGGCAACGGGGCGGCGTGGCTGATGTTCTCGGATGTCTGCAAGCATTGCAAGCACGCCAGCTGTTTGGAAGTGTGCCCCACAGGAGCGATCATCCGGACCGAGTTCGACACGGTGTTCATCCAGCAAGATGTCTGTAATGGCTGCCGGGACTGCATCTCCGCCTGCCCCTTCGGCGTCATCGGGTTCAACGAGCTGTCGGGCACCGTGCACAAGTGCACCTTCTGCTACGATCGGCTGCAGAGTGGCTTGATGCCGGCCTGTGCCAAGGTCTGCCCGACCCAGGCGATCCAGTTCGGGCCGCTGAGTGAGATGCAGAAGAGAGCCGACGCGCGGTTGGGGACGCTCCGCGCCCAGGGGAATACGCAGGCTAGTCTCTACGGTCGAGACGACAAGGTCTACGGTGGTCTCAACGCGTTCTTCCTGCTCATGGACAAGCCGGAGGTATACGGGCTCCCCAACGAGCAGAACGCCGTCCTCCCGCGGCGGAACAACCGGCCCAGCTATCTCGGCATCCTCGTGACCGCCGCCCTCGGCCTGGTGGCCGGCCTCGCCGCTTTCCGCGACCGGGGAGACGCCAGGCGAGCGGAGGAGGCGGCCCGCCAGACCGACACGACGGAGAGGAATTAACCTATGGCAGAGCATTTCGTTCAGCCCCCCCACTGGGAATGGTACATTCTTGCGTATTTCTTCCTCGGCGGACTCAGTGGGGGCGCGTACGCGCTCGCGACCATGCTGAGACTTATCGGCGGTCCCCGCGATGAGGCGACCGCCAGGATTGGGTTCCTCACGGCCTTTCCGCTGCTCGTGGCATGTCCCATCTTGCTCGCGCTCGATCTCGGCCAGCCGCTCCGATTCTGGCACATGCTGATCGACACCACGCCTGGGCACTTGGGCCCGGCGTTCAAGGACTGGTCGCCGATGTCGGTCGGCAGCTGGGTGTTGCTGCTCTATGGTGTCTTCGCGTTCGTCTCGTTCCTGGAAGTGCTGGCCCCCGCTGGGCGTTCGCTGTCCCGTATCCTCTCCGGCGGGATCGGCCGCATATTTAACGTCGTCGGGGCCATCCTGGGCCTCTTCATCGCTTCGTACACCGGTGTGTTGCTGAGCGTCTCGAACCAACCGATTTGGAGCGATACCTGGGCCCTCGGGGGTCTCTTCCTCGCCTCGAGCCTAGGTGGCGCGGCGGCGTTGCTCTCCTGGTTGGCCCGGCATCGCCCGGAGGCGGAGTCGACCGAGCGCCGCCTCTTCTCCGCGGACCGCTACTTCGCGCTGCTGGAGCTGGTCTTGATCGTCCTGTTCTTTGTGAATCTCGCGGGAGCCGGAACGCTGGCGAGAGCCCTTGCGGGACCCTGGGCGGGCTTCTGGGGGCTGGTGGTCGTCAGCCTTCTCCTCCCGCTCGCCGGCCTCGGGAGACCGAGACCGCGCACCGAGGTCGCAGCCGGTTCGGGTTCGGCGCCTGCCGGCCGCGCGGCCAGCGGATCGCGCACCATGGTCCTTGCGGGCGTCCTGATCGGCGTGCTGCTGATGCGGTTCGTGGTGATCTTTAGCGCGCAGTACTAATCCAGACTCGCACTCCCCCGCACCGAAGGCCGGATTGACACGGCCTCACAAGAGACTCGACAATAGACTCGCCTGCCGCACCCACTCCTTGTCAGGCAGGACGGTGAGGCGCGTGTCGCGACTCGAAGACGCCCTAGAGCGGTTGCTGGCGGCGACGACCTCGCTGCCGGTGGAATCCATTCCCGCCTGGGAGGCGGCCGGGCGGGTCGCGGCCGCGAATGTGGACGCGCCGGGGCCTGTTCCCCACTTTGCGCGGCCCGCGATGGACGGCTATGTGTGCCACGACGCGGATATCCGCGACGCGTCCCCCAGCCGGCCTGCGGTCCTCCGGATCACCGGCGCGGTCCGCATGGGAGACCTGCCGGGACGCGGTCCCGAGGCGGGGGAAGCATGGTCGATCACCACGGGTGCGCCGCTGCCGGAACGCGGCGATCGGGTGCTACCCGTGGAGGCGGTCCGTCCCGCCGGTGATCGGGTGAGGGTCGACCAGCCACCCGGCGGGAAAACGCACATCGTCACCGCCGGGGAGACGATCCGCGAGGGCGCGCCGTTGATCAGGGCGGGCGAGGTCATCCGGCCGGTAGCGACCGGGGCGCTGGCCGCGTGTGGTGTGGCGACAGTGCGCGTGCATCGCCGTCCCCGCATCGCTCTGGTCGCGACCGGAGACGAACTCGTCGATGTGACCGAAGGAGCGGCGCCGCTCCCGCGCGGGCGGGTGTTCAACAGCAATGCTGTGACCCTAGCCGGCCTGCTGCGAACCCTCGGGTGTGACGTGGAGTATCACGGGATCGTGCGCGATGCTCCGGAGGAGTTGCGCGCTGCATTTGCGGCGCTCCACGACCGGTCCGACGTGGTGCTGTCGACCGGGGGGGTCTCGATCGGCCGGCACGACGCGGTGCACCGCACCTGGCTCGACCTTGGGGCGCAGCGGATCGTCGGTCGCGTCGACCTCAAGCCCGGGGGTCCATTCTTTGCGGGGCGGTTCGGCGACTCGTGGGGCCTGGGCCTTTCGGGCACCCCGGTCGCCTGCCTCGCCGCGTTCCATCTGCTGGGCCGCCCCTTCCTGGTGCGTTTGGCGGGCCGGCGACACGCGATCAGACCCCTCCAGCAGGTCACGCTCGCGAACGGGATCGCCCGCCCCACCGACCGAATGCGCGCGCTGTGGGCACGCGTACACGCTACGGAGTCCGGAATCACGACGGCCACGGTTCTCCACGGCGACGATGTCGGCGACCTCGCCTCGCTGCTCCACGCCACCGCGTTGCTGCTCATCCCGCCCGGATCCCCTCCGTTGCCTGCCGGGTCCCGCGTCACGGCATTATTGCTGGACCGCGAGGAGGACCGCGATCGATTGGTCGTCATCGCGCCGCGGCCGGGTCCACTCGTGATCGGGGTGGTCGGACAATCGGGGAGCGGGAAGACGACCGTGATCGTCGATGTCGTCCGGAGGCTGGCCCAGGACGGCATCCGCGTCGCGGCGGTGAAGCACGCCGCCCACGGGTTCGACCTCGACCGCGAGGGGAGCGACAGCGCCCGCGTGGCCGGTGCGGGCGCGGCATTGGTAGTGCTGGCAGGACCCACCGAGACCCTGCTGCGCGTTACCGCTGCGCTGTGCTCACGGGACCAGGCCGCGGGCCTTGCGACCGTCGTCGCCGAGCAGATCTGGGGAGAACTCCCCGCGCTCGTGCTCGTGGAGGGCTTTCAACACCCGTCCGGACCCGTCATCACGGTCGGCCCGCAGACGCCGGGCGCGGCGGTGGGGGAAGTGCTGGCGGCGGTTCCCGCGGTGAACGGGGTAAACGGACAGCGCCTGGAGACAGAGCTCCGGCGAGTCTCGGAAGCGGTGCGCGCTCGAGTGCGGACAACGCAGGCGGGATGGTCTCGTGAACCTGGAATGGATTGACGCTTTTTTGGGCCGATGCTACCATGGCCGCGACGACGTCTCCTTTCGAGGTCGCCCGTGGCAACCCCAATCAACCGTCTAGCGGCACCGGGTGGCGATCCCGGCCCCGAGCCTCTTCGGACGAGCACGACGAGACGGCGCGTCGGTCAGGTGCAGGGAGACGCGGCGCGCATCCGCGACGACGTGCTGGCGGTCGAAGAGCCGCTCGAGATCCGCCTGTACCCCGGCGACGGCCGGCCATATGTTCAGGTCTCCGTCACCATGCGCACCCCCGGGCACGATTTTGAGTTGGCGGCGGGTTTCCTCTTCACCGAAGGGATCGTGCAGGACGCGGGGCAGGTCGACCATATCAACTACTGCGCGGATCATGCGCTGGAGAGCGCGCAGCGTTACAATATCGTGAACGTCTTCCTGCGACCTGGCGTGCCGTTCGACGCGGAGCAGTTCCGGCGGAACTTCTACACGACCTCGAGTTGCGGGGTGTGCGGAAAAGCCTCGATCGAGGCGATTCAAGTACGGGGCATCTGCCCCATCGGCAACGACGCGTTCGCGGTGGAGGGCGAGGTCTTCGCCCGGCTCGGCGGTGCCCTGCGCGGCTCCCAGGCGATCTTTGACAAGACCGGGGGGCTGCATGCGGCCGCGCTCTTTGACGGCGACGGCCAACTGCTCGTCATCCGGGAGGATGTGGGGCGGCATAACGCAGTGGACAAGCTCGTCGGCCACGCGTTCCTCCGGCACCAGCTCCCGCTCGGCCGGCGTCTGCTGATGGTCAGCGGCAGGGCAAGCTTCGAGATCATGCAGAAGGCCGCCGCGGCCGGCATCCCGGTGGTGGCGGCCGTGTCCGCCCCCTCGAGTCTCGCCTGCGACTTCGCCCGTGCGTTCGGGATGACTCTCGTGGGGTTCGTGCGGGGCGATCGGTTCACCGTGTACACCGGGTCGCAGCGGATCCGGCGGAACGGGACACCGCTCACCAACGTCGAGTAACCCGCTTCCCGTGACCGTCCGCAACCGCGCCGACCGCAAGCGATCCCGACGGTATGTGGGGCCCTCTCCCCTGGGGTTGGGCTACACCAAGCCCAACCATTATGGAGAAATGGCCAAGGTGGTCGGCGAGAACCGCGATCAGCTCGCCTACGCCTGGCGGATTCTCAACAACGGGTGCTGCGACGGCTGCGCGCTCGGCACGGTGGGATTGCGCGATTGGACGATCAGCGGGATCCACCTCTGCACGATCCGGCTCAAGATGCTCCGGCTCAACACGATGCCCGCCGCAGACGTCGGGGTGCTGGAACACCCCGAACGGCTGCGGGGGCATTCAGCCAAAGCGCTCCGGCAGCTGGGACGACTTCCGTATCCCATGCTGTGGCGTCAGGGCGAGCAGGGCTACCGGCGCGTTAGCTGGGACGAGGCGCTCACGGTCTGCGGGGAGCAGGTCCGCCGGGTGGTGGCCGAAGATCCCGACCGCATGTACTTCTATATGACGTCCCGGGGCATGCCGAACGAGGCCTACTTTGTCTTCCAGAAGGTCGCCCGATTCCTCGGCACCAACAACGTCGACAACGCCGCCCGGGTGTGCCATGCGGCCAGCACCACGGGGCTCAACGCGGCGATTGGATACGGCGCGACGACGTGTTCCTACAGCGACTGGATCGGGACGGATCTGTTGATTCTGCTCGGCACCAACCTCGCCAACAACCAACCGGTGGCCATCAAATACATCGATGAGGCCAAGAAGCGCGGGACGCGCGTAGTGGTGGTCAATCCCTACCGCGAGGAAGGCCTCGATCGGTACTGGGTGCCGTCGTCGTGGGATAGCGCGGTGTTCGGCACCCGGATCATGGATGGCTTCTTCCAGGTCGGCGTCGGCGGGGATGCGGCGTTCCTGACCGGCGCGCTCAGGCACCTCATCGAGACGAACAGGGTCAACGCGGACTTCATCGATCGGTACACGGTCGGGTTCGACGACCTGCAGCAGCGCGCGCGGGAAGTTCCCTGGGAAGCGCTCGAGCGCGCGGCGGGGACGACCGCCGCGGAGATGCGGCGGTTTGCCGATCTCTATGCAAGCGTCGAGACGTCGATCTCGGTGTGGTCGATGGGGATCACCCAGCACGAGCACGGAGCGCAGAATGTCTTCGCGATCAGCAACCTGGCGCTCGCGTTGGGCCGCATCGGCCGCCCCCACACCGGCTTGATGCCGATTCGTGGCCACTCGGGAGTCCAGGGGGGCGCCGAGGTCGGCGCCGTTCCGAACGCATACGGGCTCGGGCGCAAGGTCGGCGACCCCGAGTCGATGGCGGCGATGAAAGCGCTCTGGGGCTTCGACGTTCCGGGGAAGCCCGGGCTCACCGCCGCCGCGTCCATGAACGCCGCGCATGACGGGAAGGTCGCCTTGGTTTACTCCGTGGGAGGCAACTTCCTCGAGACGCTCCCCGATCCGGCGTACGTGCGGGAAGCCCTCGATCGCATTCCGGTCAAGATTTTTCAGGATATCGTGATCAATCCGATGATGCTCCTCGACCCCGGCGAGGTCTCGATCATCCTCCCGGCGGCCACACGATACGAGACTGCGGGCGGGGTGACGGAGACGACGACAGAGCGCCGGATCGTCTTCAGCCCGGAGATTCCGGGGCGTCGGATCGGCGAGGCCAAAGCAGAGTGGGAGATCCCGATGCTCATCGCCGAGCGGGCGTGCCGCGACCGCCGCGATCTGATCCACTTCGAGTCGACCGCGCAGATTCGTGAGGAGATCGCGCGGGTCGTCCCGCTCTACGACGGGATCCAGCGGCTATGCCAGAAGGGGGACCAGGTGCAGTGGGGTGGGCCGAGGCTGTGTGCCGACTACCGCTTCAACACTCCCGACGGGAAGGCGCGTTTCGTGATTCCTCACTGGCCACCGCGGGATGCCACGCCCGGCAAGTTCTACGTCACCACCCGCCGCGGGAATCAGTTCAACAGCATGGTGTGGGGTGAGCGCGATCCCCTCACGGGTTCCGACCGGGATGACGCCATCATCTCTGCCGAAGACGCGCGCCGCCTGAGCCTGAAGGGTGGTGACCCCGTCCTGCTGCGCTCGGAGGTTGGGGAGTTTCGGGGCAAGGTGAGGATCGCAGACATCGCTTCAGGCACCTTAGCGGTGCACTGGCCCGAGGGAAACGTTTTGATCCGGACAGGCCGCTACGACCCGAGCTGTGGCGAGCCCGACTACAACGCGATCTGCGACCTCATCGCAGAGCCGCCGCCAGCGGCCGCCGAAAGACGTTAGGCGAGCCGCTGAAACCGAGACCGCTTATCGGCAAGCCACCGCGCCTCCGCCGGCCCGGTCTCTGCGAACTGCTTGGGGTCCACACCGTACGACAGACAGTAGGCGCGGATGATGGCCGCGTTCTCGGCCGCGTCGTCGATTTCCGGAACGGCCATCCCGTGCGAGAGGGCCCGGAGCTTCGACCGGTTGCGCTCGTGCGTATGGATCACCGCGTCGACGAATTCCTCGATGGTCGGGTCGGTAGGCCGCCGCAGTTCCTCGAGAAGGGTCTCCATGATCGTAGTCTCCTTGGGAATCAAAATCGCCGCTATCTGCATATACCCAGATCCACGGGCTCCGCATTCCCGTTCGGAGAGTTTTTGCAGAATTGTTACGGACGCCGCCGCCGAGCCCTCCGGAGGATGCCCACTCCTGCCCTCGAATACCTAGCCAGCCGGGGAGGCCAAGGAGCAGAGCGCCGGCGGACGCTTCACCGTGAGGATGCATCGATGGCCAAAGTCTACGGGCAGACCGTGTTTGAACAATACCTTCAGGCCAACCGCCGGTCGAAGGAGCTCAACGACCGCGCCCGGTCGCTGCTCCCAGGGGGGATTACGCGGACCTCGGTGTACTTCGACCCCTTCCCGCCGTACATGGAGTATGGCGTCGGGTGCCGGATCCACGACGTCGACGGCAACGAGCGGATCGACTTTTCCAATAACTACACCGCGCTCATCCTCGGCCACTGCCCGCCCGCGGTCGTCAACGCGGTGCAGGCGCAAGTGACCCGCGGCAGCGCGTTTGCGGCGCCGACCCGCCACGAGATCGATCTCGCCGAGGTGATTGCCGAGCGGATCCCGTCGGTCCGACGCGTGCGGTTCGCCAGCTCGGGGACCGAGGCCGTGATGTTTGCGCTCCGCCTGGCCAGAGCGTTTACGGGCTGCCGGAAGATCGCCAAGGCGGAGGGAGGATTCCATGGCACCTCCGAGTACGCCGCCGTCTCGGTGAGCCCCGATCTCGATCTGGCAGGCGACGCGCGGACCCCCGTGTCCCTGGCGGCCGCGCAAGGGGTGCCCGACCGCGTCGTGGAGGACGTGGTGGTGTTTCCCTTCAACGACATCGACGCCACGGAGGCGATCGTTCGGCGGCACCGCGGCGATCTGGCCGCCGTGATCGTGGAGCCTGTGCTGGGATCGAGCGGCATGATCCCCGCGCGACCGGATTATTTGCAGGCGTTGCGCGAGATCACGGCCCAAAACGGCGTCCTGCTCATCCTCGATGAGATCATCACGCTGCGCCTAGCGCCGGGCGGCGCGCAGAGCATATATGGCGTCACCCCTGACCTGACGGTCATGGGCAAGATCATCGGGGGCGGGTATCCCGTGGCGGCGTTCGGGGGCCGGGCCGAGATCATGGCGCTGCTCGACCCCGAGGGCGGACGCCCCCCCATCCCCCAAAGCGGTACCTTCAACGGGAACCCGATCGGGATGATCGCGGGGCTCGCCACGCTGCGCCAGCTCACACCGGCCGTCTACGACCGCCTCAACGGGATGGGCGATGATCTCCGCCGCCGCCTGAGGGATCTGTTTTCGCGCAAGCGCGTTGCGGCGCAGGTGACCGGGATGGGGTCGCTCCTGAACCTCCACTTTTCCGGTGTAGAGGTGACGGATTTCCGGACGATGCGCACGGGGGACGGCGGACGGCTTCGACAGGTGTTCTTCGGCCTCCTCAATGAGGGCATCTACCTCGCGCCGCGCGGCATGGCGTGTCTTTCGACCGCGATGGGGGATGAGGAGGTCCTCGCGTTCGTGCGTGCCACCGAACGGGCGCTTGAAACCTGAGCGCGTGCTCACATCGATGACCCCGTCGATCTCCACCCACGTGCTCGACAGCGAGCGCGGGGAGCCTGCGCGGGGACTGCGGGTTGAACTGCACCGCGGTGACGCGCTGCTCTCGGCCCAGGTGACCGACGCGGAGGGCCGGATCGCGGATCTCGTGCGGGGGCCTCTCGTGCCGGGGACCTACCGCCTCGTGTTCCGCCTCCAGACGGCGTTCTTCTCCCGGGTGGAGGTCGAGTTCGCCGTGCAGGACGCGGGACGTCACTACCACGTTCCGCTGCTCGTCACGCCCTACGCATGCACGACCTACCGCGGAAGCTGAGCGTTGACGAGCTGGCCGCGCTCTTCGAGGGACGGACCCGCTTCGTCGAGCGCCTGGCCGAGTCGTTGAACCCCTTGGCCGTCGCCCGGGCCGTCCTCGGGGAACTGCCGGAGGACGCGCAACTGGAGGCGTTGAACGCCCACCCCCGCATTGGTGCGCCCCGGCTCTCACCTGCGTCCAGGGGCGAGCAGGGAGACGAGGATGATCCCGCGGTCCTGGCGGAGCTCACCCGGCTGAACGCTGCCTACGAGGAGAAGTTTGGATTTCGATTTGTCGTTTTCGTGAATCGCCGTCCGAAGTCGGTAATCCTGTCCGTCCTGCGGGGCCGGATCGCCCGGACTCGAGCGGAAGAACTCCAGACCGGACTCGACGACTTGGTGGCGATCGCCCTCTACCGGTTCCGGTCGCGGTGAGCGGATGATGGACGTCTTGTTGCCCCGCACGCTCGACGAAGCGCTCACGATGAAAGCCGCGCATCCCGAGGCCGTTCCGATCGCGGGGGGCACCGATCTCATGGTCGAGCTCAACTTCGACCGCCGCCGGCCCCAGCACCTCATGGATATCTCCCGTCTCGGCGACCTGACCGTGTGGCGGCGGGAAGACGGGTGTCTGTTCCTGGGCGCGGGGGTGACGTACGCCCGGATCGTCCGGGAGCTGGCCACGTTCAGGCCGCTCGTCGAAGCGTCCAGGAGCGTCGGGTCTCCTCAGATTCGCAACCGCGCCACCGTCGGCGGGAACCTCGGCACCGCCTCCCCGGCGGGCGATGCCCTCCCGGTGCTGGCCGCCTATGACGCCGACGTGGTGCTCGCGAGCGCTGCCGGCACGCGTGCGATCCCGTGGTCGGCGTTTCTCGTCGGGCCGAAGCGGAACGCGATGGGGCCCGATGAGCTGATCCTCGGGGTGCGGTGGCGGATCGCCACCGGTCCCGGCTCATTCTCGAAAGTGGGTCCCCGGAACGCGATGGTGATCGCGGTGGCCAGCCTCTGCCTCGTCGTCGACGAGGCGCGCCGCGAGGTTCGTGTCGCATTGGGCTCGGTGGGTCCGACCATCCTCCGAGCGAGGGATGCGGAGGCGCGTCTTTCGCGCGCGATCGCTGCGGCCGGGGGGTGGGACGACCCTGTAGCGCCGCTGCCCGCGCGGGCGGTCGAAGAGTTCTGTGCCGGGGTGGCGGCTGCCGCGCGGCCGATCGACGACATTCGAGGGACAGCCGCATATCGCCGTCACGCGTCCGGCATCCTCGCGCGGCGCGCTCTGTCCTGGGCGCTCGAAGACCGGCGATCGTCCCCCGGATCGACTGGAGCCGCACGGGGCTAGGTCATGCGAATCAAGGTCCACGTCAACGGGGAGTGGAAAACCGCGGACGTCTGGCCGGGGACGAGCCTGCTCTTCGTGCTCCGGGAGCACTTCGGCCTGGCCGGCGCGAAGAACGCCTGCGAGCAAGGCGAATGCGGCTCGTGTTCGGTGTGGCTGGACGGCACGCTGGTGTGCGCGTGTCTGGTGCTCGCGGCGCAGGCGCATGAGCGCGAGGTCCGGACGGTGGAATCCCTCGCGGGCGAGGACCGCCTTCATCCGGTTCAGGAGGCGTTCCTCGCTTCGGGGGCGGTGCAATGTGGTTTCTGCACGCCCGGCCTCGTTGTGGCGGTCGCCGACCTGCTGGCCCACCACCCGTCGCCCGACGAGGCCGAGGTTCGGGAGGCGCTGTCGGGCAACCTTTGCCGGTGCACGGGGTATGCGAAGATCCTGGATGCTGTGCGGCTCGCTTCCGCGCGGACGCGCGGAGGGTCACGATGAGCCTTCGCACCGTACCGCGCACGCTCGCGGGGGTGGGCGAGAGCGTCCGGCGGATCGACGGCGTGCCGAAGGTCAAGGGGGCCTTCTCCTTCGGGAGCGATCTGTGGGCAGAGGGGATGCTGTGGGGGCACACGGT
>Ga0070706_100003496_pt1 | contig 15438 bp, 15 predicted proteins | sample KBSK5501metaG_FD_65476 | JGI IMG/M metagenome (GOLD analysis project Ga0070706, IMG submission 65476) | Corn, switchgrass and miscanthus rhizosphere microbial communities from Kellogg Biological Station, Michigan, USA - KBS K5-50-1 metaG | ecosystem: Host-associated > Plants > Roots >...
TGGATGGCGCGAGCTGGGATTACATCGCCATCGACCGCGTGGGCACCGGGGCGCAGGAAGAGGAACTCGGCAAGAAGACTGACGCCATCGCTAAGGCCAAGGGTCTCCCAACTGGCGCGGCGGGGCAATTGGTGTTCCGTGGATTCATCAGCTCGCACACGGACACCTACGCCATGGGTCCGATGACCGCCGAGGAACTCGTTCGGGAAGCAGAGAAAAAGAACTAGCGGGCATCTGTTCCCACGGGCGAATCCTACACAACACTGGTCATCTCGCGCCGAAGGGGTCGGAGCGTTCGCTCCGGTCCCCTGCCGGCGCCGACAGTCTGAGACGCGCGGGCGCAAGATGCGCCCGCTCTCCTACCCCGAACCAGGATTGATCAGGGCAAAAGGGAAGCTTTTTGGCTCATTGGTCCGGTAATCCAACTATACGTCCAAGTGACGGCCGGCGCCTGAGGGTAGGCCCAAGACGCTGGCATAGTTTCCGAATATGCGAACACTGCTGCGCTACTCTTCGAGCAAAATGGGGTCGCCGGTCCGCACCTCACCGGGCGCGAGGACCGTCGCATAAATTCCCGCGCACTTCCCGTGCTTCTGAACGACGCATTTCAGAATTTCTGGGCTTGACTCACCGGTGGCCGGGTCGAGAGAGATCATCACGCAGCGCTGATCAACTTCTGTGATCGCGATTTTCGCTGTGTCCCCAACGCGAAGAGTTCGGCCGACCCATTTCAGTTCGTCGAAAGCCTCGGCTTCCGTCAAATCGACGAGCACATTAGGACGAAACCGCCACGAATCTTCCTTCGTTCCACTCTCTTGTGCGATACGCGCGACCGTCTGCTGGCTGATGAGAGAAACTGGCGCGACATCATACGAGCCACGGCAGTCGCGCAGCAGAAAGAGCGACCTCCCCGATCGGGCTTCGAGCACCTTGCGGAGTTCGTCGCTCCCAACGGCCCAATTCTCGCCGCGGGGCGTCGCCACCATCACGAACGTCTCCGGCGAACCTGCCCTTTCGACCGACGTTCGGTAATAGAGTAGTTCCGGCAGCTCGCGCGCGGTGAGCCACGGAAATGAGCTGTGCGAGGCCGCTTGAACGAACGCGTAGCGCCGGTCCTCGTCGAATCCCTGAAGAGTCAGAGCAGCGGAAAGCAGTGCCTCACCCTGCATGGATTTGACGGGATACCGCGCAAGTTGGCGAATCACACCTACAGATTGCATGTAATTTCTCCTAGATCCTCCCGGAAGAGTTCAGTGCATGTCCGTTGCGAAAAAATGATCGAGCCTCAGTTCTATCCCGTAACAACGACCGCGCGTATTTTATTACCAAAAATAGCTGCCTTGACCGCAAAAGTTGTCGTCGACTAACCGCCTAATGCCTGGTAAACGCGCTAATCGACAAGTGACTCCCTGTCTCGAAACCATGAGGTTTCAACGCAGCGTGTCAGAAGGCAAGCTTTTCGGCATAGTCTGGGTGCCCAGGCGCGCATTGACTTGCCCGCGGGCGCGTCCTAAGATGGCGGACCAAAGGCAGGTTTCTCTGCGTGGTTGGCCAGACAATCTCGCATTATCGCATCCTAGAGAAACTGGGTGGCGGTGGCATGGGTGTGGTGTACAAGGCCGAAGACCTCAGCTTGGGCCGTGCGGTGGCGTTGAAGTTCCTGCCCGAGGAGACGGCCAAGGACCGTCAATCGCTCGAGCGGTTCCAGCGCGAAGCGCGCGCCGCTTCGGCGCTCGACCATCCCGGCATCTGCACAATTCACGAAGTCGGCGAGCATAACGGCCATCCCTTCATCGTCATGCAGTTTCTGGACGGCCAGACCCTGAAGCATCTGATCGGGCACAAACCCATGGACTTGGACGAGGTGCTCAACCTGGGTGTGCAGATTGCCGAGGCGCTCGACGCGGCGCACCAGCAGGGCATCGTCCATCGCGACATCAAGCCCGCCAATATCTTTGTCACACGCCGGGGCCACGTCAAGATCCTCGATTTCGGCCTGGCCAAGCTGCTACCGGAGCGCAGCCATGTGGCCGAAATGGCCGGCGTCACGGGGCAACAAACTGTTGGCCCGACCGAAGAACACTTGACCAGTCCCGGCGTCACGCTAGGCACGGTGGCCTACATGTCGCCCGAGCAGGCGCGTGGCAAGGAACTGGACGCCCGCACGGATTTGTTCTCCTTCGGCGTGGTGCTCTACCAGATGGCGACCGGGAATCTGCCCTTCCGCGGCGACACCTCGGCTGAAATCTTCGACTCTGTCCTGAACCGCACTCCGGTGCCGCCTGTGCGCCTGAACCCCGAGCTTCCGCCGAAGCTCGAAGAAGTCATCAGCAAGGCACTGGAGAAGGACCGCAACCTGCGCTACCAGACCGCCTCTGACCTGCGCGCCGACTTGCAGCGGCTAAAGCGCGACACCGATTCGGGTCGCTCGGCCGCGATCAGCGCCGCTGCGGTGGTGATGCCGCCCCTTGGAACGGCTCCCGCAGTCGTGACGCCGCCCTCGGGAACCACGCCAGCACCGGCTCCCGCTTCCGTGGTGGCCGCGCCTTCCTCGGCAGTAACCCCGGTGGCGCAACAGGTTCCTGTCACCAAACTGCGTCCGAAGTGGCTGCTCCCAGCCATGGCGGCGCTGGTGGTCGCCCTGCTGGCCGCGGGCGTCTACGTGATGCGGAGTCGGGGGCAAGTGATAGATTCAGTGGCGGTGCTGCCCTTCGTCAACGTGAGCGCAGACCCGAACACCGAGTATTTGAGCGACGGCATCACCGAGAGCATCATCAACAACCTCTCACAGTTTCCCGGCCTGCGGGTGATGGCGCGCAGCACCGTCTTCCGCTACAAAGGCAAAGAGGCTGACCCGCAGAAGGTGGGGCAGGAGCTGCACGTGGGCGCGGTGTTGGCGGGAAGATTGCAGCAGCGCGGCGACACCTTGATTGTGCAGGCGGAGCTGGTGGATGTGGACAAGGGGGCGCAGCTCTGGGGCGACCAGTACAACCGGAAGCTGGCCGACGTGTTCGCAGTGCAGCAGGAGATTTCTCAGCAAATCTCGGAGAAGTTGCGCGTGCGCTTGACTGGCGAGGACAAAACCCGCCTGGCCAAACGCGGCACGACGAATCCGGAAGCCTACCAGCTATATCTGCAGGGCCAATACGAGTGGAATAAGCGCACACCCGAAAGCCTGAAGAAAAGCATCGCGTATTTTCAAAGGGCCATCGAAAAAGATCCCGCTTATGCCCTCGCCTACGCCGGGCTTGCCAATGTTTACGTCATCAGCGGCGGGTACGGGATCTTCGCGCCCAAAGACTGCTTTCCCAGAGCTAAGGCGGCGGCCACAAAGGCCCTAGAACTCGACGACACGCTGGCCGAGGCCCATGCGACCCTGGGCGATGAGAAAGCAGAGTTTGAGCATGATTGGTCCGGCGCCGAGAAGGAATACCGGCAGGCCATCGAACGCAATCCCGGCTACGCCAATGCGCATTACTTCTACGGATATTTGTATCTGGTGGCGGTCGGTCGGATGGACGAGGCCATCGCGGAAGTGAAGAAGGCGCTGGAGCTGGACCCGTTATCGCTCATTATCAACACGAACCTGGGACATACCTACTATTTCGCCCGCCAATACGACAAAGCGCTCGAGCAGTATCGAAAGACCGTCGAGATGGACCCAAATTTCGGCGGGGGCTTGCGCTGGAAACTCGCCACACTCTACGAACAGCTCGGCAGGTACGAGGAAGCGATCCCGGAGCACCAAAAGAACTTCGCTGTTCGTTGGGGAAGTTCAGCCGAGGCCGCCGCCATGGCGGCCGAAGTGAGGAAGGCGTACCTGCAGTCTGGTCCGAAGGGCTATTGGCAGAGACGCCTGGAGCTGGCCATTCAGAGGCAACGGAGATCGCCGGAACCGTATCAGAGCGCAATGGACCTGGCGGGTCTCTACAGCCGTCTGGGAGACAAAGATAAAGCCTTCGAGTGGTTGGAGAAAGCCTACCAGGATGTAGACGAGGATCTGCTCATTCTTAAAGTGGACCCGATGTTTGACCCGCTGCGCTCCGACTCGCGCTTCCAGGACTTACTGCGCCGCATCGGCCTGCCGCCGTAGGCTCCCCTGGATCGAAAAGATGTGGTTTCGACAGAGAGGGATGGCGTTCAGGACAGACTACAAACATTGGACTTCCGTGTTAAGCGCCGAGATGTTGCCGTTCCTGATCCCTTCCTGAACGATCTCCCACTTCTCATCCGGTGTGCGGTTCACACGTGGCTTCCTGCCCATGTCGCCTCCTATTGGAGGCCCTGATCATATCTAAGTGAGGTGTCCAGTTTTAGCGGGGAGCACTACACCAAACACATTAAGAGAGGCAATGACCTTCTGCAGAACGACCGGAGAGTCTTCTCATCAAGGTCACCGGGTGATTCGCTTTCGCCCAATAGGTGTTCGTTGTGGGCAGCGAGAGTTCCGAATTTCGGACGCGCAGAATCAGGCACTTGCGGGCCAGGTGGAAGTGGGGTTTCTGGGCAGGCTTTGAAGGGTCCCGAGAATTCGATAGTAACTGAACCCTTAACGGAATCTCGATTGTGATAGGATTCGCCTCTGCACCACTACCCTCTTTGGAGGGCAGTCGGCCGACGCCCATGCTTCTGGAGTGATTGCTCAGGTGGCACTAATTCCACAGCCAGGCCAAGTCGTCGCCGGCAAACTGTTTAGCGAACCAATGCGGGTTGAGACAGCCGTCCAGATTTCGGACGGAACGTGGCGGCTCGGGCTCGTTGGCACGCAGACGGAAAAGTTTCGAAGCGTTACACTCTCGGCGACTGAACTTTCGTCGCTGACCATCCTCCAGGCGACCCGGTCTTTCAGCGCTGACGGCTCACTCCTGCGCCTGATACCTTGGGGGTAATTCACGTGTCAGTTCAGTCCTGCTCACACGCCTGGTCAAAATCGCTCATCCCGGTTAACGAGGGGGCGACTACAGTGTGGGGCCGTTGGAAATCACCGAGGGTTCGAGATCGAGACTAGTCGTGCAGGACCACGCTGAGGAGGCCACTATGGACCATCAACCCGCCGCCGTTGTAATCGACAAAGCCAAGCTTCTTGAACTTATTCATGAAATGACTGACCCGCGACCGGGTTGTGCCGACCATTTGCGCCAAGTTTTCCTGATTGATTCTGGGAAGGACGGGTTCGGCTCTACCTTCCTTGCCAAAATGAGCCAGCAGTAAGAGAATCCGGGCCAGACGCTTCTCGCTGGAATTGAAAAGCTGGTCGACGAGATCCTCTTCGTATCGGATGTTGCGTGAAAGCAAGTGCGTGACGAACAATTCCGCGACGCGGTGCTGTTCGTGGAGCATGCGTACCATCAGCGGTTTCTCAATTCTGGCAAGAGTGCAATCGCTCATCGTGGTAGCCGTTCCCATGCGCAACTGCGCACCTGCGAGGCATCCCTCGCCGAAGAACTCACCGGCACCTAGAACGGCGACGATCGCCTCCTTGCCTTGTTGGGATGTAACCGCGAGTTTCACCTTGCCTTGTCGGAGGTAGAACACGGCATCCGCAGGGTCTCCTTGCATAAAGATGTTGTGGTTCGCGCTGTATTCTAGAACGGTTTTCCCGCGGGAGATTCCACCGAGGAAGGCTTCCCAATTGACAGGCTGGCCGCTTGGCTGCGTTCTCTTACTTGCCATAGCAACCTCCATCTCCTTTCTGGAGCGAGTCCTTGGCATCACAGGTAATCAGTTCTGGGCAACGTCCTGACACCGCCTACGGGCGGCATCGCCACGCTGGCATCTCCAAATCCGAAATGATGATATACGGGAGTCGTGCTCCGTCCATTCAAGCGCCTCTTCGCCATTGGCACCGGTTTGGCAATCAAACTCTTGCTGGGAGAGTGTCTCACTGAGTGATTCACCAACGCTTGCTTCGTCCTCGACGATCAGGATCTCTCTCGACATAGGACGGGCGCCGGCTCCGGGGCAATGATGCGTATTAAGAGGAACAGACACAATTCTGCAGATTGAGTATTTGACAGTAAGTGGGGCGCCCAGACCTCTAGGCATTTCTACAGAATCTACAGTAGAAACAAATGGCAACGGATTGATCTATAGTGAATCTGGATTGTTGTCAAAAAATAGGTCACGCTGGGCTGAGCTATGCCGTATTTGAGGATCCCTTACACTCGATTTCTTACAGAGTTCGTGTGTGCTCGATTGGGTGAATGGTGTGTTTTAGGCGTCACCAATCCTGGTCACAAGGACAGGAGACTTCTCAAAGATCATTGATGATGTCACTAAACGCGAGCGGGAGCATGCAGTTATGCCTTCAGAAGAACCCCAAATCCTTGCTGAGGCAATCCTTGATACGCTGCGGGAAGCCATCCTGGTTCTCGATGCCGCCCTGCGGGTGAAAATGGCAAATCGGTCTTTCTGCCGGACCTTCCGGGTTAAGCGGGAGGAGACGGAGAACAAACTCATCTATGAACTGGGGGATGGCCAGTGGAACATTCCCAAACTTCGCATTCTCCTGGAGGAGGTTCGTTTCGGCAAGATGAAGGTCGAAGACTTCGAGGTAGTGCGCAACTTCCCCGGCATCGGCCAGAGGTTCATGCTCCTCAATGCCCGTCGAATCCAGCGCAAGACGGGCCAGCCGAGGATCCTCCTCGCTATAGAAGACATCAGCGAGCGCAAGGCAGTTGAAAGGGCGCTGCAACTGCATGCGAAGGAATTGGAGCGATCCAATGAGGACCTGCAACAGTTTGCGTATGTGGCCTCCCACGATCTCCAGGAACCACTGCGTATGATTACGAGTTTCACGCAGCTTTTGGCAAAACGCTATAAAGGAAAATTCGATGCCGATGCCGATGAGTTCATCGCCTATATCGCAGATGGGGCCGACCGAATGCGGGGCATGATTGACGACCTGCTGGCGTATGCACGCTTGGATTCGCAGAAGGCGGAATTTGCGCCCACCGACTGCGAGGCGATCCTCGCGGACGCGGTCGCCAATCTGGGACGCGCGATTGAGGAAAACGGAGCCACGGTCACCCACGATCCCTTGCCGACCGTGATGGCCGACAGCGATCAACTGAGCCGCCTGTTCCAAAACTTGCTCAGCAATGCAATCAAGTTTCGCGCAGCGGATCCGCCGGCCGTTCACGTTTCAGCCCGACGAAATGGGAACGAATGGCATTTCTCGGTGCGGGATAACGGCATCGGCATTGACCCTGAACACTTCGAGCGCATCTTCTTGGTATTTCAGCGCCTGCACGGCAAGAGCGAGTATTCCGGCACGGGGATCGGCTTAGCTATTTGCAGGAAGATTGTCGTGGGCCACGGAGGGAGGATTTGGACCGAATCGCAAGCGGGGATGGGGTCAACGTTTTGCTTTACTATGCCGGCTTGAGCAATCAATCGCAATGTGCCTAAGGAGGCAGGAATGGAGACCACTGGAAGGCCTATTGAAATCTTGCTCGTCGAGGATAATCCTGCCGATGTACGCCTGACAGTGGAAATCCTGAAGGAAACCAAGGTTCGCAATAACCTAACCGTCGCTGGCGACGGGAATGAAGCACTGGAACTGCTTCGCCGGACCGGCAGATACACCCACGCCATGCGGCCAGACCTCATTCTGCTCGACCTAAACTTGCCCAAGAAGGATGGCAAGCAAGTCCTGGCGGAAATCAAAGCCGACCCCGTCTTAAAGCGCATCCCGGTCGTGATACTGACCTCATCGAAGGCCGAAGAAGACATCGTCAAGAGCTACAACCTCCATGCCAATTGTTACGTGACGAAGCCGGTCGACCTGGAACAGTTTGTCAAGGTTGTGAAGTCGGTTGAAGATTTTTGGTTGACGATCGTGAAACTTCCGCAAGGAAAAACACCATGAGATCCGAGCCGATTAAGGTCTTGCTGGTGGAGGACAGTCCGGGAGATGTCCGCCTCATCCGGGAAATGTTGAAGGAAGCGACGACCGGCTGGCCTGCTCTGGAGGATACCCCAAGCTTGATGACGGCGGTCGAGCGGCTGGCTAAGGGGGGAATCGACGCGGTGTTATTGGATCTCGGGCTTCCAGACAGCCAAGGCCTCGGTACTTTTGCGAAGTTGCACGATCAATTCCCCCGCACTCCCATTGTAGTGCTAACTGGTCTTACAGATGAAGAGCTGGGCCTTGAAGCAGTTCGGGAAGGAGCGCAAGATTACCTAATCAAAGGGCAGGTGGATAGCCAGTGGCTTTGCCGCGCCATCCTCTACGCCGTTGAGCGGATGCAACGGAAGGAAGCTCTGAGGAGAAGCGAGCAGCGCTATCGCCTGCTCTATGAAAAATGCCTTGCTGGGGTATACCGCACTGCCCCGGACGACCGCATCATGGACTGTAATGAAGCCTTCGTCAAGGTCCTCGGATATGCCTCTCCTGAAGAGATCTTAGCTCGTCCAGCGCGGGACCTCTACTTTGATCCCCGCGAGCGGGAGGCATTCATCGCCCGCATAATGGCGGAAAAGACTATCTCGGATTTAGAATTGTGCCTTAAGCGAAAAGATGGCAGCCCGGTTTGGGTTCTGGTTAACGAGAATCTAGTCGAAGGGGAGGCAGGCGGCCCACCGTTTATCTTAGGGACCATCATCGATATTACCCGGCGCAAGCAGGCTGAGGGGGCGCTACGCCAAAGTGAAAGTCACTTGCGTGCCATCGTTGAAGCCGAGCCCGAATGTGTCGCGAAAGTCGCGTCCAACGGCGACCTCCTTCAAATGAACCCGGCGGGCCTGGCTATGATCGAAGCTGACAGCTTTGCCGAAGTTCGTGGGAAGTCAATCCTTCCCTTGATTGCTCCTGCGCACAGGGCTGCGTTCAAAGCTTTCTTGCGGGCAGTTTCGAGCGGCAACAAAGCCAATCTAGAATTTGAGATGGTCGGACTCAAAGGTACGCGGAGGTGGGCGGAATCTTATGCGGTCCCAATTGCTGATGAGACGCGACCAAATTCTGTGTTGGCCGTCATGAGAGACCTCACCGAACGCAAGCAAGCTGAGAAGGCTCTCCGCGGGCTTTCTACGCGTCTGCTGCAGTTCCAGGATGAGGAGCGGCGGCGCGTTGCCCGGGAGCTCCACGACGCCATCGGCCAGAACCTTGTCGGTTTGGTGACAAACCTCACCGTAGCGCACAGGTCGGCTGGCAGGATTCATCCGAAGGCGCGCCAAGCTCTGTCTGGAAGTCTTGAGATAGCAGAGCGGTGCTTGAAGGAGATGCGCACCCTCTCCTACTTGTTACACCCGCCGCTGCTTGATGAAGATGGCTTGCCATCAGCCTTAGCTTGGTACGCTGACGGGTTCGCCGAGCGAAGCGGAATCAAGATCGATCTCAAGGTGTCTCCCAATTTTGGCCGGCTGCCTCAGGAGGTAGAGACGACCCTTTTTCGCGTAGTGCAGGAAAGCCTTACCAACGTCCACCGTCACTCCAAAAGTCCGATAGCCAGCATACGCCTTTCGCGGCGCTCAACCGGGGTGAGGTTAGAAATAAGGGACAAAGGCCAGGGGATGCCCGCGAAGGTCCTCCGCTCGGGCAATCCGAATGGACAGCTTGGAGTGGGCATTATGGGTATGCGCGAGCGAGCCAGACAACTCGGGGGTCGGCTGGAGATCGCTTCAAGCCGCCGAGGCACGACCGTTCGATTGGTGATCCCGCATGCTGAGGGCGTTTTGTGAAGACACTTCGTATCCTGGTGGCGGATGATCACGAGGTCGTGCGGCAGGGCATGCGAGCACTTCTGGAAGTCCGTCCCGAATGGGAAGTTTGTGCGGAGGCGGCCAATGGCCGGGAGGCTATTGAACTGGCAAAACAGACGAAGCCTGACGTCGTTGTGATGGATATCAGCATGCCGGAATTGAATGGCTTGGAAGCCACGCGACAAATCCTGAAAGCCCTCCCCAAAACCGAGGTGCTTATGCTGACGCTTCATGAATCCGAACAGTTAGTACGTAGGGTGGTCGAATCAGGCGCTCGTGCCTACGTCCTAAAGTCCGACGCAGGACGAGACTTACTGGAGGGTGTGGCGGCGCTTAGCCAGCACAAGAGTTTTTTTTCATCCAAGGTAGCAACGGTCTTAGTGGAGAGCTACCTGAAAGGGGGCAAGACAACCGGCAGAACGAAACGCTATGGTGGTCTTCTGACCCCTCGCGAGCGAGAAGTTGTCCAGCTTCTGGCAGAAGGGAAGAGTAACAAAGGGATCGGAGCAACCTTGGGGGTCAGTGTTCACACGGTAGAAACCCATCGAAGCAACATCATGCGCAAGCTCGGTGCCAATTCCTTGAGCGACCTAATTCGCTACGCCCTTCGCAATAAGATTGTCCATTTCTAGGGCGTTCCCGAATCCAACAATGGCAGCTCCCAATGTTTCTTTTCGCAGCAAGGTTAGAGGCGAAGGAGTGCAGAAAGCGACTTCCGCCGAGCATGAAATCGTGCCAGCTAGAGTGACTTTAAGTATTCGATTAAGTCGAGTTTCTCTCGTTCGGTAAGCTCCAGCTTAAAGAAATTGTTATAGTGCTCGATGACATCTCGGAGAGTGGCAAAGCGACCGTCATGGTAGAAGCCACCCTTCTGGTGGCTCCAGAGACCCGCGAGGGGTGCTGTGCGGTACATGTGAGTCGGTGATCGGTCGGCCTGGAAGGAATCCACGCCAATCTCACTGGGAGCGTGCAGGGTGTTTCCCGGCTCAGTGAAGAGCGGCGGGACGTGGCAGCTTGCGCACTTCACTTTGCTATTGAAGATTGCTTTCCCAGGTGCCGCGTTCTTCTTGTCAAAGGTACTCTGCGGCGGCTTAGGTGCAGGGATGGCAAGCTGATACGGATAGCGCTGTCTTCGGGCTCACTCCGCCTCCGACACCGCCGTTCTTTTCGCCGGCGATGGCCTTGTGTAACTGCAGCGCGTCGCCCCAGAAGGCCTCGCTGCCAAACGTGTCGTAGCGGAAGACTTGTCTGCCTTGCTCAATCATCTTCTCGGCGTTGTGGTGAACCAGACGATCAAATTCCGAAGGCGGCGCGCCTTGCGTATTGCCACGCTGAGCGCCGCCAGCGGAGGACGCTTTGCCACTCACGCGTGACTGCAGGACGACATGGGCGGACAGCAGGACACCAGTGGCCACCGCCACGGCGACCGCCAGAGGAAGAACCTTCTGTCTCATAACCATCACTACCCTCCCTAGCCCGAAGTTGTTCGCGGGATTGAGGCATGCTAGAAAACGGCGAAGACGAGCGTCTGTTCAATTTTGAACAGCTCGACGCAGATTGGCACTAGAGGAATCTCTGCAGAGGACTTGGAGATTGTGACCCATCGAGAAGGAGTCTTCCTACTGGCTTTTCATTTTGTAGAGTGCGCGATCCGCCGTGTGCAGCAGGTTTTCAATGGTTTTGCCATCCTCGGGAAAGGTGGCCACGCCGACGCTCACGGAAAGCAGGGGATCCTCGCGATCATTGGCCAAGCGGGCGCAGATACGGCGCCCAACCAGGCCAGCCTCCCTTGCCCCCGTCTCAGGCAGGACAATCGCAAACTCGTCGCCGCCGTAACGCGCGGGCGTGTCGATGCATCGGCAGGAGAAGCGGAAAATGTCGGCCAAGCGGCAGAGCGCCCGGTTGCCTGCCGGATGGCCGTACCGGTCGTTGATCTGCTTCATCCCGTCCAGATCAAACAGCAGGACGGCAAACGCTCGCTCCGTGCGATCTGAGCGTTTGATCTCTGCTTCGAGTGCTTCCGCAAGCCTGCGGTAATTGGCCAGCCCGGTAAGCGCATCGGTCGCTGCGAGATGCCGGAGCTGATCCTCCGACGCGCGCTGTTCGGTGACGTCCTCGGCGATGATCTTGTAGCCGTCCAGCGCACCTTGCTCGCCGCGGACTTCTCGCCCGCTGAGACGTACCTTTAGGCTCGTGCCGTCCTTCCGCTTCCAGTCAATTTCGACGGGACCGACTCGACCCGTCTGGCGGGAGTGCTCCAGCAATTGCGCCCGCTCGCCAGGGTCCCAAATGATGTCGCTCGCAAGGTCTACCGCCAAAAGTTCCTCTCTTGATGTATAGCCAAGCATCGTCACTAGGACCTGGTTGACGTCCAGAAACTTGCCCGCCACGGTGCAGCGGCAGATTCCGTAGGTTGGGTTTTCCACGAGGGCGCGGTAGAGCGCTTGCGAACGGTGCAGCTCTTTTTCCGCTCGATCGCGTTCTTCGCGAAGGGTTTTTTCATCCAGCGCTCGACGAACGGCCACGGGTAGGTAAGCAATATGATCCATTTCAATACAATCGGCAGCGCCTTTCTCGGTGAACTCCACGACGGTTTCTCGTCGCATGGTGTCGGTTACGAAGATGAGGGGGATCTCCTTCTCCGACTGGTGTAGGAGTTCCAGCGCCTGGGTTCCCCGCCAGTTCGGGCTGGGGTACTCGGCCAAGACAACATCATACGGGTCCGAGCGCAGCCGTTCGGCAAACTGCTCGCGAGTTAGAACTACATCTGCGTTGACCTTGAATTGCACCCTCTTGAGCTCCTGCAGACAGCGCTTTACATTCGCTGCGTCACGTTGAACAAAGAGGATGTGCAAGAACCGCCGTCCGCGGGTCGCTGTGCTTCGGGCAGCAGAATTTCGCTGATCCCGTTTGGTTCCGATCTGTCCCAAGGCAGACATTGAAAGCCGCCGGTGAACTCACCAGAGCCAGCCGCTAATTTTTGCGGCCGACTGATGGAATTCGTGGAGAATCCCTTCGCCACAACTCTGCGGCTGCTGTGGGAGGACTGACTGTTCAATTTTGTACACTTCGCAGTTCTGTGTCGTTATGTATACCATGTCTTTTATTTCCCTCTGTGGTTGATTCAGGTCCGTTCATCTCCCAACGCGGATCCTGGAGAGGGAATGAAGAATTCCAAAAACATTCAGAAGCCACAAAATTACGGCAATGACCACGACAACATTCAAGATCGTCTTGATGGATCCTGCCATTGGTATGAAGCGATTAACCAGCCAGAGGAGAACACCAACCACGATCAGGACCAGTAGTAATTGAATTAAAGGCATGATCTGTTGACCTCCCTGTTTTGACAGGCAGACGGCTCTGAGTTGCCGGAGGTGTTGCACCACTTTCCCTGTTAGTCCGAGGGCCTTTCCGCTCCATTTCCCCGGAGGAGGGAGGGGGCCACGCCGCTACGTCCAGTCCGGTTGTTGCCGACCTTAGCGGATGGCCCCCTGGGGTGTGTCCGGGGTAGGACCTCGCTGAGCCGCTTTTCCTGAGATCTAAATCCAGCCCAGATCAGAGAAAACACGGCAAATCACCAGTGACTATGGCTTGGCGGCTTGTTTCGATTCGTTCCGCGGTGCGCCCTTTTGTAGGACGTGGACGAGATGGCGGCCGGTCACAGGAATGGCAACTTTATTGCCCAGGACGATTTCTCTCGCGGTGATCTTGCGGCCGTAGACCCGTGCGTTCGCGTCATCGTCGGGCCGAAGCGTGGAACCCTCGAGGGAAATGCCGGCAAATAGACCGCGTGAACGAGAGTAGCTCAGGATCTCTGCCCGCAGGTACGCATCGGTGTCTGCTGAAGCGTCGCGGCCTTTGGGGCCTGCCACGGCGGAGGCATCTGCACCCAGTTTAACCTTGCTCTTCAGAATGGAATCCGCGCCTCTTTGATTCATCACCAAGAGAACGAGATCGGTGGATTGTCCGCCGAGCTGCAGACCAAAGCTGCCACCTTCTAGCGCATACATGGCCGGAGCGCCCCAAGGTCCACGGAATTTCTCGCCCGATCGGCAGACCATCGCCCCGCGGCCATAGCTTCCGCCAAATCCAACCGCTACCTTCGTAACTGACGGGATAACAATGACGCACTCGGCTTTCTCCAAGAGCTCTTGTGGGATGTTATCGGGTACGTTCAGGATTTCTTCCATGACGGCACCGCAATTTTCTAGACGCTTACTCTCCTTACCCGCAGCGTAGACCACGACCGCAAGAAACACTAAACAGACAACAACAGTAAATTTTCGAAACATCGCAGACCTCCATGGTCAGAAGTGTTGCCCAGGTTAGATCTCCCGAACCTTTGACAGGGCGCCTTTAACCAGGGCTTCGATCGGGGGAGGGCCGCTTGTTGCAACCTTCTCTCCAACCGCCCCATCGGGGCTCCCTGCTATGATTTTTGCCTCGCGCCTACGACCAGCAAGACAACCCCTCCAACCAACGCCAGTCCTCCCAGTATTGGAGGAAGGGGAACTCGCTCGTGAGTCTGTACCGTGGCATGCATAGGTCCTACATCCATTACCGTTTCTTGACGGTTGTAATTGATCCCTTGATAGGCCAGAGCTAGCACCCCCAGAATGACCAACACAATCCCAGCCAAAGTGATCGGTCTCATGTTTATCGTCATCGCTATGAGGCGAGTGGTCTTCGGCCTTGGATGACCCTAATCAAGACTACAGCGATGGCCAACAGCAACAGGAGGTGGATGAACCCACCTAAAGTGTAGGAAGTGGCTAGTCCCAAAGCCCACAAAACGACCAAAATCACAAAAATTGTCCACAACATTTTGATTCCTCCCCTAAGATTCCGCCTCCCACCAGATTCTGTCTGGCAGCTAGAGGCACAGGTCTTATACTCTTGGGGTATTGCGCGTGTCAGTTCAGTCCTGCTCACACGTGTGGTCAAAATTGCTCATCCCAGTTAAGGAGGGGTATTACAGTGGCTGATTGTTTTCGTGTATCCGGTGCTGCTGGCCGCAATCGATACGCTGGTCTCGTTCTTCTCGCCGCACGGCACCCGGGGCAGCTTCGCCTACACGCAGATGGACGGACTGCCCGTCATCCAGATCGCTTCCGTCCTAGGCATGCCCGCCATCGTCATTCCTCGTAGGACTGTTTGCCTCCACCGTTGCGGTGGCGCTCTATCGCGGACTGAGCATCCCTGCTTGCCGACGGAGTTCCCCTGGTGCTGATCGCGATGGCGGAACATGATGTAGAGGCGAATCCCAAGTTTGCGACCTGCGGCGAACCTCGCCTTGCCCAGTTCCTTCTGCTGCGGCTTGCGCCGGTAGAAGTGTTTCAAGTCCGGGTCTTCGCGTACTACGTGCATCGCTGCTTCACCCCAGAGAAAGCGCAGCAGCGGGTTGCCTTGTTTGCTCGGTTTGCCGAGCCGCTGCCGCCCGTCGCTGGAATGTTCGCTGGGGAATCATGCCCACGTAGCTTGCCAGCGCTTTGCCGTCGGCGAATCGCGCTGGGTCACCCAAGAACACGCCCGTGGCCAACGCCGTGACGGTCCCGACTCCCGGATGTGTCATTAACGGCTTTGCTCCGGGACGACGCAAGGCCTGGTCCCTGACCCGCTCATCCAGCGTTCCGATCTGTCGGTCCGACCTGCGGTACATAGGGTGCAGCTGGGTTCGCCGATGAGCTGCATTTGGCGTCAGCCGCACTGATGCGATCGCCTGTTGGCCTGCTT
>Ga0070706_100003498_pt1 | contig 15433 bp, 12 predicted proteins | sample KBSK5501metaG_FD_65476 | JGI IMG/M metagenome (GOLD analysis project Ga0070706, IMG submission 65476) | Corn, switchgrass and miscanthus rhizosphere microbial communities from Kellogg Biological Station, Michigan, USA - KBS K5-50-1 metaG | ecosystem: Host-associated > Plants > Roots >...
GACTGCTACTCAGCTTCGACTTATTACATGATGGGAATTCCGCTGGATCTCTACACGCCGATTTTCGCGATCAGCCGCATCAGCGGCTGGACCGCGCACATCCTGGAACAGTACGCCGACAACAAGCTCATCCGCCCGCGCGCCGAATACGTCGGGCCGCGCAATGTGCCGTACGTGCCGATTGATGAGAGGTGAAGTTGAGGTCACAGAATGTGACCTCAAACTGAGTATTCACTGATCGTCGGTCACCCTAATGAAATCGCCTGCCGGTCCGAACTGGTCCAAACCTTCGCTCGTGTCGGCTTCGATGATCGATCCGATTGGCGGATGAAACGCCTCGCCGTCTGAAGGCGAACATGGCGGCGGCGGTTCCGGCACGGGCTCGATGAAAGGCGGCGGTGGCGGCGGTTGCTGCGATACGTGAATATCGCGTTCTTCGTACTTCATGCCGTGCGAGAAGTCCTTCCGAACCTTCTCGCCGATCTCGCCAAGGTCGATGAAACAATCCGCGACGTCGATCAACTTGGGCGCAGTGTTCGAACGGAAACCTGCAACCTCGACGCGACAGCCTTTGTAGGCAACCGCGTTGACGGCATAAACGAAATCTTCATCGCCTGAAACCAGCACGGCCGTATCATAGCGACCAGCGAGCGAAAGCATGTCCACGGCAATCTCGACGTCGAGGTTTGCTTTGCGCGTACCATCGTAAAAGGTCTTGAGGTCCTTCTGCACTACGCGAAAGCCGTTGCGCCTCATCCACAGCAGAAATCCCTGTTGTCGTTCAGCGCCGGCATCGACGCCGGTATAAAAGAAAGCCCGAAACAAACGACCATCGCCCAGCAGCAAACGCAGCAATTTGTTGTAATCGATGTCGATGTTGTGAAATCGCGCCGCGTGAAAGAGGTTGTTTCCGTCGATAAATATTGCCACTTTTCCGCGATGCCCGAATTGCAACGAAATATTGTTCGCCGAATCAAAGTGGTTCACGTTAGTAAGCTCCGTTAAAATTTTGAATTCGCCTCAGCTAGGATGCCGCCGCAGCGTCTCCGCGGTCAAGTGAAGCTACAAACATCGCGCGACGAGATCGTATAATCCCGTCGAGGGAAGCGAATTACGAGGAACGAATCAGACCTGGCGACTTTGTGGCAGGGCCGCCCGAAAGACGACGCTTATTACCTAGTTCTGATGTCTGGGCAAAGCGGTGACGTTACGGAATCGTCATTGGCCGAAGCTGCCCGGCTGCTGCGACTCAGCGTCGGAGATCTGAATCGAATCGTTGGCGTTAGCCAACAGATGCCTTTGGCTCGGGCGTCTACTCTGGAAGAGGCGGACCTGGTCCGAGAAAAGTTGCGAGGGCTGGGGATCCAAAGCATTACAGTTCCAAAGAAAGACTTGCAGTTGGGCGCCGCGGCGAAAAGAATTCGCGCACTCGACTTCACGGAAGATTCGTTAACAGTAATTCTGGCGGGCAGCGGTGGAAAAATATCTGCACGGTGGGAGGAAGTGACGCTAATCGTTGCCGGTCGTTTATTCCTTAGTCGCGTCGAGGTCGAAGAAAACAAACGCCGTCGTCGCCTGCAACTAGTAAACAAGCGCGAGTTCTCCTCAGACGAGTCGGTGCTCGATATTTATACGACACTCGACGAAGTCAACTGGAGAATCATCGCGAACAACTTCGACTTTTCATGTCTCGGATCCGCAAAGGCCGCGATTGCTTTCGAAAACTTCTCAGCTCTCGTTGCTCTGTTGCGGCAATGCGCTACGAACGCGCGGTACGACGACTCGTACACGCAGCTGCGACAGGCGCTCGCAAGCGTCTGGCCTTTGGAGCAGCAGGTCCGAAAAGACGAGGGGCGTCGCGGTAGCGCTCGGAAGTTTGACGTGGCCACAGTTACGACTACCGATAACGAACCTCAGTTCACTCGTTATTCGCGGCTGCGCCATTGCTTGAGGCATCGCGAGTTACCTGACCGCAAATGAAGAAGCGCGAATCTCAATCCTTCTCCAAGACTGAGTCACTCTACGGGGTCAACCCGGTGTTCGAAGCCTTGCGCGGCGACCGGAAAATCGAAGAGATTGTTGTAGCAGAAGGCGCGCGTCACGAACGGCTAAGCAAGTTAATCGACTTGGCGCGCGCGAAAAATATTCCAGTCAGTCGAGCGCCCCGCGCGGGTCTTAATCGCGCTTCGGGTAACGCGAACCATCAGGGAGTCATCGCCCGTGTGTCGGCGGCACGCTATGCCGACACGCAAGAGTTACTTAATTCTATTGCCTCACGGGTCGGCAGCGAGAGCGAACCGCTGGTAGTCGTGCTTGATGGAGTCGAAGATCCGCGCAACCTGGGTGCGATCCTGCGCACAGGTGAATGCGCTGGGGTTCACGGCCTCTTCATTTCCGAACGTCGCGCCGTCGGCTTGACGGAAACCGCTGCCAAGACTGCCGCCGGCGCAGTTGAATATGTGCCCGTCGCGCGCGTCACAAATTTGGCGCGTTTAATTGAGGAACTGAAAGAACGTAACGTTTGGGTCGTCGGAACTACGGCTGATGCGTCGATGGTTTATACTGAATGGGATTGGACCAGAGCCTCGGCAGTCGTTCTCGGCGGTGAAGGGTCGGGTCTGCGTCGGCTCGTACGCGAGCGCTGCGACGCCCTGGTACGGATTCCGACACTCGGCAGAATTGATTCATTGAACGTGTCGGTGGCCGCCGGCGTAGTATTTTATGAAGCTGTGCGGCAGCGAATGATGAGGAAGTAGAGAATTGAACTGTCACAGTTTGGCTTTCGTATTCACGATGACAACCTTGCTGGGTGCGATGACGAGTTGTTGAAAACGCTCGGAGGACTCTTAAAATGTTCTGTCCGAAATGTGCCGCGCAAAACATCGAGGGCGCCAGTTTCTGTCGCGCGTGCGGCGCAAACATCAGTCTGGTGCCACAGGCTCTGACCGGCCAACTTCCAACCTCGAACCCGGACGAGTCAGATCGTCGCTCGCGTCGTAAACGCCACCGCGAACCAAGTCTCGACGACGGTATCCGCAGCTTGATGATGGGCGTGGGTTTTATCGTCGTATCAATCCTGGTTGGCCTTTACAGCCCGGGGGGATGGAGCTGGTGGTACTGGTTGTTAATTCCGGCTTCGACGATGATCGGCAAAGGTATTTCTCAGCTCGTTCGCGTCAGACAGGCGAGACTGTCGCTGCCGGCGCAACCGCAGATCATGGCGTCGCAGCGGCCTGATTTGCGGTCGCTCAGAACCGGAGAGCTTATGCCTTCCGTGCCCAGCGTGACCGAGGGCACCACACGTCACCTCGGAGCCGAAGCCCCGACGCGACATTTCGATTCTTTGGAAAATCAGAAGCCCTCCTGATCGTCGAAGAGTTCAACAGAAAAAACTGCGGGGCGAGTGAAGTTGGCGCTGAGAAGGTATGAATATCGCCTCGCATTTGTTTTTAATGAAAACAAACCCCGCAAGAGTTTGTGTTCCTGTTTGCGTCGAGAGCGCGCGCGAACTCGCCGAGGCAATACGGCGTGCGAGTGAAGTCGCCGATATAGTCGAGTTGCGACTCGATTGCCTTCAAGAGCATGAGCTCGAACAGGCCGGGACAGAAATCTCAACGGCGCTTGCCTCAAGAGCAGGACCCACGATCCTAACGCTGCGTCCGGCCGAGTTCGGTGGCGGTCGACCGATTACGGCCGAAGATCGTCTCCGAGGACATCACAACTCTCGATCGTATTTGCAGGAAGGAAAGCCCGCAATTCTTTGGGACATCGAGCTTGATCTTGCGCTGCAACTCCAGCGCAGGCAAGGCGAAGGAAACGATGTTGTTGGGTGGGGATATTGCGATTGGACACGGAGTATCTGTTCTTACCATGACTTTGTCGGCGTCCCCTCCGACCTCGAGCGAATCTATGAGAGCATGGCTGCGACGGAGTCGCGCATTTTGAAGATCGCGGTACAGGCGGACGATGCTATTGATTGCTTACCTGTGTTTCGATTGCTTGACCGCGCTCAGTGTGAAGGCCGCGAGATGATCGCGATCGCGATGGGGCAGGCGGGAGTCATGACGAGAATCCTGGGTCCATCGCGGGGCGGGTTCCTGACTTACGGCTCCCTTGACGATGAAAGTGCAACCGCGCCGGGGCAATTAACAGCGAGAGAACTGCGCGAAGTCTATCGCATAGATCGCATCAATCAACAGACAGAGATCATCGGATTAATGGGGCGGCCGGTGAGCCACTCTATCTCGCCAAACATCCACAACGCCGCCTTCGCCGAGGCTGAACTTAACGCCGTGTACATTCCTTTCGAAGTTCGGGATGTCGGTGCATTTTTGCGTCGCATGATTCATCCGCGTTCCCGCGAGATTGACTGGAACCTCCGCGGTCTCAGCGTCACGGCGCCGCACAAGATTGCGGTTATGGATAATCTGGATTGGATTGAGCCCGCCGCTAGAGAGGTCGGGGCGGTGAATACAATAGTGGTTGAAGATGATGGGTTGCATGGCTATAACACCGACGCAGCAGGATTCATCTCACCGCTTCGTAATCGGTTCGGGTCGTTACGGAATGCGCGATGCGCAATTATCGGCGGCGGGGGAGCTGCTCGAGGTGCGTTATGGGCTTTGCGCAACGAACAAGCGCACTGCACTTTGTTCGTCCGTGACCCCGACAAGGCCAGACCAGTCGCTGAAAAGTTCGGTGTCGATTGTCACTCGCTTGCAGACGCGCAATTCGCCGGGTTTGACATCGCGGTGAATGCGACGCCGATAGGCACCCGCGGCGAGAGCGAGAACGAATCGCCGGTGACGGCTGAACGACTGCGCTACGTGCGATTGGCTTATGATCTCGTTTACAATCCCATCGAGACGGAATTCCAGCGTGAGGCTCGTTTCGCCGGATGTGAAACGATCGGTGGAATCCAGATGCTCGTTGCGCAGGCCGCTGAGCAATTCAGGCTATGGACCTGTAAACAGCCGGATGCCGAGGTGATGCGCGCTGCTGCGCTCAAGGCTCTGTCGCCCGAATCTGAGCATCAAACCGCTAATACGTGACATCTGATATCTGACGTGATCGATCGATACAGCCGCCAAATTCTTTTCGATGGGATCGGTGAGGAAGGCCAGCAGCGCCTTCTCGATTCGCGCGCACTGATTATTGGCTGCGGCGCGCTCGGCTCGGCCCAAGCCGAAGCGTTAGCACGCGCGGGCGTGGGCAAGCTGCGCATTGCTGATCGTGATTTCGTTGAATTCTTGAATCTGCAACGGCAGACAATGTTCACTGAGAGCGACGCGACTGAACGCTTGCCGAAGGCGGTTGCCTGCGCGAATCATATTCGTCAAATCAATTCGGATGTCCACGTCGAGGCAAAGATTGCCGACGTCAATCATTCAAACGTCGAGAAACTCATCGAGGGTTGCGACGTCGTTCTTGACGGCACGGATAATTTCGCGACGCGATATCTGATCAACGATGCGTGCGTCAAACATAACGTCAATTGGATTTACGGGGCCGCAGTCGGTTCGTACGGCGTGACGATGACAATCCGGCCGAACATGACGCCGTGCCTGCGCTGCATGTTTGCCGAAGCGCCGCCGGCGGCCAGCGCGCCGACGTGTGACACGTCCGGCATAATTATGCCAATCATTAGCGTCGTGGCCGCGGTACAGGTGAGCGAAGCGCTGAAACTCTTGACCCGGCAGACAGAGAACCTGCACAACTCGTTAATGCAGTTCGACGTATGGCGCAATGAATGGCGCCGCATCTCGCTGGGAAAGCGTTCGGCGGATTGTGGGACTTGCGGGCTGCGTCGCTTTGAAACTCTCGAAGCTGATCGAGGAGAGTTCGCAGCAATCTTATGTGGGCGCCACGCGGTGCAAGTGTCTCCGTCTCAACCGGCGCGGGTGGATCTGGCGGCGCTTAGTCAAAAGCTTCAATCGGCCGGCGAGGTGAAAGGGAACGACTATTTGCTTCGCTTTCGCACCGGCGATTATGAGTTAACTGTTTTTCAGGACGCGCGGTCGATCATTCGCGGAACCGACGACATCGCGACGGCTCGCTCGCTCTACGCAAAATACATTGGCAACTGAATGCTTACAGCTTTTAAGGTCGAATAGATGCGCAAATCACAGGCAATTTTCCGCTCGATTTTAGTTTTCTTTCTCATTAGCTTTTGCTGGTCGTCAACTGCGTTAGCTGGCGAGCCCGTCATTTGGCAAATGAGCTCACGCGCTGAACTGTTGAAAGGCGAAGCGCGCGGGGTCTCGGTCACCGACAACGGCACGCTGAAGCTGGCGCCGCGTTTCGATCAGTTATTCGACAGCGAACAAGCCTACGTTTGGTCTACCGCGGTAGATTCCGCGGGAAACATTTACGTCGGCACCGGCCATGATGGAAGGCTCTTCCGGGTAGGTCCGGACGGGAAAGGAAGCCTGCTCTATAAAGCGCCGGAACTAGACGTAACCGCTCTGGCCGTGGCACACAACGGCGTGATTTATGCTGCGACTTCACCCGACGGCAAAGTTTATCGCTTATCGGCGGACGGCAAGGCGGAAGTCTATTTCGATCCGCCGGACAAATATATCTGGTCGCTGGCGATTTTGCATGATGGCTCGCTCGCGGTGGGGACGGGCGACAATGGAAAGCTTTATCGCGTGCGCACGTTGGGCGCAAAGCCCGAAAACTCATTACTAATCAACACTAGTCAGACGCACGTGATGTCGCTGGCTGTCACAAAAGCCGGCGATTTGATTGCCGGCACGGATCCGGGCGGATTGGTCTTGCGAATCTCTTCTGAGGGCAAAGCCTTCGGTCTGTACGATGCGCCGCTGCGCGAGATTCATGCGCTGGCGCCAGCGTCCGATGGCTCGATCTATGCCCTGGCGTTGAGCGATGCCGCTGCAACAACCCGTGCCCCCAATGCAACGACTGCCGCCGCGCAGCCAACGGAAGCGTCCGCCGCGGTCGCGACCGTCTCTGCCGAAGAGACGCCGACGGCGCCACAGACACAAGTGACTGCGCCCTCGCGCAGCCGCAACGATCTCTCGGGCGCTCGTAGCGCCGTGTTCCACATTTTGGCGGATGGCGGGACCGACGTCGTCTGGAACTCAACTTCCATCACGGCGTTTGCGGTGCTGGCCGTCCCGGGCGGTGTGTTAATAGGCACTTCCGATAAGGGCCGAATCTACTCCGTTACTGACGACGGGCGCGACACGCTGTTGCTTCAATCCTCGGAAGGTCAAATCTCATCATTGGTGGCGCGCGGTTTGGACGTGTACGCCGTGTCCAGTAACCAGGGAAAACTTTTCCACTTTGGCGAATCCGTAGTTAAAGAGGGTAGCTATGAATCGCCGGTGCGCGACGCAAAGCTGGTGGCTGCCTGGGGGCGAATTTGGTGGGAAGGACGCGGACCGATTGAATTGCAAACTCGTTCCGGCAATAGCGATCGCCCCGATACAACCTGGAGCGATTGGAGCGCTTTCTATAAAGATGCAAACGGATCGCAAATCTCAAGTCCTAAAGCGCGATTCATCCAGTGGCGTGCCCTCTTGCACGGGGCGAGCGGAGGCCGAGGAGAAGAAGCAAGGCTGGAAGACGTCAGTGTCGCGTATCTGCCGCGCAACGTCGCGCCGGAAGTGCTGTCGATCACCATTCTTCCACCTGGAATCGCCTTGCAACAGCAGATTCAAATGCAAGTCGATCCTAATATTGAAGCAGCGGGCCTCGACGCTTCGATGTTTGGCGTTGTAGCACAGGCGCCACCGCGGCGCGTCTATCAGCGCGGTGCGAGGTCTCTACAGTGGCAAGGTGAAGATCGTAACGGGGATTCCCTGGAGTACGCAGTCTATTATCGCTCATTGAACGAAACGACATTTCGATTGTTGAAGGAACACATCCGCGAGAACTTTTTCACCGTGGACGGCGCAAGTCTCGCGGACGGTCGCTACGTTTTCAAGGTCGTCGCTTCAGACGCTCCTGACAATCCGCCAGGGAACGCTTTATCCAGCGGGCGGGTCAGCGCGCCGGTAGACATTGACAACACGCCGCCAACAGTTCGTCTGGCCAATCCCGCGCAGATCGTCGGCAATCACGCGCGAGCTGTTTTCGATGTCGATGATGCCACCGGCCGAATCAAGCGCGCAGATGTTAGCGTTGACGGCGGAGCGTGGCACGAAGTCTTTCCCGACGACGGGATTGCCGATAGCCAGCACGAACGCTATTCGCTGGACCTTCTAATCGCGGGCCAGGGTGAACATACAATCTCACTGCGGGCTTTCGACAACAGCAATAATGTGGGAAGCGTCAGCATCATTGTTCGCCAATGATAAAGGCAGGAGCGCACGATACGGTGCGAAAATCGTGCGAAAGGGTGCGCAAATAGAGTGACACAGCTCAATCAACACCCATGTGAATAAGGGCAGCATCGGTCGTGAAGCATTAGCATCATTTGGTAAGAAATCCGAATTGGAGTGATTCGCAAGGGTAGGATCAGGCGGGTTTGGCATCGGTTTTGCTGAAATCCACGGCGGCGCAACTCTCCGCCTCTCCCTCATGCGTAAGGAAGACGCGAGGAGGCGGCAAAGGTTATGAGAAAGCTAAGAGGAATTCTAATTGCCGTGGTGATGGCGATGACGCTCTCGGGTGGCGGCTTGGCACAGAAAGGCGGCGATGAGAAGCGTCCCCCCAAGGACCAGCCGAGGGTCGTCGTCAAGGAGAAAGAAAAGCCACCACCGAGCAACAATAACGGCAACCAGAGCAACAACAATAAACGGGGGAAGCCCTAATCGGTATCGACATCTTGGGAAGAGCAAAACGATCCGCTCAGCTTAAAGCTCGGCGGGTCGTTTTCTTTTCGCTAACGCTCCCTCGACCTTTTTTGAAAAATAACTCTCGACTGACCGCCGACAACCCGATACTATCTCCGCTCCGGGCAGAAGCAGCCACGCCTTTATCGTGAGAAAACAGACCGAGTGGACAGGGGCTAACTATATCTGGGACGAACGCGGTAATCGACTTTTCTTAGAATGAATAGCCCTGTGGCGAGTGAATGGAAGAGAACTTCCAGGAGTGCGCTATTCGTAACGGACGGCCCTTTGTTCGTTCGATATTTACGGAGGTTCGAGGATTGTGTCTCAGTTTGGGCTGACCGACCCGGAAATCAGAAATGTTTCTGCCCGACCAGAATACGACTCTCAACTCGTCGCCGACGCCTATGTTGGCAGTTCAGAAAGCCCCGGCGGAGTTGACTCGCGACCGCTTGCCGCTGCAACCTTGAGCGACCGGAACGAACTCGAAATGGATTCTTCGGCAAATATTCTTCTTGCCGCGACGGACGACCTATTACTTGCGGAGTCAGCCGCGAAGCGTGCGGCAGCCGCGCGCACGTTGGGAACAGCGCGGAGCCGACCGGCGGTTCCTCATTTAATCGCTGCTCTTTCTGATAGCGATCCAGAGGTCCGGTCCGCTGCAGCGGAAGCTTTGGGCCAGGTTGGCGATCCCGCGGCGATTGCTCCCCTGAATGATTTGCTGGCCCGAGAAACCGATCCGCTGGTTCGGCTAAGCACCATCCTGAACGCGATCGATCAGATTAGAAAAGCGGAGTCAGATACGGTTGCCCCACTCAACATTTCCTCGCCCACATCAGGTAAGGAACGAGTTGAATCAAGCGAACGTGGAATGTTTACCCTTTTCGGAGACGAAGAACTAAGAACCGCGTTAGCAAAACTGGATTTTGGCTTACGTGCAGGGAACTTGCCGCCTCAGCCAGAAGAGCCTTCCGCAACTGATGATCCGGCACGAAATGTTCAGAACGCATCTCGAATGACCCCGGTGACAACCAATTCAAGCGCAACAGAAGTCGAGCAAGGGCCCGAACTGGAGAATCTCGTGAACCAGGCGGCGACGCGACTTCGCGTTGAAGAAGAACGCCAGCGCCTGGATGAAGTGTATCGGCGCGCTGCAGAAGAGAGAAAACTGATCGAGGAAGCACGGCGCCGTTCCAATGAAGAGGCAATTCGTCGAGCTGAAGAGGAGCGCCTTCGCGTTGAGGTTGAAGAACAGGCTCTCGGACACTGGACCGAGGAGATCGCGCGCCGGCGCGCCGAAGTTGAAGCCGCACGGGCGGCCGCAGAGGAAGATGCCCGCCGGTTGAAAGAGATACAAGAGCGGATAGCGGCGGAGGAAAAGGCGAGACAGTCGACTGAGGAGGAGCATCTGCGCCTTGAAGCCGAAGCCAAGCTGCGAGTCGCTGAGGAGCGGCAACGCGTCGAAGAAGCCGAGCAAGCCGCCGCCGAACAACAAGCACGCATTGAAGAACAGGCCCGGGCGCACGCTGAAGCAGAACGGTTGCGGGCCGAAGCTGAAAGCTATCATCTTAGTGAAGAAGAACGATTGCGGGCGGAAGAGGACGGTTTGCGAAGCGCGGCAGAGGAACTTGCGCTGCGCCGTTCGGAATTGGAGTCAGCACGCAAAGCCGCTGAGGACGAAATACTCCAGCTGAAAGAAGCGCGCGAGCGCATACAAGTCGAGGAGGAAGCCTGCCGGCAGGCGGAACATGAACGTTTGACTTTCGAAGCAGAAGTTCGTCTTCGTGCGGATGAAGCGCGCCGGCAGCTTAAAGAATCTCGTCGTCGGGCCGCTGAGGCGCGGAAACATTTCGAAGAAGAAACAACGCGCAGCGCGGAGGAAGAAAAGCGTCGTCTTGCTCAGTTAGAGACGCTGCGAAAGACGGCCGAACAAGAGTCGCAGGAACGAGCAGCTACCGAACAACAACTTCGAGCCGACATCGAATCACTTCGCCAGGCCGCTGAAGAACAAGCGAAAGCCATTGAAGAAGCAGAAGCGCGGAAGATAAGCGATGTAGAGTCTCTCAAGAAGGTGACGGAGGAAGCGCAACAGCTCGCTGAGGAAGAAATGAAGAGGCGCGCTGAAGCCGACGCGCGTCGGAAAGCGGAGCAGGAGTCATGGCAGCTTGCGGAAGAAGCAGCTCGCCGTCGCGCAGCTGAGGAGCAAGAGCTGATTAAGGAAGCACGTCTCCGCGCCGAGGAGGAACAGCGTCGGCTTGGCGAACTGGAAACGCTTCGAAAGAAGGCAGAAGAAGAAGCTCGGGAACGCGCAACTAAAGAAGCAGAGTTGCGCACTGAAATAGAAACGATTCATCGCGCCGCCGAAGAGCGTCGAAAGACAATCGAAGAGGTCGAAGCGCTGCGACAAGCTGAAGAAGACGCGTTTCGTCGGCTGGAACAGGAACGGGCGCGTTCCGAAGAAGTGGCGCGCTTGCAAGCTGAAGTCGAGGAGAGTCGTCTTAAGGAGCTCGAAGTCATCCGTAAGAAGTCGGCTGACGTCGTGCGCCAGAGGGCCGAAAGAGAGCAACAACTGCAAGCGGAAATTGAAGAGCTGCGGTTGGCAGGGGAAGAGCAGCTTAAGCTAATCGAAGCCGCTGAAGCCCAACGCAAAGCCGACGAAGAAGCCGTGCAATTGGCCAAAGAGGCGCTGGCGGAAGCAGAAGAAGAGGCGAGTCAACGGAAAGAGCAGGAAGAAGCCCAACGGCGCGCTGCTGAGGAAGCGCTGGTCCAGGCCGAAGACGAAGCACGTAAGCGTGAACTTGCGGAGGCTAACCGCCGTGCCGAAGAGAAGCGCCGTCGCATTGAAGCGGATGAGGAGTCGCTGCGACGCCGGAATGAGGAGCTTGCTCGCCGACGCGCCGAAGTCGAAGTGGCGCGAGGTTTGGTCGAGGAAGAAGCTCGCCGGCTAAGTGAAATTCAGGAGCGAATATCAGACGGAGAAACCGCGCGCCGCCGCGCTGAACATGAGCGTCTCCGGCTCGAGGCGGAGGTCAGGCTTAAAGTTCAGAAAGAACAGGAACGTCTGAACAAGGCGCGTGATCGCATTATCGAAGTGCAGCAGAGCATAGAAGAAACGAAGGGTCGTGCAGAGGAGGAAGAACGGCGGCTCGAAGCGTTGAGGGCTGTCCTTGCGCAGGCAGAGAAAGAAGCGGCAGACCGGGCCAGAATGGAACAAGAGATTCGCGCGGCGTTAGAGTCATTGCAGAACCCCACCAAAGCCACGCCTACTCGTAAGAAGGGTGGCGCCGGTCAAAGGAAACGCCGCGAACCCATCGATGATGACACCGACCTTGGTCAGATTGCCTGAGGCGTAAACAAGGTCGTCACTAAACACCCAAGTCCTAACAAGTACTTATTGCCGGAGTTTCACTCAAAAAAAATGCCGCGCGGCATCGGAAAAGCCGCGCGGCGTTTGCATGTTTCGAGGCTGAACGTTAAGCAGCCGCACTCATGGTGTTTTCCCACCTTACCCGCTTTAACAAGTCGAAGTCGGAGAGCATCTTGCCCGTGCCTAGAACTACTGACGCCAGTGGATCCTCCGCTACGGTGACGGGCAAGGCAGTCTCAACGGATAGCCGCTTGTCGAAGCCCTTGAGTAGCGCGCCGCCTCCGGTCAAGACCATGCCACGTTCAACTATGTCGGCGGAGAGTTCGGGCGGCATTTTCTCGAGGGCCACACGAACGCCATCGACGATCGCCGCGACACAATCCGAAAGCGCCTCGCGTACCTCTTCGTCCGTAAGAGTAATGCTCTTGGGAATACCTTGAATCAGATCACGACCGCGCACTTCGCGGAACAGACATCCATCGAGAGGATACGCCGAACCGAGTTCAATCTTGATTGATTCGGCGGTCCTTTCGCCTATCAAGAGATTGTATTTTCGTTTGACGTACTGAATCACCGCCTCGTCCATCTCGTTCCCGGCCACGTGTAGCGAGCTGGAATACACGATTCCGCTCAAACTGATGACCGCAATATCGGTCGTACCACCGCCAATGTCCACTACCATATTGCCGCCGGGCTCGGTTATTGGAAGGCCCGCGCCAATGGCGGCCGCGACCGCTTCTTCCACCAAATAAACCTCGGAAGCCTTAGCGCGATGGGCCGAGTCTTCAACGGCGCGCCGTTCAACCTGAGTTATTTCAGAGGGGATCCCAATCACTACTCTTGGGCTAACCCAGGATTTGCCGTTGTGGGCCTGGCGAATGAAATGTTGCAGCATCTTCTCAGCGACCTCGAAGTTGGCTATAACGCCATCTCTCATTGGCCGGATAGCGACGATGTTGCCAGGCGTTCTGCCCAGCATCTCTTTGGCTTCGCTGCCTACGGCCTCGACCTGATTTGTAATTTTGTTAATAGCAACGATCGATGGCTCGGCAACGACTATGCCCCGTCCTTTTGCGAACACGAGTGTGTTTGCTGTGCCCAAATCGATGGCAAGGTCGCTTGAAAACAGACTGAAAATTGTCGACATGTAGACCCCTATCCCCTTTTCACAAAGATTACAATAAGGAAAAACGTCGATTGGAGCTCAGTTTCTAGGCAAGAGACGAAACTTTCTTAGGTTTGTCTATGAAAAAGTCCCGGCCCAGTAAACCTCGCCCCGTTTCATTGTTCTGAGTCTTGTTGGAGCAGGTGATCGCTGGCGGCGGCCTCGAGGTCAGGATCAAAGTCGGGGTTCGTCTCTGCGTGTTGAATTGCGTAATTGGTGAGTGCCTGATGGAGACTAATCCGATCGAGACTACGTTCGCGCCGCGCCAGGGAGTCCACGAAATCCTCAACTTAAGCGACGCTATCCTGAGGCAGTCTCTTGATTTTCTCGATCAGTTCTTGCTGTGCTGTGCCAAAGGCAACTGTATTTAGTATCAAAGTTATTGCATCTTCTTACATTGTCCTCGTTTTAAGCTTTCAGTGCTTATTAGGTTGCCTGCAAACTGCAACGGGATTAGAAGATCTTCCTCACTTCACTCATGCTGCCGCCAATCCCATGCTCCTTCATTGCAAGGTTGCTGTGGTGGGCAACGTGCCAGCGATCAAACGCGTCGCACTAACGCCAGCGGCCTCGCTCTTCAGCCAAGGAATTCCCGACACGCCGTTTGGTTAAGCCCCCAACCTACAACCAATTTAACCAAAGAAAGGAAAGGACTCATGGATCTTACGAAACAATATGACGACGCGGAGCGCCGCTTTCTTAAGAACCAGGCGCAGGAGCTGAGGAAAAACAATCAGCCATGCGAACTTCACACGCGAACGCAAGGGTCACTCTACAGGGGCCGCGTATTGGAGGCCGACGAAGGCGGAATCGTGTTCGAGCATGAAGACGGCCGACGCATCGCTGTGCCGATCTCGCTAGTGGAGAAGTTTGTTGGCATCCCCATTTCCTGGAGCCAGAAGACCGGCGACCAAATGGCGCGCAGTGCCGCAGCTGGTAGCGGCAGCGCTTACTAAAGGCCGCCTTAGGTCGGAACAACATAGCGGCGAGGCTGCTCCCCAGGCCTCGCTTTTTGCTGCTTCGGCTGCTGTCGACACGTTCAGCCGGATGGCGCTTTTCTAAGATCCAAGTGCCGGAATTGATGACTTCGAAGGGATCGAGGAGGACACTGGGCAATGATATTGGACACCAAATGTGATGGCGCAGACTAGCGCATTTTCTGGTGTCTAAAATCTATGAGTACCTGGTCTACCAAGCAAATTGCAAATCTAAACATCGAACCCTAAAGTGCGCCCTTTCTGCAAACGCGACGGCCATCGCACCACCGTTGACGCAGTGACCGTTACTCGACGAGCGGCTACTGGCCTATGGCTCTGCCACTCTGATGCGCGGCAAGTCTCTGACTTGCCGGAAGGTCCTCTCTAAACTTGCGGTCTATGACCGCCGCCAAACGATCTTGTCCATATCAACTTTCAGGGCCTCATCTTCATTTGGGCAGTTTTTCCAAAAGCGAGCACTAGACCAGCGATAATCCTCCGCTCGCTCTACGAAGCCCGCCCGCACGGGATTTTGATGAACATAATTGACCTTCTGCATGAATGTTGATTCGCTGACCATCGAAAAGACATCTGAATCATGTTGCCACAAAGAGTAGCGATGATTTCGCTTCCAGGTGTCATGCTCCAGCTTTCTGAGAGACGCCTCATATTTCATCTCCCTCAAGTAACCCAGCACGCGACGACTAACAATGCCTTTGATGAATTGAAGCACGGTTGACGGCTTTCGCGGGCTATCAGTTAGGACATGAAAGTGGTCCGGCATTATGACGTAGGCGAACAAAAGAAAACCGCACGAAGTCCGGGCTTCGTCGATCGCTCCGCAGGTAATTATCTTGATGGCGTCTGTCCGGAAGACCGGCAAGCGGTCCTTACCTACCGCCGTTATGAACAGACATGGATCGTCTTTTGAGATGGTGAGTCTCACACTCGGCATCATATCTACCTTGGCAAGTAAGGAATCTTGCTAAGGCGGGTTCGGAGACCCTGACAAGAAGAAAGGCTCGCCGCGGCAAGTCAGAGACTTGCCGCGCATCGGCGTGGCAAAGCCATGGCGTAGGTGGCCTCGCTTCGGTGGTTGGAGATGAGACTTAGTCTGAGACTT
>Ga0070706_100003500_pt1 | contig 15428 bp, 12 predicted proteins | sample KBSK5501metaG_FD_65476 | JGI IMG/M metagenome (GOLD analysis project Ga0070706, IMG submission 65476) | Corn, switchgrass and miscanthus rhizosphere microbial communities from Kellogg Biological Station, Michigan, USA - KBS K5-50-1 metaG | ecosystem: Host-associated > Plants > Roots >...
AAACGTTCCTGCCAGAAACTGTTTTTGAGTACTACTACCTGTTCGCGTCCGGGTTCACTTTCTTCCGGTAAGAACGTACGTCCCTGGGCAGCCTTCACGCCAAGCGCCTCGAAGAACCCCTGCGTCACACCGTATCCTGGAAAACGTTCCGGGTGTGCGCCGTCGGAGAGGTCGAAGGAAAGCTGGTCAATGGCGACTAGTTGCTCGCACGTTTGATTTTGTTCCCGCCAATCGGTGAAGTTTCCCGGGGCCACCGAACCGCGCACGGTGCCGACTGCCGGATTCTGTTCCCACAAGACAAGGAGTCGCTCCTGATTGGGAAAGGAGAAAGGATGGAGGAGTAGAGCATCAACACTGCTGAAGATCGTAGTGTTTGCGGCGATGCCGACAGCGAGCGTGGCCACTACGACCGCCGTGAACCCCGGATGCTTGAGTAAACTGCGGATGCTGTAACGGATGTCCTTTAGGAATGTTTGCATAAAAGGCTCCTGTCCCAGCGACCATTCCGTATTCAAAACTCCAGATCTCAGATTTCAAATTTTGCGATCTGAAATCTGCCGTTTCAACAGACTTCGAAATCCATAACGGACGTCCTTTGAAAGAGTGTCCATCGCTGTCCCTCCTTCGAAACGTGAACGCTACCTACAGGTCGGCCTTGAAGAGCCGCTCAATTGCACTGTCGGAAACGGGGAGAACTCAGTTATTCGCTATCCAGCCATCCTCCAGACGCACGATCCGATTGCCATAGGCTGCATTGGTTTCGGAGTGCGTGACTTGAACGATGGTGGTGCCCTCATCATTAAGGCGCTTAAACATGTCCATGATCTCTTTGCCCTGGCTGGAATGCAGATTCCCGGTCGGTTCATCGGCGAGAATGATGCGCGGATTGGCCACAACTGCGCGCGCGATGCCGACAAGTTGTTGTTGACCGCCGGAGAGTTGGCTGGGAAAGAGGTCCTTCTTGCCTACGATCTGAAATTTATCGAGCGTATCGCAGACAATCGATTGCCGCTCTTTCTTGTTAACGTCGCGATAGGAGAGCGGCAATTCGAGGTTTTCGAAGACGGTTTGATCGTCGAGCAGGTGATAACTCTGAAAGACGAAGCCGATGTTGCTGTTGCGCAGGGCCGCCCGCTTTTTGGTGTCCAACTTATGCACGGCCACATCGTCAAAGAAGTATTCCCCGGCCCATGACTGATCGTGCATGCCGAGGATGTGCAGCAATGTCGATTTGCCCGCGCCTGACGGCCCCATGATCGAAACAAACTCACCCGGCTTTATGTCAAAGTCGATGCGACGAAGGACATACGTCTTCGCCGGGCCATATGAGAAAGCTTTTTCTACGTTTCGAAGGCTAATCATCCTATCGCTCCAAGACCGTTTTCCCTGGCGTCGCGCCGCGCATCTTCAACCTCGCGGCGGTTGGCGCCTGCCTCTTCTTCAACGATCAGGCCGTCAAACAAGTGAACAATCCTGTCGGCGTGCTGCGCGTATCGGGCGTCGTGGGTGACCATGCAGATTGTGGCGCCGCCGCGATGTAAGTCGCGCAGGAGTTCCATGACCGCCTCGCCGTTAGTTGAATCCAGATTGCCTGTCGGCTCGTCAGCGAGCAGGATGCTAGGCTGGCCGCCCACCGCGCGGGCCACAGCAACGCGCTGCTGTTGACCGCCCGAAAGTTGACTGGGCAAGTGCTTGGCGCGATGTCCCATGCCTACGCTTTCCAGTGCGTCAGTGACGCGTTTCTTACGGTCCGCTGAGTTCATGCCCCGATAGGTGAGCGGCAATTCGACGTTCTCATAAACCGTGAGGTCACCGATCAGGTTAAAACTCTGAAAGATAAAACCCACTTCACGGTTGCGAATCCGCGCCCGTTCAGACATTGAAAGATTCTCGACGGGCTTTTCGTTAAGCACGTACTGGCCTTCGCTCGGCGTATCGAGCAAGCCGAGAATCGACAGCAACGTCGACTTACCACAACCTGATGGACCGGCGATGGAAACGTATTCGCCTTTCTGGATATCAAGCTGTATTCCGGAAAGGGCGTGCGTCTCAACTTCGTCGGTATAGAAAACCTTCTTGACGTCCGCCAGGTGGATAAGGGGATCTGATGCGCTCATTTTTGTCTCCTTGGGTTGTTTGAATCGCTACTCGTTCTTGCGGCTCAGCCGCCTTCCGTGCGGTAAGGCTGTGCCTTACCGTCAATTCAACGCACGCGGATGCGATCGTAACTATCCAGCGCCGACGTGTCTGACAGGATGACCTGATCGCCTTCCTTAAGTCCGTTCACTATCTCGATTGTGCTGACTGAGCTGCGGCCCAGGGTGACGGGAGTATGTGTAGCTTCCTGTCCATCCGGACTCAGGCGGAACAGTTTGACCGTTGTTTGCCCCTGCCCAAATGCCGGACGGCCAACATATAAAACGTCACTCAAACGCTCGAGCTCGATTGTTCCATCGACGCTTAGATCAGGTCGGGCGCTTCCAGGAAGCGGACCCGTCAGTGCAACGTCAACTACAAACGTGCCCTCGCGTGCGGCTGGGTCTATGCGCATAACCTGGCCCTGGATGATGCCGTTGCGCGTATCCACAGCAACCGGCTGACCGAGCCTTACGTCCTTAATCTGAGTTTCCGCAATCTTCAATTCGGCTTTCAACGAAGCCGGATCAGCCACGCGTGCGATGTTGACTCCCGGCGTGAGCTGCTGCCCAACCTGCACAGAAACTTCCTGCAGCACGCCGCTGGTGCCGGCGCGAACTTTTAGCAACGCCGCCTGATTTCTCTTCAGTGTCGCTAAAGCCCGCAACTGTGAAATCCGAGATTCCGAGGCGTTAATCTGCGCCTTAACTGATTTGGCGTTTACCGACAAGCGTTGTTGCTCCACCTTGAGCCTGTTTCCGAGGTCAACAACATTCATGCGGGAAATCTTGAGCAGCAACTCGGGCACCAGGCCCTGCTTGCCGAGCACTTCGTCAGTGTCTAGCTGCAACTTCGCCTGGCTGTATTGGGAGTTAATGCTGGCAATCGTTGACTGTTGCGTCATCGATTCGCTTTCCAGACGCGTGCGCAGACTTTCTTTGTCAGCTTCGGCGGCCTTCACCTGAAAGTCCGCGTCCATGGCCTCTTGTTCCAGTTTGGGATTCGAAAGTTCGACAATTACTGTCTCAGCCCCTACTTCGACGCCCGCCTGGAGCAGAATTTTTTCCACTCTTCCCTCCGAAGGCGCTGGTACATAGCGGACTAATTGGGGAACCAGGGTGCCAATGCCGCGAACTTCGCGGAGCATCTGTCCACGCTTGACGGTATCGATAACCGCGGTAGAGCGATCGAGCGTCGGCGCAGCACGCTCGAGCCGGGATAGTCCAAAGGTTATTCCGCCAATCGCCGCCACCCCGATGACGATCAGAACTATGCTGCGAATGCGCTTCTTGAGTTTAGATTTTCCAGTACGCTTTATATCAACCATGAGGTTACTGCTTGCCTTACTGCAAACTGCGGTGCGGCCCACTTAGGAATATGTCGTTCTAAAAATACAGTTCGGCCAAGCAAGCTATATTCAATGCCCGTGCCAGCAATATGGTTGACGTTTTGAAAGGCTAATAAGTTAGCAAACAGGCTTTATCGCGCCCATCCATTGGCTTTGACAGGAAGGCAAGGCCGCAGTGGCCCTTATCGCCGCCTAGTTGATAAAGGAGAAAACGTATCGCTATCGGGATGGCTCAGTCCCATTTTTGAGAAATATCCAGAATATCGGAGTGGCGGATTCTTATTTGGAGCAAGCGATTGTGAGCTCTTGGTTGGCGAACAGCTAACGAGTATTTCCTCCAGCTAAGGAAAGGTTGCGGTCCGGCCATCAGCCCGGAGGGCTGGCAGATAGTAGCCGGTGGTTGAAGCGAAGCGAAAACCGCCGGAACAAATAGAAAAGAATTGCACCACGAAGTGGTGCAAGAAAGAAACTCTTTGCGTACGCCTTTCATCTGGCACCCCGTCGGGGTGGCGGTCACTCCTGCTCCTTCAACCGGTGGTCTTCGCTTCGCTACGACCACCGGCTACTTTCTCAGAACCCTCCGGGTTGTGGCGCGAACTTGAAAATCGAAGAAGCCCAGCCTGGGATCGAGTTGGATCGCTCGTTGAAAGTGTTTCTCGGCCAGTCCTCATTATTTTGGAGCCGATAAACGAATCCGGATCGTCCTCTTCTCGACGAATCTCATACTGACACCTGGTCTCGTTGTCACGGCCAAGGCGGTAGATTCGCAATTGACTGACTATGTGCTCCCGGTTGAGTACGTCGGGAGCTTGCCTGCGTTCATGGGGTCCGCGCAGGTAGTCGTAAAGCTTCCCGATGGAATCGTAAACGCCGGCGATTTGCAGGTGAGTATTACTGTAAGAGGTAGGACGAGTAATAGTGTGCTTGTCGGCGTGACGCCGTGAAACGTACGCGACGCTTCACTGAAAATCAGAACTCGGAGCGCAGCGACCAGCCAAAAGCGCAACTGCCGAAGAACGCAGCCTAAAGCCGTTTCAACCTAACCCTTTTTTTGAAGTGAATCCTTTGGCTGGTCGCTGCGCTCCCAGTTCTGATTTTGTCCGACCATTGTTGAGTGTTCATTTGCTCAGTTGAATCTTATTTCCGCTGCTCATGGAAAAGGCGCGGCAGACGAAAGTGATTTCGGTTTCGGGAAAGCCGAGTCCCATAAACGAAACCTATTCGAAATCTCGGAAGAGTCGAGATTTTTGGATGGGTCCCGTCGTTCAAGCTAGGCACAAGACGCCAGCCAGGGCGCCGGCGCGTGGCGGTTCCGAGAAACTGTTGGCAGGCATTCAACCTCAGATTTGACCTCGAACACAGAATCCAGGCGCGAGACCTCCAGTACATAGCGTACCCACTTGTTGAGGTTCATGAGTTCGAAGCGAATTCCCCTTGATTTAGCCTGTTCCCGCAATTGCAGCATTGCACCCAGACCGCCAGCGTCAACAATACTTACGCCCGCCAAGTCCAGAATGACTGCACTAACGTTGGCCGGAAAAGCAACTGCATTTTTTAAGACCTTCGTTTCGCCATTCACTATTTGCCCCTGCAGGTAAAAAGTGACGGCCGTCCCTGAGTTTCTTGCGTGTACTTTCAACATAACGATCTCCCTTGACGAAGTTCGTGCGAATTTCCTGCGACTGCCTTTGCACTTTTCGTTCCTTCTCACTGATAAGACGGTTGAGTCCCTTAGATTGTTTACAGACTGTCAAAAAAACTTCCTAGAGCTTCGTCCAGGAAGTGCGGATAATGCCGGGAGCGGAGGTGCTGCAAGAGGCCGCAAGTGGGGATGGGCTGGTTAGATAAGGCTTTCGTTTCTACTATTCACACGCGACTAAGCGACGAATCGCCAAGCAGGACAGACTAACAGGACAGACTAAGAGGCGTAGGTGGGAAGACTAGGGAAATAGCCAAGCAGAATTCTAATTTGAACAGTAAATGCCAGTTCATCGCAACGGATAGATCGTTTCAACCCGCTTGGCGTCGCCGAGAAGGGCAACGTCCCAGATGGCCTTCTCCGTCGGCTTTAATCTCAAGCGAACCTGTCCGGTTGAATAAGCGATCTCCCGAATACTTATCACCGTCTCTGCCAACATTTTCTCAACAACCTGCGGCCGTCCTTTCTTCTTCTTCACGAGTGGAGGGGCGGTAGCATAAGCATTACTCGTCCTTGAAGAGATCCGTGCACAGTCGTTTTCAGTGGGAAGATATACATTACCGTTTACAAATGGCGTGAGGACCGCAATCGGATCTGAAGTGAGCATGTCTGTCCAGATTTGCAAGTTGTCACCGTTAAGAGAGCCATGGTGCGCGATCTTCATTATTTGTGCGCGTCCGTCTGGCTTCGTCGTTGAATCAAGAATTGCTATCCACCCCCGACTAGTATTAGTTGAGTTTTCGAGATCAGAACCGAGCAGGATGGCAATGTCTTGAATCTTGATCCAGAGCACTACTGCAGTATGATTAGGCCCTTGTGCAATCACGCGCTCCTTCGGGCGCTTTTCGTGAGGTACGAGATTAGCAATTTCCATTTTTGACAAGACGATTGAAGCATCCGATGGCGAGAGCGAATGGACTTCGACGGAACCCAACGCGGACTCAGCGTTTTTCCAGAGGCATCGATCCGCAATAGCAAACTTCGGTGACTTTTTGCGCTCCTTCAAGGTTTCTATGATCTCCCCGAGCTCCTGCACGCCTGAACTCTCCATCATTCCGCGCTTGCTGTAGGCTTCCACGATCGTAAGGAATTCGTTAGGTTTCAACGCCTCGGAAAACACGATCTCCGACGAAGAACATGCTCGGAAGGTTTTCGCAATGCCCTTTACATGATCGTCGTGCCAATGGGTAGCAACCACCTGCCTAACGGAAATCGCCGGATCCACTCCTATTTGACGCAAATAAACGAGCGGTGCGGGTTCTTTAGAAGGTGTCACGCATGAATCAACAATGAACCATTCATTGTCGCCGACATGTATGAGGATGCTTTCACCATACCCAGGGCCAAACACAGAGACTTCTATTTCATTTAAGTGAGGAGCGTCGTTACTTCCACCCAATGAGGTTTCCGACTCGCTCAGCTTCTCGCTTTGCCGCATCGATCTCGTCCTTACTCCAAACAGGTAACCGTCTAAAACGAATAATTGAAGCGCGGGTTCGCTGACCTGTCAGACTGTCGTGATAACCGATATTCCAATAAAAGATGGCGCCTGGTCGTAACAGATCGAGATCCCCCTCAGAGACCTCGTCGGTCGAGATTTCCACTTCTTCGTCCGCCCCGAATTGAGTCTTGTCATAGACAATGGCAATGAACGAATCCTCACTGATCTGCTGTATGGCTCCTTCCCACTTTTGAAGAGACACAAAACGGCTTTGAGGCACTGGAACATTTGGATATAAGACTGGCGTAATTTCCTCGTCACGCTCCTTAGCCAATTCTGCCGACGCGCCGAGATTGATTTGCTGGATCCCCGAGAATCCAGTAACGGGGAGTCGATCATCCAGCGGGCGTCTGTTGGTTAAGCCGCCATTAGATTCGACCCAGTCCTGGGGAGCAATATCTGAGGTTCCTGTAACCTCAGAGAGCGGTCTCCCGGAGATTCGTTCCGCTCTTTGCAAGGCTCGACTACTCATGCCCATTTTCCAAAAGGTGATTCATTATTTGATTCGACCGCGTCATGGAAGGTTCCCAGCACTTCTCTAACATGGTTATTAATTCGTTGGCACCCAAAACGGTTTCGGGGTTTTCAGCCTGATAATGATCGTTAACAAAGAGGAATAACGCAGGATGGATCTCTTCTGACGGTTGAACTGTAACCCGGATATAGCCTGGTAGTTGATCCGGACGGACGTCCTCCATTGTTAACGTTCTCAATCCAGGCTTCTTGAGAATTTTGGCCCATGGCCTCTTGGGCGCGAACCTGTTTCCGTATTCATGCCAGGCCCCTTCCGACTCTAACCGAAAAGTCTTTTCGAGATTGATCCCCATCATCCGTAGAGGAGTATGCATTAGCAACTTAAATGTCCCTAGTGCCAAATCCCGCAAAGGCTCGTAATAAGGTTCCTGAAGAGTCGACAAATGGAACCGATTCTGTGTGGCCACGATTCGACACCAATCTAAAGAGAACTCTACGACATCGGAGTGAATGATCTTGATTGACGCCTGTTCGGCCTCCTGCTTACGAAGGAGTTCTTGCGCAGCAAACCATGCCGGTTGAAAGATCTTCGGGCTGAAGTCACCTAATAACACAATGCTTAGGCCCTGTTTTTCAGGTTTTTGCAACGTCATCGCGGGATTCCAGTCGTGAAGCTTTAGTACTCGTGATCACAACTCATTTTTGCGAGGTTCGGCTGGAACATTTGGTTTCTTGATATAGCCGCCAAAAAGCCTGCGCGGCGAAGCCTGGCTACCTACAGGCTGGGGCAGTATAGCCAGCCCCGGGTGAATTGAAAAGGAGAATCTGCCAGTAATCTGGACGAAAATACCTAAAGGGGTCGAGCACAATTCAAAGCTGATTCGGACAGGCGACGACGTCAACAGGAGGACGAAAACAACGGTAATTCTTGAGAAATCCAGTTAGTTGGTGCCGAAGGGGACTCGAATCCCCCCGTTGCTTCACACGCCCCTCAAACGTGCGCGTCTGCCAGTTTCCGCCACTTCGGCTTAAGTTGTCAGATAACGATTGTAACGCAAACTATAAGTTTGCGATTCTCGGCTTAACCCCCGAGCGGCTCTCCTTCGTACCAGTGGGTGAAGCAGCCTGCCTGCGAGGCAGCGGGCGACGCTACCGGCGCCCGTGGTTGCGGCGGGGGATGCAACCGGCGCTGGTGTAGGAGTCGTTTCTGGCGACGTCGATTGCAAAACCGAGTGGGAACCCGTTACTCCTGGAAGTGAAAGCATCAAGGCAAAAAGCATAAAGCCTGCCGCGGCGCCAATTATTTTCGAAAGAATGCTTGCATCCCTCGAGGACCAAACGCCGTGCTCGATACGCTGCTGGAAAACAAATCGCTCGCGCCGGACTTGCCCGGATGCAAGAGCACTACGATAACCAAAACAACGCAAGACAGAATAAGCGGTCCGTATAAAGTGTAAGCTAACAAATCAATCTCCTAAATCGTGAAAAGTGAAAGGTGAAGAGTGAAAAGTAAATACCAGGTTTACGACCGGCTTGCTCTCTGACTCTTCACTTTTCCCGTTTCGCTTTTCACTTTCTTTGTAATTAGCTAGTTCCAGGAGTTGTTTACAAACTGTCCTAAAACTTGATCTGCTGTCCATGAACAAGCGTGTTGAGCCACTCCGCCGAGCGGCTGGTGTACGGGCCTTGTTGGGCCGGGGTAGCCAGATTGTTGTGCGGCGAATCGACCATCAGAGCGGCTTCTTTGTGACCTTTGATTTGATTGAAGGCAGTCCAAATCCCAACCGGCGGCGACGTTGTGTCTACGAAGCCCATGGCAACCAACGCCGTAGCCTTGATTCTGGAAGCGAAATTGACTACGTCAAAATAGAGCGCGGTCTCCATGATCTTCGGATTATTCGAAGGCCAGTTCGGATACCCCGCGGCCCGGCCGTGCAGTGGCCCGTTGGAGTCGCATCCGGCAGGTTCGTTAACGATGACGTGTGTGATTTTCGGATTCAGGCCCGCCACGCAAAGACTCTGCTGGCCTCCCATACTTGTACCCATCACGACTAGCGTCTTGCCATCCCAATCGGGCCGGCTCGCTATGTAGTCGACGGCGCGGTAGTCAGCCAGATACATTTGCAGGAAATAGCTCTTATCACGGTCGTCTCGACCAATCAACTGGTAGTTCTTGAGCTCCTGCGGGAGCGAACTGTAATACGCCGGCGGCTGGTCCGGAAGCACATCATGAGGTTCGATGTTCAATGTTAACCAGCCCTCGGCGGCACGATCCGTTACCCAGTTCTTTTGCAAAGGGTAAGGAGGACTGGCCCATTGGAGAATAACCAGCGCCGGGAATTTCCCATTATGTCTGGGCTTTGCCAGTTGACCACAGACGTGCGTGCCGTTGATATGGTCCATCCTGATCGTGGCGTACTCGACGTCGGGCTGGCCGCTGTCCGAGAAGGTCAGGACGGTATTCTCGGGAATTCTTTTGAGCATTCTGATTTTAGAATCCCAGAAGCTGTCGAAGTCGACCGGACGAGGCACCGAAGGCAGCAGTTTTTCCGGCGCTACAGCCGCGCCGACCGCTATGCTTCCGCTTGAGCCGGGTCCTGTGCCACCAGGTGTCGAAATCTGAACGTAAACCATCGCGGGCTCATTCAGCGTAATTTCAATGATGGCGTGACCCGTCGCCAGATCGAGCTTGCCGGTCTTGATCACATCCTGATTGTTTTTCTTGATGGTGTACGTGTAATCGCCAGTCGGAGCAGAACCCGGGGAAAGGTTTGCCGTCCAGCCGACCTTCTCGCCCAAATCGTAAGTACCACTTGCTTTGTATGGCGTAAGCGTGAGCTGTTGAGCCGCACTTGAGTGCGCGGCCCCAAGGACAATAACTACGGCCAGGACGACCGGCGAAAGGAAGTGTCTTCGAGGACTCATGCGCTATTTTAACTGGCGGACTATTGGCCCGGCACGGTAAAGGACAGACGCATGCGGCTGGAGAGTGATCTCAAGAGAAGCAGCCGATCCGATGTTCGTGTGTGTCCACAAATCGCGCAGCCTGTAGCCTGCACCCGAGAGACCAAGATCGCTCCAGCGGTAATGAACCCTCTGGGCGGTATCGCTGATATTGAACACGGCGACGTAAGAGTCTCTACTCGACTGGGGCCGCGCCGTCCAGATCACAATGTTGTCAGTCGTGATGACCGGATGATTCTCTTTGGAGTGCTGATCCACCGCGATTACCTCGGCGTTGGTGAGCAAAGACGTGGTCCAGTCATCGGACTGCAATAGATTGCCACCCATGATTAGCGGCGAGCGGAAGATCGACCAGAGCGTCAATAAAGTGCGTTGCTCGTCATGGGTCAAGCGAGTTTCACGTGGCTCTCCCCAGCCAGCGGCAGGCCGCAGACTGCCGATCGGCAGCATGTCTGCATCGGGCCAATGACCGGGACTTGCAACACCGGCCCAAAGGGCTACGCGGGAGAACTGGTTCTTCACCCCCTGCGGAAAATTCTTGTCGCTGTACCAGACATCCCAGATGTCGTCAGAGATACGCCACATCTGCGCATACTTAAAAACTTCATCGCGCTTATCGATGGCCGTGGGGCCGGGAGAAAGACTCAAAACCATCGCTCGGCCTGACTTGGCGATGGCCTCACTGAACATGCGGATCTCGGCGCCTTTGTAAGGATGATCGGAGATGCAATCGATCTTTATGAAGTCAATGCCCCACGCCGCATATTGCCGCGCAAGGGAATCATAGTAGGCTTGCGCGGCTGGATGAGAAGGATTAAGGCCATAGTTGTATGCGTTCCATGGACAGACGTCAGCGGTATCAGCCGCGTCCGGCGCACGGAAAGACGAGCCTGCGATCGAAAGATTTCGGACCACCGCTTCCCTGGGTATGCCACGGATAATGTGAATCCCAAAGCGGAGGCCCAGCGAGTGTAGATAATCCGCGAGCGGCCTAAACGAGAAACCCTTTACCGCAGACGGGAAACGGGCCGGCACCGGAACGTAGCGACCGTACTCGTCTATCTCGAAGCGTGAATTGTCGACGTTACCTTTGACATCGAGGTTCGCCAGGTACCAACCTTCATCCACGACTACGTACTCCCAGCCAAACCGTTTTAGGTGCCGGGCCATCCACTTGGCGTTAGCCTTGATGCTCTCTTCATTGAGTGTCCTGCCGTAGGAGTCCCAACTGTTCCAACCCATCGGCGGAGTGGGGGCGACGAGCTTTATTCGCCGCGATTGAGAACGCGCGGTCGCAAATTGGCCGAGCACCACGAGCAGGAAAAGGGCTACGCAGGCGGAAAGAAATCGACGAAATAGTCGAGAAGTCCGCCGGGGTCGAATTGTTTTCATCGGCGAATGGTAGATTACTGCACCGAACCAGTCAACAACGAGTAAGTGCGTCTAAATTCGAAGCTGGATTGCGTCCGCGAAGCAGCCGCCTGGCCAACGCAAAACGGGGGATATTTAGTTTCTTCAACGCGACGATGATGTCGTTGCGGATACCGCGCGTGTTGGGAATTGGCGAGTCTTCACCGAATGGAAGACAACCTGGCGCTTTGGAAGGAAGCGGGTTGGGTCGGCGACGATTAGCCGATGCGGATCAGCGGATTGCGCATCACCCGGTGGAGCAAAACGGCCTTGCAGATTGAACCCACGCCAACGAGGAATTCGGCGCGCGTTGATGTCGTCGTCGACAGCTGACGGCAACCTGTTGGCGCCCAGACCGCGGCTCAGAGTCATTGTGCCGGCGGCGCATGACATTGACAGTTCCTTTATGAAGTTCCTCCGATCCATCTGTTGATTTATCCTTTTCCGCCGAACCGGGAAGGGCGACCCCGAACCAGCAATTCGAGCCCGGCAGATTTGCAGGTTGGGAAGGCGGGCAAATTCTCCAGGCTGGAATGGTTCACTTCAATCCGCCCACTCCGAACGTGGGAGATCCAGACCCGGAGGGACGCTGCCACTGAATCGCGATCTGCGCCTGCTTAATGCGAACGGAAGCTTCAAGGTTTCAACTTCCATTTGATCGGGAAGAGTTCCCCGGCCTCCTTAGGATCGAGCTTAACGCCTGCGAGCGATGCCGCATAAGACAACACCGGATCTAACCGATCACGCAGGTCTGCTCCCGTTGGAAGCATGATCTTATCTGGCGTCACTCCTACATGCTCCAGGCTCGCGCCATCGGTCATGATAATGTCCGCATCGGTGATGCTCGCGCCGTAGAAGACGGCGCTACTCTCGCCAATCGAGAAAGGGTGGTACCTGGACTCCATCACCATACCGCCGCTGCGATCGCCGATGACTATCCCCCGTTTCTCGATCTGTACGACCCGAGCCAGTATCTCGGACGCCGATGTGGAGCCATTGTCAACCAACACGATGAGTTGGCCTTTGAAGATATCGTGACCACGCGTCCTGGCAACTAGCGGCTTGGTCTCTTTGCGCTTTTTTCGGTCGCCAAGTTTCACGTCATGCTCGAATAAGTCCCCGACGAGCTGACTAAGCGTGTCTACGTATCCGCCGCGGTTGCCGCGAAGATCCAGGATCAAGGTCTTGTACTTGCGCGCGCCCTCGACTAACTTGTTGACCTGGAAGACCGGCATACTGAATTTTGGCATCTTCCAAATGTACAAGTCGTTGCCAAAAGCCTGAAATCGTTGTGCGTAAGTCCAATAGTATTCCTCCCTCTCCCATTCTAGTTCGTGGTAATCCCACCAAGTCAGTCCCAGCTCCTTCGTGCCCTGACGAGTAGAAGCATTAAAGTCAACTTTCCTGGGCTGCTCGCCCGGACTCTGTACTACTACGCTCAATCTCGGCTGCGGTTGCAGAGCGTGATATAGATAGTTAAACGGCTCAAAGTTTTCGCGAGTCAGCTTATAGCCATCAACGACGTGCAGGATGTCTCCCGGCTTTAGCCCTTTTGCCTCTGCGTCGGTGTCCGGTTTGACAGCCATTATGTAGCAGTGGTCGCCGATCATTTGGATTTGCCAGTCGTAACTGACACGCAGGGCACGCGGAGGTGGGCTAAAGGAGGTGTGCGAGTCATTCAAGCTGCGCACTGCCTTGGCGATAATGCCGAACACCTGTCCGTTGGAGGTGGCCTGATTGATCTTTTCGTCAGCGGCCTTGAACGTCTCATCTAAATTGACGCCGTGGAAGGTAGGGTCATAGTAGTCCTTCTTTATCGCGTCCTTGATGTTTCGAAGCATGAAGTGGCCGGCAGAACGGTCATTGCTGCTCAGTGTCTGACCAACCACCGGCAATGGTGAAACAATCATGAACAGTGAAAAGATAGCCAACACGGCCCGTGAGTAAGCTGCCTGGCTCTTCATCAAAATCTCCTTTCCATCTTAAGAACGAGAAGAATGCTGCAGGGTCCGACTTGCATTGGTGGGCGACAGCGACGCCGCCGGGCCTCAAGCGCGGCTTACAGTTTCATTGTTATAAAGGCTTTGTTACTCGGCACGCCGCGCAAGCTGATACTCAGGCAGAGGCCACCGGGTATGTTAGTTGATCAGGACTCTTCACCAGATCTGCGTCAGCCAATCGCAGCTCGGCGCAGTCAAGAGAATTGGGACACGCAACAGGTTAATTCTGAGCGAATCGAAGACTGAGGTCAAGACCGGGTTTTGCCCGCTGCGGCCCGAATTTGATTGGTTCAGACCCAACTGCGTTATACTGCACAAATCAAACCTGGAGGCAAACCGCGCAGGATGTATAGCGGACGCGCCCAGAGCTCTGCGATGGATCTGTTAATGAAAGCACAATATCTCGTAACTCTGTTACTGACGTTCACAATCTCGGTCTCTTCGCTCGCACAGCAACCCGCAGCTACTTCCCAGTCCGCTCCTCCTGGATCTGCCGTGCAGCAAACGGCGCCCAGCGTCGATGAGGTGGTACGAATTACTGCCAACCTGGTGCAGGTTGATGCGGTGGTAACTGATAGCAAGGGACATCAGGTCACGGACCTCAGCCAGCAAGACTTTGAAATCCTCGAGGACAAGCGCCCGCAGAAGATCTCTAACCTTTCGTACATCTCGACTAAGCCTGGGAGCACCTCCCTGCAACCACCAGGCGCTTCGTCCGGAGCAGAAACTGGGTTGCCGCCTCCTGTTAATCTGCGCCGGGAGCAGGTACATCGCACCATCGCACTGGTGGTGGACGACCTCGGGATGTCGTTCGAAAGCGTAGCTTATGTCCGGCAGGCGTTGAAGAAATTCGTGGACCAACAAGTGGAGACGGGGGACCTGGCGGCAATCATTCGCACTAGTGCGGGCTCGGGCGCGCTGCAGCAATTTACCGCCGATAAGCGACTGCTTTATGCCGCCATCGAGCGCGTGCGCTGGTCCCCTTTGGGCCGCGCTCCGATAAGTACGTTTGCGCCGATCGAACTCGACCCTCTCACGAAGCTAAAGGTACGAGCGGCGCAATCGTTGCCGGCAAACGCAACTGCTCCGGCGACATCTGACGCGGGTGGGGACAACGACCAGGAACAATTTCAGCGAGACGTTTTTTCGGCGGGCACGTTAGGCGCCCTGAAGTTTGTCGTGCAGGGCATGGGCGCCCTGCCAGGGCGCAAGTCGGTTGTCTTAATGTCCGACGGCATTACGATATTCAGTCCCCTAAGCCGGTCAGGCGATAGCGGAGCGAACGCACGCCGGGGCCGGGATCAGGTGCTTGATTCGTTGCGGCGACTCACCGACTTCGCTAATCGCGCCTCGGTAGTCATTTACACAATAGACGCGCGGGGGCTGCAAGCTCTTGGCATCTCAGCGACAGACAACACGGATGATATTCCCAGCGAGCAGCTTGAGGACCGCTTATCCGATCGTCATGATCAATTCTTTGCCTCGCAGGATGGGTTGAACTACCTGGCCCAGCAAACCGGTGGTTACTTCATACACGATAACAACGATCTCGCCGGCGGCATTGCCAAGGTACTTGACGAGCAGAAGGGTTACTACCTGATCGGTTATCGGCCGGACGACTCGACGTTTGACGCCGCCGGGCATAGAAACTTCCATCGTCTGGTTGTGCGGGTGAAGCGTCCTGGTTTGAAGGTACGCGCGCGTACCGGCTTCTTCGGTGTGACCGACGAAGAGATTCGCTCGGTTCCGCGAACCAGCGAGCAGCAGATACTCGGAGCCTTGATCTCTCCTTTTGCCGCGGCCGATGTGCGCCTGCGTCTCACTTCGTTATTTGGCATCGGCGCGCAAGGCGGCCCAGTGATGCGCGCGCTTCTGCACATCGATGGGCGTGACCTG
>Ga0070706_100003501_pt1 | contig 15428 bp, 15 predicted proteins | sample KBSK5501metaG_FD_65476 | JGI IMG/M metagenome (GOLD analysis project Ga0070706, IMG submission 65476) | Corn, switchgrass and miscanthus rhizosphere microbial communities from Kellogg Biological Station, Michigan, USA - KBS K5-50-1 metaG | ecosystem: Host-associated > Plants > Roots >...
AGAGTGGGAGGATTTGATGCGTTCCATCGACGACATCATCCCCCTGAGCACGGAAGAGGAAATCGCCTGTCGGACGTGCCTCGCCGGTCGAAGGATCGCGTGTAAATACCACACCTGTGCCTGATGCATCGTCATAGTTCCCGAAGACCATGGCCTGGACATTCACTGCTGTGTACAGGTCGTGCGGAATGCCCTCATGCTCGCGGTAGACTCGCGCCCGCGGGCTATTCCAGGAGTGAAATACAGCTCCGATAGTTGAAAAGAGAAGTTCCCAGGGGTTGTCCAGTTTCTGGCTTCCAATCCTTTGTGCAATCACATCGCGGAGACGGGTTATCACCGCAGTTAACGCCACTTCCTGGGATTCGTCGCTGGGCGCCTCAGAAATCTCCTCGTGCAGCACAACACTGGCATACATGTGGAGAAAACGCCGGTAAAGGTTCAGCGCGAAACGCCTGTCACCAACTAGGCGAGCAAACCCCTCGGTCGTCTCTTGAGTAAGTCCGACATTGAGTACAGTATCCATCATTCCGGGCATTGAAATGGCTGCGCCTGATCGTATGCTCACCAACAGCGGACGCTCCGCATCGCCAAATTGCCGTCCAAGCTGTTGCCCAACTGCCGCCAGAGCTTGCTCAATCGATGCAACAAGTTCTGCACGAAAGCCCTGTTCCAGAAAGATCCGGCACTCATCGGTACTGATCGTAAAACCTGGTGGAACCGGTAGCCCAAGCCTGTGTGTCATCACCCAAAGGCTTGCTCCCTTCCCGCCCACCTTCCTGCTGATCTCTTCATACGTCCCGGTATGTGGATAATCGAATGGATAGAGCATAGCGTTGTCACCCCGCACATGTGTATCGTTTTTAGAGCGTTGCAGTATAGTCCTTCTCTCTTCTTACCACACTCGGCCTCTCGAGGAGTACACCGCAACGCTCCAGCCAGAGTTAACCAATCCGTGAGATCGTTCCCACAGCGCCATCCAGTTTGAGCAGGGCGCCATTGGGGATACGGCGCGTCGCTTCCGGCACCGATACCACACATGATATGCCCAGTTCGCGGCTAACAATAGCGGCGTGCGAGAATGGGGCGCCAACATTGCACACCACGCCCGCTGCTATGAGAAACAGCGGCGTCCAACTCGGGTCAGTGATAGGCGCGACGAGTATCTCGTCTGCCTGTAACGCCTCCGGGTCGGAAGGGTCAAGAATGACGCGGGCCTTCCCGGTCACCACGCCAGGGGCGCCTGCTACCGCGGCAACCGTCTCGCCAATGGCCAGCTCTGGCAGCGATGCCTTCGAGCGCCGTTCCCACTCTTCAAGGGGCGGTGGAGTACCCACAACGACGAATGGGGGCACGAGATCGAACAGCTGCAGATACTGCTGCTCACGAGCGACCAGTTCATCGTTTAATTGAGCCGCCTTCTCGGAGAAGCCAGCGAGTTCATCGCGAAACAACATGAAGACAAGTTCTGGAGAGGCGAGCTCCCCGCGCGCAACAGCACGCCGTCCTAATTCAAGGGCCGCCAGCCGTTGCTCGTGAACAAGCAGAGCAGCCGTCATGCGGGAGCGTTCCCGCCCTCTACTGAAGAGATGGGCTGCATTTAAGCCGCCTTCAAACTGGGCGAGTATCTCCGGCGCCCCGGCAAGCGCTGCTCTCACAGTTGCTGTGGCTTGCTCTCGGGCGGCGATGAGGCGCTGGGAGCTTGCCTCTGGCGCATCGCTATCAGCCGCAAAACGTAGTCTATCAATTGCGGCCAGGGCAATTTCAGGTCGCGTACCCCAGGTGTGACAGCGAAGCTCCCATTCGTTTGGCCCCCGAAAACCCCAGCGAGCCAGGAAACGCTGAAAGGCTTCTCGAAACTCTACCGCGCTCGGATCAGGGTCGCGGGCAAGTCGCTCCATCAGGCCATTGATCCCGGCTTCGAATGCCGCGCGTAAGTGCGCAGACTTGGCAACCATGCGCCCCAGCGGCCACATATCCCGCGATGCCTGTGCCGAGTCGACATCGCCAATGCCGCTTACAAGCTCAAGTGCAAGTTCGGGTTTGCCAATCGCGGCGGCTACCTGAGCAACTGCCCCAAGCCCGACTCCTGTCTTGAGACTGACCTCGATGTGCCTGCACCAGAGCTGGCGAAATATACTATCGAACCCGGTAATGCGCTGTATCAGCCCCTGCTCGCTCAGCGTAGTCAGGTCCGGTCGTTCGGCCACGATGTTTTCAACAGTTTTCCGTTCTGCATCCAACTCGTCAAGATTGGTGGCCCCCAGTACCTCATGTACAAGCCACACGCCAGCCTTCTCACTATAAGCCGGATTCACATCACCGGGACGCGCCTCGCTCTCGTAGCTTGGAATGCCGGGCATATCACCAAAGTACTGGGCATCCACGGCCTCAGGTGAGAAACCGGGAACCCGTACGCCAAACAACCGCATAAGCGACATGTTCAAATAGAGGTAGTTATCAAAGCAGATGATCGGGTTGTGTGGCACATCTTGATCGTAGAGATCGTGGTCCCAGACCCCGCACTTGACGAACGCATCCCGCCAGCCAGGCTCCAGGTTGTAGAGGAAGCCGGCCGTGGCGTTCAATGGCGATATGGGATCGGGAAACACCTCGCCCACGTTCGCACGAGAATACAGTTGATAGCGGCTCGACGGCTTGTCGTTGATGATCGCACTCCTCATCTTTGTGCTCCTTCGCAAATTTCTTCCAAGGTACCAAAGGGTCGCATCCATCTTTCGGTAGGGGTACAGCCAGTTACAAAATTGACAGTGATGTCACTTTCATAGTATAATCTCTGTAGGACACACTGTCAAGGGTATGTTTTAGCACGACGGTGGAAAGCCAACGCTTTCATATCGTAACTCTAGCGCTAAAAAATAGGAGGGAAGAATATCATGGCTGAAACAGGTCATGAAACTATGACGGCCAAGGGATTGGCAACGCGAGAAAAACTCCTTCAGGCCGCGGCAAAAGCTTTCGCTGAATTCGGCTACGAACGCACTCGCATTTCTGATATCGTTCAGATCGCCGGAGTTTCTCACGGGAACTTCTACCGACATTTTGCCGACAAAGACGAAATACTCTTCGCCGTGCTGCAGCCGTTGCTCGCTGAAGTCCACCAGGCTTCCGGTCGCGGTGCCGGAGAAAGGCATTTCCCAACCGAAGCTGATCTCGTTGAGCGAAACACCGCATTTTTTCGGGCCTATGCGAAGCAACGCCTACTCCTACGGGTGATGCGCGAGGCCGCGGCGCAGGCTGACAAGGAAAAATTCCTGGACCTCTGGCTTATGGAGCGCGGGAAATTCATCAACCGCACGGCAACATGGCTCAAGGGTTTGCAACAACAGGGTCACCTGGCTGTTGGCAAAAAACCGCAGCTGCTCGCCGAAGCGCTTGGGGCGCTCACCGAGCAACTCGCATACGTTCACATTGGATTGGCGAAGCTGACGCCGCGCCACGAGCAAATCGACGAACTCGGGCGTATCTGCGGGCACATCTGGTATCTGTCAATTTTTGGTGATGCAACTGATCTCCCACAGGTTGCAAGGGGAGGACAGGAGTCGGCTGCTGAACATACAGGCGTTCAATAAAGGAGAGCTTCGATGCCAGCCATACTTGATATTAACCTGCTCGATGTCAACCTTTTCCTCGAAGGGCGCGAGCATGAGGCATTTCGGAAGTTGCGCGAAGTTGCCCCGGTGTACTATCACCCCGAACCGGATGGTCCTGGCTTCTATGCGCTGACCCGCTACGCTCACGTTTCGGAGGTGCTCCGTAATCACACGTGGTTCACAAGCGCAAAGGGTACACAAATCGCGGATAGACGAGCTGAAGGAGAGGGCCATCCAAGCATTCATAACGCTGACCCTCCGCTCCATACCAAACTGCGCGCAGTTGCCGCGCCGGGCTTTCGTCGCAAACTCCTCCAGGATCGCAGGGATGCCATACGCGCCGACGTGCGCAGCCTGCTCGATTCCACACCCACCGGTGAGCCCTTTGATTTTGTCTCGCGCGTAGCGGTCAGGATTCCCATGATGGTCCTTGCTGAAATGCTCGGCGTGTCAGAAGATCAGCGCGAGAAATTCGTGTACTGGACCAATATCATGAGCAGTGGCTCTCCGGAGCAGCAAGCAAGCGCGCGGAATGACCTGTTCGCCTTCGTTCGCACGCTGACTGATGCCAAGCGTAAAAACCCGGTAGACGACCTGGCGACCCATTTGTCAACAACTCTGGTTGACGGGGAGCCCCTTACCGAAGAGCAGTTAAATGCTTACTTCATGGTGCTTATCGTTGCGGGGAACGAGACCACCCGTAACCTCCTCTCGGGCGGGCTCGAGCAACTGTGTCTCCGCCCTGAAAGCATCAAACGTTTGCAAGCAGACCCCTCGCTCATTCCCGCCGCCGTTGAGGAAATGGTGCGTTGGGTCTCCCCCATTATCCAGATGCGCCGCACGGCAACCGCCGATGGAGATTTGTTTGGCCAGCCAATTAAGGCCGGCGATAAGGTAGTCGTCTACTTCGCGTCCGCTAACCGTGACGAAGCGAAGTTTACTCGGCCTGATGACTTCCTTATCGATCGTTATCCCAACCCTCACATGGGCTTTGGCCACGGCATACACAATTGCATCGGTGCCCATCTCGCCCGGCTTGAGGCGCAAGTCTTTTTCGAGGAACTGCTTGCTCGCTACTCGACCTTTCGCCTGCAGGGTCGAGGGGAGCGGTTAGCATCAATCTGGTTTGCGGGCACAACCAGATTGATGCTAGAGTGGGCTTGAGGAACGGAGATTATGAAGCGAAGGATTATTGTGACCGGTGCGGCCAGTGGCATCGGGGCGACGACGGCTACGTTGTTGCAAGCCAGCGGCGATGACATCATCATGCTCGATCAGCGCCCTTCTGACCTCCCTGGCGAATATATTCCTTGTGACCTTGGCCGGCAAGAAAGCGTTGAGCAAGCAGTAGCCGCTCTTGTTGGTCCAATCGATGGTCTCGCTAATATCGCTGGTCTTCCCGGAACGCATCCTCCCGAGCGAATCTTAGCCGTCAATTTCCTGGGTACGCGCGCGCTCACGCTGGGGTTGGCGGGAAAGCTGCGCGAAGAGGCATCGATTGTACTGGTATCGAGTATCGCCGCCCATCGCTGCTCATGGACAGATGAGCGCCTCCAGGCCGTTTTAGACGCGCCTTCATGGTCACACGCGCTGGCAGAAGCTTTGCAGATGCCCATGAATGGGGGAGAAGCCTACGAGCTTTCAAAGCGACTGCTCAATTTCTGGCTGCCAGAGGCGACAGCGACGTTCGCGCCACGGCGCGTTCGGGTAAATGTCGTCAGCCCCGGACCGGTAGACACGCCGATCCTGCCCGATTTCCGTGTTTCAATGGGGCAGGACCGCATCGATGCGGCGGAGCAATTAGCCGGGCGGCATGCACGGCCAGAGGAAATTGCTTCCGTCCTGGCCTTTCTCCTGAGTAGACAGGCAAGCTGGGTCAACGGCATCGATATCCGCGTCGACGGCGGCCTCTACACATTGCGGGCCGCAGCCGAACGCTCGTTGGCGAACCTACCTCCGGTCCAGTAAGGTCAGTGCGTCTTTTGCCAGTGCTTCGACACTTGCGGACAGCGATGTAGCATACGGCTCACCCGGGTGAGCCGCGAGCGTACGCATACGCACCCCTTCAAGAATAGAGGCGGTGCGCCACTGCGAGAAGGATCGATACAGGTAGAAATCGCTCAAGTCTAACCTTGTGCGAGCCGCATAACGATGAAGCAGGTCATCAAGCAGGGGAAAGCCACCAATACGCGTTGGGGCGCATTCCCAAAGCTCAGGCTCGTCTGGCCGCAGCCAGGTATTGGCGAGGTAAGCAAGATCGGCAAGTGGGTCGCCAAGCGTACAAAGTTCCCAGTCGAGGACAGCCCGTACTTCCCCCGCGGCAACGATCAGGTTTCCTAGGCGATAGTCTCCATGAACGATGCTGACTCTTTGAGTGCGGGGCAGTTCGGCGGCAAGCCGCACACGCACCTCTTCCCACTCAGGAAGTCGGTGTGGGCTTTGTGCTTCCCACTGCTTCGACCAGCGTCGCAACTGCCGCTCGATGTACCCTTCGCGCGGCCCTATAGTCCCTAACCCCCTACTGTCTGGATTGAGCAAATGCAGGTCGGCAAGAACATCAAAGACGGCCTCTCCCAACACATACCGCTCCGGGGCCTCCAGTTCGCTGGCTGTCTCCGTCGTGCGGAGAACTATGCCCTCGGCAAAATCGTACACTGCGAAAGGAACTCCCAGGTAGCTGGTGTCGCTGGAACCTGCGACAGGAGGCGCCACCGGAACAGCGCTGCCGCTCAGTGCGGAGACGATGCGATACTCGCGCAGCACATCGTGGGCACTTTCCAGGGTAGTGCCCAGAGGCCGGCGACGTAAAACCCACTTGCGCCCGCGTGCATCATCCACCCGGTAGGTCAGGTTGGACTGGCCGCCCGCGATATACGCGACAGTGAGAGGCGGCGTGTGAGCGATTCCCAGTTTGCGGAACAGGTTTTCGAGAGGTTCCGGCCGGATATCTTTTCGCGAAGTTTCCTGCATTTCGTGAGGTTCCTTTCTCAATACTTGAAATCTATTTATGACTATGATATCATTTTCATCAAAGAATAACCACCGAGGTTCCAAAGGTCTTTTTCGGAGTAGCTATGCAACTTGTCCTGATCCGTCATGGAAAACCGGATATTTCATATACTGACCCACTGAGCGACCCCCCTTTGAGCGGGCAAGGAAGGCGGCAGGCCGAATGTGTTGCAGCACGCCTGGTTAAAGAGGGCATTGACCGTATTTTCTCCAGCCCTCAAAAGCGTGCTACAGCCACTGCATCCGTCCTGGCAGATCGGCTCGGCCTTCCAATCACGACGCTAGATGGGCTTGCTGAAGCCGACCGGGGTGCGGCGCGCTATGTTTCTGTAGAGCAACTGCGAGAAAACCGGGAGGATTGGCAACTCTTTCTGCAAGACCCCGTGAGCTTTCTGGGCGGTGACCCCGTGAGCTTTCGACAGGACGTACTGGCGGCCTTTCACTCTATCCTCGCGGCTCAACACGCGAAGAAGGTCGCGGTTTTCACCCATGGAATTCCGATCAATGTCCTGCTTGGGCATGCTCTTGGCCTCGCAACTATGACGGGGTTCGTTCCACACTATTGTTCTATCTCGCGACTTGTAGGGACCTCCCTGGAGGCATTAACCGTTATCAGCGTGAATGAAACTGGACACTTCGAGCCAGGAGAGTAGGAAATCATGCATCCGGGATATTTCGCTCAGCAGTCTCCTCACAAACCCGCTATTGTCGTGGGCACCAGGTCGATGACATACCAGGAACTCGACAGAGCATCGCGCGCGTTGGCGCTCTTTTTACGCAATCAAAACATCTCGCGTGGTGATACCATCGCTATGATGGTACCAAATTCACCGTACTTTTTCGTGGTGGCCTGGGCAGCTCAGCGTTCTGGTCTCTATTACCTTCCCATGTCTACTAAACTCAACCCTGGTGAAATCTCCTACTTACTCAACGATAGTGGCGCGAAGGCCTTGATTGTTGATGCTGCTGTCATGGATAACGTGAAGATTGCGCTAGAGCTGCGAGAGCATAACCTAGCTGATGTTCGGCTCATGATTGGCGGGAACGCCGCCGCCTTTGAGTCCTTCGATCAGGTCATCGCCAGCACAAAAGAGGGGAATCTCGATGAAGTGGAGGGCAGTGACATGCTCTACACATCTGGAACAACTGGCAAACCAAAGGGGGTCAAGCGCCCTCTCTCTTTCGCCCCCCTGGGTAACGACCCGCGAAGAGTTGAGAGAATGCGCTCGCTTTTCCTCATGGATGCAGATACCATCTTCTTCACACCCGCGCCGCTCTATCACGCCGCCCCCTTGCGCTTTTGCATGACCGTGTTCCGGCTTGGGGGCACCGTTGTTCTCACAGAAAAATTTGACGCCGAAAATGCCCTCGCCTGCCTGGAAACCTATCGGGTCACTCACAGCCAGTGGGTTCCGACCATGTTTGTGCGTATGCTGCAACTCCCGGAAGAGCGCTACCGCAGCTTCGACCTCTCCTCCCATCGCGTTGCCATTCACTCAGGCGCCCCTTGTAGTATTGCACTCAAGCGCCGCATGATCGAGTGGTGGGGACCGATCCTGCACGAATATTATTCAGGAACGGAAAGCGTGGGGTTTACCCACGCGACCAGCGAGGAGTGGCTCTCGCATCCGGGAACTGTCGGGCGTCCCTGGGGCTGCCAGATTCATATTGTAAGCGGAGACGGCCAGGAACTCGGGCCAGGTGAGATAGGGACGGTCTATTTTGAAAGCCATGTTGAGCTGCGCTATCACAACGACCCGGACAAAACAACCGAGGCGCATGATGAGCACGGATGGGCGACGATGGGAGATATCGGGTACGTCGATACCGATGGGTACCTTTACCTGACCGACCGCAAGGCATTCACCATCGTGTCCGGGGGAGTGAACATCTATCCGAGAGAGATTGAAGAGGTACTCGAGGTGCATCCCCTGGTCAAGGAGGCGTGTGTCTTTGGCGTGCCAGACCCGGAGTATGGTGAGGCGGTACAGGCAATTGTTCAGCCAATGGCTATGGATCTGGCCGGGCCAGAGCTAGCTCATGAGCTATTTGCTTTCGTTCGCGCACAGCTTGCACCCTATAAATGTCCCGGCTACCTTGACTTTCGCGCCGAACTTCCTCACCTGGAGAACGGTAAACTGCACAAGCAACTGGTACGAAGCGAATACAGAACACAAACTCGCCGCGGCTACACTCGCTCGCACACGAATCAGAGTGAGTAAGGGAGGAATCTCATGGAACCGGATGACTTGCTGATAACCTTGAAAATTAAGGGCTACGCGAAGCCTGAGGCACTGTCATCGGCGCTCTGCCGAAGCTCGCAGGATGTAGAGCTATTGCTAGCGCGTTTGACCGGAGAAAAACTGGTGGAGCAGGCAAAGATGGGTTTCAAACTCACTGCCGGGGGTCAGAAAGCTGCTCATACCGCCATGGCCGGCGAACGCCATCAGGTTGATGCAGCAGTCGTTCAACGCCTCTACGAACGCTTTGACGATATCAACAAGCGCTTCAAGGCACTTGTTGTAGCCTGGCAAATGCGCTCCGTCGATGGCAAACAGATACCAAACGACCACTCCGACGCCGCTTATGACCAGGCATTGCTGATGGAACTTGACACTCTTGATGCCGAAATTGCTCTCCTCATAAAGGAACTTACTGCCAGCATACCGCGGTTTGCGTGCTACACGACCCGTTTTCAGGAGGCCCTAAGGCGCCTGCACAGTGGTGAGCTTCGCTACATGGCAGCACCGCTGATTGATAGCTATCACACTGTGTGGTTCGAGCTACACGAGGATTTGATCTCTCTCGCTAACACTACTCGCGCCGAGGAGGCCGAGCAGGGAAGGGCAGTATGACAACATGAATAATATTTCCGCCCTCTACGTTGGAGGTGAGTGGATTAAGCCTCGCAGTGAGCCTGTACCGCTCATCTCTCCGATCGATGAACAACCGTTTGCTTCAGTTCGGCTCGCAGGAGAGGTTGAGGCGAATCTGGCGCTGGAACGGGCGCAAGCCGCACTGCCCTTAGCGGAGGCCCTCAGTGTCTCGACCCGCGCGAGCCTGCTACGCGCCCTTGCAGGAATACTACAGGAGGATGTGAAGGCTTTCGCGGCGCTGGTCACGCGTGAGAACGGCTGTCCCAGCCGGCAGGCTGTGGGAATGCAGGTGCTCAGCGCCGTGGCACTGCTTCATGCCTACGCTGATCTGGTTGAGCGGCATTGTTTCGAGGAACCCAGACGGGGGCTACGTGGTGGGCGTGCGTTCGTTCAAAAGGTTCGCGTGGGAGTCAGCCTGGGCATCGTTCCTTGGAATGTGCCGCTTTTTCTCGCCTGTATGAAGCTTGGCCCGGCGCTGGCGGCTGGCTGCCCTATCGCCCTCAAGCCATCACCTGAGAATGCAACCAGCGTTCACGCCTTCGCAGCCGCCATCGCCAGGCTAGACCTCCCACCGGGTATGGTCAGCATACTCACCGGTGGACGCGAATTGGGCAGATATCTCGTAGCAGATCCACGTGTCGCTAAAGTGAGTTTCACAGGCAGCACCACTGCCGGTCGAGAAGTGGCAGCTACGTGTGCCGGTAGATTTGCTCGCTGCACGCTCGAACTCGGCGGGAAGTCGGCTGCGGTCATACTGGAAGACGTGAACCTCGAGCGAGTCCTGCCTGAACTGCTGTTAGCCATGTTGCAAAACAACGGGCAGATATGCGGCGCGCAGACGCGTCTCCTGTTGCCCCGATCTCGCTTCAAGGAGTGGTCGCAGGTCTTAGCAGAGGCTTTCGGACGGCTGGTGATTGGTGATCCGCGTCGAGAAGAAGTGGACATCGGGCCCGTGGTCTCGCAAGCGCAGCGCAGCCGCATCGAAGACGCGCTTCACATCGCTTTTGAACAGGGAGCGCGTGCGCTCGCAGGCGGCAAACGCCCAGGCGAACTCCGCCAGGGATACTACATCGAGCCGACCCTGCTCGTGGATGTCTCGCCCGCAATGGCCGTAGCGCGTGAGGAAATTTTCGGCCCCGTCATCGTTGCCATGCCTTACGACAACGAGGATGACGCCATCGCGCTCGCCAATAACTCAGAGTATGGGCTGTCTGGTTCCGTCTGGTCAAGTGATACTGAGCGCGCGCTCCAGGTTGCCCGCCGCATGCTGACAGGCACAGTGGCGCTCAACAGTAAAAATATTCTGGACTTCGGTAGTCCCTTTGGTGGGATGCAAGCTTCGGGAATTGGCCGCGAGTTAGGTCCTGAGGGAATCGATGCCTATCTCGAGACGAAATCGATACTCATCCCATAGTGCTATGCTTTAGCACACAAAGGAGCGCACATCGATGGACTTTGCCTACACTGAGAGTGTCAGCCTGCTGCGCAGGCGCCTCATCTCATGGAACGCTATATTTACGCAGACCAGCAACTGTACCACGACCAGATCGCCCCTCAGGCAACCCATATCATCACGCCGAGATTCTGGATGAACTGAAGTCTATTGCCAGGGCTGAGGGGCTCTGGAATCTCTTCTTGCCCGACGACGAGTACGGCGCAGGTCTTAGCAACCTGGAATACGCGTCCCTGGCCGAATTCATAGGGCGGGTGAACTGGGCCTCGGAGGTTTTTAACTGCGCCCCGCCCGACACAGGCAACATAGAGATTCTGGCGCAGTTCGGTACCCCAGAACAAAAATGCCAGTGGCTGCAGCCTCTACTGGATGGAGAAATCCGCTCGGCCTTTGCCATGACCGAACCAGATGTCGCCAGTTCCGACGCCACCAATATCCAGCTTATCATCAAGCACGCAGGCGATGAGTACATCCTCAACGGACGCAAGTGGTGGATCTCAGGAGCAATGCGCGAGCGCTGCAAGTTCTTCATTGTCATGGGCAAGACTGCGCCTGATGCCCCGGAACGGCACCGGCAGCAGAGCATGGTGCTGGTGCCGAAGGATACCCCAGGTGTCACCATCGTGCGCGACCTGAGGTGATGGGCTACGTGTCGATAACGATGGCCAAGGCGAAATACTCTTCGAGAACGTGCGTGTACCGGTAAGCAACCTGCTCGGCGGAGAGGGTGACGGCTTTGCCATCGCTCAGGCACGGCTGGGACCGGGACGCATCCACCACTGCATGCGTGCCATCGGTGGCGCGCAGTACGCGCTCGAATTGATGTGCAGCCGCGCTGCCTCACGCGTAGCATTCGGAAAGCCTCTGGCGGAGCAGGGTGTCGTCCAGGAATGGATCGCGCAGTCTGAACTGGAAATCGAGCAAGCGCGCCTGTTCGACGGCCCCGACTAAGTCCACAAGCGTACCGTGGCCAGGACGATTCTTCACCAACTTGCGCAGCCGTAAGGGCATGTGTTCCAGGCGTATGCCTCAGTTCATGTCACAGGCACTGTCCTTCAGTATGGAGAGCGAAGGGAGGCCTGTGCATCGTCTCTCCTCAGTTCATGCGTTCCCCCGAAATGGCACTTTTCATCGCTGAGAGAGCCTACGACCTTTTCCTGACCTCCGCTCCTGGCGGCTTCTGCGCTTGCCTCTCCGGGATTGCCGTGCGGACATGGACTCCTCTTGGTATGCCTGGGCCTGACATTCCTCTTGCCGCTGCTCGCAGAAGTGCTGATACCGTTTTACGGAGCTAAGATAGGCGACCCCGACCTGATCCCGCAGGCCCTCCAGCTCGCCTCCTTCCTGTAAAAAGCGAATGGCATAGGTATCTCGCAACATGGATGGACAGATGGGCGTCTTGATGAACCCCGCTCGCCGGCTCAGGCGCTTAAACAAGAGGGTAATACTGTTCTTGGTCAGAGGATGCTGCCGCTCGGTGAGCAACAGGCGGTCCTGCGCCTCTGGGACTGCGGGCTCCCAGGCCGGCGTGAGGCGGGCCTGATCCAGATAGGCGACCACGGCGCGCTGTCCATCTGCCGACAAGGGGATCGTGTCGGGAAGAGCGTTTCTGATACATACCCCTGCCGAACTAGCCAGTTGCAGAAGGCTCGCGCCGAACGTGCGTAAGCCGCAATTGTGCTGACGGTTCGTGTCGCACCTGTGCGAGCCGACGGCGCGATGGACAACTTTGTCAACCAGGTTTGCAGGAATGCTGTGGTCAGGGAGCACCCGTCCGTGAGATGGAACTGCCTCCACAGATAGCGTCGCAAGGCTCCCAGCGTTGTCTGATGCCACTGCAAGGTTTTGGGATTGCGCCCGCAATCACGCATCTCCAGCACATAGGCCGCCATGGCCTGCTCAAGAGTGGTCAGGGCAAGATGCCCGGCCTCGTGCTCACCGGAGGGTGATACGTGCATGGGCTGAGCCTCCACGGAGTGCTGGCCAACAGCCGAGACCGCTTCTTCAAAGAGGTGCGGTACTGTTGGGAGTGGCTTGGAGTGTTCTTCCTGGATGCGTTCTGATAGCCAGGGTTCTTCGCAGTGGTCAGTCTGAGCGGGCCCTTGCTCGGACACCGACAGTGGCTCGGTTGTACAGGCAAGCAGGGAGTAGCGGAGCAGAGGCAACGCGAACTCCCTTTCACTATCCACGGTGGTCATGTGCGCCCCATACAGCAGCGCGCGTCGCAGGATATCGAGATATTCACTCAGTGCGAGCGGATCGATCTGCTCAACACACCTGCTCAGTTCGCTCTGCCGTGTCTCTGAGAGGACCCCAGACGCTAGCAGGCGCTGCAAGGGCGTCTGGGCCGTATCATAGACGCGACGCACCTGCTCACCTCTGGACACTTTGGCCTGGAGCTTGAGGGAGGGTTGAAAGCAATTGACTACGAGGCGCAGCGCCCGGTAGAGCTCGCCGAGTTGATAATATGCCTGCACTCCCACCAGGCGGGTACAGCCCACAGCCTCGCGTACTACGGCTCCATTCTTCTGCTCCACATGGCACTGGTCGTTTTTGACCCCTGGGCGCCCGCGTGTAAACGTCAATTGTTCCTGTTCACAATACGCGATCAGTTCCCAATTGAGAAATTCAGAGCCACCATCTGTGTCAATACCCAGCAAGGGAAACGGGAAAAGCTTGCGGGCATGCTCTAACGCGGCTAGCACAGCGTCAGCACTTTTCTCTAACAGGGGGATGCATTCGGTCCAGCCAGTAGCGAGATCGGACAGTGTCAAGGTATAAAGAAACCCCCCATCGAGATGGTCCCCACAATGAGCTACCAGATCCATTTCCACAAAGCCGGGGCGATCCTCCTCCCATATCCCACGCGATGCGCAACGAGCTGCTAACCGGTAGCAAGCAAGAATAAAAATGTGCCTCTTTGAGAGGGAAAAACAACCCCATTCCCTCAAGGAGGTACGTATGACCAGTATCGCTGATGGATCGGTAATCATCCAGACCTCTGCTACATCCGTTCCCGCGCCCCCTTCCTGGTTTGGCGAAGTCGTGCTGATGGCGGCGCATCTGCGCCAGCACGGTGTCCTCACCCGGATCAGTGAGCGGGTGCGTTTTGCGCGGCGGCGAGGCGTTTGCTATGAGGTGATCGACTTTCTCGCGGTGCTTCTCGGCTATGCCATCAGTGGCGAACGCACGCTGGAGACGCTTTACGAGCGGCTCCAGCCTTTTGCCGTCCCGTTCATGGCCGGGGCGGGAGCGCGATCGGTTGCCCTCCCGTTCGGCGCTCTCACGCTTTTTGGCAGCGCTCACCCAGGCGCCTGTCGATGCCCTGCGCACGCTCTTTCTCGACGAGCGGGCGAGTCGCCCGCTCTCGTCCGACAAGCAAACCGGGGGTCTGCTGGATCGCGCAGGGCGTACCTGGGTGGTCTTTGACATCGACGGCACGCGGGAGGCGGCCCGCCAACGCGCTTTGCCTCAGACCGAAGAGCTGCCCCCTCCCTCGCGCCGATTGGATGACGTCTGTGCTCCCGGCTACACCGGGCGCAAGCGTGGGCAGGTAGTACGCACCCGCACCGTCATCAGTCAGGCGCACACCTTCCAGTGGCTCGGTTCGTTTGGCAATCGAGGCAACGGGCGCCCGCCGCTCGGAATTGCGAGAGGCGCCTCGCAGTGATCACGCGCTACCTCACCGCGCACCAGCTCCCAGCAGAGCGGACCTTGCTGCATATCTTTGGCCAATATGGCACCGGGGCGGTGCTTGCGGACCTGGCAGGTTTCGCCGAAGTTCCCCGCGGCAAGGAGTACACGGTGCTTGATCATCCGAGCGTCTCGGCGGCTCACGCACCTGCCTCCCGATCAGGTAAAGCCTCGCCCGCAAAGCCAGATGGTGCGCAGCCTCTACGATTGTCCAGACGTGCCAGTCGGCTCCGAGGGCCTCTCGTGCCGCGTGGTGGTGGCGACCCATCCCGCTGGGAACAAAAAGAGCCCGGTTGGCGTCACACGGAAAGGCATCGTCTACGAACTCTTCTTCAGCAACCTACCACAGCAGGCCTTCACCGCCTCTGATGTCGTCGAACTGTATCTGCATCGCGGTGCTTACGCCCCGGCCCTTGCCGATGAGGATGCCGAACTCGACCCAGACCGCTGGTGCTCGCACTCCGCCTGGGGGCAGGAGGCATGGCAAATCGTCAGTCAATGGGTCCCCGAACCTGCGCGCTGTCCGTTGGGACATCAGCTTCAGCCTGAGCCGGTCCGCACGACCGAATTTGCTCCTGCTCTCCCACCTCCTTCAGCCATCCCACCGCACACAGTCCCTCCCTCGGGCTATGCTTTCCCTCAGGTGGGCTTGCCCTGGAAAACTGGTCGCTTCTCGGGCCAGGACTTTGCGATCCAGCCAGATGGGACACTGCGTTGCCCCGCCGACCAGAAGCTGCTCCCGCATGAGCAACGCCGAGAAGCCGATGGCAGCCTGCGCGTCGTGTA
>Ga0070706_100003504_pt1 | contig 15423 bp, 10 predicted proteins | sample KBSK5501metaG_FD_65476 | JGI IMG/M metagenome (GOLD analysis project Ga0070706, IMG submission 65476) | Corn, switchgrass and miscanthus rhizosphere microbial communities from Kellogg Biological Station, Michigan, USA - KBS K5-50-1 metaG | ecosystem: Host-associated > Plants > Roots >...
ATCTTGTGGAATGTCCACCGTGATTTTATGCGGCTTTACTCTCTTATCCATGATGGGATTCTACCATTCATATCCCATCACATGCAAGTTAGATAGTCCAGTCGTCGCCTGAGGGCGACAGCGCCCTTATCCCTATGTCTAAAGTCCAGGGGGGCTACAGGCGCTCCCCTCCCGGCTCAGGCGCAGCGTGGTCGTCGGCAGGTAGCCGCCGCCAGGTGGCGCATGGATGAGCGCTGCGCTAGTACCTGAAGCGGCCTGCTGCGTATGATAGAGTAGCATGGCAGATCACTGGAGCACTATCCGTCGCCAGGCGGCCATGCGACTCGATACGCTGAGATGGAGACCTTCATATGATTATCGTCGCACTCTCGCTGCTCGGCGCGAGCATCGTCACTGGGATCGTGGTTGCGTTGGTCTACCTGACCGCGCGCGGGAAGCCCCCACTGTTGCCGGTGCTAGCGCGCTGGGCGGCGGGGCTGTGGATCTTCAACTTCCTGCTCGACCTAGCCATCCTGTACTTTGCCATGCCGGCGCTCACCGGGCCGTACTGGGGCGGGCAATGGCTGCTCTGGCCGCTGCTGCTCACGGGGGTGCTGGCGCTGTTTGGCGGCAGCTTCGTCCACGTCCGCTCGGCGCTGGATTCATTCAACGAGCAGGTAAATGGCGGCGGCAGTGTCTTCTCCCTCGGCCCGCGTGGACGGCGCGGCCGGCGCCCATCCATCGTGGAGGACCGGCCAGAGGCCAGCGCGCCGGCCAATAGCTCCACGGCCGGTATCCTCGCGCTGGTGCTCGTGCTGGTCGTCGCGGCCGGCCTCAACGGAGTGATCGTCGTGGCGACCACCTGGTTCGACCCCAACGTCAAGGCGCTCGCGGCGATTCCGCATGTGGTGATGCAGCCGGCAACGAGCAAGCTCCCCGATACCGATGTCAATCACATCGTGCTGGTGACAAGCGGCGTGGCGGCTTACCTCGGCCAGCAGGTGCTCGCCTCCAGCGGCCAGAACCTGGGATCGCTCTACCACACTGACCAGGGCGAGTACACGCTGCAATCGGTGGCCGGGCACCTCTATTGGCTCGCGCCGCTGGTCTACAACAACGTCTGGGCGAATCTCGGCAATTGGCAGAGTCCCGGCTTCGTGGCGGTGGACGCCGAAGATCCGAACGTGACGCCGGTGCTGCACACGAACCTGCACATGCGCTACCTGCCCGATGCCCTCTTCAATCAGGACCTTGTACGCCACGTCTACCTCAGCGGCTATACCAACGGCGATCTCCTGGACCCCACGCTCGAGGTGGACGACAGCTGGACGCCGTACTTCACGATCTCACTCATGCAGCCGAAACAGGGCTTCATCGGAGAGGTGCTCAAGCAGGTCTTGCTGGTGAACCCGCAGTCCGGCGCGATCACCGCCTACGCCCCAGACAAGGTGCCGGCATTCGTGGACCGCGTCATCCCATCAGAGACCGTGAAAACCTATCTGTCGTGGTGGGGGCAGTATCACGACGCACCCTGGTTCAACCCCAGCGGCAAGAATCAGCAGGTGCCGGCTCTCAAGACGGACGAGATGCCGGAGCTGGTCTACAACAAGGTGGATCAGCCCGTCTGGCTGGTGCCGATGACCTCCAGCGCCGCATCCGACAGCTCGAGCACCGGCGTCGTGCTCTATGACACCCGCGACACGACCGGCCACTTCTACCCGCTCACCGGCCTTGGCGTGGGCACCAACGTCACCACGGCCTTCGAAGCCAGTCCGCTCAACATCCGCGGCTATACCGCCGCCAACGTGCAGTTGTACCAGATCTACGGCGAGCCGACCTGGGTCGCGACCTTCGTACAGGACAACACCTTCGGCCAGAGTTTCCAGGCGGTGGGCATGGTGGACGCGCGCCACTTGCAGGGCGTCAACGTCATCATGCAGCCGAGCAAGTCGCTGGCGCTGGCCGCCTATTCGCAGTGGCTCGCCGATAACGGCGTGCAGACCCACAAACCGATTCCGTCCGGCACCCCGGTCACGCTGCAGGCGAAGGTGACGCGTATCTCGGCGGCGACGGAGAGCGGCTCGACCGTCTACTACCTGCTGCTGCAAGGGCAGACGCGCATCTTCCGCGCTGGCCTGCAGCTCAGCGCGGAGCTGCCGCTGGTGCGCGAGGGCGACGCCGTGAGCGTGACGTACCTCGATACCGGCCAGACTGTGGTGACGCTGACGCGCTTCGACGACTCCAACATTCAGCTGGCGACGCCGACCCCCACGCCGTCCGCCAGTCCATCCGCCAGCCCAACAGCCAGTCCGTCTGCCAGCCCCTAACCCCCCTGTCCCCCTTCCCGCCGCGGCGGGAAGGGGAAAACCGGACGCCGGCGCGCCAGACCACCTGAGGTTCAGTTGGCGGGCTAGCGCGCGTAACCGCGGCCGCGGGTAGGCGTGCCGCCGCTACTGCTGCCGCCACGCCCGGCCGCGCCTCCGCCACCCGTTGCGCGCGGTGCGCCGGCGATGTGGCGCCGGCGATAGTCCTGCGCCTCGATCATGATGTTGCGCACCAGGCTCAGGTCCGAGAGGCGCGAGCTGATGCGGTCGTCCATGTGTGAGAGCAGCCGGTTGTTCGTGGTGATGACCGTGGGCATGCGGAAATTGTAGCGATAGTTGATGAGCTGGAAGAGCTTTTCGCTGGCCCAGGCCGTGCCATTTTCGGCGCCCAGGTCGTCGAGCACGAGCAGCTCCACCTCGCGGATGCGGTCGAACATGGCGTCGTAGGTGACCTCGCTGGTGGGCGCGAAGGCCGCGCGCAGATGGTCGAGCAGATCCGGCACGATGGAGAAGAAGACCGGCGAGCCGGCCGCCAGCCGGAAATTCGCGATGGCGGCCGCCAGATGTGTCTTGCCGACGCCGTAGCCGCCGCGCAGCACTAGCCAGCCCCGCGGCTCGGCGGCGAACTCGCGCGCCGCCCGGAAGGCTTCCTCGACGCCGGCCATCCAGCGCGGCTCGAACGTCTCGAACGTCTTGTCGATGAACGGATCGAGGCTAGAGAGCCGGCGCAAATCGCTGCGGCGCTGCTCCTCTTTCTGCCGCTCCTTGCACGCGCAGGGCACCGCCTGCCCGAACGAGGGGTCGCCGAGCGGCACGTCCAGCCGCAGGAAGCCGGTGCCGCCGCAATGCGGGCAGACGCTCGCCGCCGACCCGGCCGCACGCCTGGCGGGGGTCGCCGCGCGCCGCGTGTGAGCGGCGCCGCCCTTCTCCTCCTCCGGCCTCGTGCTCAGGTAGGTGGCCGCAACCTCGCGCAGCGGGAGCATACCCCCCGTGGCCGCCGCTGCGCCGCGCCGGCGCGGCGCAGGCTCCTGCCCCACGCGCACTACGTGCCGCGCCGGCGTGCCGTCTGCCATCCGCGCGGGACGCGCAGGCGGCATAGCTGACGCCTCCGCGCGTGCCGGCATCGCTGTCGGCTGCCGTGGCCCGAGGAAGCTGGCGCGCCGGGGCGGCAGCTCCAGTATGCGATCTGCCGGCAGCGCATCGGTCGGCAGGGTGTCGGTTGGCGGCTGCGCACCCACCAGGGGGTACACGTCCGCGCCGGGGCTGGCGCTGGTAGGGGGGGAGGCTGGCGCCGGCTCGGCGGCGTCTGCGCGCGGCTGGCTAAGGGTGCGCGCACGCGTGCCGGCGCGGCGAGAGAGCGGCGTTGTGATAGCGCCGCGCGCTATGCGGCCGGCTGGCTGCCCCGCTGCCGGTGTGCCGGAGGCAGGCGTTGTGGTGGCTGCGCTGCGGGCAATGCGCTGGCCCGCGCGCCGGGTGGCGGATTTCGCCAGGATGTCACCCATGCGCTCCATGTGCCTGTTCTCCCTTCCCCTCGGTCTCCCAACGCTTCAAGATCGCCCGAATGTAGCTCCATCGCCGCTTGTTTTGCTGGATCGCCAATCGGAAGGATTCTTCGATCCACTCCGGTGGATAGTGCTCCTCCGCTTCGCGCAGCTCTTCGGCCAGCAGCGGGGGCAGCAGCCCGATATTCTGCTCATACAGGGTGAAGATGTTGGGCCGCTCCACCTCCAGCGCCAGCGCGTGCTCGCCGAGCGTGTGGCCCACCGGACCCTCGAGATCGAGCAGCAGCTCTGCCGAGAGGTCTCCCCGCAGGAGCCGCGCCACCGCCTGGCGGCTGCGCGCCGTGTTGAAGAAATACCACGTAACGATCTCGCCATCCACCCGCACGCGGATGCGCAGCAGCGTGCCGCGTGTCAGCGCCAGCTCCAGCGCCGCGCGCAGGCGCTCCTCCAGCGGACGGGGATCGCCCTGGCGGCGCAGTGCCCGCCGCAGCAGCGGGTCGGCCATCAGCTCGCGGTCGCTGGCGCAGCGCGGATTGCCGTGCTTGCGGAAGAGCAGCCAGAAGAGATGCAGTGTCAGCTTCAGCTCGCTGGCGTCTTCGATCTCCGGCAGGACGGAGGTGAAAAACCGTTCCGGCAGCGGAATGTAGGGGTTTTTGCCAGGCGGAAACCCGGCGAAGGCTGGCATATCTAGAGAATCCCTTCGGCTAATAATCCGGCGTCCGCAGCTCGAGGTCGCGGAAGCGAGTCTGAGCGGCCTGGAAGTAGAGGCTGACCGGGCCAACCGGGCCGTTGCGGTGTTTGGCAACGATGATATCGGCGATGTTCTTGCGGTCCGTCTCGGGATTGTAGACCTCGTCGCGGTAGATGAACATGACAATATCGGCGTCTTGCTCGATGCTGTTATGTGACATAATGTCACCTGCGACGAAGTTGTGCTGCCCGTCCACGGTCAGGTCGTAGACGTCTTCCTCGCCGTCCAGCTCGATCGCGATGACCTCATCCCAGTACACGTCGCTGCTCGCCAAGCTTGCGAAAGCTTGCGACTTCACGATTGCTGCAACGCGTACGGCTCGTTCCCTGCTGAGATTTTGGTTATACGGGCTCCCCCCTGTATAGCCAAGCGCCAGGCTCAACTGGTACATCCCCATACCTGCTGCTCTCATCGCCGGAACCAGCATGTGGTCCCAAACTTCACGAGGCACGACATCACGCCCCGTCTTTGCGATATGTGTAACAAGATGCTCTGCAATCGCGATTTGATGCGTCATCTTGCTTTCACTTAGGGCGCCGATTACGGCAAAGAATCGCTCCATCTCAGCTTTACCGCTGACCGCCACAAGGTATTGGTCGCGACCCTTCATTCCTTGCTTATGCTGAGATAGTGTGGCGTTTATGCCCAACCTTAGTAGGAGTGACTGCACATCCCGAGCAAGCTGAATGCTGCTGGACGCGTAGTAGATTGTCGGGTAGTGTCCAGACTCCTCCGCGAAATGGATGCACCCATCCGTCGCCCACAGGTGGTGCAGGAAGTGCGCGATGCCTTCGGCCGGCTGCGCGAAGACCTGCGCGGGGACGCGCTTCTCATGCGAGCGCAGACCGAAGACGCCGAGCTCATCGAGCCAGGCCGCGACCGGGTTGCGCTTGTGGTGAGTGAGTTTGGCGCTCGCCGCGAGGTACACCTGATACCACGCGCGTTCCGCCGAGATGCGCGGCGCGACGCGGTCGCCGAAGACCGTGGTGGCCAGCTGCGCGACGATCTCGGCGAGATCCGGCTCGCGCGTCGTGTACTGGATGATGTGGCGCGGCAGCGTGCACCCATCGCCAATCAGGTGCCCAAGCAGGGCCAGCTCATCGTGGCTCATAGTCGCGCGCGCGGGGCCGGGCAGCCGGCGCGGCAGCGCGAGGCGGTCACCCGGCGCGAGCTCGTCGAGGCGGCGCCAGCCCGCGATCGTCAAGAACTTGTGGTTCGCCGTCGCGCGTAGCGTCCGCCCCAGCCGCGTCGTCAGCCGATGCACCGGCTTGTGCCCAGTTGCGAAGGCCTGAGTCACCACGGCGGGCTCGAGTTTCCACGTCTGCGTGTTGAGCGCCAGCACGCGGAAGCCGGTGGTTTGCACGAGTGACGCGATGGGCGCGTAGGTGCCGGCGTCGGGCAGGTAGACTGGCGTGTCGCCCGTGAGGCAGCCCGATTCGCGTAGGTCGCTGAGCTGGGGATGCTTGTCCTGGCGTGACTCGACGGCGCGCGAGAGCTGTGAGAGTGCCAGCACTGGCACGTTGAGCTCGCGCGCCAGCCCCTTCAGCCCGCGGCTGATCTCCGAGATCTCCTGCACGCGGTTCTCGTGGCCGAAGCGCCCGCTACCCGAGCCCTGCATCAGTTGTAGGTAATCCACGATGATGAGGTCGAAGCCCTGCTCCATCATCAAGCGGCGCGCCTTGCTGCGCATCTCCATCAGCGTGATGCCGGGCGTGTCGTCGATGAACATCTTGGTCTGCGAGAGCCGGCCCACCGACTCACTGATGCGCTCCCACTCGTCGTCGGTAAGGTAGCCGGTGCGTAGCTGATGCTGATCGACCATCGCGTCCATCGAGAGCAGGCGCGCCACCAGCTGCTCCTTGCTCATCTCCAGGCTGAAGATCGCGACACCGTGGCCGAAGCGCAGTGTTGAGTTGTGAGCCAGCGACAAGGCAAGTGCAGTTTTTCCCACACTAGGTCGGGCTGCCAGGATGATGAGATCGGACTTCTGCAAGCCGCCGGTCATCTTGTCGAGATCGGTGAAGCCGGAGGCGACGCCGACGATGGCGCCGCGTCGCTCGTGCAACTGGTCGAGCTTGTCGATATACTCGCGCAGGGTCTCGCGGATGGGGTCGAAATCGGCGCGGCTGATGCGCTGGCTCACGTTGAAGACGAGCTTCTCGGCTTCTTCGAGCGCGGTGCTGGCGTCTGGCTCGTTGTAGGCGATGGCGGCGATCTGGCCCGCCGCGTGAATCAGCCGGCGCAGGATCGCCGTGCGCTCGACGATGTGCCCGTAGTAGTCCACATTGGCGCTGGTCGGCACCTGGTTGGCGAGCGAGCTGACGTAGCTCACGCCGCCGATATCTTCGAGCTTGCCCCGCCGCTGGAGCTCGTCCGTGAGCGTGATGAGGTCGGCCGGCTCGCCGGACTCGTAGAGCTCCAGCACGGCCTGGAAGATCGTGCGGTGGGCGTCGCGATAGAAGTCGTCCGGCCGTAAGAACTCCGCGACCTGCACCACCGCCTCGGGGTCAATCAGCAGGCTGCCGAGCACCCCGGCCTCTGCCTCGACGTTCTGGGGCAGCAGCTTTTCGACAGCCATACTGTAACCTCCCGCGCCGATGAAGTTCGTGCCTTCGTCCATCAGGCTCGCAGGTGACAGCTAGAACGCCCTTTCGATACTATTATAGCATCGGGACGGTGCCGGCACCCATGTCTCGCGACGAAGGGGGTACCGGCTAGCGTACCTAACGCGAGAGGCTTTGGCAATCGGGGTGCGTATCCCACTCATCCACCAGCCGGTGAATTGTGGATAACCGACTCTGATCTCCCGGCGTCGACACCGCTCGCCATCGGGCCCCAGCTCAGCCGTCGCGTGCGTTTGCCGGGCTATCCACAGGCTGTACGCCGCTAGTGCGAGTTATCCACGACTTTGTCCACCAGCTTATCCACGCGCCAAAAGGGCTAGCACAGGGGCCGCAGGCAACCAGGGGGAGAGCTGCTGGCTATCCGCGGCTCGCACATCTATGGTCCCGTGCTCCAGCACACGCTTGACAGCCACCGATGCTCTCAGTATACTTTGCTCGATCAAAAAAACCTGAAAGGTCAATGAAAGTGGATGATGCGCCGGACGAGATCGCCAAGGTCTACGAGATCAACTCGCTCGAACAGCTGCGCGCGATGGCCGATCAGCTGCGCCTGAGCATTCTCGACCGGCTGCGGCGGCACGCCATGACGGTGACGCAGCTGGGCGATGCGCTAGGCATCGCGCCGGCGAAGGCACACTACCACGTGCGTGAGCTGGAGCGTGTCGGGCTGCTGCGCCTCGTCCACACGCGCGAGAAAGGGGGCATCCTCGAAAAGTATTACCGCGCCGTTGCCGAGGATATTCAGGTTCCGCGGTCACTGCTGAGCAGTGCGCCCACCGATGAGGCGCTGGCGGCCCTCGGCAAGATCTTCGCCCTGGCCAGCGGCGAATTTCTCGCCGCGGCCGCGCGCGATCTGCGGGTGGGTGGCCTGGGTGGCGAGGTGCAGGGCCTGACGCATACATCGCTCTGGATGAGCGCCGATGAGGTGCACGCGCTGGCTGAGCGCATGGCCGAGCTGCTCAAGCCCTATGAACAGCCGCGCGGCGTGCCGGGGGAGCGCGAGTGGACGTATTTCCGCACCATCCATGCGGTGAAGCTCGCGGAGAGTGCACCAGATGCGCCAGATGCGCCGGATGCGGAGCAGGCGCCAGGCACAGCGGTGGCTGCCAGCGGCGACGCCGAGCGCGGGACGTCAGCCGCGCCGTCCCGTGGTAACGCCCCCGCCGCGGGCACGACCTACTACTCACGTGCCGATCTGGAGTGGCTGGTGGCCGGTGGTCTCGAGGTCGATGTCGTGGTGCCGGGCGCCTGTAGCTTTGCCGACGACATTACGCCTGTGCTCGTCGAGCGCGCCATCAAGAGCTTCCACTGTCGCGGCCCGCTCAGCGCCTCGCCGGAGGTGCGCCAGGTGCTCGCACGCAAAGCCTTGCGGGCACCATCGAGCTAACCTGGCGCTCGCACACAGCAATACGCAGTAAGACGCGCAGCATGCCCGAACATGCCGCGCGCCGTAGAACTCGCTCGCCGTCGTCCCACACTGCGTTACGAGAGCGATCGGAGGAGTCAGATGAATCCTAGCACAGCGCTTCCCACTCCACCAGCCGCCAAAGCCAGCCCGCTCATCAACCGCAACTTCGCGCTGCTCTTTGGCGGCGCGGCCATCTCCTCCCTCGGCGACATGATCTTCAACATCACCCTCATCCTCTGGGTCACGCAGACACTTGCCCACGGCCAGCCCTGGGCGCCGCTTGCCGTCAGTGGCGTGCTCGTGGCGGCCGCGCTGCCGATCTTGCTGGTCGGCCCACTGGCTGGCGTCTTCGTGGATCGCTGGGACAAGCGGCGCACGATGCTGGCGATGGACGCGCTGCGCGCCGTGCTGGTCGCCCTCTTGGCGCCACTGGCCGCTAGCGCGTTCGCGCTGCCCTTCTGGCCTGGCGGCCGGCTCCCTCTCGCGTGGCAGCTCGGTACAGTGTACGCGGTCGTCTTCCTCGCCACCTGCTGCACGCAATTCTTCAGCCCCGCACGCATGGCGCTGATTGGAGACATCGTGCCGGAGGAGCGGCGCACTCAAGCCAGCGGACTGTTGCAGACGACGATGGGTCTCTCGTTTGTCATCGGCCCCGCGCTCGCCGCTCCACTCTTTTTCGCCGCTGGGGCAACCTGGGCCCTGACGATCAACGCGCTGTCGTTCGCTGGTTCCTTTCTCGCGCTGCTGGTGATCCGGCCGCCTGCCCTCCTCGCGCCGCCGGCCGGTGCGCGGCGGGCGAGCGTGTTGGGTGAGCTGGGCGCGGGTATCGGCTTTTTCGCGCGCAGTCGCGTGCTGATGACGCTGCTCGTCACCGGCGTCATCGTGATGCTCGGCGGAGGGGCGCTGAACGCGCTCGATGTCTTCTTCGTGACGCGCAACCTCCATACGCCGCTCAGTGCGTATGGTGCGCTAGAAGCTGTATTTGGCGCGGGAGCGCTGCTCGGTGCGCTGCTGCTCAGTATCTTCGCGCGGCGCATCGGCGCGGCGCGTACCTTGTGGGCTTCGATCCTGGGCATTGGCCTGCTGATGATGGTCTATGCCCGGCTGACGGCGCTCACCCCCGCGCTGGTGGTGCTGTTCTTCGTCGGCGTGCTAAATGCCGGAATCAACATCGCGCTGGGGCCCATCGTGCTGCATGTCACGCCGCGCGCACTGGTGGGGCGCGTCATAGCAGTGCTGCTGCCGGTGATGACGCTGGCGCAGGTGCTCTCCATCGCGCTGGCCGGCTACCTCGCCAGCACAGTGCTGGCGGACTTCCATGCGAGCGTGCAAGGCCAGCCGCTCGGCCCCATCGATACGATCTTCCTCATCGCTGGCGCCCTCGCTGCCGTGGGTGGCCTCTACGCCATGAGGAGCCTGCGCGGCCTACGACTCGCGGGCGAGCCGGGCGCTCGCGCGACGCCAACTGACCATGCGTCGGTCGCCGCGGAGGAGGCGGAGGAGCCAGCGCCGCTGGTCGCCCGCTAGCGCCTGACGCGCTGAAGCGCACGCACGACCTGCGCGCGGCCTTCGCCGTCTGCAAGGAACACGGCGGGGTGACTTGAGCCAATAGCCGCGTAGGACACGAGCCGAGCCAGCGGACGCTGTTAGGCCCTGTAATAGGTGTGTAATATCGGTGAAACCTATTCCCCATCTCCTGCAATACTTCTCCAACACGCTGCAGTCGGTAGGGTCGGGCGCTCTCGCGCAGACGCACCGACTGGTAATCTACCGTGGGCTGGGCTCGCGGCCCTCTGGGCCGATGGTATGCCATCGCCGGCTCGACAGGCTGGCGCACCTCGTGGTTCCCACGGTCACCGCACTGCTGGATGCAGGAGATAGCGGTCTTCACGAATCGACTCCTCGCCTAAGGGTGAGGAAGAACACTAGCCTACAGTACTCGCTCAGTGGACGGGCCGAAACAGTTTCTATGGTGCAGCACGTGCTGTAACACGTGCTGCACCGCCCGCGCAAGGACTCGCGGGTGAAAGCGCGGACCAGGCGACGGCACGGTCACGCACTCACTCGCCTGCGACCTCACACAGCCGAGAGGTGCGGGCAGGAGCACCATCAGCGGTAGGGAGTAAGGGACGTCCCTCACCCCGCAATCGTCCGTCACAGCACCTGAGATTCGGAGGATTTTCATGACGACGGCGACCAAAGGTACCCAAGCGGCACAGCCGCGGCCACTGCCAGCCCCGAATAGCGACTTCTACCAGACGCTCGACGTCTTGAGCGACGCGCAGAAGGCGGTCGTGCAGCGCGTGCGCACGTTCATGGAGACCCAGGTCGAGCCGATCATCGAGCAGTACTGGGCAAAGGGCGACTTTCCGTTCGAGCTCGTCCCTGGTATTCGCGATCTGCATATTGCCGGCACCAGCATTGACGGCTACGGCTGCCCAGGCGGGGGCGTGCTGCTGAGCTGCTTCATCGCCACAGAGATGGCGCGCGTTGACGCATCCATCGCGACGTTCTTCGGCGTCCACAGCGGTCTGGCCATGGGATCCATCTATCTTTGTGGCTCCGAAGAGCAGCGGCAACGCTGGCTCCCCGACATGGCTGCAATGAATAAGATAGGGTGCTTCGCGCTGACCGAGCCACTCGACGGATCAGATGTGGCGCGTGGGCTCCGGACCACGGCCCGCCGGGACGGCGACACCTGGATTCTCAACGGGCAGAAGAAGTGGATCGGCAACGGCACCTTCGCCGACCTGGCCATCGTCTGGGCGCGCGACGTCTCCGACAACCAGGTCAAAGGCTTTGTGGTGGAGAAAGGGACGCCTGGCTACACCGCGGAGAAGATCGAGAACAAGATGGCCTTGCGTGTCGTCCAGAACGCGCTGATCACGATGGACAACTGCCGCGTGCCTGAGGCGAACCGCCTGCAAAACGCCAACTCCTTCACGGACACGGGGAAGGTCCTGCTCTCGACGCGTGCCGGGGTGGCCTGGGAATCGGTTGGCTGCATGCGGGGAGCCTACGAGTATGCCCTGAAATATTCCCAAGAGCGGCAGCAGTTTGGCCGCCCCATCGCGTCGTTCCAGCTCGTGCAGGACCTGCTGTTCCGCATGCTGTCGAATATCACCGCGTGCGAGTGCATGTGCCTGCGTCTGGCGCAGCTTGAGGAAGCGGGCATCCGCAAGAACGAGAACTCGGCGATGGCGAAAGCCTATTGCACCATGAAGATGCGCGAGAGCGTCGGCTACGCGCGTGAGCTGCTGGGCGGCAACGGCATCCTGCTCGACGACCATGTCGGCCGCTTTGTCGCCGATGCGGAGGCGCTCTACTCCTACGAGGGGACACGCGAGATGAACGCGCTCATCGTGGGGCGCGCCGCGTCTGGGTTCAGCGCCTTCGTGCACTAAGCGTGAGAGCAGTTCGCCTGCCGATAGCCTGGTCAGAACCCCGACCGCGGTGGAGCACCGCCGGGTAACAGGTGCCAGAGCGTGCCACATGTGACGATGGACTAGCGTAGCGAGTCAACATCTGCGCACCATACGGCGGCACGACGTCGGGGCGTCGTCTCGGATCGCACAGATCGTCAAGGAGAGTATCGTATGGCAGGCCTATTTTCCGATCTGAAAGTGCTCGACATCGCGTCTTTCATCGCCGGCCCGGCGGCCACCACCATGCTGTCGGATTTCGGCGCGGACGTCATCAAGGTCGAGCCGCCGGGAACGGGCGATCCGTCGCGGAACCTGTACAGAGTTCCGCCAGATCCCATGTCCTCGAACAACTACATGTGGCAATTGACGAATCGCAATAAACGCAGCATCACCCTCAACCTGAAGATCCCGCATGGCCAGGACGTCCTGCGCAAGCTCATCGGCTGGGCCGACGTGCTCGTCGTCAATTTCCCGCCGCCCGTGCGGGCGAAGCTCCACGTGACCTACGAAGAAGTGGCCCGCATCAATCCGCGCCTCATCTACGCGGACGTGACCGGCTATGGCAACAGCGGTCCGGACGCGGCCGAACCGGGCTTCGACATCACGGCCTATTGGGCGCGATCCGGATTGATGGACGCTACGCGCGACGCCGGGTGTCCTCCCGCCCTGCCGGTGCCGGGGCTCGGCGACCAGGCCACCGCGACGTCGCTCTACGCGTCGATTGTGACCGGACTGTATCGGCGCGAGAAGACGGGGCAGGGGTGCCACGTCTACGCGGCGCTGGTAGCGGAAGGTGCGTGGGCGACGGGGATGTGGCTGCAGGCAGCACTCGATGGGGCTAGCTTCTACCCCAAGATCGATCGCCGGCGCCCTCCCGACCCGCTGGTGAACACGTATCAAGCGTCGGACCAACGGTGGTTCCTGCTCGTCGCCGAAGAGGAGAAATGGTGGGAGACGCTGGCCGGCGTGGTTGGCCATCCGGAGTGGATAGTGGACGAGCGCTTCTCCGGCACGGCTCGACGCAATGCGCACACGGACGTCCTCACGCCTCTCCTCGAACAGGCCTTCGCGGCGCATCCTTTTGACTACTGGCGCGAAGCGCTCGCCCAGGCGCGGATACCCTTCAGCTTGGTCCAGACCGTCGAGGAGCTCGCGCATGACCCGCAGCTGCCCGCGAACAACTTCCTGGTGCCCATCGCCGACGGTTCGCCAACGCCGCATCTCACGGTGGACAGTCCCATCCACGTCGAGCAGGAGACCAAGACGGCACCGCGCGTGGCGCCGGCCCTGGGCCAGGACACGAGAGACGTCCTGAAGCAGCTCGGCTACGACGAGAAGACGATCGCGGAAATGGGCGCGGATGGCACGATTGGGCCCGATGTGAATGAGGCATCACCGCGGCAGTATCAGGCAAGTGCACCGCGCTAGGAGGCGACGATGCCAGAGACGATGCCAGATCAATACATTCTCGTGGAGCGGGACGACCCCGTGGCGGTGGTCATGCTCAACCGGCCCGAGAAGCTCAACGCGCTCAGCTGGACGCTGATGTCCGAGCTGGCGGACAAGCTGGAGGCGCTTGACGGCGACGAGGCGATCCGCTGCATCGTGCTGACCGGCGCCGGCGACAAGGCCTTCGCCGCCGGCGCGGACATCGGCGAGATGTCCGGCAAGGGGGCGATCGACATGGCCTCCCCCACCGGCACCGAGGCGTGGGAGCGGATCCGGCGCATTCGCACGCCGCTGATCGCCGCCGTCGGCGGCTACGCGCTGGGCGGGGGCGACGAGCTCGCGCTGCGCTGCGACCTGATCGTCGCCAGCGAGAATGCCCGCTTCGGCCAGCCCGAGATCTCGCTCGGCGTGATGCCCGGAGGTGGCGGCACGCAGCTCCTCGCGCTCACCATCGGCAAGTACCGCGCGCTGGAGCTCTGCCTCACGGGCCGCCAAGCCACGGCGCAGGAGATGTACGACTGGGGCGTGGTCAACCGTGTGGTCCCGCAGGGACAGCACCTCAACGCGGCGAAGCAGCTGGCGCAGGAGGTGGCGAAGCAGGCCCCCATCGCGGCGCGCTTCATCAAAGAAGCCGCGCGCACGGCATTCGAGATGCCCCTGGACGAGAGTCTGGCCTATAGCGGCCGTCTGTTCGCCCTGCTTTTTGCTAGCGCGGACCAGAAGGAAGGCATGCGCGCCTTTCTCGCGAAGGAGCAGCCGCACTTTCAGGGGAGGTAGCGCCGGTGGGCCGCCCCGCGGTCACCACCGCCAATCCGCTCGACCGTGTCGAGGCCTGACACAATGAGGGCATCTGGAGGACAAGACCATGATCGAGACGCACCAACCGACTGAACAGCAAGTCGACCCGCTTGACACCAAGCTGCTGCCGTCCACATTCGATCCGGCCTATGTCGAAGGAGCCGTGAGGCCGTTCTTACTCAGCGGCGCTTTTGTGGGCGAACGGCCACTGCTCCCCCTGATCGGCCTCCCGCTGAGCAAGGAAAATGCTGTGTCGGCGCACCTGTTTGGAATGTTCTATGAGGGGTGGAAGCCGAATCCGGAAGAGGAGGGCACCGCCATCTTCATCACCTGATACGACCATCGCGGACCAAACAACGAGCGCAAGCGAATTTACCTTTCAGCTGTCACGCCAGACCTCTATGCTGCGACGTACTCGGCGAAGATCAACCGCTTCCTCGATCAGCTTTTCGACGCGCGGAATGCGGGCAAGCCGTTGATGCGCCAGTACCTCGAAAGCTACTTCGACCTGTACTGGGATCTGCACCTCGGCGTGATGGGGGACGCGATCCCGGCCGAAGTCCGGCAGATCGGCCAGAGCTTCATGGCCGTCCTTGGCTACTGGTTCCCGACGATGCAGGTCGTCCATGACAACTATATGCGCGTTCGACACCTACGCCCATTCCTCAAGGACTGGATTGATCTACGGGTCCAAGACCAGATCGAGGGGCGCGTGCCCCACCCAGAGACGACCTTCGTCCACTACTGGATCAAGAACGGGCAATTCGGGGAGAACTTCCGCCGCAAGGACATCGTCTTCGAATGTTTCCACAATTTCCTGGCGTTCAGCCAGTGGGGCAACATGCTCTATAACGTGATGGCCCGCCTGGAGCCGACCACCGGGGACCCGGCTGTCCGCTCGTGGTTTGCGCGAACGATGGAGGGTGGCCCCGACGAAACGGATGGGTCCGCGTTCACCCGGCTGGACCGTTTCGTCATGGAGCTGTTCCGGACCATCTCGCCCAACGCCGGAAGCGTTTCAGCGTTGCCGGCGCAACGACAAGCCTTTGGTGCAGGGTATACGGGCTTCAACACTAGAGCAACTTTCAGGTAGCTTGAGCAGGCAGAGCGTACCCGGCGTGGGCGAACCACGCCGCCGCATCGTGGCGGGTAATAGCCTCGAT
>Ga0070706_100003505_pt1 | contig 15422 bp, 10 predicted proteins | sample KBSK5501metaG_FD_65476 | JGI IMG/M metagenome (GOLD analysis project Ga0070706, IMG submission 65476) | Corn, switchgrass and miscanthus rhizosphere microbial communities from Kellogg Biological Station, Michigan, USA - KBS K5-50-1 metaG | ecosystem: Host-associated > Plants > Roots >...
CATCGCCTTCCTCGTCAACATGCTGCCGATCGCGGCGATTTTTCTCGTTTTCTACTTTCTGGTGATCGCGCCGGCGAACAAGCAGAAACGGAAAACGCAGGAAATGTTGAGCTCGCTCAAAAAAGGCGACCGTGTGGTGACCTCTGGCGGGATTTACGGGACGGTTCAAGGTGTTGAGCCGGAAGTCGTTTACCTGAAGATTGCAGACAACGTCAAAGTGAAAGTGGCCCGCTCGGCGATTACAAGCGTGACAGCCGTAGAATCCGAACAATAGTGCTGGGTTTCTGAGTTGCTGGGGTTGCTAAGCAACCGAGTAACTGAGCAACCCAGCAACCCTGGAGGCAATTTGAACCGAAGTCTGTGGTGGAAGATCGCGCTCATCATCGCGATCCTGGTGGTATACGTGGTCGTGCTCATTCCCGGCGTTTTGTCGGATGAGCCCATCCGTCGCGGCCTCGATCTCAAAGGCGGAACGCATCTGGTGATGCGCGTGAACGTCGGCGACGCCCTGGTCCTGGAAACCGATCAGGCATCGGAAGCTCTGAAATCGCAGGCGGCAAAAAACAATTTGCCGGTTCCGACCACACGTCGCGTCAATCCCACGACCTTCGTGGCACTGCCTCCACCGGGAATCGGTTCGGCGGATTATGAGCGGCTGGCGAAGGATTACCTGCCGGCGTTCGATCTGAGCCGCACGCCCGAAGGGGCGATGCAGTTCAAGATGAAGCCGGTGTCGGCGAGCGCGATCGAGCGCGACACCATCGACCATGCCGTCGAGACCATCCGCAACCGCATCGACGCCCTCGGCGTCACCGAGCCGCTGATCGCGCCGGAGAGCGGCAACCGCATCGTCATCCAACTTCCCGGCATCGACGATCCGGGGCGTGTAAAAGACATCATCAAGACGACCGCGGTACTGCAGTTCCGTATGGTGGAAGGAAATCCAGGGCCGGATGTGAAGAGTGCGCTCGACTCTGTTGGGCCCAACATTAAGAACGAAGTGGACGTTCTCCCCGGAACGCGTGAGGATGAGTTAGGCCGCGCAGCGGGTGTCGAGTATTACGCGGTGCGCAAGACCATTCCGGTCACAGGAACGGATCTGAAAAATGCCCGCGTGCAGAAGGGCCGTCTCGGCGAGCCGAACGTCGGCTTCTCGCTGACCCCTGACGGCGGCCGCAAGTTCGCAGATCTCACCGGCGCAAATGTCGGCCGGCGGCTGGCGATTGTGCTCGACAACAAAGTGGTTTCGGCGCCCCGGATCAACAATCGCATCGAAGATCAGGGAGTGATCGAAGGAACATTCACGACCCAGCAGGCCGCCGACCTGGCGCTGGTACTGCGCAGCGGATCGCTTCCCGCTTCGCTGACTACGATGGAAGAGCGCACCGTCGGCCCCTCGCTCGGAAAGGATTCGATTCACAGCGGCGTGAGGGCGTCGGTGATCGGTTTCGTCGCCCTGATTCTTGCGGTGTTGTTTTACTATCATGGCGCCGGCATCAACGCTGTGCTGGCGCTGCTGCTGAACCTGGTCATCATTCTCGGGATGATGGCGATCTTCAAAGCCACTCTCACGCTCCCCGGCATCGCCGGCATCATCCTGACACTCGGTATGGCCATCGACTCGAACGTGCTGGTATTCGAGCGCATACGCGAAGAGCTGCGCGACGGGAAGACCGTGCGCGCCGCGATCGAAAACGGTTTCTCGCGCGCGTTCGGAACGATCATCGACACGCACATGACCACCATCATCTCGGCGCTGTTCCTCTTTCAGTTCGGGACAGGGCCGATCAAGGGATTCGCCGTCACGCTGCTGATCGGTCTGTTCGCGTCGGTCTTCACCGCGTTCTTCGTCTCGCGCGTGATCTTCGATTTCTGGTACAAGCCGCAGGACAGGCCGCAGACAATCAGCATATAATATGACTAGGAATTAACATGCAGATTTTTGTTAACACAAATTACGATTTCGTCAAATACCGCTTCGTGGCGGTAGCGTTCTCGCTGATCGTCATGGCCGTCGGCTTCGCTCTTTTTCAGAAGCATGGCATCAACTGGGGCATCGACTTCGCCGGCGGCGCGAACGTCGTTCTGAAATTCCGCGATCAGGTTCCGATGGACAAGCTGCGCGCCGATCTGGCCGATGCTTCCATTCAGCAGTACGGAAAAGCGGAAGATCGGGCGATCCTGATTCGACTTCCCCGCCAGCGCACGGAGAGCGACTACGCCGGACAGGTGGTCGCGAGGCTCAATCGCGATCTCAATCCGGAGGCTGCCACCAGCAAGCTCGATCTCAACTTTCAGGGCCGCGACCGGCTGACGGATCTTCTGGCGACCGTCGATCCCGACAACAAAGGCACACGTCCTGACGCGCGCGCCTACTATGCCAAGGTCGCTGAGAACATCATCAATAAGCGCTCGGAGCTGGGCATCTTCACCAGCACGCAGCAGGTGACCTCCGCTCCCGGCGTGACCACCGGCATTGCGCGCGTTCTCAACGAGCGCACGTTCATCGGCGCCTTCAACGTGTTCGGTCAGGAGACTGTCGGACCGCAGGTCGGCCGCGAGCTGCAGCAGAAAGCGATCTGGGCGGTCGTCCTCTCGACGCTCGCGATGGGCGCGTACCTCTGGCTGCGATTCGATCTGATGTTCGGCGTGGCGGCCGTCGTCTGCATCGTTCACGACGTCCTGGTCTCGCTGGCATTCCTCGGCATCATCAATGGCGAGTTCTCGCTGAACATCGTGGCCGCGCTCTTGCTGATCGTCGGCTATTCCATCAACGACACCGTCGTCACGTACGACCGCGTGCGCGAGAATCGCCGCAAGCTGAAGACGCGGGCCACGCTCGAGGAGCAGCTCAACCTCGCGATGAACCAGACGCTGTCGCGAACACTGCTGACCTCCGGCTCGGTGGTCATCGTCCTCATCGCGCTGATTCTGTTCGGCGGAAAGGTCATTCACGAATTCGCAATGATCCTGCTGGTCGGCGTCATCGCCGGTACGTATTCGACGGTGACGATCGTTCCGGCGGTTGCGATCGCGTGGAACAACCTCACCGGCCGCAAGCACGACATCTCAGGGCCCGCAGCTCGCCCGAAGGTTGAGCCTCTTCGCGACGACACTCAGCGGAAGCGAAAAGCGGTCTAAGCAAAGAGGCGAGACCCTTGCAAAAACCCAAGCGGTCCGTTTGGACCAGTAGCGCCACTTCGCCGCGTTCTGACTCGGTAGCGACGAACACGCGGCGCCACCGTAGATCCTTCGCTCCCGCCCCTCGAGCCCACCCGCGCTCAGGATAAACTTGATAGATATAGACTGAGCGAATGTCAGATCGCGACGAAGCCCTCGACTATCACTCGCAGGGCCGTCCGGGAAAAACCGAGGTCGTTCCGACCAAGCCGACTGCCACGCAGCGCGATCTGGCGCTCGCCTACACCCCCGGCGTCGCGAAGCCATGCCTCGAGATCGCGCGCAATCCCGGCGATATCTACAAGTACACGAATAGAGGCAATCTGGTCGCCGTCATCACCAACGGCACTGCGGTTCTCGGCCTCGGAAACATCGGTCCCGGCGCCGGCAAGCCGGTGATGGAAGGGAAGGCGGTTCTCTTCAAGCGATTCGCCGACATCGATGTCTTCGATCTCGAGGTCGACACGCGCGACACCGAGGCATTCATTCAGGCGGTGAAGCTGCTCGAGCCCACGTTCGGCGGCATCAACCTCGAAGACATCGCCGCCCCCGCCTGCTTCGAGATCGAGGATCGCCTGAAGAAGGAGATGAAGATCCCGGTCTTTCACGACGATCAGCACGGGACCGCCATCATCTCGGCCGCCGCGCTCAACAACGCTCTCGAAGTCGCGGGCAAAAAAATCGGGAAAGTGAAACTCGTCATCAGCGGCGCCGGCGCGGCCGCGATGGCCTGCCTGCGGCTCTACATCAAGATGGGATTGCGCAAGGAAAACGTGATCCTGACCGACAGCCGCGGCGTGATCTTCAAGGGCCGCACGGTCGACATGACGCCGTACAAAGAGGAATTCGCGGCCGACACCAAAGCGCGCACGCTCGCGGAGGCCTTCAAAGGGGCGGATGTCTTCATCGGACTGTCGGTCGGCGGAATCGTGACGAAGGAAATGATCCAGTCGATGGCCAAGGATCCGATCGTCTTTGCGATGGCCAATCCCGATCCGGAGATCGGGTACGACGAAGCGACGTCCGCGCGATCCGATCTGATCATGGCCACCGGCCGCTCCGACTACCCCAATCAGGTCAACAACGTCCTCGGGTTTCCGTTCATTTTCCGCGGCGCGCTCGACTGCCGCGCCACGACCATCAATGATGAGATGAAACTGGCCGCCGCCCACGCGCTTGCCGATCTGGCAAAGGAAGAAGTTCCCGATTCCGTCCTGCGGGCGTACGCCACCGAGCGTTTCACGTTCGGCCGCGACTATCTGATCCCCAAGCCGTTCGATCACCGCGTGCTGTTGAACGTGCCGGTGGCGGTGGCTCGGGCAGCGGCTGAAACCGGCGTGGCGCAGGAACCGATCGCCGACTACGACGCCTACCGCAGGCGCCTCGAAAAGCTGTTAGGCCGTGCGCGCGGAATCATGCACGCGATTTACGACCAGGCCAAGAGCGATCCCAAGCGCATCGTCTTTCCGGAAGGCGACCAGGAAAAGATCATCCGGGCCGCGAAGATCCTCATCGACGAAGGTCTGGCGCAGCCGATTCTCCTCGTCAAAGAAGAAATCGCCGCGCCGCTGTTGAAGAAGCACAACGTCGATCGCTCGAAAGTCTCCATCATTGACATCACCAAGTCGCCGATGAGCGACAAGTACGCCCACCGTTTTCATCAACTGCGCAAACGGCGCGGGATCACCGCAACCGATGCCCGCCGGATCCTGAACAGCCGTAATTATTTCGCGATGATGATGGTCGAGAGCGGAGACGCCGACGGCGTCATCGCCGGCCTGCATGCCTACTATCCCGCTACCGTCCGTCCGGCGCTGCAGATCATCAAGACCAAGCCGGGCGTGAAGAATGTTTCGGGCGCGTATCTCTTGATGTTCAAGAGCCAGATGCTGGTGCTCGCCGACACGACCGTGAACATCGAGCCGGACGCCGAGCAGCTCGCCGAGATCGCGGCGCTGACCGCGGAGACCGCGCGCCGATTCAACCTCGTGCCGCGCGTGGCCATGATCTCGTTCTCAAACTTCGGATCGACGGAGCACCCGGAAGCCGAGAAGGTCCGCGAGGCTGTCCGCATCCTCAACGAGCGTCATCCGGATTTGATCGTCGACGGCGAGATGCAGGCCGACACCGCAGTCGTTCCGTACATCGCGCACGACGACTACCCGTGGAGCCTCATCCAGGGCGACGCCAACGTGCTGATCTTCCCGAATCTCGACGCCGCCAACGCCTCCTACAAGCTGTTGTGGAGGGTGGGCGGGGCGGAGGTCATCGGGCCGATCCTGCAGGGGCTGGCCAAACCGGTGCACGTGCTGCAGCGCGGCGTCGACGTCAACGACATCGTGAACATGGCCGCTATCGCTGTGATCGATGCCCAGAATGTGGAGCGGCCGCTGCTGCGGAAAGTTAGCCATCACCGCGCGTGAAAGCGGCGGCAAGCCGCCGCACTCCACACAGCTCAGGCCGCGACGCAGCTCCGGACAAGCGACGCCAGCGCCGCGATATCGAACGGCTTGGGAAGAAACGCGCAGATGCCTTTGTCCATCGCCGCGGCCAATTCCGGACCGCGATTGGCGCTGATGATGATGACGGGAATGGAGAGGAGCCTCTCGTCGCTACCCCGCTCACGGAGAACATCCCAGCCTGAAACGACCGGCATCATCAAGTCGAGCACCACCACATCGGGTGGATCCTGCCGCATGATTTCGAGCGCTTCTTTGCCGTTCGCCGCTTCGGAAAAGACGTATCCTTCCCGCCGCAAAGCGGCCACGATCATGCGGCGAATGCTCGGGTCGTCATCGACGACCAGCACACGAAGCGGGTTTTCCCCAGAGCCGCTCTCGGCGGTTTGGACCATTTTTGGATGGAAGTGCCTGCAATTTCAGGGCCTTGCGGAACAAAGATTGCGTTTCCAGCGTTTACGCGCGCGCACATGAAGGTGGCTGTTGCGATGTCGGGCGGGGTCGACTCGTCGACCGCCGCGTACATTCTGAAGTCGGCCGGACACGATGTCGTCGGTCTGTCGATGCAGATGTACGACAACCTCGCCAACTCGAACTCGACGTATGGCGGATGCTGCACCATCGACGATCTTGCCGACGCGCGCCGCGTGGCGTGGAAGCTCGAAATCCCGCACTTCACGCTCAACCTCGAAGAGAATTTTCACGAGAAGGTCATCACTCCATTCGTGAAGTCCTATCTGAACGGGATGACTCCCAGCCCGTGCGTTCTGTGCAACACCCACGTGAAGTTCGATCTGTTCCATCGGAAAGCGCAGGCGATCGGAGCGGAAAAAATCGCGACCGGGCATTACGCGCGCATCACGCGTCACAATGGCACTCTCGAGCTCCGCAAGGCGAAGGATCTGGCGAAGGATCAGTCGTACTTTCTGTTCGAGCTTTCACAGGATCAGCTCCGCGAGGCCATCTTTCCCCTCGGCGAGCTCACGAAGCCGGAAGTGCGCGCGATCGCGGCCGAGGCGGGATTGTCGGTTGCGCGCAAGAAGGAGTCGTACGAAATCTGCTTCGTTCCGGAGAAGGACGGCTATGCGTCCATCGTGGAGCGCGAGGCAGGCATCGCTCGCGGCGAGGCCGCCGGCGAGATCGTCGACGTCGATGGCAGGGTCATCGGACGGCACGACGGCTACTACCAGTTCACGATCGGACAGCGCCGCGGCATCCAGATCGGTGGAAACAGCGATCGGACGTACGTGCTGGACGTCAATCCGTTCACCAGACGCGTGACCATCGGTCCAGCCTCGGCGCTCGAGCGCTCGGAGCTGATTGCCGATCGCGTGCATTGGATCAGCGGCCAGGCCCCGAAGGGCGCGATTGAAGTTCAGGCGCGCGTGCGATCGCGCGCAGCCGACATTGCAGCGAAGGTCACGCCGATCGGCGACCGCGCGCGCGTCGAGTTCGCGCAGAAGCTCCGCGCGGTGGCTCCCGGTCAGGCCGTGGTGTTCTATCAGGACGATCTCTGCCTGGGCGGCGGCTGGATCGCGCGCGACTAAAAACGCACGGTGGAGTCGTGTGTCTCGGCGAGACCTTTCAGCGTCCGCACCTTGATCGGAGAATCTGAAAGAAACAGATAACGGTGCGAACCGTCGCCGTAAACCGAGAAAAAGGCGACGACGCCGACGCCCGCCAATTCGTGGATGAGCTGTTTCATCGCCGCTTCGTATTGAGCATCATTGGGTGGTGACACATAGTCGGTGCGGAGCATCGCGTATTTGTGCGGAACGATTTCGGTCGCAGTTGTCAGCTCGCGCTCGACACGCCAGATTTCATTGTGATGATCCCGCAGCGTCTTGTGAGTAGCCTCGGAAATCGGTGAAGTTTTTGCCTGCAGTTGTTTTGCGAGATCGGCGTCGAGGGACGGCTTTTCGAAATCGGCGAGGCTGTTGCGCGGACGCAACCCGTAAAATCGCCCGTCGGCAGTCACGAGTGTGATGACCGCAGGCGCATCGAGATGGTTCGCGGCGTAGAAGTCGCTGATGGTTTGCGTGAATTCGCGATCGAGTTTCTCGAACGCCGCGCGGTCCGACGGATGATCGATGTGGATGCTCCAGTACTTCGGCAGATCCGCGGCGTTCGCGGTCAGAGCGACCAGGAAAATCAGTATTCGCATCGTCGAGTGAGACGGCGAAGCTCAGCTCGAGGTAACGTAATTCGTCATCCTGAGCGAAGCGAAGGATCTCTGCGTGCGAGATCCTTCGCCGTCTGCGCGGCTCAGGATGACATCATTTCGCTACCTTACTGCCCCGATGGTCCTGCCGGCTTTGCGACCTCTTTTCCCTTCTCGATGACCTTCACGGTGGCTGTCGATCCGGGATAGCGATCGCCGCCGCTGATCGGCTCCGCTCGGCCACCGAGGCAACCGGCCAGGAAGTTCTCGGAGCGAGCGTTGAAGTCGATGGAGTTCTCGGGCCTAGCGAATCCGTGGCCTTCATCGCTGTAGATCACGTAAGTGACCGACCCGCCGTTCTTCTGGATGGCATCGACGATCTGCTCCGATTCCGCTTTGTTCACCCGCGGATCGTTCGCGCCCTGTCCGATGAGAAGGGGTCGCTTGATCTGGTTCGCTTTGAACAGAGGCGAGGCATTGCGAATCAGCTCCGCATCCTTCGGGTCGTCGGGGTTTCCCATCCGCGAGTGGAAAACTGCCACGATCGGTTTCCAGTAGGGAGGAATGGATCCCAGGAGCGTGCGGAGATTCGAGGGACCGACGATATCGACGCCGCAGGCAAAGTAGTCGGGAGTAAACGTCATTCCAGCGAGGGTCGCATATCCCCCGTAAGAACCGCCCATGATCGCGATGCGCTTCGGGTCGGCAAAGCCCTGCTTGACCGCCCAATTCGCCGCGTCGATCAGATCGTCGTGCATCTTGAGGCCCCATTGCTTGTCGCCGGCGTTCAGAAATTTCTTGCCGTACCCTGTCGAGCCGCGGAAATTCGGCATCAGGACGGCGTAACCGCGGTTCGCCAGCCACTGCGCGAACGAGTTGTAACCCCACACGTCGCGCGCCCAGGGTCCGCCGTGCGGGAACAGAACCATGGGAAGGTTTTTCGGCGGCACGCCGGCGGGGAGCGTGAGATAGGCGTGCATGTTCAAGCCGTCTCGGGACTTGATCGTTACCGGTCGCATCTCGGCGAGCTGCACCCCTTCGAGCTTCGGCCGATTCGTGAAGAGGAAGGTGCCCTTTTTCGCGTCGCGATCCCAGTCGAAATACTTGACCGGCCCGCGATCGGATGTAAACGCCACCAGCCAATGTTTGTCCGCGCGATCGCGATTGACGATCACGAAGTCGCCCGGATCGAGTTTCGCGATGGCGTCGAAGTCGGCGGCCACGGACGGGTCGATCACCTTCCATGTGCGGCGGCCCGGCTCGAACGACACGGCTTCGACTGCTCGCGTCCTGGGGTTGATGACTTCGATGCCGGCATCGACTTCATCCGAGCTGGCGATCAGAGTCTCGGTCCCGGTCGCGAGATCTTTGCGGACCAGACGAGCCGTATCGCTGCCGGTCGAAGTCTCGACGTAAGCGGCCTTGCCGTCCGCCGTGAGGGCGACCATGTTCAGGATCTCTTGTTGTGGCGCGGTGATCCACGTCCGCCAGGGCGACGTCGAATTGTCGCGAACTCGGACTTCTGTTCCGCCCTCTGGCGTGGTGATGGTCGCCGCCAGGACGTTGAGCTTCTTATCGGTTTCCCATCCGGAAACGTCGCCCGGGTTCTGGGTGTCCATTTTCAGCGCCCCGGAGTCGAGGCTCAGGCGGTAGACATCGAATACATGACGGTCGCGCGCGTTCATCTGAACGAGAACATCGTTCGGAATCTCGGGCTCGACTGCGATCACCGCGGCGCGCACTCCCTGGAACGCGGTGTAGTCGCGAACAGTGCCGGCATCCAGATCGACGCCGTAGACGTGAAAGTTTTCGTCGCCATCGTTGTCCTGCAGATAGAGCAACGTTCGGTCATCCGGCGCCCAAAAGTACTGGCGGATGCCGCGTTTCTTGTCGGCCGTGACGATTTTGGCGTCGTCCTTGCCGATGGTCTTCACCCAGACCTGCAGCACGTTCTTTTTGTCGGGCGCCAACCACGCCAGGCGCTTCGCGTCCGGCGAAAGCTGCGGGTTGGCACGCTCCGGATTTCCGAACAGCACTTCGCGAGGGATGAGCGGCGGCAGATCCGCAAGCAATGGCACCGCTGTGAACAGAGCAATAGCTGCAAACAGGAATCGACTTGGTTTTTTCATCCGTCCTCCGAGCTAGGGGGCGGATTCTACTCGACGGTGACGCTCTTCGCGAGGTTGCGTGGCTGATCGACGTCGCAGCCACGCCGGAGCGCGATGTGATAGGCCAGAAGCTGCGTCGGCACGACCGCCAGGATCGGCTGGAGCGGCTCGACGCACCACGGAATCTCGATCACGTCGTCCGCCAGCTTGCGAATGGCGTCGTCGCCTTCGTCGCAGATGACGATCAGCTTGCCGTCGCGAGCCTTCACTTCCTGCAGATTCGAAACGACTTTGTCGTACACCGGCGTGTGCGTCGCGATGGCAACCACCGGCATGTTCTCGTCGATGAGCGCGATCGGCCCGTGCTTCATCTCGCCCGCCGGATACCCCTCGGCATGGATGTACGAGATTTCCTTGAGCTTCAACGCGCCTTCGAGCGCTATCGGATAGTGCACGCCGCGCCCCAGGAAAAGAAAATCCTGCGACTTGTAATATTTGTGCGCCAGGTCCTCGATCTGCCTTTCCTTCTTCAGGATCGTTTCGAGCTTGTGCGGAAGAACGCGCATCTCATGCATGGCGTAGCTGAGGTCATCGCGATTTTCACCGCGCAATTGCCGGATATAGAGCGATAGCAGATAAAACGCTGTGAGCTGCGTGGTGAAAGCTTTCGTCGACGCGACACCGATCTCAGGTCCGGCGTTGGTGTAGATGACGCCAGCCGAAAGCCGCGTGGCCGCTGCACCGATGACGTTGCAAATCGTGATCAGCCGCGCACCTCTCGCTTTGGCCTCCTGCATGCCGGCGAGGGTGTCCGCGGTCTCGCCCGATTGCGTCACGCCGATGACCAGGGTGTTTTCGTCGACGATCGGATTGCGGTAGCGGTACTCCGATCCGTAATCGACTTCGATCGGAATTCGCGCGGCATCCTCGAGCAGAAATTTTCCGACCAGGCCGGCGTGCCACGAAGTTCCGCAGGCGACCACATGTACCCTCTCGAACCGCGCCCACTCCTCAGCCGTGAATTCCAGATCGTTGAAATAGACTTCGCCAGACTCCTCGAACATCCGGCCGTTGAATGTGTCGCGCACGGCCCGCGGTTGTTCGTGGATCTCCTTGAGCATGTAGTGCCGGTAGCCTTCCTTCTCGGCCATCACGGCGTCCCACATGATCTTTTTCGGCGGACGATTGACGGGCTTGTCGTTCTGATCGAAGAGCCGCACTGTTTTTTGATCGGCGATGGCGTATTCGCCGTCTTCGAGATAGATGATGTTGCGCGTGTATGCCAGCAGAGGCGCGACATCGGAAGCGACGATGTTCTCGTTGTCGCCGAGGCCGATGACGAGGGGTGGGCCGTGCTTGGCGGCCACGATGGTGCCGGGCTCGGTGCCGTCGATCATCACCAGCGCGTAGTGGCCTTCCAGCTCCTTGAGTGTCTTCTTCACGGCGTCGACAAATTTCGCGCCGCTCTTCAGATTCTCTTCGATGAGATGCGCGACCACCTCGGTGTCGGTTTCAGTCTTGAATTCGTGTCCTGAATTCTGCAAGCGCTGTTTCAGCGTGAGGAAGTTCTCGATGATCCCGTTGTGGATGACCACCACCTGGCCGGTGCAGTCGCGGTGCGGATGGGCATTGTTCTCGTTGGGCTTGCCATGCGTGGCCCAACGCGTGTGCCCCATGCCAAATGTGCCCTTGAGCGGCTTGTCGTTCAGCTTCGATTCAAGATTGGTGAGCTTTCCTTCCGCGCGCACCACTTCGACGCCCTGGCCGTTGACGACCGCGATGCCGGCGCTGTCGTAGCCCCGATATTCGAGCTTCTTCAGTCCGCCGATGAGGACCGGCACGACGTCCCGCGTACCGACATATCCGATGATTCCGCACATTTCATTACCCGTTGTCCGCTGCCGATGTCCGTTAGAATCCGCCGCGTGAGGAAACTCGGCGCCGCGGCTTTGATGCTGCTCATGGCCTGCGGCAAGCGCGGCGATCCGCACCCGCCGGTTCCTGTGATTCCGAAGGCCACCAGCGACCTTGTTGTAGCACAGCGAGGCGCCAAAGTGATTCTTTCCTGGAGTCTCCCTTCTCTGACTACCGCCGGCCAGAAGCTCGGCGGCATCCGCCGGATCGTGCTCTATCGATACATCGAAGAGCTCCCGGTTGCCCAGCCGCCTCCGGATCCCAAAACCCTGCTGCCGGGAGATATCGATCCGACAGTTCCGACGGCGATCTCTCTCTTTGCGAAGGTTCCGCCAATCGGCCCGCAGCAGTTCACGCGGCTGCGGCAACGGCTCGACAGCATCGAGGGGTCGGATCTGCCGAGCGCGACTGTGGGGTCCAAGCTGGTCTACGAGGACTCGCCGTCTTTTCATACCGCGGATGGGAGGCCGGTCCGGCTTGATTACGCCGCCGTCACGGAGGGCCTCACGGCCAAGAGCGAGATGTCGAACATCGCGAGCATCGTGGCGATCGATGTGCCGATGCCTCCCGATTCGCTGGCCGCCGCTGCACAGCCGGCGGGCATCGTGTTGACGTGGAACGCGCCCACAAAATCGCTGACCAGCGCCGAGAAGCCTCGCATTGTGGGCTACAACGTTTATCGCACCGCGCCGGGCCAGACCATCGACGAGCTTTCGGCGCCCATCAACGCGTCGCCGGTCTCGAAGACGACTTACACGGATACGCCGGCCTACGGCACGCATCAATATGTTGTGACCGCAGTGGCGTCGACAGCGCCGCGCGTTGAAAGCGATCCTTCCGCTCCCGCCAGCGCGCAGTTCAAGGATCTCGTTGCGCCGCCCCCTCCCACGGGCCTGACCGCCCTCGTGGAAACCAACGCGGTGCGCCTGATCTGGGACCCGGTGAGCGCTCCCGATCTCGCCGGATACCGAATCTACCGCACGGAAGGGACCGGACTGCAGGAATTGAAGATCGTCGCCAGAATTCCGCTCGTCGCTCAGCCGGTTGCGCAGACGAACTACACCGACACTACAATCGCCCGCGGCATTTCGTACTTCTATGAGGTCAGCGCCGTCGACAAGAGCGGAAACGAGAGTCCGACCGTCAAGACCGATTGGGTGTTGGCCCCGAAGACGCCGTGATGCTTAGGTGTCAGGCGTTAGGCGTTAGAGAAGGGCCTGACGCCTAGCGCCTGATAACTGATTCAAGGCCACTCGATCGGGAGGTCGTCGAGCAGCGTGCGATCGCCGCGTCCATTGATGATCTCGACCTGAACGTCGGTTCGCTGCCAGACACCGGGCGGCCGCTTTGAGAATGCTGCAAAAAAGCGTGGCGTGGTCGTCGCGCTGTACCAGGGGTACTGGCGGCTCAGGGCGGCATCTTTTGCCGGGTAAGTCGGGATCCTGATTTGACCGCAGTTGAAAAGAAGATTCACTTTGCGTACGCCGTACGGCGAGAACGCGAACCCTGAAAAGAAAGCGCGATTGGTGAGCCGCTCGCCCCATTGCGGATTGTGAAGAAGCCCGGTGGTCGTGGCGGAGTAAGTCGGCTCTCCCCTCAACATTGCATCCAGCTCGGGCGATGTTCGTGGCGGGCCGCCCATCGTGAAGAGCCAGTCGCCGAACAAGCCGCCATCGAATCGCTGCACGAAACTGATTTCGTGACGCGCAAGGGCGCGCGCCAGCCACGCGCGTCCCGAGGCATCCATGACATCGGCGTGCACGATGATGTGGCTGACCCCAATTCGCGCCAGCTCGCCAGTGAGCAGCTCGGACCACGAGCCGGCCATCGCCGCCATGCGCTGATACTCAGATGGCGTGAACCCCGAAACGCCGTTGACGATCGGCCGATGATGCGCTGTCGACGCGAAGACAATCTTGTATTCCCGGTCGGCGATCATCGGCAGCTCGATCAGCGCCCTCGGGCTGACCGCAGCGATCCAGCGCTCGACCGGCGGAACTGTCGTCGGCGCCATGTACCAAGCGATCGGTGCAGCGCGCAGCTCGATGAGAAAAGCTGCAGCCAGCGCCGGAGCGATCCAGACCCGGCGCCGGGCCAGCATGGCGGTCGCCAGCGCGACGAGCATGGCAAGCCCGACATACACGATGACCGCCCATCGCGCTGGAACTCGGATCGCGCGAAAACCGGGGACGTACGTGAACAGGAATCGGTGGAAGAAAGTGTGAAGGCCGAGGGAGCCAAGGAACCCGATCGTGATCCAGGTCAGGGCGATGAGGACCGATTGCCGTTCGCGGCTGACAATCGCCACCGCCGCCAAGACAATCGCGAGTGCGCCTGGAAACAGCCACAGCTCCGGGTTGACTTTCGAATCGTGCAGCGGAGTGTAGAAACGGTTGTTGACGCTGCTGACGATCCAGTCGCCAGGGCGCGCAGAAAAACTCATCGTCTCCTGCCACGAACGCTGCATCCCGTACATCTTGGCAACGGCCCAATACGGATACAGAAATGGGATGAGGATAAGGGCCGCGACGCCAACCCAAATCGCAATGCGTGCCAGCGACGGCCCGACGATCAGAATCGTGACGCCGATTGCGATCGATCCGAACAGCAGGTAGTGGATGTTCGCGAGGCCGTTGAAAAGAAACGCCGCTCCAAACAGCGCGGCACGCGTCCACGTCGGACTGCGCGCGTAGGATAGAAGCGCAGCCAGCAGCAGCGGGAGCGTGCCGCCCTGTACGTGCTGCACGTGCGGGAGATGTGTGAAACGGAAGGGCACAAAGGCATAGAAGATGCCGGCGATGATGCCGGCAAGACCATTCCCGGTGATCAAGCGGCCGAGGAGCCAGGCCGCGTAGCCGGAGAATGCGAAGCCGCCGAGCATCGCCACGTTATGAGCGGTGATCGGGGAGACCCCGGCTGCACGAAAGGGAAAAAGAAAAATCGCGATTCCGAAGAGATTCTCGCTATACGCCAGCGAGTAGTGCGCCGGGTAAAAAATATTCGCATTAAATAGTGATAACGGCCGATGGAAGGCTGCGTACCAATCCCAATCCAGAATCCATGAATTGAGGAGCGGATCGCTCGCGCCGTCGACCGCCCGATTGAGATTCGGCGCCAGCGGCCAGGTCATGGCAATCGCCAAAAAGATGAAGAGTGCCGCCGCAGCGGCGTGCTGCCTCGCCATCACGAGCGCGCGATCGTGAGCAGCTCGCGAAAGCGATCGGGATTCGCCGTCGGCTCGGCGCACGCGTAGGCCTCGCACAGATAGCCCATCACGCGATGCTGATCGCGGTCTTCCATCAGCGGCAGATCCGACGATCCACTCCCCGCGACCAGGACGCGATGCGGCAGAAACTCCGCGCCGATGATGCGGCGCAAGGCGCGAAATGACGGATCGCTCGTGGGGCCTGTGATCGCGATTTCCTTCGGCTGTCCGGCCCGCCACTGCGCCACGCCTAACAGAAAGCCAAAGCCGGAGGGATATCGCTCGGCGATCGGCATGGCTGCTTCGAGAGCTTCCGTCGCTTGATCCGCGTACTGCTGGCGGGCGAAAAGCAGCGCATGGCGCAGCAGAACGTCGCATGCCAGCGAATTTCCCGA
>Ga0070706_100003506_pt1 | contig 15419 bp, 13 predicted proteins | sample KBSK5501metaG_FD_65476 | JGI IMG/M metagenome (GOLD analysis project Ga0070706, IMG submission 65476) | Corn, switchgrass and miscanthus rhizosphere microbial communities from Kellogg Biological Station, Michigan, USA - KBS K5-50-1 metaG | ecosystem: Host-associated > Plants > Roots >...
TCGCCGTCGTGGTGATTGCTGCGGTCGGGGGTGGCGTGGCGGCAGCGCTGCTGAGACAAGGCGCCGCCGCACCGCAAGTGAGCGGCGTCGGATCAACAGCTCCCTTTGCCGGGGCTTCAGGGCCGACCGTCATGCCGTCGTCAGGGCGCCCAGTGATCACGCCGCCACCGAGCGTCGTGGCACCGGATCTCGGCAATCTCGAGCTACCCGGATCGCCGGAGCTCGTCCTGTTCCAGCGGCAGGGCGACGACCTCAACCTGCTTGGATGGCGAGCCGGCGAGTCCGAGCTCGGCACGAGGCAGGTCATCCCCGCAGCCCTGCGCGGGCTCACCGATCAGCAGGACTACCTGAGCCAACTTTCGCCAGACGGGTCGATCCTCCTCGTGCATGCGCGTCCCGCAACGCACGGGGCTCAGGACATCTTCCGCGCCTTCCGGCTGGACGGCACGGGTGGACGAGAGATCTGGGAGTCGACGGCCCTTGGCTCAGGCGTCGCGGCTGACTTCATCGGCGCAGAACGGGTGGTCGTCACATCCGGAGGCGTGCTCCCCACGGGCCGTGGATGGACGATCGTGGACCTTTCTGCGGACGAGGCCGTTGTCCACGAGCTGGACGTGCCCGCAATCCCGCGGCCGTCCCCGGGCACCTCGATCGACGTCAACACCCTGACGTTCAACTACGTGCCGCTGGCGGGGTCCGCGGACGGCAGCTGGGTCTACGCGATGTCCGTCCATGCCTCGGAGCCCGTTTATCGTCCCGCTTATCGAATCGCGATCGAGACGGGCGAGGCTCAGCCGATCACGGGCTTTCCGACGACCGGTCCGTCCCGTGTCGTCTCACCCCTGGTCGACCCCATCTCTGGTCGCCTGCTGCTTGCGGGTCCACGAGTGACCTCGGGATCGGGGCTGCTGGAGGCGTGGTCGGCGGGAGCGAAGACCCCGGACTTCAAGGCTGCGTTCAACAACGTCTTCTCGGCGGTCTGGCTCGACGACGGGGGCGTCATCACCGCGGACTACGATCGGTTGCCCGGCCCGTTCACCCTCCGGATCCTGACGCTCACGGCGACCGGAAAGCCCGCTGCGACGCTGTTCACCGCGCAGGGCACGAACGCCGCCCTCGTCGGTGTTCTGCGTGGATTCGCGGGCGTCTACGTTGCCTCGACGAACTCGGGCATGCGAACCCTGGTCGTGATTCGCCTCGCAGACGGAGCGACCTCCACGGTGCAGGTCCCGGAACCTTCGGGACTCAACTTCAATGTCGGGTTCCGCCCCTGACGATCCCTTCTTGCGATATCGCAGCGCTGCGCCTCGGCGGTGCAGGCGTTTCAGATCTCGTTACCGCCCGCGAGCAGGCCTGACGTCCACCAGCGGGCTGTTCTCGCGACCGCGTGTGTTCAGAAGGTGCCGTCCCTCGACAGGGCTCGTGGACTCCGAATTTTCAGGGGTTGACGAACGCTTCGCGCGCCCTAGAATGCCGGGCAAGTGGTGCGAAGTGGGGAAAGGTGGGGATCCACCGCGAGTCCCTTGGGTCTCCAGCCCCCGCTCCACCGCCAGCGGCCTTCCGGACGGGCACTCCGGGACCCGCGACACCGATGACCGGCTCGCGGCCCCCGCGAGCCGGTCGAAATTCGTCAACGAGGGTGGGCGGTGTTCACCGGCGAGTACCGACACACGGTGGACGACAAGGGACGGCTCGCGATCCCAGCGCGCTTTCGGGCGCAGCTCGAGGGCGGCGCGGTGCTGTCCCGGTGGATCGACGGCTGCCTGGCCATCCACACCCGCGCCGGCTGGAGCGCCCTCGAAGCCAAGGTCGCCAGCGTCGCGCTGACTGATCCCGCAGGCCGGCTCTTCGAGCGGGCGATCTTCGCCGGCGCGCTCGAGGCCGAGATGGACCGCCAGGGGCGGGTGCTCGTGCCGGCGTACCTGCGCACCGAGATGGGCATCGAAACCGAGGCCCTGGTCATCGGCGTGCGCGACCACGGCGAGATCTGGGCACCCGATCGGTGGGCTGCGTACCGGCGCGAGATGGACGACCCGGCGCGGTTCGCCGACGCCATCCGCGGCCTCGGGATCTGAGCCGATGACTGACGACCCGATGACCGACGCAGCGACCGACCCGGCCGTCAGCCACGTCCCCGTCCTTGCCGACGAGGTCGTCGCCATGCTCGCCCCAGCGGCAGGCAGCCGGCACGTCGACGCCACGCTCGGCGGCGGCGGGCACGCCCAACGAATCCTCGAGGCCTCCGACCCTGATGGCCGCCTCCTCGGTCTCGACGCCGATGGGGCGGCCATCGCCAGGGTCCGGGCCAGGCTCGCGCCGCGCTTCGGGTCGCGCCTCCAGCTGCGCCAGGCGAACTTCCGCGACCTCGGCACGGTGGCCCCCGAGGAAGGCTTCGCCGAGATCGATGGCTGCCTGTTCGACCTCGGCCTGTCCAGCTTCCAGCTGGCCGACGCGGAGCGCGGGTTCGGCATCCGGACCGGTGGCCCACTGGACATGCGCTTCGACACCGGCCGGGGTGTGCCCGCGGCCGAGCTTCTCGCGACACTCGACGCAGACGAGCTCACCGCCCTGTTCCGCCGCTACGGTGAGGAGCCGTTCGCGGGGCGGATCGCCCGCGCGATCGTCCAGGCGCGAAGGACCGCGCCCATCAGGACCGCGGAGGAGCTCGCCGCGCTCGTGGCGCGTGTCGCGCCTTCCCGGGCCCGCGGTCGACGCCGGATCCATCCCGCGACGCGCACATTCCAGGCGCTGCGCATCGCCGTCAACGAAGAGCTGGACGCACTCCAGGCCGGGCTGGCCGCCGCCGTCGACCTCCTCCGACCCGGCGGCCGGCTCGTCGTCCTCAGCTATCACTCGCTCGAGGACCGCATCGTCAAGCGCTTCCTGCAGACCGAGCGCCGCGGCTGCACCTGTCCGCCGGAGGCGCCCGTGTGCGTCTGCGGCCGCCAGCCGCGCCTCCGCTTGCTCGTCCCGAAGGGCCTCGTCCCAACGCCTGCCGAGATCAGCGCCAACCCGCGTGCCCGGAGCGCCCGCTTGCGCGCCGCCGAACGGATCGCTGCCTAGTCGCCCTGCCGCGCCCCCGTCGCCCCGGGCCGAGGAGCCCGGGCGAACCCCGCAGGAAGGAGGAGCCCCCTCATGAGCAAGCGCCACACGGCCAGCCGGAGAAGGAGCTACGGCCGCCGCCAGCACGAGCTGCACGAACGCATCGATCGAATCACCGAGCGCCGCCGAAGCGAGCGCACCTGGCGCGCGACGCACGAGCTCGCGCTCGATCCACTGGGCTACCTCGAGGCACCGGGCGACAGCCACCAGTTCGGCTACATCGACTGATGGCCGTCTACCAGGGTGCGCGGCGGCGCGCGCCGCTGCCCCTCGGCCTCGACGGGCTGGCGCGCCGCCGGGACGACGCAGCCTCTGGCACAGATCGAACAAGCGGCGGCCGTGCCGGCGCAGAGCGGGCAGCGACGAATCGCGCTCGCGCCGCTGCCGGCCGACGCGCGGCCAGGGCGATCACAAGCCGCCGCCCGTCGACCGTGGGCATCGCGCTCGCGGCGATCGTGATCGTGTTCAGCGCCGCGTTCCTGTCGTTGAGCCAGAGCGTCCGAGTCGCGGCCACCGGCTACGACATCGTCCGGCTCGTGTCCGATCACGACCGGCTGCAGGCCATCCGCCAGGACCTCCAGTCCGACGTGGAGCGGCTGCGCAGCGAGCCGGCCATCCGCAAGGAAGCGCTCGACTCCGGCCTCGGCCAGCTCGGCGCACCCCTCGTCGTCCCCGCCCGCTAGCGAGCGAAACCAACCATGCGTGGTCGAACCGATTCGGGGCGCCGGCTGCTCGTGCTCCTGATCGCGTTCGGCATCGGCGCAACCGCGCTGGTCACCCGCCTCGGCTACTGGCAGCTGGTCCGCCACGACGACCTCGTCGAGAGCGCGCACCGGCAGATCTACTACCGGGCCGACGTGCCCAGCCAGCGCGGCCAGATCTACGACCGCAGCGGGACGATCGTGCTCGCTGCGAGCGTCAGCCGCGACCGGCTGATCGTCGCCGCCGACCAGATGACGGCGGACCAGCAGGCGACGATGGTCGAGTTCCTCACCGCCCAGCTCGGGCTGGACCCGACGGCGAGCGGTGCGCTGGCTGCGAAGCTCCAGACAGGCAAGCCGTACCTCGTCATCGCGCGCAACCTGCCGCCCGAGCAGTCGACCGCGATCGAGGCCGCCGCCGCGGCGGCAGGCATCGAGGGCATCTCGTTCGAGTCGGATTCGGCGCGCAGCTACCCCCAGGCCGGCGGCAGCCCGAGCAGCACGTTGGCAGCGCAGCTGATCGGGTTCGTGAACCGCGACGGCGCCGGCCAGTACGGTGTCGAGCAGTTCTACCAGGACGTCCTGGCTGGCCAACCCAAGGTCGTCGAGGCCGACCGCGATTCGAACGGGCAGCCGCTGCTCGAGACCGAGCGGACGGTCGAGCCGGGCGTTCCGGGGCAGGACATCCGGCTGACGATCGACGCCGGCCTGCAGCTCGCGGTCGAGCAGGAGGTCATGGCCGCGCGAATCTCGAACCATGCGAAATCCGTCTCCGCCGTCGTGATGGATCCATGGTCCGGCGAGATCTACGCCTCGGCGAGCTACCCCTCGTATGACGCGAACAAATTCACCTCGATCGCGAGCGAAGACCCGTCGGTCTTCGTCGACCCAGTCGTGTCACACGTCTACGAGCCCGGCTCCGTGTTCAAGATGCTGACCGTGCTGGCAGGGCTCGAGACCGGTACGACCTCGCTCGACCGAACCTATTACGACAGCGGCAAGATGCGACTCGACGACGGCAAGACGGTGATCAAGGACTCCGACCGTCGAGCGATGGGCAACATGCATCTCGAGGATGCGATCGCCTACTCCCGGAACGTCGTCGCGGCGAAGGTGGCCCTGGGTCTGGCGCCGACGAAGCGCGAGGCGTCCAAGATCCTCCAGGACGTCTGGACGCGGCTCGGCATCGGAAGCCTCACCGGGATCGACGTCGCCGGCGAGGCCCCGGGCCTCGTCAACGACCCCGCGAGGAGCGGCTTCAGCGTGGCCGACCTTGCGAATGCCTCGTTCGGACAGGGCGTCGCGATTACCGAGGTCCAGCTGGCCAGGGCGTTCGCGGCAATCGTCAACGGCGGGGTACTTGTCCACCCGCACGTCGTTGCCGGGGTGGGGACGGAGCCTGTTGCCGACACGTCGGATCCCCCGGTGTTCGATCCGTCGCTCAGCCCGACGCTGGCAGGCCTCATGGAGCATGTGCTCAAGAGTCCGTGGTACGCCGACATCTCCCGGTCGCCGGGCTATTGGATCGGCGGCAAGACCGGCACTGCCCAGGTCTGGGACGCCCGCCACAACCGCTGGATGCCCGATCGCTACAACTTCACGTGCGTCGGGTTCATCGGTCGCGAGAAGGGCCATCCGGACCTCGTCGTCGTCGCTCGGATCTCCGAATCCGGGATGAGCCTGCCGTTCGCATCGGTCGACCTGTTCCGCCGCGTCGCGACCGACGCGGAGACGACGCCCGGGCTCCTGCCGGTGCTGACGCCGGCCGACGCGACGACGGCGCGAGCCGGCGGGTGATCGCCGTCACGGCGGTCGTCGCCGGACCCTGTGCCACACTTGGGGCCGTGACCGTCGAGGGCCCGCAGCCGCCCAGCGCGGGCACCCGCCCCCGGGGCACCGACCCCGTCTCGTTCACCGCCGACGATCTCCGTCGCCTGACCGGCGGTCGGCTGTTGCGCACGAGCTCGCGGCCCATCCGTGGCGCGGCCGTCGATTCCCGCCTCGTGGGCGCGGGCCAGCTCTTCGTCGCGCTGCCCGGCGAGCGCACCGACGGCCACCGCTTCCTCGCCGACGCCGCCGTGGCAGGCGCGGCCGCCCTCGTCGTCTCGCGCCCGGTCCCGGCCGAGGTCCTCGATGCGCTCGGCGACGTCACCGTCCTGGCCGTCCCGGACGGCCTCGTCGCCCTCGGCGCCCTCGCCGCGGGGTGGCGCGCCCGGTTCGACCCGCTCGTGGTGGGCGTGACGGGCAGCATCGCCAAGACGTCAACGAAGGAGGCCGTCGCCGCGGTCCTCGGGACGACGTTTCGGACGCTGCGCAACGAGGGCAATCAGAACAATGAAGTCGGACTGCCGCTGACGCTGCTGCGGCTCGGGCCGGACCACCGGGCGGCCGTGCTCGAGATGGGCATGTACGCGAGCGGCGAGATCGCCGACCTCGCCCGGATGGCGCGCCCGAAGATCGGCGTCGTGACCGCGGTGCACGGCGTGCACCTGAGCCGGATGGGCTCGCTCGCCGCGATCGAGCGGGCGAAGGGCGAGCTCGTCGAGGCCCTGCCGTCAGACGGCGTTGCGGTGCTCAACCAGGACGACCGGCGCGTGCGCCGGATGGCCGACCGCACGGCCGCGCGCGTGCTCACGTACGGCCTGAGCAGCGACGCTGACGTGACCGCCGACGAAGTCGTCTCGGCCGGGTTCGAGGGCATGCGCTTCACGCTTCGACTGCCGCCTGCGCGGGGCGGCCGGCCTGTGCGCCTGCCCGCGCGAATCCCGGCACTGGGCAAGCTGTCGGTGCACAACGCCCTGGCCGGCGCGGCGGTCGGTCACGCGGCGGGCATTGATCCGGCCGTCATCGTCCATGCCCTCGCCGGCGGCTGGTCGGCCGAGCATCGCGGCCAGGTCGCCCGGATCGGTCGCATCACCCTGATCGACGACGCCTACAACGCCTCGCCGCCGTCGGTCACCGCCGCCCTCGACATGCTCGCCGGGCTGCCCGGCCGACGGATCGCCGTCCTGGGCGAGATGCTCGAGCTGGGCAAGGGCGCCGTCACCGGCCACCGTGAGGTCGGGACCGCCGCCGCGGCCACCGTCGATCTCCTGATCGTCGTCGGCGCCGGCGCCGCGGGCATTGCCGCCGGGGCGAGGGCGGCCGGGCTCGACCCGTCGCGCATCCTCGAGGCTCGGGATCGCGACGCGGCGCTCGACCTGCTCCGGGCACGCCTGCGGGACGGTGACGTCATCCTGGTCAAGGCGTCGCGAGGGGTCGAGCTCGACCTGCTGGTCGACGGGCTCCGGACGGAGCTGTCGCGATGACCCCGACCGCCGGCAAGATGACGGTCGACATCATCCAGGGCCTGCTCCTGGCTTTCGCGGCCGTGGTGATCGTCATGCCCGCGTATATCCGACTCCTGCGCCACGCCGGCATGGGCAAGCAGATCCTCGAGGAAGGCCCGGAGTCCCACCAGGTGAAGCGCGGGACGCCGACGATGGGCGGCCTCCTCGTCATCGGCGTCGTGCTCGGGCTGTTCTTCTTCCTGCGCGCCGGTCTGCCGCCGGGCGGGATCATCGCGCCGATCGCAACGTTGCTCCTCGTCGGCGGCCTCGGCGCATTCGACGACTACCTGAACGCGAAGACCGGGGAGGGGATCAGCGCCCGCCAGAAGATGCTGTGGCTGATCGTGGTCGCGGCCGTCGCCGCGTACCAGATTCAGTCCACCTACGCGATCGAGTCGATCTCCGTTCCGTTCGTGGGCACGGTCATGGTCCACCCGGCGCTGTACATCGCCTTCGCGGCATTCGCGATCATCGCCGCGGCGAACGGGGTCAACATCACCGACGGCCTCGACGGCCTTGCCGGCGGGACGCTCGTCTTCGCATTCGTTGCGTTCGTGTTCGTGGCCATGCTGAATGTGCCGACCCAGCCGAACCTCGCCGTGCTGTGCGCGCTCATCGTCGGCGCCCTGCTCGGCTTCCTGTGGTTCAACGTCCACCCGGCGCAGATCTTCATGGGCGACTCTGGGTCGCTCGCGCTCGGTGCGACCCTGGCGGTGACTGCCCTGATCACCGGCCAGATCCTGATTCTGCCGATCGTCGGCCTCGTCTTCGTGATCGAGACGCTGTCGGTGGTGATCCAGGTCGCGTACTACAAGCTCACCGGCGGGCGCCGGATCTTCCGGATGAGCCCGCTGCACTATCACTACGAGCTGGCCGGCTGGGACGAAGAGAAGATCACCCTTCGCTTCTGGATCGTGGGCATCGTCGCCGGGCTCATCGGCGTGACGCTGTTCCTGGCGTCCATCCACGCGCTGAGCTGACCGTGATGACCGCCGATCGCATCTCGACCATCGATCCGGCCAGCCTGGCGCCGGGTGCGCTGGACGCCGGCGTGTTCCGCGGCCGGCCAGTGAGCGTTCTCGGCTTCGCCCGGTCGGGGATCGCGCTCGCGCGCTTCCTGGCCGACGCCGGCGCCGAGGTGACCGTCTATGACGCGCGGCCGGCCGGCGAGCTCGCGCGAGCGGTCACGGCCGTCGAGGGCCGGCCGGTGCGGCTCCTGCTCGGCCCGGAGATCGACCCGGCCGCGGCGCTGGCCGGTGCCGCCCTCGTCGCGACGTCGCCGTCGATCAACCCCGACTACCCGACCACCGAGCCCCGCCTGCGCCGCGCGCTCGCCGAGCTGGTGACGCGGCGCCGCGACGGCGACCGCACCGCCGCGGCGGTCCTCTCGGAGGTCGACCTGTTCCTGCGCCTGTGCCCGGCGCCGACGATCGGGATCACGGGCACGAAGGGCAAGACCACGACCTCGGCGTTGACCCATGCCCTGCTGGCGACCGATGCCGCGCACCCGGCCGTGCTCGGCGGGAACATCGGGGTGCCGCTCGTCGAGCGGCTGCCCGAGCTCACGCCCTGGCACCGCGTCGTCCTGGAGCTGTCCGAGCTGCAGCTGCCGACCCTGTCGCGGGGCACCACGCTCGCCGTTTACACCAACGTCACTGCCGATCACCTCGACCGCCACGGCTCGCTCGAGGCCTACCGCGCCGTCAAGCGACGCCTTGCCGAGCTGGTCGACCCGGCCGGCGCGCTGGTCCTCAACGACGAGGACCCGGTCGTGGCCGGCTATGCCGACGCGAGCGCCGCCCGCGTGGTCCGCTACCGGCGCGGCGAGCTGGCGCCGGGCGGTCTCGGCGTTGCCCACGGCTGGATCGTGGCCGACGCGATCGCGCCGATTGACGCAGCGCGATCAGGTGCCGGACAGGCAGGCGAAGGTCGGGCAGCTGGCGGGCGGATCCTGCCCCTCGCCGAGCTCGGAATCCCTGGTGCGCACAACGTCTCGAACGCGCTGGCGGCCACTGCGGCCGCGCTGCTGTTCGGCGTCGCACCCGAGGCCATTCGGCACGCGGCGGCAGGCTTCACCGGCGTCGAGCATCGCCTCGAGCGCGTGACCGAGATCGACGGCGTCCGCTTCGTCAACGACTCGCAGGGCACCCAGCCCGACGCGGTCATCGCGGCGCTGCGCGCGTTCGACCCGCCGATCGTGCTCATCGCGGGTGGCCGCGACAAGGGCATCGACCTCGCCGAGCTCGCGACGGTCGTGGCCGAGCGCGCCACCGCCGCGGTGCTCATCGGCGAGAGCGGCCCGGCGCTGGAGCGGCTGTTCCGGGGCGCGGGCCTCGCGACTGCCGAGCGCGCGGCGTCCCTGGAGGACGCCGTGGAGGCGGCCGACGGCCTCGCCCGCGCGGCCCGCCGCGGCGGCCAGGCGACGGCCACGGTCCTGCTGAGCCCCGCGGCCGCAAGCTTCGACATGTTCGCCGACTACGAGGCCCGCGGCCGCGCATTCAAGGCCGCCGTGCGGCGCCTTGCCGGGGAGCGCGACTGATGGACTTCGTCAGCCGGCTGCCGTTCGGGCCAAGACCCGCGCCGGGGCTCCGCGGCGGGCGCACGCGTCCCGGAGCGATGCGCCGCTGGGACCGGGGCATCGGCGCCGGGCCCGAAAGCGACGCGCGCCCGGAGCGGCGTGCCGCCGCATCCGCGACGGCCCGGCCCGCGGCCCGGGCCGGCTCGGACGTCCTGCGCCGGGAGCGCCATCAGCCCGACTACTCGATCCTGCTCGCCGTCGTCGCCCTCGCCGCGATCGGCATCCTGATGGTCTTCTCGTCGTCGGCGATGCACGCCTACATCGCGAACGACGACACGCTCGCGATCGTCGGGCCCCAGATCTTCTGGGGCGCTCTCGGGATCCTGGCGATGCTGGTTGTGATGCGCGTCGACTATCGCTGGCTGCGGCTCGCGTCCGTGCCGGCATACGCCATCGCACTCGTGCTGCTTGTGCTGGTCTTCGTCCCAGGGCTCAACCGTATCGTCGGCGGCTCGGCTCGCTGGCTCGTCGTCGGGCCGTTGCCTGCAGTGCACCCGGCCGAGATCGCCAAGCTCGCCCTCGTGATCTACCTCGCCCACTGGATGGCGAACAAGGGCAAGCGGATCAGCGGCTTCTGGTCGGGCACGGTGCCCTTCCTGCTGATCGCCGTGCCCGTCATCGCCCTCGTGTTCAAGGAGCCGGACCTCGGCACGACGTTCGTCGTCACGCTCGCGGCGTTCACGATGTTCTTCGTCGCGGGCGCGAGCCTCGTGCAGCTCGGCGCGATGGGCGGAATCGGGGTCGTCGGCGTCATCCTGGTCGGCCTGCGCGATTACCAGATCGAGCGCATCCGGACATTCATCGACCCGTGGGCGGACCCGCTCGGGACCGGCTTCCACACGATCCAGGGACTGCTCGCCCTCGGCCTCGGTGGGATCTTCGGCCAGGGCCTGGGTGAGTCGAAGCTGGCCGGCGGCCTGTACCTGCCGAATGCCTGGAACGACTTCATCTTCGCGATCATCGGCGAGGAGTTCGGGTTCCTCGGCGCGGGCCTCGTGATCGGCCTGTTCGTGCTCCTTGCCTACGCCGGCATCCGGACCGCGCTGCGCGCGCCGGACACGTTCGGGGCGCTCCTCGCCGCCGGGATCACGGCCTGGCTGTGCTTCCAGGCGTTCATCAACATCGCGGTGGTCGTGGCCCTGCTGCCGGTCACCGGTATCACCCTGCCGTTCATCAGTGCCGGCGGCTCGTCGCTGCTCGTGAGCTTCGCCGCGGCGGGAGTGCTGCTGTCCATCTCGCGCGAGACGCTCGAGCGTCGACCGGCAAAGGCAGCGGCAGGGGAGAGCGGAGCATCACGAGGCACGAAGCACGACGACCAGCGGTCGACCAGCACAACCCGGAGGTCAGATGCGGCTGCTGATCGCGGCCGGGGGAACCGGGGGACACATCTACCCGGCCCTCGCCGTCGCGACGTCGATCCGACGCCGTCCCGACGCGCCTGAGCTCGACTGGGTCGGCGGCCGGCGCGGGCTGGAGGGCCAGCTCGTTCCTGCGGCCGGCTTCGAGCTACGGCGGCTGCTCCTGCGCTCGCTGCGCTCGGTCGAGGCCGACATCCACCTGGTCCTCGATCCGATCCGTCTCGCGCTCTCCGTGCCGCAGGCGCTGTGGTGGCTCCTCCGCCGGCGACCTGCCGCGATCTTCACGACCGGCGGCTACGTCGCGATCCCGATCCTCATCGCGGCCCGGCTCCTGCGCATCCCGGCGCTCCTCTGGGAGGGCAACGTCGTCCCGGGCAAGAGCGTCCGCGCGACCGCGCGCCTCGCCTCGGCACTCGCCGTGTCCTTCTCGGCGACCTGTGCTGCCCTCGCCACGGGGAGGTCGTGCTTCGTGACCGGCACGCCCATTCGCGATGTGAGCTCGATCGACCGGCTCGCGGCCCGGGAGCGCCTCGGCTTGCCGTCGTACGCCCGGCTCGTGCTCGTGTTCGGCGGCTCGCAGGCAACGCGGACCTTGAACACTGCCGTGGCCGGCGCCCTGCCGCAGCTGGTCGAGAAGGTGCACGTGATCCACCTGACCGGGGCTGACGGGCTGTCCGCCGCCGAGGCCGCGCGCGGGGCCCTGCCGGAACCGGTCAGGTCGCGCTATCGGCCGGTCGCGTTCCTCGGCGAGGGCCTGCTCGACGCGTTGGCCGCGGCCGATATCGTCCTCGGGCGGGCCGGCTCCTCGACGCTCGCGGAGACGTCGGCATTCGGCCTGCCGATGGTGGTCGTGCCATACCCGCATGCCGGCGCGCACCAGCGCGCCAACGCCGCCGAGCTGGTGGATGGCGGCGCGGCCCTGTACATCGAGGACGACGCCTTCGACAGCGCGGCCCTGCTCGACGCCGTCGCCCTGCTCCAGGACCCAGCGCGCCACGCGGCGATGGGCGCCGCGGCGCGCAGCCTGGCCAGGCCGAGGGCGGCCGACGCGGTCGCCGAGCTGGTCCTGGCCCTGGCCGAGCGGCGACCGCTGCCGACGCCCGAACAGGTCACCGCGATGGCCCGCGGCGGCGCCTGATGCCCGGCCACCCGGCCTCGACGGCGGGCGCGACGACACTGGACCTGGTCGCGCTCTCCGGCGAGATCGCCCGGCGGGTCGGGGTCAAGGCCGAGCGGAACGCGCCGCTCGCGAAGCTCACCACGATGCGGGTCGGCGGTCGCGCGGATCTCCTAGCCACGGCGCACAACACCTTCGAGCTGCGGGCGCTCGTCCGTTTCGCGCGCTCGCGAGGACTGCCGTTGACGCTCCTCGGGCGGGGCAGCAACAGCGTGATCTCGGATCGCGGTGTGCGCGGTCTCGTGGTCCACGTCCGAGCCGAGGGCAGCCGGGTCGACGGCGACGCGTACGTCGTCGAGGCGGGGGTGCCGATGGCCCGCGCGGCCACGGAGACGCAGCGTGCCGGTCTCACGGGGCTCGAGTTCGGCCTGGCAATTCCGGGTACTGCGGGTGGCGCGGTGTGGGCGAACGCGGGCGCCCATGGCTCCGACGTGCGCTCCGTGCTCGAGTCGGCCGACGTCCTCTTGGCCGACGGCACCGAGGCCCGGGTCCTCGCCGCCGAGCTTGGGCTCGACTACCGCGAGAGCCGCTTCAAGCAGGCGCCGGTGGACGGGCCGGCAGAGGTCGTTCTCGGGGCGCGATTCCGGCTGGCGAGCGCCTCGGCCGACGACATCAAGGCGCGGCTCGACGATATCCGGCACTGGCGCCAGGCCCATCAGCCGCTCGGCCTGCCCTCGGCCGGCAGCTCCTTCCGCAACCCCAGCCCGGATACCTCCGCCGGCGAGCTGATCGATCAGGCCGGGCTCAAGGGACAGCAGGAGGGCGGCGCGACGGTTTCCGAGAAGCACGCGAACTTCATCGTCAACGATCGCAAGGGCACGGCCGCCGACGTCCGGCGACTGATGGACCGGGTCCGGGTCGCGGTGCTCGAATCAGCGGGCGTGGAGCTGCAGCCGGAGATCGTGTTCGTGGGTGATTGGGCCGGTTGGCCGTGGCCGGCGACGGAGGACGTCGCGTGACCCGCCAGTGGCCGCCGGTGGCCGTCCTGCTGGGCGGGCCGTCGGCGGAGCATGACGTCTCGGTGGTCTCCGGGACCGCCATCGCCGAGGCGCTCGATGGGGCCGGGTTGGACGTCCGGCAGGTGCTGATCGACCTCGACGGGCGCTGGTGGTGGCTGCCCGCCGGGCATCGGCGGGAGGACCGGCCCGCGAGCGCGTACGACGATCCCGGCACCCTCGACGCCGAGGGCCCCGTGATGCTTGGCGCCGCGCTCGACCGGCTTGCGGGCGCCGATCCGGCGCCGGTCGTGTTCATCGCGTTGCATGGCCCGTTCGGTGAGGACGGCACGGTCCAGGCGCTGCTCGAGGCCGCCGGACTCGCGTACACCGGCGCCGGCGTGCTGGCCTCGGCGCTGGGCATGGACAAGGTGGCCCAGAAGCGGATGTGGCGCGGGCTGGGCCTGCCGGTGATCGACTGGCTCGAGGTCCGAGCGGCGGCCTGGGCGGCCAATCGCTCCGTCGTGCTCACCCAGCTGGAAGCCTTCGCCGCGGCCCCGAGCCCGTCCGACGCGCGCCTGATGGTCAAGCCGGCTCGGCTCGGCTCGTCGATCGGGATGACCCTCGCGCACAGCGCCGACGAACGGGCGGCCGCCCTCGAGCTGGCCTTCCGCTACGACGACCTGGCCATCGTCGAGCGCTATTTCGCCGGCGCGCGCGACCTCGAGATCTCGATCATCGGCGCCGAGCCGCCGCTCGGCGTCTACGGCCCCGGCGAGATCGTCGCGGGTCACGAGTTCTATGACTACGACGCCAAGTACACGCCCGGGCTGTCGGAGACGTCGACCCGCGCCGAGATCCCCGCCGCCCAGCGCGAGCTGATGAAGAAGCTGGCGCGCGACGCCTACCGGGCGATCGGCGCCGAGGGCTTCGCCCGGGTCGACTTTCTGGTCCGCGACGAGGCGATCTTCCTGTCCGAGATCAACACCATTCCGGGGTTCACGCCGATCAGCCTGTTCCCGACGATGCCCGCCGAGGCGGGGCTCGACTTCACGGCGGTGTGCCTGCGGATCCTCGAGCTCGGGATCGAGCGCCATGCGCGCCGCGCGCACGACCGCCTCCGACCGGAGGACCTGCCGCGGTGACCCGCAGGTGAGGGGCTTCAGGTCGAATCGGCGCCGGGCGAGCGGGGCGCGGCCGATGAAGGGCGCGCGCGTCCCCATCCCCGAGCGCTCGCCGGAGGCCGTCCTCGGGCCCGCGTTGCGTGGTCTCGCACGACCCGGCAAGGACGACGGTCGCGGACGCCCCCTCCCGGGTCGACAGGCCCCGGCGCCCACGGCTGCGCGCCGGTCGGGCGGGGTCATCGCCGAGCCGCGCCGCCGGGGCCGCATCCGCATCTTCGCGCCCGCCCGCGCCGCCGGGCTGCTGGGCATGCTCGGCGCCGGTTTCCTGTTCACCCTCGTGACCGGGCCCACGGCGTTCGGCCTGACTCGCACCGACCTGCCCGATCTGACATGGACCGATCCCGGGGAGGTGGCCGCCAGGCTGGCCGTGCCGCCGGGCACGAATGTGGTCCAGCTGGACACGGCGCCGCTCGAGGCGGCCGTGCGGACCCTGCCCGCCGTCGCCGACGCCGAGGTTTCCGTCGCGCTCCCGGACGCGGCGCTCGTCGTCCGCATCGAGGAGCGCGTGCCTGTCCTTGCCTGGCAGGTGGACGACCAGCGCTACATCGCCGACGCGTCCGGCGCCATCTTCGCGATCGTGGACCGCGACGCGACCCTCCCGACCGGTGTCGCCGTCATCGACGACCGGCGTCGGGGCGCCGGGGAGGACCTGCGCATCGGCGGGCACGTCGACCCGATCGACCTCGACGTCGCCACGCGCCTCGGCAGCCTCACGCCCGCCGACGTCGGCAGCGCCGCGACGCGCCTGCAGGTCGTGGTCACCACCCAGGACGGGTTCCTCGTCTCCGCCCCGGGCGGCTGGCTGGCGGTGTTCGGCTTCTACAGCCCGGCGACCCGCAGCACCGACATGATCCCGGGCCAGGTGCGGCTCCTGCGGAGCCTGCTCGACGGCCGAGAGGCGGCAGTGCGCAGAGTCATCCTCGCCTCGGCGACCGACGGCACCTACATCCCGCGGGCGACGCCGAGGCCGAGTACGCGGTGATAGCCTTCGCCGGAACGCACCGCAGCGAGGACGAACCCGTTGCTCCTCCCCCTGGCAGGCCTGCTGGTGGGCG
>Ga0070706_100003508_pt1 | contig 15415 bp, 13 predicted proteins | sample KBSK5501metaG_FD_65476 | JGI IMG/M metagenome (GOLD analysis project Ga0070706, IMG submission 65476) | Corn, switchgrass and miscanthus rhizosphere microbial communities from Kellogg Biological Station, Michigan, USA - KBS K5-50-1 metaG | ecosystem: Host-associated > Plants > Roots >...
TCTATGGAGCGGTCCCATGTCGGTTCTGGCTGTGAACGCATTACCCGGTTTGAAGTGGCCCTGGTAGAGTTGGGCGCGGGCGTCGTGTGCCAGGCGAGTAAGGGACAGATCGTTTGAATTTACCTCGATGCCGTTGGCTTCAGCTTCGGAGGGCGAGTAGGGTGGAAAACCTGCTGCAAGTTGGTCAATTTTGTCGCGGTTCGCGCTGCGCTCAAACTCGTTCAAACGCATCTGCCAGGCAATGTTTTCGACCGTCGCGGCATCGGCGAATCTCATCAACCTTGGCTTCTACGCCTTTGCGGGAGAGTCTGCAATGACGGATTTACGAGCGTTTGACGCCAGCGGGAACAGTAAGCGCCTGCTCAATAGGCCAACCCATGTTCAAACGGTGCCTTACGAGCGAGTGGTTTCCCCCAAGTTTGATTGACCAATCGGTTATCGTCATGCATACGCCGTTTAACGAAAAGTAGCAATTACGTCGCGTGTGTCGGGCCTGCGCCTTTGGCGTATCCCAAATGCAGTTGGATTTTTCGTACCCCTTAGAATTGTCCAACCGTTCGATGGTGAGACCTTCCCGGTAACTGGCCTCCATGTCATCGCAGAACGCCGAAAAACTTCTCCAACGATCACAAACGCCCAAACCTTGGCCGCCGTAATAATCCCAGCTAGCGTGTTTCTCATAATTGCAACGCTCCCACATGCCATACCATCTTCTATAAAGACGATGTTTTCCGTAACGAGAAGCACCGCCATGAATCGTCTTGGCTTCAGTCGCTCGCTGGCGCTGATAACATCCACAAGATTGCGTGTGCCCTGAACGCAGTTTGCTTGCCTCAACAATACATGGAGTACCGCAATGGCATCGGCAGTTCCAGAAAATGACCGTGCCTCCGGGCACCTTTCGGCGTTCAGCAAGCGATTCAACTGTGAGGCGCACGAACTGAGCGCCGGTTAAATCTTGAATGCGTCCGAGAACTGGCTTAGAAGGTTTCTCAGGCATGATCGTAGTCGCTTACGGTCTTTCGCTCAGGGGCGTCACCAGCTCAATACTGGCGTCGCTCCGTTTTACTATTTAGGAACTCGAAAGCAACCAAAAATTGTGTAATCGCCAGGGAACAAGTTTGTGAGGCGTTCTTCCACGATCTCTAAACCGACTTGCAAAGCCACCGCCGACATGTCGCCGACCGTGCCTTCGTGCTTATGGCTGTTATTTGGCGGCTGGCCTTTAGCGAGCGCCTGCGCCCACAATTCGCGTTCAGGAATCAGCAACAGGAGGTAGCCGCCTGGTTTCAGATATGAGGACCAGAGCGTAAAGATGCGTGGCCATTCGTCCAACACAGCATCCTCTAAAAGATGCGAACAGAACACGAAATCTAGTGAGGCACCTTCGACGGCACGGTGATGGAAAGCATCAGCGCGCAATTGAATGGGACCGCGCACAGGTTGGTTCGAGTTGTAGTAAGCGTATTGGTCGTGCGGAAGCTCAAGTTGCCAAGCCCATGGTACGACCGGATCGCCGCCACTCGCCAAATCAATCCCACACCCCGGTTCGCCGTCAGGTCGGAGACAATACCAGCGGACGAGTGTGCGATACTTTGCTGTTTCGCTCATGGTTCAAACCCGTGCTGGCGCAACCACTGATGCGCTACGGCTGGCCACGGCCCTGCATACGGCAGCAGTCGGTCTGTCCATTCAACGTTGCGGATCGCCTCCATCCAGTTGCCGCCATTCTGAGTGTCGGACTCGGCATCAACAAGCCGCTGATCGTAAGTTCCAAAGAAATAGCCATGAAGCAATTTGGATTTCTCAAAGTAAGCTGTGCGCTTCCGCAAAAATCCGAAATGGTGAATAATGATCTTGGACGGCACGGCCATTGACAGGCATTCGTGGCCGAGAGGATGCTGACCATCGCTGGGCATCCACACGTCAGTTGGCGCAAGTCTAGTGACGAGATGCCCAAGACAGACCCCAGGCGGAATCAGATGGCGAATGTCTCGCCAGTAATTCAGCCGGTGACAAGTCAATGAATGGCGCTGGTTCCAGTCTCGATAGCGCGTGACAGCCCGATAACTCCGTTCGTCGAGAACTTCATCACAATCGAGTTGAATATGATGCGTGCAAGGGACGTGTTCTCTAGCGAAATTTAGCCATCGAACCCAGAAATCCACGTCGCCCTTGGGATTGGTCCATGGATAACAGCACAGTCGCAACTTCGGTTCGCGTTCGCACCATTCTCGGATTGCTTCCAGGGTTCCGTCAGTCGAACCACCGTCACAGACAACGCAAACGTCCACGACAGGCAACAAGGACTGGATACACTCGCGCCACGGATAATCCAGCTTGTCACCGTCTCTGATGCAGACATTGCCGCCTAAGCTCATAGCACCTTCGGTTCAGGCAACAGTACGATCCATTTGCCAAGATATTGCGGGTTGGCCCGGATAATCATGTCAGCGTAATTGGTCGCCATGATGATGCAGTGTTTGGTCGGGTGCCAAAGGAAATGCTCCTTACCAACAATCGGGATGTGCGAATCAGGCGTGAACCTACCGATCTTGATTGGACTGTCCTCAACGGCGTATTGGATTTGTTTGTTCGTGAACCCAAGTTGCTCGGAAATCATGGTGAACTTGGCCGGCACGCCGTAGCAGCAAATCGAATCCAGCGGTCCCAGGAAAGAGCGGCACGCTAGTTTCCAGTAGTCAATCTTGCGGCTCCACTCAGCGTATCTGGATGGCTCAAACAGTCTGTCCAAATGCTCCAGTTCGATTGCTTTGCGCGGCCTGTAACCAAACGTCCCTGTTTCCCATTGAACAAAAGTCCTGATTGACCCGCCTTGGCTTTTGTTAAACTCAACAGTTCCTATGGACAAACCGTGCATTGCGAACAGTTCAGTCAACGCTTTGATCGTCCAGTAAAAGCAGTGCTCATGGTAAATCTGGTCGAAGTGATTGCCGCGAACTGTGTCCCGCCAATAAGCGTTCTCACACACGAACCAACCGCCAGGTTTCAAGAGGATTTTGATGGCTCGCACAACGCCGTGAATGTCCGGCATGTGTGCGAAACAGTTATTGCAAGTAATCAGGCTGGCTTGGCCCCAAATCTTAACGATGTGTTTGGCCGTGTTCTCCGTGAACCAACCATGCAAAGTGGGCACTCCTTTGTTCCTGCTCAACTCGGAGATGTTGTGAGATGCCTCGACATTGAGCACCTTGAAACCGAGGCGTTGATACGCAAGTTCCAGAGGGCCGTCATTGCCGCCGATGCCGACGATGAAATCTTTGCCCGGCACAAGTGAAAGCGCCTTCACCGTGTCCCGCGCGTACATCTCGAAATGTTGCGTCAACGAACCCGACGTGGACGACGTGTAAAGGTAATCCTCGAACAGAATCTTCGGGTCAACGGTGTGCGCCAGTTGCACGCAGCCGCAGTTCGAGCAGAGAACCACTGCCAGAGGCGCGAACATTTCTTGTTCCGAAGGATCAACTAAATAACGGTTGGCCAGTGGCATCGCGCCAAAGTCAAGAATCGGGTCGATCCCGAAACTCTGGCAGACGCGACAAGCGGTAATTGCCTTCACCAACATGGGTTTTTCAGCATCCATTTGACTGTTCTTTCAAGGCTGGTCTCGAAATCCACGGGCGGTTTCCAGCCGAGTGCCGCGAGTTTTGACCCGTCTAAGCCGTAGTGCAAATCATGGCCCGGTCGAGAGCGCGGGTTGTGATCGAAACTGTAGCGCAATGGCCGTTCCATGATCGACGCGATGCGGGTCGCCATCTCGAAGTTATCCACGCACCTGTCGCCAACGACGTTGTATCGGTCGGGCCGGTCTGCATCGGGGTAACGTGTCACCGGACGATTGAGCAGGAACAGAATCGCGTCTGAAGTGTTGCGGGCGTGCAGGTAGTAACGCGAGCCGATGTTGTCAGGTGTGCCGTGCAGAATGACTTCCTCACCAGCGGCAATCGCTCGAACGCATTTCGGTACGAATTTTTCACGATCCTGTCTTTCGCCAAAATTGTTCATCGGGTTGCAAATCAACATTGGCACCCCGTAAGTTCTCCAAAAAGCGATGGCAATGCACTCTTGAGCACCTTTCGAGGCTGAATACGGGTTGCTTGGGTTGATTGGTGCCCATTCGGACAATACATCTCCTGCCTTCACGGAGCCGTACACTTCATCGGTGGAGATTTGAACGAAGGCTTTAAGGTTCGGACATTGCCTCGCTAAATCCAGCGTATGCAAAGCTATATTGACGTTGTTTTTCACGAATGGCACCGGGTCGTCAATGCTTGCATCAATATGTGAATTGCTTGCCATGTTCACGATGAAATCCACGTCACCAATCTTCCGTGAAAGCGTATCCATTACCGGAGCATTCAAATCTGACCAGAATATGCGGACCCGTGACCGATCAAACTTGCCGGCTTCATAGAGACGCGCCGGATCTCCGGCATACGTCAGAGCGTCCAAGACGGTGATACGCCAGTCGGTGTTGGCCAAAAGATGTTCGCAAAGATGAGAAGCCACAAAACCGCAGCCGCCAGAAACGAGAATGTGTTTGCTCATCAGAATTTGGGAACTTTATTCACGTTTTCGTCGAGCCATTTACCCCACCGTTTTTCAAAAACTGCATTGGCCTGAGAGAGAAGCTGGCTCATGTTGAACTGCTTGGAATTGGTAACGGCTTCCTCGTGGACCCCCCGCGCATGTGGCGTGTACCAAATCTCGTATCCTGCCTCCTGCAACGCGAGGTTCATCGAGTCATCTTCCGAATACAAAAATGCGTCCTCATCGAATCCGTTCACCGCATAGAACGCTGACCGACGCACCAAGACACTGGTTCCGCTTACGTTCTCAAGGCGTCTCGGTTCGCGTATTGTGTGCTCGTGTTTGCGATTATCTACGAGCGCCCAAGCACGAGAACCGCGCGGTCGAATCTTACCTCCATGACAAATCCGACCGTCAGGATAATGGAGAAGATGCCCGACGAGACCAATCTTGGCGTCACTCATCGCCACGGCGAGCAGGTGTTTGACGGCATCCGGCGCAAGATAGCAGTCGTCATTCAGGAGCAGGAGCCAACCCCCATTCGTGTGGCGCACACCGTAATTACAATTCTTGCCGTAGCCAAGGTTGGCGCGTGGAGAACTGACGTAACGAATCTTCGGATGATTACTCAGGCCAAACGGAAACACCCCACCCGCATCCTTGGTGATTACAATTTCATCCACTTGGTTCAGGACGGCAGCAAGGCAACGATTGATGCGTTCGACAGGCGATTTGAACGTTGTGATGACGCAACTCACGCTGTCTGGTTTTGCCTGTAATCGAAGGCGGGCATTGATGACGTTGGCCAGCAAAGTCGGCTCAAATGCGGTGCATGGTGGACGGTCCTGTTGACCGGGCAACGGACAAGTGCTGTGTTGGCAATTCAAGCAGCCAAGGTCCGGTCGCCGGATCGTCTGGAAATCGCGCTGATCGCTCAGGTGAAGTTCAGGCGAGCTTGCCTGTTCCAGAGCAATGACAGGCACTTTGAGCGCGGCGGCAATGTGCATCGGGCCGCTGTCAGGGCCGACGAACAAATCGGCTGCGCTCACGGCGACAATGAGCTTGTCGATTTCGCGCACGCCCAAGTCAATAAATCCAGCCGGCGCGGGCGCATGGTTCGCAGTCCAAAAGCAGGTGCCATTCGTCATTTGTGCGACCGATGACAGCAAACCGTCAGGAATCGTGCGGTTCGCGTGGCTATTCGAGCGAGCGGCGAAAACGATCCACGGCGGCTGATACTTGCTGAACTGTGCAACTGGTTTCTCTGATTCGTTGACGGTCAGGACCGGGGCGCAGTTGGTTGGCCCGCCAATGAGTACTCCTCGCGGGGTTAATTGATCGCTCGCGGCACCAACGAAGATGTCGGCGAATGGCACCTTTCTCCGGTGAGGGTGGCATTCGTAAGCATTGTCGAGGTTGACGTGCGGGACAGCCTGTGGTTCTTCGACAGAAGCGACGGTCGGGATACGCCGGACCATCTTGTGCAAATCGGGATGGCATTGCCAATGCACACGACAACCAAGCTCGACAAGCTTCGAGGCGACACAGGTTGCGGCGAGCACGTCACCGATGGCAGCAGTCCGACGTACCACCAATTCAGTGCGCTCGTCAGCTTTGAGAAACCAGCATTGGTGGCGTTGGAGCGCGTTCAATTCGCCAGCTTTCTAGCACTTTCGCCACTTCATGCAAACGCCGAATCGTTTGGTCGTAAGGAATTTTCAAGACACATCCTTTGGGCACACTTCCAACCCATCCTGTCTGTGTGAAAGCCACGTAAGGCAAATCGGTCGCAGCGGCCAAATGCAGGCACAGGGAATCGACAGTGATTAACCCCGCCGCGTTTTCCATGAGTCCAAGCATGTCGAACACTCGAAACGCCTTCAATTTCCCAAGGTCAACGATGTGGAAATGCCGGTAGAACGGCTGAAGGATCGGGTAAAATTCCGGCAGATAACCCCAAGGACTGCTTTGCCCGTCGAAGGCGACGAGAAGCATTGGCTTGTCGCGTTTCGCCAGTGGCCAGCAACGATCCAACAACTCGGCCTCGCGCTCTTGAATGCGCCGGTCAAATACTGGCCGCAACTGCATCGCCTCGTCCCAAGTGAAACCTGCACGTCGAAACATGGACGCGCTGTAGTGCGGGTCTTTGGCTATATCGACCGAGAAATTGATGCCACGAATCTGAAGATTTATCCCGCCTGTCTTTCGCTTGAACTCTGGACTCGTCAGGTCATGCCAGAATTGCAAAACCTGACCGCCTCCAAAATTGGCCTGCGCCACTTGCTTCATGGTCAATAGACTGTTCCAGCGCACAGGCACACCCACAGCGTTGACGAAGGAACAACCCTCGAAAACCGATTGATATTCAGTTGAGCAAACGACATTGACCGGCCGACCAGTGCGCTTCCAGATTTCGTGAAACGCGGCGGTCATCTGGACGCAATCGCCCGCTTTGCCTCCAATGATGAAAGTTTCGGGAGAGCGCAAAAACCAACAGTCGCTCATGCGTGAGGAATGTCTTTGATAGCTGCTTGCCAGCATTCCAGCAAAGAATCAAAAGAGGCTGAAGGAATAATCGACTCTTTGAATGTGTACCGATATTGGCCGCCAATAGTCGTCCAGACTGCGAATTGATCGGTTTCAATCACGAAACCGCCACGAGTATTAAGGGAAAACTCAACAAGTTGGTGATCCGTAACAATCATGTGTTCCGAATGGCGTCGGGAATCCAACAGTCAGGATGAAGTCGGGCAATCTCCTCTGCGGCCATATTCTTGCTGAGGACTTCTCCGGTCGCAAATATTTTGGCCCTGTTCACGCACCCGCACGCTTCGCATATACCAAGCTCGTCATCTCGTGACGTGGTGAATGACTTGTCGCGCATCAATCCAAATAGTCCGGTGATCGAGTTGGCGATTGGCGTTTTGAAGAATTCGCCCAGAGTGCCTTTCTGGTTTAACGGACATTTTACGCAGCTTGTGGCGCGAATCTCCGCAACCTCCTTTGATACTGCCTTACCGTCTGGGCCGAAAATATCACGGAACATCGCCATCGCGCTTTTTACGCCCTCCACACGTTTGGCAAGGCTTCCGCCCCGTACCGGGCGGTGCGCTTTTGGGGCTGATGGCGTCTCTCCTTCCAAATCGACGAAGCCAAAGAAGCCGCCTGCAATCATGCGTTGCGCGTTGTATTCATCGACTGCATTTGCCACGTCCTCCAGGTCAAGGCTCCAATTGTTCTTTGTGACGAGTGCGGGATTCTTGGCGCGGAAGTCGGCTTCGAGTTTGACGATTTCAGAAAACGATCCATGCCAAGGTGTTTTTTGTCCGACCTCCGGGTGAATCATCTGAAATTCACCCGGTATAAAGAGCGTTCTCGATTTCAGGCGCATTGAACTGGTTCCTTGAAAATGGTTCCGTCGAGAACAAAGTCTATTTCATTGCCCCACGCATCTTCCAAGAACCAACCTTCTCCGCGCTCTCCTTCCTGCCGTGGTGCACCCCAAGCAAGTTCTGACGGGAATGAATCACGGTGCCACGGGTCTTTACCACGATGCGAGTAAGGCCCGTAAAACGGATGGTCGGGAGGTTTTTGGTTTGGTCCGGTTTTCATGTCTCAATATCCCAAAATGCGGATGCGTTCGCGCGTTGATTCGTCTCGAAATTCTCCGGTTTGCCAGTCTAGCAAAAGTTCTTCCACGCACTTTCGGACTACCGGCGCAAGCAGCATCTTGTCCTTGTTCTTAGCGTACCAATCGCAAACTTCAATCTTTCCGGTAATGGCGCGACCGGCCCCAACCCAATCAGCAACCATCTCTTTGATACAGACAACTGGCATCGGCAATGGCCGATTACGAGGTTCATCGGAATCGGTGGTCAAAACCCAGTACTGCCAATGGTGGTCATTGACTTTTTGGTGATGGTTCCAAGCCATGTCGAAATTCATCTTGTCGAACGCATCGCGTGTTTGCCAATCACGCTTCGACCCGTCCCGGTTATAGAAGGAGTCTGCGTAAGCCCACCACTCGCACGGCAGGAATTTTGACCAATCATGCTTGATCGCTCGCCACCAAAGCCCGTAATGAAGGCAAGCGAGACCGACATACCACTTGTGAAGGCAAACGTAACGGAAGTATGCGAGATGTCGTTTCATGTCGTGTAACTTAGCGAGTAGCTGCGCTTCAAGTTCTGCGCTCTCAACCGCAAATCCATCTTCCATGAAATATCTTCGTCTTCATCGCCTTTCCCTGGCAACCTTGCAATCTGAAACCCGCGTCTCCGCGCTCCTTCCAACATGACCGCCAGCAGGTCTCCTAGGTCCGGTGATTCGCCAGTGCGTTCTTTCATCTCGGCCTTTGTCTCGACTTCAATCTTCGCGTTCTGAACGTAATCCCACTCGCGTCGGCACAGTTCCGCCGCCACGTCTTGCGGCAACTGGCGCATTTGATCGCTGATAATGACCATGTGAACGGCAAACCAAAGCTCCGTCACGAACCGGCTGTAAAGCTCGTCGCACCGTTGGAGGCGTCGAGTCTTGCGGTCCCCGTCCCACATGAACGTGTCGTTGGACACGGGCCGTTCAGTGGCGCGTCCGCCGAACTCGACAGCTTCAACCTTCGGACTCCACAGACGAGCGAACGCCACGGCCAGGGAGCCGCGACCGTCGAAGAAGAAGTTCTGCGGCTCGACCTTCACGCTCTGCATGTAATCACGGATGAAGTTGGCAATTTGATCCTCTGGCAACACGAACCTGTTCACCTTCACGGGCACCAACACGAACGGGTGACAGGCAACAACGACGTGGCCATTCACGTCTTTTCCGAATTCGATGTAACCCGCAACGCATCTATCACCGCCCATGCCTCCGTAAGCCGCGTCACAACCGCCGATCTTGATTGTCTGTTCACCGAGCCATGTCACTTCGCTGAAAGCGTGGTAAGTCTCGCACATGGCCCGCGTGACGACACGGCGCGCAACGGCGCCAGGGCGCGGTTTCCCGACGCATTGCATGAACCATTGCCAGGATTCTTTCCCGTGTGTCCGGCCAACGGCTTCAATCTTCTTGCGGCCAATCAGATATTTGTACCGAGTCGGTTGGTCGGGTGGATAATCGAAGTTTGGCGAGTCCCGACCATCGAACGCGACCACCTGTGCGTTGTAGAACTTCGAGCGCCACGTCTGCGTCTTGCCGGTGTCGTGCCAAGAATCCCATCCCTCCAATGGTTCCGCTGCGCGACAAAGTGTGTCGTCCGTGTCGAACGGATTGCCCGACATGATGCCTTTGAATGCTCCATCGGGCTTGTAGAAATTGCTGTAGGCGTCAAGAAACACAGGTGCCATCGAAGAACACTCGTCGGCTGCATGGCCGAGTCTTCCTCCCGGCATTGGCTTACAGCCGGAATAATTTCCCATGCCAATCCACACGCCGCCTCGCCTCGTTGGTACGAACACAATTCCAACACTCAAAAGGTTGCCTTCACTATTATCGGTGCATAGTGCCTCGTTCGTGATAGCCCCCATGCTTTCCATCACTCGTCCAGGTAATTCCCGGAATCGTTCTCTTGCGTCGTTGAACAGTTCCTTGATGACGCCCCAAATCCTCAACTCGGCGCCACGCCGTTCAGTAGATGAAACCAGCCACAGAGATTTGTTCGGACGAGACCACCAATCAACGAGAACGAACTTGGCCATAGCCCTCGTCTTGCCCGTATCACTTGCGCCCATGCAAATCGTCACGTCATTCTCAACCATCGAACGCAATGCCAAATCCGACCATCGGTGGTGATCGTCCATTGGCCAAAGGAGCGTCTGAGCCGCCTTGTAATGGTCGAACAGTATCAGACCGTTCTGTTTCCTCCATTCGTCTGTCTGTGAGATTATCTCGAACTCAACGTCGAGGTCGGAATTGCCTGAATACCAGTCCAGGCCGTACTTCTGAAAGGTCTGTTGCTTAGGAGCGGCCACGTCACGGATTCTTCAATGTCGCCCCAAGCAGCTTGTAGAAATCCAAGAGCGTATCCTGCTTTTCCTTTTGGGCATCGAGATATTGTTGAGCGTCTTTCTTGGTGAACGTGGTCGCCCATTGCTTCTCCAATTCCTTCGAGCCGGTGTATGGATGCTCCAAATAATTGACCATCGCTTTCTCGACTTCCTTGTGCGACCGGGTTTTCAGCAAGTTTTCGAGCATCGTTTTAGCGGCAGCGGTCTTGCCGATGTTCAGTGCCGTCCTGAGCTTCATGTACGACGGTTCATCAGTCGGGATGATTTCGGACACCGGATCATGCCCGATTGAATGGAGCCAGTCATGGGCTTTTCTCTGAACATCGCTCACGGCCATGTCGCGCCGGTTCGCCAATCCCATTGATTGCCCAAGAGATTCCATCGCTGTCCGGTCAGGCTCAGTCAGACCTCCAAGACCGATTGGCACGAAAGCTCCCGCAGCGCGCTCGACACGTTCCTGGAACGACAGTTTTCGCCCTGTGCGTTCCTCTCGACCATAAAGGAAATCTGTTGTTGGCCGTGAAGTAAGCGGATTCAGACGGGTGTAAAGGAATTGGCCGGGTCGATCTATCGCGTGTGAAATGTCCCCGACGACAGAGCGCATTCCAACCCAATGCCATTTGCCGTTTTCATCTTTGACCTTGACCTCGAAGGCATGTCGCCAATCATCTTTCTCCGGGTTGCCATGTGACAAGTAATTGGCCAAGCGTGCGCTATAGTACAAACCAACACCCATCGTAATAAGAGCAAGCCGTTCTTCTGAGCCGTACCGACTTGCTGCTTTCAAAACAAATCGCCCGCGAGCCTCCCCGAAATCAGGAGCCAGAAACGCCAGTTGCAAGAACCTCTGAAAACGCGGGTCTCGCCCGACCTTTCCAAGAAACAAATGGTTCAGTTCACCGAAAGCGTTATTGACCGAATCCCCGATACGCGCTGCAACATCGCTCTCGGTTAATCGGCCAGCCTTCAATGCCCTTCCGGTTGACATGAACTTGCTACGCGCCCCGAACACAGGACGGTTCATCGCGTTCTCGAAGGTGTTCAGTTTCAGGCGCGGGATGTACTGGTGAAACATCCAGTCTGAGATTGCCCCGGACCATTCCCCTAAATAGGGGATTTTCCTAATCAACCCACTTGATCCTAAACCCTCCTGCATCATGGACAGTTCAGCAGGACTTGGGGCGAGCTTGAGATGACCTTTCTCAATCGCAAAACGTGTCAATGGCGCCTCAAAATCTATCGGTGCCCATCGGAAAGGATTCGTCCAATGAAATGCTGCGTGTGCGCCAACATGAGCGATATGAAACGTTGTCGGAATCAAACCGAGCTTCAATCCCTTGGCCGTGCCGCTGATGGCCAAAGCGACTTGCGTCGGTTTGCTGGCAGTCAGAACGTCGCGGTCCATGAACCGCTTCAACTGCGTGTGGAACTCAGGGTGAACGACCAGATCGCCGCGCATAAGGACTTCCCGGCCTTCGGGGGTTTTGGTGAGCCACTTCCATTTCTGCATCGCCGGATGATTGATGGTCCTGTAATCGTGCGTCAGTTGCGCGGTGCCTTTCGGTTTGATGAGAACTGACGGGTTAGCCGTGGCGTCCAGAGGATCAAGCACAACAGCCCCGCCTCGAACATCAACTGCGGGGCGACCGTCGCTCGCCTTCAAATCGCTCAACGCCTTCACGAAAGACCGGCTGGCAATGGCCCGGTCCATTGCGAAGTTGTAAAACGGCACAACCTTCGCCGGGTCGAGAATCGGTTTCTTACCCTCAAGAATACCTTCAATGAGGCTTGGGATTTTTCTCTGACGCGAGAATTGGAAATAGGTGTTCACACGCCCGCTGGCGACGGCGTTCCTCAATGAACTGGGCATGTTATCTTCCTTGCCCCAAACATGCGTGTAATAATCCTTCAAGCCCGCCTCAAACAAATCCGCGTCAATGGCGTCCTCTGCGCGAATCCCGAAGTACTGTTTTAATCCTTCAGCGAACTGGCGAAGCTCAAGCGACGGATCAAGAGCGCGTTCCATCGCTCTACGGACATTCCTGGGCGTGTCCTTCGGTAGTATGTCCAGAGCATCTTTGATGACCTGCCGGACCTCCGCTGGTGTGGCTGGTGTGTCGGGGTTGGTGGCGAGTCGCGCCGGGTCTCTGGTTGCGATACGTGCCGAATCAATCAGGATGCCAGCGGCTTCACGATCCGTCACGTCGCGCATCTGGCGTTCGATGGCTTTGCCGGCCTGCTTGCTGAAAGCTGTCGAGGATTGAATCGCGTAATCGTACTCGCCCAGGTGACTGTCAATGTCGCTGGCCTTGCGTATGCCTCTGCCGACTTGCTTGGCGAGTGTCCATCCGACACGGGTTTTGGCAATCGCCTTGGTCACGAGGTCGCCCTTGCCAGCCCACGTCTCCGCTATCTTTTCCAATAGCTGCCGCATCTGACTTGGTTTTTTACCGACCTTTTCAGCGGCATTGAGTTGATCGGTCAACTGTTGGATGGCGGGATACTTCGGAGCGCCAGCGGTCTTGGCTCCTGGTCCTTCTCCGATTCCTGGCACTTCGGCCATGCCTCCGAAGACATCCACTGGCGGTTCCATCCCAAGGCGACGGCGCATTCCAGAGAAAGCCTTGAATGCCTTCTCGACGGCAATTCGGTCTGGTATTCCGCCTCTCACCGATGGCTCAAATCCGATCTTCGGTGCATCTGCTGTGCCGCCCCACAAGAATCGCCCTTGGTGTCCTTCGTCTGTTAGCGCGTTATAGAGTGTCGTGAACGTGCCACCGGGATAATTACGGCTCAGACGCTCTGGTAGATTAGCGTAATCCGATGGGTGCGTTGCACCTTCACGTCTCGGCAGGCTCAAAGCGTCTTCAACAACTTTGGCCGGCAATCCAGAGGCTTCAACGATGGCGTCATGTTGCGTTGGCCATTCTGCCTGAGCTTTAATTTTCGCAGCCGCAGACTCCTGGTAAAGCTGATCGCGTGGACTCAAAGGCGCTTCGCCGAAGTAGTACTTGGCCATCTCAGGGGCGTCGGCCCCGTAAATCGCCTTCAATTCTTCCGCGACCTGGGCCTTGATCGTGTCCAATCCAACGCCTTGTTCTTTAGCGGCTTTGCCGATCTTCTGCATCGCCTGTTCTGCGGTGGTCTTCATCGCCGGATCGCGGGCCGTACGTCGAATCAACCGCACCAAATCCGGCACAGGCGAGTTGCCAGCGATGTCAGTAACGTTAATGCCGTCCACCGCCTTTGCGATGTCTTCGGCAACCAACTGGCGTTCGCCTTCCGGTCCTTCAGGCAACGCTCGAACGCGGGCCATTTCGATGTCTTCGGCGGTTGGCGGACCCTTGGCCTGTTCGCCCAACATCTTAGTCGCTTCCTCGACCGTGTAACTGCCAGTTGGCAATTTTGAGAAATCTGGCCAGTCTTTCGATGGGATAATCTTACCGGAAGTCTCGGTAGCTCTTGGGTCAACGAACTGAACGTGGCCGGGGTCTGCGCCACGAGGTTCCTGGACGATGACTTTCCAGTCCGGTTTTAGTGATACTTCGGGTCTTTGCGGCGCTTGTTCGCCGCCTCGAACTCCTTCAGCACCTTCGGCGGCGGGCACGGCTTGTTCGCCTTCCCCGGCGAGTGCTGGCACATTCTGAAGAAGTTCGCCTGTTTTTGGCTGCGGTAGGGCATCTGGTCCTCCTGTTTCTGGCGGTTTTTGTTCGGCTGGCGCTCCATGAATAATGGGTTGATGTTGGCCAACTGGCGGAACAACAACTGGTAACGTCGGCGCTGGTTCGACTGGCTTGGTAACGGTCGGAATTGGTGGTATGCCGCCTTCGGAAACATCCGGTGCCCGTCCGCCAAACCGGGTAGGAATGCCTCGACCACGACGGGCATTCTCCTTCTCCGCTTCGGTCATCTGCGGCCATGCGTCCTGAATCTCCTTATTGGCCTTGGCCTGGGCAGCCTCGATTTCTGGCCGTTGCGAATCTTCCCGTACCCGATACTCGCCGGCTGCCGGGTCTTGCAGGACAGATTGCTGCGCTTTTGGCAACACTTCCGGCCTCCGGGCTGGACGCTGGTAAGGCGCGGATTTTCGAGTCTCACCTATTGTACTAATAGGTGATGCGCCAGAAACGACCGATTCCGGCACTTCAACACCCGTCTGACGCAAGGCTTCGAGCGTCCTAGGCAGGATAATTTCGGGTTTTGGCGCCGGCGCCATAGCGCCTGGGTGCAAAGCCGGGGCAACCGCAAAGCCGAATCCCGTTGCAGACTCGCCGAGTTTCTGGACGCCTTCGGACTCTCGACCTTGCTTCATGGCTTCCAGACCTTCGGCAAGATTGATAGCCGCACTCTTGCCCATACTCGCGGTGAACAGCGGTAGAACGACCTCCGGCGCAGCCACGGTTGCGGCCATTATTCCAGGCGTTTCAGGAGACAGTAATCCTTCAGTGCCAGAGGCGATCGCATTGAGCGTGATGGCACCGAGTTTCCGTGATTGACCACGGCTCAGACTTTGAGCGATGGGATCAGGAATCCCAAACATCGGCCCAGACGGGCGCTCATCGCCTGCTTGTGGGGTAAAACCCGCACGCGGCAACTTAATGTCCATGTGCGTTTCCGGCATCTCAGCGAGGTCGGATGGAACAGAAATGTCGGGTTGCGCTTCGGCGGAAGCCTGGGCAAAACGGGATAACCAAGAAGGCTTTGCTGGCTTGGCCGTCAGATGGTCAGCCGCTTCGAGGATGTCTGATTCGGTCGCGCTATCATCGAACTCGACCGGCCCCACGCCTTCAATTTGGACCGTTTGCGGCATGTCATTGCAACTCCCATTTCCCAGTTGTGGGATTCTTCACGGCGCGTTTGGCTGG
>Ga0070706_100003512_pt1 | contig 15407 bp, 16 predicted proteins | sample KBSK5501metaG_FD_65476 | JGI IMG/M metagenome (GOLD analysis project Ga0070706, IMG submission 65476) | Corn, switchgrass and miscanthus rhizosphere microbial communities from Kellogg Biological Station, Michigan, USA - KBS K5-50-1 metaG | ecosystem: Host-associated > Plants > Roots >...
GTCGTTCTCTACCGCCTGGTCGAGCACGACTTTGATGCCGAGCATGCCTCGCGCACAGCCCTCTATCTGGCGGTCTTCCCCACCGCTTTCTTCCTGGCCACCGCGTACAACGAGTCGCTCTTTCTGTTGCTCACCGTGCTCAGCTTCTATTCCATGCGCCAAGCCAACTGGTGGCTGGCTGGCCTTTGTGGGTTTCTCGCCGCCCTGACCCGCTCGGTGGGGCTGCTGTTGTTCGTGCCTTTCTGCTACGAATACCTGCGCCAGCACCGGTTCCACCTGAGAGCACTGCGTTTCGATCTGCTCGCCGGAGTGCTCATCCCTGCCGGGCTTGGGGTCTATGCCCTGTATTGTTTCTTGCAGTTCCATGATGCCCTGGCTTTCTCCCATGCCCAATCAACCTGGAACCGCCGGTTACAAGTGCCCTGGTACGCCTTCCTTGAGGCACTCCACCAGATTCGCCATAATCAACTATTGTCCTTCACCTCGATCCATAACGTGCTGGACTTGAGCGCCTGCCTTTTTGTCTTCGTGTTGTTAGTGCTCTGCTGGGTTGGGCCGTGGAAATTTTCCCGAGAGCAGCGGGCATACAGCATCTATGCGGCTGGCCTCTATGGCTGGTTATTGTTGTTTCCCACGCTCGGGAATACGCCTTTGGCATCCTACTCCCGCTTTATGCTCGAAGTGTTTCCGGCGTTCATCGTGCTGGCAGCGATAGGAAGGAAGCGACAACCCAATCTCTACTATCTCACGCTCTCCGTCACCCTGCTCTCCTTCCTCCTCCTGCAATTTTTGACGGGACATTGGGTAGTGTAACCCATGGAGTAGTTACTTCTTTAAGCCATTTCCGCCTGCTTTGGTGGCAATGGCCTACCTGGCATCCACCAGTTCCATCTGCCAAGTAAACGCATGGTTGCCGGAACGAGCAGCGTTCTGATAATTGCCGCATCGACCAGAACAGCTATCGCCATCCCCAGTCCCATTTCTTTTGTTATAATGATAGAAGTGAAAGTGAAAGCTCCACACACGATTACGAACAATAGCGCTGCGTTCGTAATCACACCGCCTGTCTTCGCCAGTCCATGAGCTACCGCCCAGTGGTTATTGTGCGTCAATAACCACTCTTCTCGAATACGGCTCAATAAGAAGACCTCGTAGTCCATCGAAAGGCCGAAGAGGATACAGAATAGCAGTATCGGGAGGATACTATTCAGGTAACCATCGGGTGTGAAGTTCAGGATATTACTGAAGTTGCCCCACTGGAAGATGAATACCAGCACACCATAGCTGGCGCACACCGACAGGACATTCATCAAAATGGCTTTCAGTGGTAACACGACTGAGCGGAACATCAAAAGTAGCAATATATATGTAGCAATCAGGATGAAGGCAATCGCCTTCGGGAAATTATTGTACAGGTAACGGTTGAAGTCCAGGCTTACTGCCTGAAATCCACCCACCTGTACCTTTAATCCCTGGCCTGCTGCCTGGTCTCCAGCACGCAGGTTATCTATCAAGGCTTTACCTTCGCTGCTATCGATTTTCGTATTAGACTTTAAAGTAATCAACGTTGTATCACCGTTGGTTGTCGATGAGACTAGTTGTGCCATTGCTGGATTCTGCTGGTAAGCTCCAGTGCTATATATGGTAGCCAGTTGCTGTTCGCTGATTGCTGGAGCGCCTGATGTTGACGGCAATTGTGTAAGACTGATCACACCTGTCACATGATCTTGCTTAGTAATCCACTGGGACAGGTTATCTAACTTAGTCAGGTTTTCTGATGTGAGCATACTTGAGCCGTTGGGAGACTGCGCAACGATAAAAATCGGATATTCATTTGTTGCAGGAAATTGGGCATTCAGGATGTCGATACCCTGACGCGACTCGGCGCTCTTTGGCAGTGACGAGGAACCAGGCGTACCAATCGAAATTGAGAAAATCGGCCAACTCAGGAGAAGCAAAAAAGCCGAGACTGCTACAATGATCAACACTGGCCGTCGCATCACACCCCACGCCCATATCTCCCAAAAACCCTTTGGTTCCTTCTTCATATCTTCACCTGTTTCACGCTGCTCAGTACGCATGGTAAGACGATTGAAGAAAGGTATACGCAGCGAGTTGATGCGAGGACCAAGTACTCCAAGCAGGGATGGTAAGAGTGTCAGGGCAGCCAATACCGCGATACCAACGACGACAGCGCCACCTATACCCATCGAAATCATAATTGGAACACCGATGAGAAGCAGAGCACTAAAGCCAATCATCACGATCAGGCCACTAAAGAGAATAGCTTCACCGGAGGTTGCTATTGTCCAGCTTACAGCATCACGCGCAGAACGACCCTCAGCCAACTCATCACGAAAGCGCCGCACCATGAAAAGGCTATAGTCAATCGATATACCCAGGCCAATGATAGAGGCGATATTGAGCACGAAGATGCTCATCGAATAATGTAAGGCGATAGCATAGATCACACCCAGAGCGACTGATACAGCAACAACTGCAAGGAGTATCGGCAGCGCCGCCGCGATCAGCGTACCAAAGACGACGAGTAACACTAACAGAGCAATCGGCAGCGCCACAATCTCAGCTTGCTCTACATCCTGCTGTGTGGTGGTAGTTATTTCTCTGAAAATCGCCGGGTCACCGCTCAGGAAGGCCTTTGCTGGGCTTGCCGCAGTACCACTGGGGAGCAATTTATGGAAATCTTCCACTTGTGACTCAACTTTGTCCTCCGTTTGATTAAAGTTCACCGTAACAAAGGTTGTGCGACCATCTTGTCCGGTGCCCCCCTGGGTTACTTGCGTGACATTTGGGAAAGAGCGTGCCCTACTCATGAAGTTGTGCACTTCTTGCTGGTAAGCTGGATCACTTACCGCCGTATTCGTTGATTGAAATACGACCAGCGCCTGAGTAAGAGGCTGATGCAACTTGCTGGTTAGTAGATTATCGACACGAATTGACTCGCTGTCCTTAAAGCTGTATCCACCGCCCTGTAATTGTGAGCTAATCTGACTCGCGAATGGAATGCTCACTCCAACGATGATGATCCAAAGCGCAATGATGAACCAGCGGAAGCGATACACCTGTCGGCCGTAGGCTAACCCCAGGCGGTAGAGCCCGTGAGATTCAAGTGTAGATGTTTTCTTTGACTTGTCGCCTTTTTCAAGGCTATCCTGTAGTTTTTCTTGTGTCCGCATGAAGTATATCCTAATAGTAATTTCTTTGTTACAGTTTCGTCACATATTAGACGACACAAAGTGGTGAATATAGAGCATTTCAAATTTCGGAGAGCTGATCATGGTCTCACTTTCAGCCCATCCAGTAGCAAGGGAATCGAGCTTTCACTCAAGATGTCCCATTGCACTGTCTGAGGATCCATCAACCAGTGTATGGTTAACCCTTCGTACATGGAAGCGAGAGAGATGGCTGCTTCTGTCGCGTTGACAGGTCGGAACTCACCCCTGTCTATTCCTTGCTGGATGAGATCCTCCAGCAATTTGCGAAATTGCTGAAAGTACTCGCCAATGAACTGTTTTACCCATTGCTGGTGCACTGCCACAGCGTAAAACTCGAAAATGATCGGTACAAGGCTAGACATACGTTTCATGCCATTTACGCGATCACTGGTGAGTAGTACCAGGCGCTCACTCACAGTTCCTTCTGCTTCCAACAAGCTCTCAAGGTTTGCAAGTTCTCCTGTGAAAAGACGGCGCAAAATGGCATTGATGATGTCTTCCTTGCTCTTGAAGTACCAGTATAAAGTACCTTTGCTCAGACCCGACTCTTCTACAATATCGTCCATGCGGGCATGCTGGAAGCCTTGCCGCACGAAAACTGTCGTGGCTGCATCTAATATCTGATTTCTGCGTATTTCACTACTATCTGGATGTCGTGACATCGTTTCTCTATTTCTATTACTAGACTGACCAGTCAGTCTAGTAATAGAAATACCACAAAAAGGCAGAGGTAGTCAAGAATGGTTTAAGCAGAGGTCTACATTGCTTTTGATGAGATATAATAGATGACGCCCCAAAAATTCGGACTCTCATCGTTTGAACAATGGTTAACCTGATTTGATATCGCTTTGCTGCGACTTTATTGTCTGCATCCGCCTGTGGAGCAGTATTTATCGCAAAGTAGCATCAGTTTAAAAGAGAAGAGGAACAGTACATGGCAAACACACCACCCCAAGGCTATATGCGGCTTACTGGCAGTGAGAGGGAACCCCTCCCAAATTCGCGACCAGCCGGTCCAGTAGATCCCAACGAGCCTGTTGAAGTCACTGTTTATTTGAGAGCCCCTGCCACTAGCAATCTGGCTAACACTATCAGTGAACAAGTCCAGCATCAAGGCCGGCCTCTTAGCAGAGAAGAGTATATCGCTAGCCAGAGCGCGGCCCCCGATGACGTGGCAAAAGTTGTGGAGTTCGCACGTAAAAATGATCTTACCATCGTCGAAACGGACCCTGTTAGTCGAAAGGTCGTCCTTGCAGGTACAGCAGCCGCGATGAGCGCCGCTTTTGCAACTGAGCTCCAGCGTTATGAATATCCGGGCGGCACATACCGGGGGCGCACTGGTCCCCTGCACATCCCAAATGAACTAGACCAGGTCATTGTGGGTGTATTCGGACTGGATGATCGTCCCCAGGCTCGACCACATCTGCAACTTTTTGACAAGTTGGCAGGTACTAGCCAGGCGCATGCTGCCACCATTTCCTATACTCCCCCACAAATTGCCCAACTCTACAATTTCCCAACCAGCTCCACCCTCAATGGAAGCGGTCAGTGCATAGCTCTCATCGAGCTTGGCGGTGGCTACAGAAGTCAGGACCTCCAGACCTACTTCCAGCAGTTGAATATTCCTCTGCCGAAGGTTACCAGTGTGTCAGTTGATCATGGACACAATCATCCTGCGGGTACACCAAATAGTGCTGATGGCGAAGTCGACCTTGATATTGAAGTAGCAGGAGCAATAGCCCCGGGTGCACATATCGTCGTCTATTTCGCTCCGAATACCGATCGTGGCTTCCTGGATGCGATCACCACAGCTGTACACGATACCAGTAATAACCCATCAGTCATCTCAATCAGTTGGGGCGCTGCTGAAGTAAACTGGACAGCCCAGGCCATGCAAGCGATGGACCAGGCCTTCCAGGCAGCCGCTGCATTGGGCGTCACCGTCTGCTGCGCAGCAGGTGACAATGGCTCTGGAGATGGGGTGAACGATGGGCAAGCACATGTCGACTTCCCTGCTTCCAGTCCCTATGCCCTGGGCTGTGGCGGGACGCGGCTTGAAACGGTAAACAACCAGGTAACGGAGGTCGTATGGAACGACGGTCCTAACTCAGCCACAGGCGGTGGAATCAGTAATTTCTTCGATCTCCCGACGTGGCAAGCCAACGCAGGAGTACCTCCTTCGGTAAATCCTGATCATCATGTCGGCAGAGGAGTGCCTGATGTCGCAGGAAATGCCGATCCCCAAACAGGTTACCAGGTCTACGTCGATGGACAAAGCGTCGTGTTTGGTGGAACCAGCGCAGTTGCACCTCTCTGGGCGGCCTTGATCGCACTCATGAATCAGCAGCGCAAGCAACCTGTAGGCTACTTGAATCCAACACTCTGTCAGAATTACCAGCAGCTCAGTCAGTCCAACGCCTTGCGGGACGTGACCAGTGGTAATAACGGAGCCTATAGTGCTGGGCCAAGATGGGATGCATGCTCTGGAGTTGGCACGCCTGATGGAGCGAAGTTGATCGATGCACTCTCAGGAGCTTAGCTGCATCGTGCATATATAGCACGAAAGATGCAAAGAAAGTAGCGGTCAGGAGTTACTCGCCTGATTGCTACTTTCTATTTATGCAGCCGATATTCCAATTTGGAGCTAAGGACCTTGTTGGCTACATCAAAGAGCAGTTACATTGGTGTTTTGTTCTTACCAAGTCCAACGAAGGACAAGTTCTTTTCTCAGTTTTCACCCACTTTCACCTTAAGGGATGGTGAAGCTTTAGCATGTAGCTTTTTATGTTTTAGATACGTGTCTATAGTGGAAGAATTGAAAGAAATCGTTGTACGCGTACGATCCTTGAATCGGAAAGAATAAACATGACATGGCCCCTATCCAACCATTGTCAATGAATAACGAGAGTGTAAGGACTAAGATCGTTCTTTACATCAACCGAAAGGAGCAAACATATGGTCATGAGTGAACGTTCAACAGTAGTAGGCGTCTTCACAGAGGACCTTTATGCGGAGCTAGCTGCCGACGAACTTCGGCGTGTGGGATTTAGCGATGACGAGATCAGCGTTTTGAAACATGGAGCCGCGACAGTTGGCTTTATTGACAATCTCAAGAGTTTGTTTACAGGTCAAGAAACAACGACTGGAGCTACTGCGGATGATTTCATCCGCATGGGGGTGCCTGAGCAGGATGCAGGATACTATCACGATGAATTAGATGCTGGACACGCCGTTTTGTTGGTTAGAGTCGCTGGCCAGGAGAAGGAAGTGTTAGGGATTCTGAATCATAATGGGGCTATGACGTCACGACGCCCTGACCCAAATGCGCATGCGGAAACCGATCATCCTAACGCTGCCCCTGGCAAGTATGATCCCATTGCCAACCGTGAGGCCGATGATTACATGCCGCCTCCAGAGAGGCCTCGTGAACCATAAATCGGACTACGACGAACTGTCATGAGAGCTGATTGAAACGGCTAGTTACCAGAGTGAAGTGGTCAATTTACAAAAGGGAGCGTTTCTAGCGCGCTCCCTTTGTGCGCGCTACCTCTGATTCCTGATGCAGTGCTACCCTACCTGCCACTTGTATGGTTCAACGACAACAACAATAATCCAGTCCTCACCTGTTCCTCTTCGTCCTCCACCTCCACCCGAAGACTCATTACTTGAATAGACCAGCAAACAATGCGATCCTAAATTGGGAGTGTGGAGTGCGAAGCCCCAGCACCCCATTGATGAGTAGATGACAGTAGCACAATAGAGTGAAATTGTGTCATACTGAACGGGGAAGAATGCTACACTTTTCTGCCGAGAAGTGATTCTCAACTAATCGATGCTTTTCACGAAGGGGACACTATGCTGAAGAAATTTGACGCAAACGTGTTGAATCAGCTTACCAATACTGAAGAAATTGAAATTGAAACCCGCTCGGCCACAGGGCGAACACATCGTACCATCATCTGGGTGGTTGTCGATGATAATGACTTGTATGTGCGCTCAGTGCGTGGCCGCAATGGACGCTGGTACCAGGAGGCCACAGCGAACCCAGATGTTGCGATTCATGTGAATGGACAACGTTTTGCAGTTCATGCGGTGCCAGTTGCCGATCAAGCTTTCATTGCTCGTGTGAGCAACGGCTATCTGCGCAAATACCGTGACGATCCTGCCGTGAACAGCATGGTGCGCGAGGAGATCTTGCCAACGACCCTGCGACTTGAGCCAGCTTAAAGAAGAGGAATAATGTCAGTAGCCGAAGCGCTTGCTTTCGATATGTATGGTACGCTGGTTGACCCGATTCGTATCTGGAAGCAACTTGAAAAATATATTCCAGATGACGCGCAGCGCATCGCTGAGATATGGCGACAAAAACAGCTTGAGTTCACGTTCCGCCTTACAGCCATGGAACGGTATGAAGACTTCGAGCAGGTGACACGTAAAGCCCTTGATTATGCACTTGCAGCTACCGGGCACATCCTGGACACACAGCAAAAGAATTCATTAATGGATCAGTATAACGACCTTGAGCGCTTTGCAGATGTCGAACCTGGACTGCAACGCCTGAAAGATGCAGGCTCTACAATGGTAGTGTTCTCTAACGGAAGTCCTGCTATGCTTACTGCCATTATGCAAGCAGCAAATCTCGAAAGGTACTGCTCAGGATTCGTGAGTGTTGACGAGGTGAAGGTGTATAAGCCCTCACCTGTCGTCTACAGACACGTCGCAAACAGACTTGGTCGGCCGCTTGACGAGATTCGCCTCATCTCCTCAAATCCGTTTGACGTAATTGGGGCTGAATCCGCAGGTATGCAAGCCGCGTGGGTGAATCGATCTGGCGGTTTGTTTGACACGCTCGCACCCAGGCCACAAATGGTCGTCAAGTCGCTTGTTGAGCTTGCGGACAGGCTTACGCCTCTTTAAAAACAAGCATTTACTTCTCGCTGGATCTCCGGCTGAGTGGCGTCAACATGCGATATATCACTGTGCGAATCGTCGCATTCTGCCAGATATTCCAGAACTGCGACCACTGGACTCTGGGATCGACGCAGACGACCCGGGTTTGCACTGGCTCGTTCACACCAAAGTGTGCTGCCATCGATTTGAGCGTATACTGCCAGAATTTACTCTCCGAACGAGACGCTCCCAGGCGAAAACCTAGTTCGTATACCGGGTCATTGGCTCGAACCAGCAGTTGGATTTGAGCGATGGTACAGGCATCCTCTTCATAGGCGCTAAAGGTGATCCAGCCAGCAAACATATGCCCCTGCGGATTCATAAAGGTGAAGGACTCCTCGTCTGCATACATTACGAATACACCTGTAGAGACAGGAGGGCCAACTGGAATGTCGCCAGGGAGCAACATGTTAATAAGCGCTACCTCGCTTGGTGTAACGGAAGTTCCACTCAGACGCACCCGAAAGGTTTTCTGCCACAACTGACCGAAGCCTTGCAGGGGACTCATTGCCTGTCGTCCGTCGACATTCAGATTGAGCGCCCTTGTGGGCATGCTTCCTACCTTCATAGTCGAGACTGGCTGCGCCCAATAGGCAGCATCGCGGGACTGCTTATCCATAGGTGGTGTAGATGAGATAGTCATTGCACACTTCCTCTCGCCAGAGAAATTGAATAAACCGATTTTCCAGGTACCGAATTTGTATTACATCACTAGTCTTAAGTGTACTGAGTGAGTGTCCCCTAAACGATACGAAAAGCGTTACGAGCGAATCGATTCGAGAACACTGGCAGAAATGGTACAATGGTTACCAGAGCGATTGATGTCTCCCATGCGAACGGCATGCATTCAGTAGCACACATCGGGAGTACTCGCGCCGCAGGGTTTTTCCATTGCTTACAATAAGTCTAGATCCAGACGCCGTCCCACATAACTGGCATCCGAACTATATTCCCTAGGACTTTGGGCGTAGTGACGGGCTGCGTCAATAGGAGACGAGCACATGGCGATCCGCATTGTGATAGCCGATGACCATAGCGTAGTGCGTCGAGGTTTGCGTATGTTTCTGGCGATGGAGCCGGAACTGGTCGTGGTGGGTGAAGCTGCAGATGGAGAAGAGGCGGTACACCTGGCGCGACTGCTACTGCCGGATATCGTCTTGATGGACCTCTTGATGCCGGCCATGGATGGAATTACTGCTACGGCCGTGATCAAGCGTGAGTTGCCTGATACGGAGGTGCTAGCCCTCACCAGTGTGCTGGAGGATGCTTTGGTAGTAGGGGCAGTACGTGCAGGAGCAATCGGTTACCTGCTCAAAGATACGGATGCCGAGGCGTTGTGCCGGGCAATCAAGGCGGCAGCGGCCGGGCAGGTGCAGTTGACACCTCAAGCTGCTGCGCGACTGATACAAGCTGTGAGTACGCCAGAGAGGTCCGAGGCGCTGACTGAACGCGAGACCGATGTGCTTCGTCTGCTGGCACAGGGGCAGGCCAACAAAGAAATTGCCCACAGTTTGAACATCTCAGAGAAGACAGTCAAGGTGCATGTCAGCAATATTCTCTCGAAACTCGGTGTGCAGAGCCGCACACAGGCGACGCTCTATGCGATCCGCTTTGGCCTGGTCTCTGTCCGTGAGGATGCCTGACATCAAATGTGGTAAGGAAGATCTTAAGCTGCCTCTGCATTAAGGGTTATAGTCTAGTAGCCACATGAGGCGCTGTACGATCAGACCCATAGGAATACGCTTCACCAGGGCGTTACGCGCGCGAACTACCAATGGGTTCTCCATTTGCACCGCCGGTCCCACCAATCCTGACAGCCATTTAATCCTGTTTACCCGCTTGATACGCCTCTTTTCGTAGAGCTGCAGGGCGGCAGCAACGTTTGGCTCGGCTTTCAGACAATCTGCCAGGGCCAATGCATCTTCAATGGCCTGGCATGCCCCTTGGCCGAGATTTGGAGTCATCGCGTGAGCCGCATCGCCCAGTAGCGTCACGCGGCCGCGGCTCCAATGGCGCAATGGCTCGCTTTGATAGATGTCGTTACGCAGGATATGTGACTCATCTGTTGCCTCGATCACTGTTGGAATGGGATCATGCCAGTCATGGAAGGTTTCTAGCAAATTGCGCTTTCTCCCACTCGCCTTTTCCTGCTCTCCTTCGGGGGCGTTCCGCTGGGCAAACCAGTACGCTCGATTGCGGCTCATAGAGAAGATACCGATCTGGTAACCGTTGCCCCATGCATAGGTTGTCAGGTCTGTTCTCTCCATTGAGGCAACGCCGCGCCAGCAGGTATATCCCATATATTTCGGTTTGAATGGACCAAATAGCTGTTCTCGAATGACAGAATGGAGGCCATCCGCACCGAGTAACAAGTCGCCGTAAACTATTCGTCCATCAGCAAAGCGAGCCCATACCCCGGTCTCATCCTGGGTAAAGCCCACGCACGTCGTTGCCAGCTGGACCCTGTCCTCTCCCAGCGCTTCGAGCAGGAGCGCAAGCAGTTCCGCCCGGTGCACTACCGCGTTAACCGTGCCCAGGCGTTGTAAGCGTTTTTCTGTGCTCAGGTCTACCAGGATCTCGCCGCGCCAGGTTGTGATGCTTCCCGCCGGTACCGGAGGGCCCAGCGCCTCAAGGATGGAGGTCAGTTCGAGCTTCTTGAGTGCGCGTAAAGTAGATGACCACAACGGCAGACCCGATCCCACTTCTAGCAGCACGTCGGCACGCTCGAACACGGTGACATCGAAGCCTGCCCGATGCAAAGCAATGGCAACTGTTACCCCTCCGATGCCTCCACCGATGATCAGAGCTTTCTTCTTATCGCTGATTTGCACGCAGTCGTCGCTCCTCATTCCTCATCGATTCTAGGAAGCAGTCGTGTGTTCCTCTCCCTGGACTGTTCAGAATCTCGTAACCACAGCGAAATATGGCTGGGTTGCATGGTCTCCTGCACGACATTCAGCAACTGCTCACTTAACTGGTTCAAGTTCACCTCATCGCGCAAGGACGCACTGAACATGGCCAGGGTCCGAGCGGCATCATATTTAGAGCGATAGAACCGTCGATCGATGATGACCTGAAGACGTCGCCTCAATGGGTGGAACAGCGCAACAATGGCAAGCGTAGAAGCAACAATCACCACAGGAGGTTGAGTCCCTATCGAGATGTGTCCTGTGAACAGGCTCACTAGCGACTGCAGTGCGATAACGCTCACGAAGTAGACCAGCGCCAGGATGCTGGTCAGTGTCCCATAGACCAGCGTGCCATTGATGAGGATGTCAATATCCCACAAGCGGTAGCGCAAAATGGCAATCGCAACGCACAGAATGACAGGGAGTAAGAGGAAGATATTGAATACAGCGAGGGCTAGATCGTACAGGGTACCTGGTCTTGCAAACGATGGAAAAAGAAACGGAGGGAGATTCCATACTATTGCCAGCAAAATGGTGGCAGATAAACCAAAAACAATCCACTTGGTCTGCTGGCGTTGCACTGGGGTAGAGATCACCCGATAGCGATAGAGAAGCGCGACTACGACACACGCTAATCCAACGAACCAGACGATATTTTCGAGTAATTTTCCGAGTAAATTGATATGCTGCAATTGGGAAAAGAACAGAAAGAGCAGACCCCACGTCACCCAGAAGACTGCTAGCCAACGTGTCCATCGAGGGACAAACCGTCCATTAGGAATGAGGCAGAAGACCAGAAAAATCATGGCCCAGGTCAAGATATTTAAGAGAGCTGCCGGCAACTGCCATGGCGAGGGAAGTTGAATCAATGTGTAGGTGCTGTTAGCTGTGACCAGCAGCACGAGTGCGAGAGCAGCCAGGAGCGCCATCCAATCATCTGGTTTGCGCCAGGCAAGCACCCCAGCAACTGCAAAGGCTATGCTCGCTGCGAGGATGGTGAGCACGATCGTGAGCAGAGCATAGCTAGCGAGAGAGAGACCAAGTTCATGCAGCTGTAGCACCGTGCTCGCGAGTGGTTGCCCGGTGACGCATGGGTTGCGCGTACAGACGGTTTGAAGTTGCGTGAAGTAGAACGGAAGGCTCCCGAAAAAAACACCAAGCGTGTAAACAACCAGGAGGACCCAGCCGATCCAGAAGAGAACGAGCCGACGCCCATGCAAGCGCGTCTCCGTATCGCTTCGTTGCTCATCGCTTACGGCAAATTGAGCCGATGCAGAGGGACGGTTCATCTCTGTAATCCTCAGTCGCTACAAAGCAATGCAGCAAGCAATTCGCCTGCATGTAAACGGTAAGTAGCTTTCTCACTTATTATATTACCATACATCCGTTTCGAAATCGTTAGGGGAAGCGGTATGTTATCAAGTCGTGTATCTCCGATGGATAGTCATACATAATCCATATTTAGGGCGAAGCGTCACCTTCATCTGGGGTTCGACCGGGTGGCCGGGGATAAGGCGCAACTGGTAGCGTTGGGCGATGGTGGCCAGGACCAATTGTGCTTCCATCATCGCAATGTTGCGGCCGATACACATGCGTGGCCCACTTGAGAATGGAAAGTAGGCATAGTACGGCCGATCGGCAGTGTGATCGGGCATGAAACGCTCAGGATCAAAGCGTTGCTTCGGTCTTCAGTGCACGATGAGACTCAATGCCAGACGCGCTTAAGCGCCCAACGCACTGGTGTTAGCATCCTGTACAGAAATGTACGGATGGCCGCATTCTGCCAGATGTTCCAGAACTGAGACCACTGGACTCTGGGATCGATGCAGACTAACTCTGACTGCACAGATTCTTTCACGCCAAAGTATGCTGCCAGTTCCGTGAGTACGTGCTGCCACATCCTGTTCTCTGAGCGGGAGGCGCCCAGACGGAAACCAATTTCATAAGCTGGATCGGTCGCACGCACCTGGAGTTGAATCTGGGCGATGGTACAGCCATCATCCTCTTCGTGGGAGCTAAAGGTGATCCAACCCGCGAACATGTGCCCTTGTGGGTCCATGAAGGTGAAGGACTCTTCATCGGAGTAAATCACCATTACCCCTGTTGAAAGCGGAAGGCCTACTGGATGGTCGCCAGGGATCAACATGTTGATGAGCGCTACCTCCCCAGGCGCAATGCCCGCCAGAGGAACATAGTAGCGGTTCCACTTCGGCCAGAATTTTGGGAAGTTTTCCTTCCAGACCTTGATCACCTCGGTTGGCTTAACGGAAACACCACTCAGTCTGATGCGGAAAGTTTTCTGCCACAACTGGCCGAAGCCTTGCAGTGGACCGAGCAGTTTACGTCCCTCGACGTTGAGATTCAGCGCTCCCGTTGGCACTCTGCCTACCTTCAATGTTGAAGTCTGTGCCCAATAGGCAGCATCGCGAGGCTGTTTGTCGTCAGATGGTGTGCTCATAGTCCGGTTCCTCCTGTGTGAGTACTGTTATCTATTCGGGTCTGTGAACTGCCGCTACAGCCTGAGTTTTTGTATCAGCAATGTCAATGAACTTGCTTAAGTGGGTGATCTCAAAGATGTATCGATTATGTTCACTTAGCCCGAAGACGAGCAGGCGTTTCTGCTGGCGCCTGTAGTAGATAAGAAGCAGGATGAGCAACCTGATTCCGTGACTGTTTATGGACTCAAGTTCACTGCAATTCAAGATGATTGTGCTGGTTGTTGCTGAATTGGCCTGCGTCAACAACTGTTCCGGCAAGTCGGATTGGTTCTCATGCAAATCAATAATGCTCATTGCGGTGTATTGTTGTTGCAGATGAAATATAACGTCAGTCTGTTGCATCATTTCGCTCCTTATTATAGCATTGTTGGCGAATACGATAGTTAATAGTCAGGGCCTATCACAGTGCGACCGCGAGGGAACTTCTATATTTTATACTCATTTTTATGTTCTACCTGGTGATGTCAACTGGCGGATCGTCTCTAAAAGCATCTCTACTGCCCCGCGCTTCTCCACAAACGCCGCTGCTCCTGCACCCAGCGCCAGTTCTCGCGTGTGAACATCGTCGTGGATGCTCATCATTACGACTGTAATCTGTGGTAAATTGTCGCGTATTGCCGTTGTGGCAGTGATACCATCCATACCCGTCATCTCGACATCCATCAGCACGATATCGGGAGCGAGTGATTCTACCAGCTCGAGGGCCTGCTCTCCATTGTTTGCCTCTCCGACCACGGCGATGTCAGGCTCCAACAACAGTCTCCTGCGTAAGTCTTGCCTGACGATCGATTGGTCATCTACGAGCAACAGTTTGATCATTTCATCCTCAACTATCTTGCCTTGCATGCCTCGGACTCAATGGTACAGGCATATATGGTAAAATGCTTAGCAGAGCAATGGATGTCTCCCATGCGGCACCAGGCATTATCAACACACATCGGGTGTACTCGCCGCAGGGTATGTTCCCTTGCTTACTCTAAGTATAGATCCTGACGCCGTCCCACGTAACTGACATACGAACTATTTGCTCTAGGACTTTAGTCGTAGGGATGGTATCCAGGGCCACCGTCGCAACACTGCGCGTTCCCTTATGGTAAACGTGTGGACTCTGTCCTCACTAGAGATAGGAAGGGGAAAAAGCCATGACCCCTGCTATACAGGCGCGGTAGAATATAGCGGTGCACACTGGCCGGCAATGCAGCAGTGGGTCTGTAGAGCAGGCACAGCGTTCTGTCTCGTATCCATCGTATCTTACTTATTTTCTAATCTCATAAAAAGAAGAGAAGCAGGTGTTTCTTATGCTTCCATTTTGCCGCTCGCAACAAGAAGCCTGAGGAATTCCCAGTGACGGATGACAGCAGCGCGATCGCTCCCACCACTCTGGTAGCGCTGTCGCAACTCAAGCAGGGAAACGATTCGCTCTGCCGAAATGTCGCACGCGGTCAGAGTGTCGATGTCAGGGACAATTGTCTCTGCAAGTGTTGTACTTTCAATAGCTGCTTTGAGAGTGATAGTTGGGTGCATCTGTATTTCCTTCCGTCATGCGCCTTTCAGATGTCAGGCTCCAAACAAGCACGGTAAGGGATCATGAGTAGTGCAATCTGTTTGGACTCGTCGCAGGGTCTTCTCCCTTACTGAGGCAAGTATAAGTCCTCATGCCACTCAAACAGAACTGGCATCGGAACTATTTCTCCTAGCGGTAGTTTGTGGACGCAGACGATGTGCTGAAAGAGAGAACTTGGTGACACAATGCACGTATGAGAGCCTACTCACAAAATCTGAGACAACAGGTACTTCGCGCCGTTGACGAAGGG
>Ga0070706_100003514_pt1 | contig 15406 bp, 21 predicted proteins | sample KBSK5501metaG_FD_65476 | JGI IMG/M metagenome (GOLD analysis project Ga0070706, IMG submission 65476) | Corn, switchgrass and miscanthus rhizosphere microbial communities from Kellogg Biological Station, Michigan, USA - KBS K5-50-1 metaG | ecosystem: Host-associated > Plants > Roots >...
GTGGACGATTCCGTCCACCCACTGCCCGAAATCGTCCGGTCAAAGGGCAACGGCAATTGCCGGGGGTCCACCTCGTTGCTAGGGTGGTCCCACGTTTGCGGCCCAGTCGGCCTAGTTGAGTGTTGCGGCATTCTTGGTGCCGTCCCTTCCCTGGTTTTTCATGCATTTGTGCGCTCCAACGCACTTTTGCGTGTGACTGTAGACGCAAATTGGCCCTCTGATCAAAGGTGATCACGAGGGCCGCCTCTTTTTGTTCACACCCATGGCGCGGCCGTTCAGTGGGTCTCGGCTGACCCACCACTGACCATCGGCGTTTTTGGGTCGCTCTGACGGTCGCCTGATTGCCTACATTGTCACAGGCATTTTTCTACGCCTGGGTCTTTCTTGACCCACCGGCCCGGGGGTTCGCTAAGCTGACGGTTCCATGGCTGGAAAAAAGCGAACCAAGGCCCGTTCATCTCAAGCGATCGTCGTCCGCGAGCGTAGCCCCGCACCCATCATCCGGGTTTCGGCGCCGCGAGCCACGCCGGTGAAACACAAGCGTCGCCGCAAGGGCGGCGGTGGAGGCCACAGCCGAGCGCTTGGCGCAGCCACGGGCAGCATGAGTGCCACCAAGAGCGGATCGCTGGCTCTCGGCGGCTTCATTTACGGCTACCTCGAAAAGAACGTGACGCAGATCCCCACGTTGCCCCTCATTGGCAAGAGCGGTGCGATCGCGCTGATCGCGTACTTCATGGGCGGCAAAAACCCCGGAATCATCGCCGACATTGGCAACGCGGCGAGCGTGATCGCGGGCTACTCGTTCGGCTCGACCGGCCGCGTCTCGGGCCTCACGCCCGCCGTGGGCGGTGTCGCCGCGCAGATCTGATCGCAAGACTCTCGGAGGGGACTAATCCCCGAGGGTTAGGCCCTTCCGTGGTGTGAAACCAGAAACGGAAAGGGACGTGCGATGGCATTTCAAGTTGTTGGGTACGATGACGCCGGCGAGCCGATTTATCAGCCGGTGAGCGGTTCGGTGATGGGCTCGGTGATGGGCCAGTACGGCATGGTGCCGTACGGCGGCGGCTATGGCGTTTACGGCGAGTCCGAAGAGGAAGTGGTCGGCCGCGCCATCGCCAAGCACCGGGCGAAGCACGGGCACGGGCACCACCGCGCGATCGTTCCGCCGCCCAAGCCGGAGTGGCGTCAGGGCGATCTCGCGCACGGCGTGCAGCAACCCGACGAGGGCTTGCTCCCCATGCCTCTCAGCGGCGCCGGCGGGACGAACGTGTTTACGGCAACGGTGCCGAATATCACGTTCGAGTCGCAGGTCCAGAAGCCCTACCGAGCGGAACGTATGGTGTTCATCGTGACTCGCACCGGTGCGAGCGCGGCGGCCCTGCGTGCGCAAGGTCAGATCTTCGTGGGTACGGACCTCCAGCAAGGCGAGCTCGGCTTGCTCGACTTCGAAAGCTTGGGCGCTCCGACGGCGTTCGGCTTCCGCTTGTCGCTCACTCCGGCTAGCCCCGGCGTGTTCTTGCGGTTGCAAACGCAGCTCGTTGGCGGCGCTCTCGCGGGCACCGACACGATCGCGATCAACTGCTACTTCCTCGGCCGCGTCATTCACTGAAGAAGGTCCGCCCCCATGCGCGTCAATGTTGCGATTCCCGAAGCCCACGTTTCGAAGCCGGTGCTGGATGCCGCTTTGGAGTCGGTTACCCGTCTCAACGAGCAAATGCTCAAGAGCGGCACGCCGACGTTCCAAGAGGCCTTGCGAAAGCAGGGCATCAAGTGGAAGCCAGAACCGCCCGGACAGGAGCACTTCGATCACGCTGGCATTGTCGCGCACCGTGGGCACGGAGACTGCGACGACCTCGCCCCCTGGGAGGCTGCGAGCCTCCGACACACGGGCACCGACCCCGGCGCGAGAGCGATCGTTGTCCGGTCGGGCCCGAGCATGTGGCACGCGATCGTGGAGCGCTCGGACGGCTCGCACGCCGATCCGAGTAAGGCCGCCGGCATGGGCCAGAGCGTTCACGGCTACCACGGCGCCGTGCTCCCGCTGATGTCGCACGCCGCCGTTGTTGGCGGTCACTACGAGCCGCGGCCGTCGTTGGCCGTGCGCCCCTTCCCGCGTGGCTTCCAAGCGCGCGTGGACGTGCCTTGGTACTCACCCGGCGGCGTGAACGGCGACGAGCCGAGCCCGACCGATTACGCCATGACCGCGCTGCACTCGGCGCCGGTCGCTACTCAAGCGCTCGTCGGCGCCTGCTGCGGTGCGATCGAGCTCGCCCAGGCCGGCGGTTACGCCAACCCCGAGCACGTGGCGCGCCTCGCCGCTGTGGCCGACGCGTGCAACGGCTGCCCGCCTGACGAGCTCGTGGAGCGCTACGGCCCGCAGCACGCGCTAGCAGCTCAGCAGCTCGTCGGCTCGTTCTTCGGCGACGTGTTCAAGGCCGCAACGTCGCCTTTCAAAGCGGCCATCGCACCGATCAAAGCGGCCGCCAATTTCGTGCGACACCCGAGCCTCTCGAACCTGACGCACATCGCCACCGACCCGTTTCGCGACCTGGCCCACGGCGCAAACCCCATGCTGAAAACCTTCTCGCCGCTCGCGAAGATGGCCAGCCCGTTCGCGTCGATGATTCCGGGCTTTGGTCCGCTGGCCACGACCGCACTAGACGCCGTCCAACACGGCATCCCGACCAACTTCGGGCAGCTCGCACAAATGGGGCTGCGCCAAGTGCCGAACCTGATCCCCGGCGGCGGCATGCTCTCGCAAATGATGCCCGGCGGCTTGCCCGGCATGCTCTCTCACATGATGCCCGGCGGCGGCGGCGGCGGAGCTCCGCAAGGCTTCCCCGGCTTCCCCGGCTTCCCGCCCGGCTTCCGCTTTCAATGAACCGCCGCTCGGCCCTGCTGCTCGGCGCCGGCCTCGCCGGCGTCGCCGGCCTGGCTGGCTTCCAGACGTTCCGAAGGATCACCATGCACAAGAAACACCACGGCGTAGCTCCCTGGCACATGTGGGGAAGCTCGCAAGTCGTGACGGTCCCGGACGTCAGCGACGGCACCCGCTTTCAGCAGTCGGCCCAGTTCGCGGCCATCAAGTACAAGCGGCCCGAAACGTGGTCTTTTCTCTTCGGCGCCGAGCTCTTGCAGGCACCGGAACCGGCCGTTCCCAACCTGCTGGTCATCGTGCAGTTTCAGCTGACCGCCGCCCTCGGCCGCTCTGAGCTCACGATCCCAGCGACGACGAACGGCTTTAACACGGGCTTTGCGCGCTTCGTCTGGAAGTTCGGCGCCGCGCCGATCATCCCGGCGCAAGTCAAGTGGACCACGGCGGTTCGAACGCCGATTCTGGACGAGGGGCCAGCAACGCCGGAGCCTGGCGAGGTTTGCGACTCGTTTCCCGCCGAAACGATTCAGTGCAACGCCCAAGTGGTCTCGGTCACTTCGGGCGGCATCGTAGGCGCGGACCCGCGAACGATCGTGAACCTCCACGCCTACTTTGCGCCTCGGACGCACATCCGGCCGGACTGGTTCAACGATCAAGACCGGTTCGGCGGCGATGAGACGGGCGGCCGATGACGCAGCCGGTTAGCGCTGGCAACGACCGAGCGGCCGCAATCCGGTTGTGGTGTCTCAAGGCGCCGCGGCCGAGCTCGCTGCGCGTGTACGGCCGCGACGGCCGCGAGCACGACGTGGAGATCAAACCGGGCACGTCGTGGAGTGACGCAGCGGTCAGCATTTCGGCGCTCGACCCCGAGCGGCTCGAGGCGTACACGCTCGACGGCAAGCTGATTCGCGCGGTGCCAGTTGCTGATCTCATCCGCAAGGAAGAGACGGCGCAGCAGCAGCAGGCCGCGACGTTTTCAGCGATGAACACGACCGACCCCGAGACTCAGCGAATGATCGTTTTCGCCGAGCTCCTCGAGCGCGCTTACGCGAAAGCGTACGACAGCAGCCAACAAACGGTGCAAGTCGCGTTCACGCAGCTCCAAGAGATTTGCGGGAGCCTCGCCGAGCAGGCTTCTGCGTCGCACGCCGCGGCCAACGAGCTCTCCATGGGCATTCGGAACCTGCTTGTTCAGCAGGCCAACGAAGCCGTGGAGTCGGCGACGACGCCGGAGCAGAGCCCCATGGAGCAGCTCGCCGCAAACTTTTTGCAGGGGCAAACCCTCGCCCAAGCACAGGGCGCGCCGAACGGCGCCGCCGCTCCGAAGAACGGCAAGCCGACGAACGGAAAGCACCCATGAGCCTCGAAATCCTCGCCCTGTTCGCGATCCTTCTGGCCAAAGCGCAAAAAGCGATCTCCCCCGCCTCCGCGGCCAACGACCACCAGCAGGCCGCCAACCAAGCCGCAAAGGACGCCGCCGCCGCCGCCGCTCGAGGCGACCACGCAACGGCCGCCGACAAGAGCGCCGAGGCCGCTGCGCACGCCGCTACGGCCGCCACGGCCGCCAAAGCCGCTCGCACGCCGCCCCCGTGGCCCCAAGTCGTACCGGCCGAGCTGCCGGCGTTCCCGTCCGGCGCGTGGCACCCAGCAAGCCCCGTGACGAGCGCGCAGACCTCCCGCGCGTGGCAACTGCTGCCGGAGCTCTGGAAGTACGGGGAGGGGACGTGGAAGGTGGAAAAAACGGCCGATCGTTGGGTCGTGTACAAGGCCGCGCAGACCTCACCCGGCAAAAAGGGCGTGATTGCCTACACGACCAACGCGGTAGCGACGGCCGCGCCGGCGGCCGCACCGGCCGACACGACCCCCGCGGCAATGCGCCCACAAGCCCCGCCAGTGCCTCGGCCGCCGATGGGACCCACCGTCCCAGCCAGCGCGCCGGCGAGCTCAGCCACGGGCCTCCCAACGCTCCGGCCGCCCCCAGCGGCACCGGCGCGCGGTCCGGCCGTCATCGCCCTGCAACAGCGGCTCGGCGTGCCCACGTCCGGAACCTACGACGGCCCGACGATCGCCGCCGTGCATGCGTTCCAGCTCGCGCACCCGGAGACCGGCGACCGCAACGGCCGCCCGGACAACACCGTAGGGCCGAAGATGTGGGCGGCGCTCGGCTTTGGCCAGGGTAGGGCCGCAGCGTGAACCCCGTTCTAGCGCTCGGCATCGTTTGGGCGATCAGCCAGCACGGCAAAGCCGCCGGCGCTGGCAACCTGAAGGACCAAAAGACCGGCCCCGAGGCGCTGGCCAACTTGCAGGCGCAAAAGGTCGCGATGAAGCAAGAGCAGACGCGCAGCAAGACGCAGACCGCTTTCCCCACCGAGTGGTGGACCGGCCCTGCTCCGGACGGTTCCGGCTCGGTGATCTATCTCGTTTGGGCCAGCGATGAGCCGAGCTCGTGGGCCGTGTACGCCGTGCACAAGCTGCCGACGCTGCCGACCGAAATCGCTCGGGGCAAGGGAGCCCAAACCAACGCCGTTGCCTCTGCGCTGAGTCGGAGGGTGATCACTTGAAAACGTACAAGGTGCAGACCTGGAACCCGGACGGAAGCCTCAAAGATCACTACTCCGTCGACATCGAAAACGAGGCTGGCCTCCGACACTTGCGCCGCTTTCTTAAAGGCATTTCGGCGCACGTCGCGATCACGCCTCTGCCCAAAAAGCCACCGAAAGCAACGGCCAAAAAGAAGTGAATGCAGATCGTTCCCGCCGTCTCTACCCCCATCACCGCCGAGCAAGCGCGCGTCGCTCTCGTCGCGGCCATGCCTGGCATTGACCGAGAGACCGGAACGCTACTGCTCGCGCTCGTCTGGATCGAAACGGCCCGCGGCCACCTCATGAACAACAACGCGGGCAACATCACTGCGAGCGACAAGTGGCCGGGCGACGCTTGGCGGCCGCCGTGGTTCGACCTGTCGACGGCGACCACGCCGCACCTCCTCGAGCTCCACGAGAAGATGCTCCACGGCCAGGCCCCGAGCGCGTTTCGCGCGTACCCCTCGCTACTCGCCGGCTTCCAGGACTTCGCCCACGTGCTGCAGCACCAATTTAAAAGCGTGCTCGAGGCCGCCAGGACTGGCGACGCGCGGGCGTTCGTGACGGCGCTGCACGACTCCGGATATTCGCGCGACTACTCGCCGGCCCACGTTCCAAGCATGACCTCCCTGCAAGCCGAGCTCGGTTCGCAGTTCGAGGGCTTCCCGACGGCTCGCCAAGTCGCCAACGCCGCGCCGAGCTTCTTCGCGGACGTGGCCCTCAACGTCGGCGTTGCAGTCATGGCCGGGCTGATCATCGCCGCGCACAACGAGCGCAAGCGCGACACCCGGCGAGCAAACCGCCGAGCTCGGAGGGAGGGTTGGTTGCGATGACTGCCACAGTGACCAACCCCCTAGCGGTTGGGGTGTACCGGATCGATCTGCCCATCGCTCGCGCGATCGATTTCGGTAAGTGGCGCAAGGCCCAGCGCGGCCGCGTGCAAATCTGCGAGCTCGAGAACGGGCCCAACGGAACGGCGCGCGTTTCGTTTGCAGTACTCGACCGGCCGGGGGCGTTCCCGTTCGGCAAGCTCGGCAAGCCCCAGCGCGGAAACCTCGTTGTCGGCGCCGTGCTGCCCGAGTGGAAAGACGTGGTGCTTTACCCGCTGCGCCAGTTCCCGGGCGCCGAGGTCGCCTTGCAGGTTGGTACGTGGGCCAACTTCTTTGCGTCGCATGCCACCGCCGAATTTTCGGAGCTGCGAGACGCGGTCACGGTCGTGCGTGGAAATCTTGCCGTGGTGCGTGCGCAACTCGAGCTCGTGCGAAACGGCTCGGTTCCGAACCCCGGCCAGGTGTTGCAGAACGCTGCAACCCTCGTCAAAGCGTCCGTTGAGCTCTTGCTGAAGAAGGCGGCCGCTATCCCGATCGCCTACCCGCGCGAGCTCGTGAACAACGCGATCAAAGAGCTCACGGCCGTGGCCGATGCCATCGCCGCAGCTCCGGGCAAAGCGCTTCACGCGCTGACGGACTTCGCCGGCGCCGCGTTCGACACCTTGGCCGCGCCGGTCGCGCTCGAGGCGGTGGCCGTGCTCGCTCTGGCCGCCGGCGGCTTCATGGTCTTCAGCGAAAAGAAGGTCACGCCGCTAAGTCGAAATCTGATGATCGCCGGCGCCGGCGCGGCCATGGCGGCCGGCTTCGTCGGAACGCAAAACGTCCTCGACCTCGTCAACCGGAAAGCCCCAAGCACATGATTTGTTGTTCCGATCCCAATTGCGCAGAAGAAGCCGGCCTCACCCTCCAGCGGCAGATCGATCCGGACGCGGTTCCGTTCTGCCACCCGCACGGGGCCCAGCGTCAGCACGATCTAAGCCAAGCGCTCGTCAACTTTCGCGTGGTCGTCCTGCCCCCGGACTCGCCACCCACTGACCTCGAGCTCGCGCTGGCTCGGATTGCAGAGCTCGAAGCGCTGCGCCCCCTTGGCGAAGCCGGCGAGTCTCCCGAGCTCGCCGATCAACTGGAAACCGCCCTCCACACGCTCGAGATGCAGAGCGCCACGCTGAAGAGCGCGCGCACCGAGCTCGGCGATCGCGAGCAGGCCTTGCAGACGTTGCGCCGCGAGCTCGACCGAACCCGCGCCGAGCTGACCAAAGCGAAAGACGACTTGGCCTTGTGCCGCCTCGAGCTCGAACGCTTCCAAGCCAACGAGGCGGCGGGCTCGCACGTCGGCCCGATCACCCCTCCACCGCCCACCCGCCCCGATCGACAATGAACGTCTGCGCTAGCGTCATCACCTACGAGCTCGGCAAGCGGCTTGGCCCCGAGGCGGCCGCCGCCGAGTTCCACCGCCAGGCCACTAGCGTGCTCGACAGCGCAACGGATCTGCCGTCGGCGCGTTGCGTGCGCCGGCTGCGCCGGCTCGCCGACGTGGCGCTGATTCACGACGCCGGCGGCACCTCGATCGGCATTGGTCGCTCGCGTCAATTCACGATGGCGATGCAAACCGGCGCGGACGTGTGGCTCTCCATCGACGACGATCTAGACGCCTCGAGCGAGACGCTGGCGCACCTCCTCGGAGCTCTAGATCCCGAGGCCGAACAGATCGTGATCGTGCCGTACTGGCTGCGCCAGCAAACGCCCATGGTGGCCGTGACGCTCGACCCCACCGAGCCCCTCGAGCGCGTCACCAAGACGGAGGCCCATCTCCGCCGAGCTCTCTGCGGCGGCTTTGGTTTGGTGGCCGTCACCCGGCCGGCAATGCTCGCCATGGCCAAAGCTTGGCCGGGCCTCGAGTACGTCGACAACGACGGCGAGACGCGGATCGGAATGTTTATCGAGTTCGTGCGCGGTGGCTGGTGGTACCGCGAGGACTTCGCCTTTTTCTCGCGCGTGCCCCGGTCAACGCGCGTCGAAGCGCTGCTCACCGGCTACACCGACCACGCCGGCCGGCCGCTGCGCCTCGATACCGTCGAGCAGCACCCAACGATGCAGGTCCCGCGCGACATTTTGCGCATGCGCGAGACGTGCGGCCAAGAGGGCGGTTTCGTCGACCCGTTGCGCGGCCACGTGCAAGGCCGCTGCTCTTTCGCGACCGGCCACGACGGCCGGCACAGCTGGCAACCACCAACGGAGCAGGACCCATGACCGGATTTCTTCAGACGATCGAAACCGTGGCCGGGCAGACGATCGGCATCATCCGCGAAAACGGCCAGGTGGAAGACTGCGCCGTCGTCGACCCGGCTTCCGTGCTGCTCACGCCGGGCGATCGCAACAACGCTCCCCTCGCTTGGAACGCGGGCCTAAGCCAGTGGCTCCAGCTCCCCGCCGAAACGGCGCTCAGCGCCAACGGCATGATCGGAAGCGGCCTCACAACGATGGTCATCGGCACCGACACCGCCGACCTTTCGATCATCGGCGCAGTGGGCAAGGTCGGCCTACTCGCCTTCGAGGCGGCAACGTTGCAGGCGTTGAGCGGCCAGATCGCTTTTAGCTGGGGCGCTTCCGGCATCGCGCCCACGCTGGGCTTTTACGCCACGCCGCCGATCGCCAAGCCGAACGTGACCACCGGCGACCTCACCTCGCTCCAAAGCGCGCTCAGCGACTTGGGGCTGATCAACCTCGTCTGAAGGGACAAGAAACATGGTCGGATTTCTCAAGACGATTGAAACGGTGGCCGGGCAGACGATCGGCATCATCCGCGAGAACGGCCAGGTGGAAGACTGCGCGATCGTCGACCCGGCCGACGTGGGCGGCGGCGCTCCGCTTCCCGATGCCCTCTACGTCGCGCAAGGCGCGCCCGCCGGCGGCAACGGCGCGATCGGTACGCCGTTCAACACCTTGGCCGATGGCCTGGTCGCGCTGGCAGGGCTCGGCGTCAACTTCGGTTGTTTGCTGATCTCGCCGGGGGACTACTCCGCGGAAGGCGTGCTGCACTGGACGGCCGCCGCTCCGCTGATGCTCAAAGGCTACTCGGCCGGGTTCCCGTTTCCCGATCCGTTTCTCAGCCCCAACCCGCAAGTGCAGCTGCCCTCAATTACGGCCGACCTCGGCTCGCCGGACCTGTACCTCGATAACGTCACCTCGGCCCTGCCCCAGCAGTACAACGGCTTCACGAATATTTTCGGCGTCGGGTGCGAGCTGCAAAGCGTCCTCACCGGCGGCGATTTGCAGCTGCGCAACTCGCGAATGCTCGGCTCGATGACCGTGGGCGGCAACGTCCGCCTGTGGAATTGCGAGACCCAGACCGATTCAAATTGGAACGTCGGCGGCACATCGATCGAGTTCGTGGGCACCAAGATAACCGCGTTTTCGGCGCCGATCGTTTTCACCGGCTCGGCCGGCGTCGTCACGGTCGACGACTTTTCCAACTTCTATTTCGCTGGGATCGGGATCGCGATCACCAACGGGACGAAAACCGTAGCGGGCGAGGGGCCGCCGCCCGGCTTTGTGTTTGAGCCCACCGCCACGGGCCCGGCCGCCGGCGCAAGCGAGCCGAGCACCGCGTGCATCATCTCCGGTGCGCCTTTCGCGCCTGGCGTCGGCTTCATCCTGGCGTGCGTGGTGCAGTGGAATGCGCAGACGGCCGGCTACATCGAGGCGGAGGTAAAGCTCCAATTCTCCTCGGACGGCGGCGCCGTTTGGAACGACGTGACGACGCCCACGAAAGTCTCGCAGACGATCGCGGCCAACCCGACCTTTATGCAAGCGAGCTGCTTTGGCTTCATGTCGGCGCTCGGCAATTTGGTCAGCATGCAGGTGCGCTTCCTGATCACCAACGCGGCCGGATCGGTTGGCGCTTTGTTCAACGTCTCCGGCCAACTCAGCGCGCTGGCGTGTACCGGCTAGCGGCGGCGGCGGTACCGGAGCGGCTCGGCTTGCGTGAACGCGATTGCATCGCCCATCCGCAGCGCCGGCGCCGCCGCCGGCGCCGAGTGGTGACGCCAGCGGTGGAGGCCCGTCAGCGACGAGCAGATGCCGCCGAGCTGCTCCCAGCCCCGAGCTCGCAGCCAGTTGGCCTGCGCTTGCAGTAGTTCCCGCTCCGTCGTTTGCTCGTCTTTCGTGATCGCCATCGGTCAATTGCCCTTCCCCTGGCACCACAGCTTTAGCGCCACCCCGATCACCGCTTGCACAGTCAGCAGCTCGGCGCAGAGCCAACACGCGCGAAAGTGCGCGTCTGGATGCCAGTCAAACTGAACCCGCGCCGCTGTGGCTCCCATGCCGCAGCAATCGCAAAGCTCATCAGCTTGGTACGGCCGCGGCTCCACTTTCTTAAGCAGAAAAATTCGCGCCTGCGCTCTCACCGCGGATTCCACCCTTGAGGCTTGCGCACGATGCGCCGCACCTCCCGGATCGTCTCACTTCGGGACGGCAAGCCGCCGGCGCACTTGGGACAGTGGCAGTAACGCAGCTTCGCGGCGGCCTCTGCCTTGGCCCGTAGCGTCGCTTTCCGTTTGGCGTTGCCGAGCTCGGCGCGCTCCGCTCGGGCGCGCTGTGCAGCCTCCCAGGTGGCGATCTGCGGCGGCTGGGCCGTTCGGCTCCTGGCGGCGCCTTGCCCTGCTCGATCCGGAAAGCAGTCGAGGCACCACGTCCAGCCGACGTGAAGCCGAGCCGGGCCGAGCTCCCACGCCACCGCCGGATAGCCGCACGCCGTTGGAGCGGCCTCGAGCAACGTCAGCGCCGGCGCCGGATCGAAGCCGTCGCGGATGCGGTGCATGAACCGCTCGCAGCCCGGGTGCCGATCCGGATCGCCGGTGTAGTCGATGACCACGAGCAATGGGAGCTGGTTCGTCTGCGGCCGGCACTCCAGCCGGCTCCCGTCGGGCAGCAGACCAAACGACGCCGGCACGCCGTTGGCCGTCACCGCGTTCCACGAGCCGCCGGAGCGAGCTCGCCACAGCCGCAGGCCGCAGCGCTTGCACGCTTGGTGCGTGTCGTCGAAAACTTGCCAGTCGTGGATCATCGGAGCGGCCGCACGCGGTGCAGCTTGAACGCGCCGCACACGCACAGCAGGCAGCCGGCGAGCTTCACTTTCGGCGCGAGCTCGCGCTCAGCGTCCACCCACGTCACGCCGCCGCTGCGTGGCTTCTCTCGCGACCGCTGCAAGTGGTGCTCGCGGGCGTGGCCACACTCGCACGGCGCTTTCCCCTCGAGCAGCGGCACCGGTCTAGGCCCCCACCTCGAGCCGGCGCACGACCGCGCGCACCTGCTCGCCCGGCGCCCAGTTCTTACCGAAGCCAACCGGGCTTTGCATGCCGATCAAGTCGGTCCGGTGGAACAGGCCGCCGAGCTCGACGCGCTCAAAGTTTGCGATCACTACGACCTGGAACCGGGCGATCGGGAAATGCGCCTCGAGCGTGATCGTCTCGCTGCGCTCACCGGTGAGCCGGATGGTTTTGGAGTCGACCACGATCGGGACTTCGCCCGGCTCGGCTTCGCGCTGGCCGAACGCGATCACCGTAACGCGCTCGGGCACGCGCTCGAAGGCCTGCCGCAGTAGCAGCATGCCGCCCGACAACGCGGCGAGCTCCTGGCCGACGGTGAGCAGCGCGGCCGCCGTGCCGCGTTCGAGCTGGCAGTCCCGGTGCAGCCACTTGCGGAAGCGGTTGATCACTCGGCCCGCCTGTTCCACGCCGCGGCCGCGTCTTCGGGCGAGTCTTCAACTGGCCCCGTCGCAAGGCAGTCTTCGCACTGCACAGACCAGCCGTCGGACGTGCGATCGTCCTCTTCCGGTTCTTGCGCGGCCGCGTCGCAGAAGGGGCAAGGCAGCAACGTCAAAACGGCACCGCCCCGCCGCGCGCCTGCTTCTCCACGCGCGCTTGCTCCGCTAGCAGCTGGTTCAGGTACCGATCGGCGTCGTGCTGCATGAGCCCGATCACCTCGTCGGGGTTTTCTTCGGCCCAATGCAAAAACGCCTCCGTGCGGCTCATGCGAGGGCTGCCCTTGATGTGCCGGCGGACGTGATCGAAAACCGGAACCATCGTGGGGTGCAGGTTGCTGCGCACTTCATCGTCCGACTCGGCGCGGCGCTCGCCGGCGGTCGACCGCAAGCGGCTCGGCTTCTCGTGCCGTTGCATCTTCTGCTCAAAGCCGCGCTCTTCCGCGAGCTCGCGCTGGCGTTCGTTGATCACGACGGCGCCGGCGTGCTTGGCCTGCTCGGCGCGAGCCTGGCAGCTGAGCCGCGCCTCGACGCGAGCTCGCGCGCAGTCGATGCGGATCGAGCGAACGGCCTCACGCTTCGCAACGCGAGCGGCCTTGATCAGCTCGCGGAGCTCGCCGAGCCGGACCTTGAATTTCTCCCGCTGCGCCCGCTGGATTTCACGCTTCAGCTTTTTTTTGTCGAGAGCCATTCGAAAAGCCTAGGCGAAAGTGCCCCACCGATGGGCCGGGGGGGGGACCAGCTCAGCACCGATGGGGCGACCCACAAGTATACTTTCGGGCCCGCCAGATCAAGCGCCCGAGAGTGGTACTTTTTCTAGGCACTTTTGGGGGGTCGTTTTCTGCCACTTTTGGGTCACGCTTCGAACCGCGAGCCGGTGTAGACTCGGGGCGTGGCTCGGAAGCGCGTCAGCGACCAAGGTCTAGTCAACGCGATCCTTTTTATGGCCGTGGTGACGTTTTTCCTCGGAAAAGCAGCACTCAACGGCGAGCAAGAGCAGCCGAAGAAGGCCGCGGCGTGAAGGCGATCGACTGGACGCAAATAGTAATCACCGCGATTACAACGCTGGGGACGGTGCTGTCCGGCCTTTTCGCGGCTCGCTCCCGCCGCCACGCGGGCAAGGCGGCGGAGAGCGCAGACAGGGCCGTGGAGGCGTCTATGCGCCCCGCTGGCGTCGTTTTCACCGACCCGCCGCCGTCCGCCTAGGCGTCGCCCGGGAACGTGCGCCGGCGCATGATCGCGACCTCGCAAGCGCCGTGGAGCGACCGCCGCACAAATTCCGAGAAACTCAGCCCTTGCAGCTTGGCTTCCGCGTCCCAGCGCGCCCAATCCTGCTCGGTCGCCTCGAAAACGCGCCGTTTCTTGCGCTTCTGGTAGCGCTTGACCCTGTTGACCTCGAGCGGCTTTGCCATGCGGGTGAGTATATCCCTGAGGATATACTCACACCAACCCGGGGGCCTTACTCAACACGATCGGTGGAGTGTGTTTCTTTTTCTTGACGGTCGTGCGCGATTATGCGTTGCGCCGAGCCATACGACAATCCGGCATGTTTTGCGGCCTTTCGCAAAGTCAACCCCTGTTCGAGTGCCTGTCGCAACTGGGCGCGCTGGTCGGCAGAACCCGCCGGCGGCCGGCCCCACTTGGCCCCCCGAGCTTCCGCGGCCGCGCGGGCGGCCTCCCGCAAATCGCGCTGGTTTTCGAGCTCCCACTCAGCGATCGCGCCGATGACCGCGATCACCACGTCGCCCATGGGCCCGTGGAGCGAAAAGTGGTCGGCGACGCTGGCGACCTCGCAGCCGTAGGCGCGGAGCTCGTGCACGACGGCGAGCAGGTCGGTGGCCCCCCGGCGGGTGAGCCGGTTGAGCTTGAAGACCCAAAGCCGATCGAGCTCGCCGCGCCGGGCCAAATCCCGCACAGCATCGAGCTCGGGGCGGAGCGAGGCCTTACCCGACCGCTTTTCGCTGAACCAGAGCTCTACCGGCTGGCCCCGAGCGGCCGCAGCGCGCGTGATGGCCTCTCGCTGTAACGCTTCATCCTGCCCCCGGCTGCTGACCCGCAAGTAGGCCGCCGTTCGCCGCACCGCCCCCTTATAGCGCTTTCCGCGGCCCGTAGGGCCGGCCTTGGCCCCTTTGGGGGGCGAACGTAACCAGGGGCCCGCCAGGGCCCGCGCCGAGTGCCCCGGCTTTGAGGGGCACGTCCGCCGATCCGGGGGAGCTCTCGTCTGGGCATAGAGACGAAGGAGATCAGAGAGATTTTCCCCTTGATTTCTCTCTGCTAGGCCAATTTGGCCTAGCACCTAGGACACTTACCCCCAGCACTAGGACAGTTTGCAACCCGGCGGAGTGACGGCCCGGCGTTCAGTTGGATCCATGGTGGATCCGTCGAGGCTCCGCCGACGGGTTTTGTTCAGTGCTGTTCAGTGGTTGGCGCTGACGAAATGCCTACGCGCACACAACTCGACCCGTTTTGGAGTGCGAGTTGCGTGCCGGCGGGCGCAGCTCCGCCCCGAGCTCGGGAGGCCCCTACGTTCGCGGTGTGACGTTTCCTGTCACTCCGGCGGCGGATCTGGCTCGGGCGGCGGCGGCTTCGCGGCGCCGTAGCGCTTCACGAGCTCGCGATCGATCTCTTCGGCCGTGTACCGCCGGCGGCCAGCGTTGCGCGCTGCGAGCTTGTCGGCTCGCTTCTGGCGCAGCTCTTCGCGCATGGCGTCGAAGCGCGGCCCGATCGCGTGCCACGCCGTCAGCACGCGATGCGACCAGCCGCACGTGATCGGGTGCTTGCGGCCCTTCGGAACCTCGCCTTTTTTGGCGCGGAAGGTCTGCAACAAACCCTCGTCGCGCATGCGACGGAGCCAGCGTTGCACCGTCCTAACAGCGCAGCCCACGGCCTGCGCGATCGTGCTCTGGAAAAGCCACGGGTCCCGCCCGTGGCTCACGAGCTCGGCGTAAACCGTGGGCCCCTTTCCTCGCCATCCCTCGGCGACCGCGAGCGCATAGGCTTTTTTGGCCTCGCTCTGGAACGGTCCGCCGAAAAGCGTCATGGGCGGTTCCCGGGGCAGTCGCCCGGCTGGCGCAAGATCTCGCCGTCCGCCGTGGTGAATCGTGAATGACCGAAAAAGCGGCCGTCGAGGCCCTCGCGCGTCATGCCGCAGTGACGGCAGGTGTGGCCGTCCCAGCGGTGCCGCGCCGCAGTTCTAAGCCGTTTAGGCCGATGGACCGGGGCAACCTGCGATTTCGGGGCTGTTTCTGTGGCCGGTACGGGGTCATTTGTGGACGATTCCGTCCACCCACTGCCCGAAATCGTCCGGTCAAAGGGCAACGGCAATTGCCGGGGGTCCACCTCGTTGCTAGGGTGGTCC
>Ga0070706_100003516_pt1 | contig 15402 bp, 13 predicted proteins | sample KBSK5501metaG_FD_65476 | JGI IMG/M metagenome (GOLD analysis project Ga0070706, IMG submission 65476) | Corn, switchgrass and miscanthus rhizosphere microbial communities from Kellogg Biological Station, Michigan, USA - KBS K5-50-1 metaG | ecosystem: Host-associated > Plants > Roots >...
CGTGCGGTGCCAGCCCCAGGCCTGGTCATGGTCGCTTGTAGCCGGCTGGATTGAAACCCCGATGGTGGCGTGTGGACCGTGCGGTGCCAGCCCCGGCGTGGCGGGCATGCGCCGCATCGGTCACATGCTGGTGGTGACCGCTGTTTCCATCGGCCTTGGTGTGCCAGATGGCTCCGGGCCCCCGGGCTGGCCCCGGGAAATTGGTCCCTCCAGACTGGTTGCGAGTGGATCGCGGTGATCAGGAGCGGAGCTGGTGATCATGGACCGGCGGGCCGGGAGCTTGCTGTCGGTGAATGTGGGCTTGCCGCAGGACGTGACCTGGCACGGCCGGACGGTACGAACGGCGGTGTGGAAGAAGCCGGCCGCTGGCCCGCGGATGGTGCGGTGGCTCAACATCGACGGCGATGGGCAGGGCGACCTGGCCGGGCACGGCGGGGAGCACCGGGCGGTGTTCGTGTACCAGACCGGCTCCTACCGGTACTGGCAGGTCCAGCTGGGCCGCGACGACTTCACCTACGGCCAGTTCGGGGAGAACTTCACCGTCGACGGCCTGGCCGACGACCAGGTGTGCATCGGCGACCGGTACCGGATCGGGGAGGCGGTGTTCGAGGTGACCCAGCCGCGGGTCACCTGCTACCGGGTGGGCATCCGGATGGACGACCCGCAGATCCCGGCGCTGCTGATCTCCCATCACCGGCCCGGGTTCTACCTACGGGTGCTACGCGAGGGCACCGTCCAGGCCGGGGACGAGATCGTGCAGGTGGCCGCGGGGCCCGAAGCGATGACGGTCGCGGAGGTTGACGCGCTGCTGTACCTGCCCGGGCATCCCCGGCAGCAGGTGGCGCGAGCGCTGCGGATCCCCGCGCTGCCCGCCGGGTGGCGGAACTCGTTCCAGGCGATGCTCGGCCAGGCGGAGGCACCGGACGGCGCGGGGGGCAACGCCGGCCTGACGGCGGTGAGCCCGCCGCCGGCCTGGCCCGGGTTCCGCCTGCTGGCGGTGACCGCGACCCAGCGGGAAAGCGAGTCGGTGGTCTCGGTCCACCTGGCCGACCCGACGGGAGCAGCCGTGCCCCCCGCCCTGCCGGGCCAGTTCCTCACCCTGCGCCTGATCGTGGGCGGGGCAGCGCCGCCGCTGCTGCGCAGCTACTCGCTGTCCGGGGCGCCGGGCGCCGATAGCTACCGGATCAGTATCAAACGGGAGCCGCACGGCGCCGGGAGCCGCTTCGTGTGCACTCGCGTGCACGCGGGCGACGTGCTCGAGGTCGCCGCACCACGCGGCACCTTCGTCCTCCAACCGGGGGATTCGCCGGTCCTGTTGCTCAGCGCAGGCGTCGGCGCGACCCCGGTGCTGGCCATGCTGCACGCTCTGGCCGGCACCCGATCGCGGCGCGACGTCTGGTGGCTGCACGGCGCCCGCAGCCGGGTTGAGGAGCCGTTCGCGGCGGAGTCCCGGTCGCTGCTGGCCCGGCTGGCCAACGGGCACCAGCACATCTGCTTCAGCCGCCCGGGGACGGACGATGTGGAAGGACGCGACTACCAGACGCGAGGGCGGCTCTCGGCGTCCGTCCTTGCCGCCCTGGACCTGCCGCGCGACGCCCAGGCTTACGTCTGCGGCCCCGCCGCGTTCATGGCGGACGTGTCGGCCGCGCTGGCCGCCGTGGGCATCGACGATGTCCATACCGAGTTCTTCGGCGCCGCGCCCGCGCAGACGCCGGGCATCGCGGCCGCCGCGGCCCGGCCGCCCCATCCGCCCCCGGGAGCGCCCGGTGACGGCCCGCAGGTCGCGTTCGCCCGCAGCGGCCTGACCGTGCACTGGGCCGCGGGCTACGCCAGCCTGCTCGAGCTGGCCGAAGCCTGCGACGTGCCGGTGCGCTGGTCATGCCGCACCGGCGTGTGCCACACCTGTGAGACCAACCTGATGTTGGGGGCGGTCAGGTACGCCCCAGACCCGGTTGATGATCCCGCCGAGGGAAGTGTGCTGATCTGCTGTTCTCAGCCCGGTGGCGACCTGGTGCTCGACCTGTGAGCCAGACGCGGCAGCGCACGGGTACCATACCCGCGGGCCTGGCCGCGAGCTATGGGTCAACGAAGTGGACGATATCGCCGAGGCCGGCCAACAGCAGATCAAGGTCCAGTCGCCATTCACCCGGCCTTAAAGCCTCGCCGCCACGGGTGAGCCGCGATGCTGCCGCGACCAGATGACGGCCACCAGCGAGCGCTCGCGCCCCAGCAAGGGGAACACCGGCTATGCGGCTCTGGTTCACGGTCGCGCCGTGGGACGCCTACGGAGACGCCGACCTCGTGCGGGGGGGCACGCGGCCGCTACGGTGACCATCGGCGGCTTGCTCGCCCGCCTCGCTGCGCCCTGATGCATCCCGTAGGCGCGGCCCTGCGGTAGGGCGTGCGGGGTAGGGTCCGCTGCGGCGCTGCCCGGGCGGGGAACGTCCTGACCGGCGGGCTTACGGAGAGGCCTGGGCGGATCGGTGCTGGGAGGGGCATCATACGGGAGCGCGGTGAGGCGGGCGCGGGCCCCGGGCGGAAGGGGATGCGGTGAGTCTGGTCCATGCGGTTCAGGTGCCGCGGCGGCCGGTGCGGCTGCTGGAGCCGGTCATCGGCGGTCCGCGGTATGTGCGGCTGGCCCGGGCCGCTGACCGGGTCCGGCGGCAGTTGGCCGGGCGCGCCGTTTGGAACGTCAATTCGACCGCGACCGGCGGCGGGGTCGCTGAGATGCTGCAGGTACTGGTCGGGTACGTCGCCGATCTGGGCATCCCGGCCGGCTGGCTGGTGATCACCGGCGATGCCGAGTTTTTCGCGATCACCAAGCGGTTGCACAACCAGATCCACGGCGATCTTGCCGGAGGGCCGCTGGGCGCTACGGAGGCCCAGCACTACACGCAGATGCTGACCGCCAACGCCGTGGAACTGGCCGGCCAGATCCGGCCCGGCGATGTCGCGGTGCTGCATGACCCGCAGACCGCGGGCCTGGCCGGGCCGCTGGCGCGGGCGGGCGCGACGGTGGTGTGGCGCTGCCACATCGGCGTCGGCTGGCAGAACGACGCCACCCGGGCGGGGTGGGACTTCCTGCGCCCGCACCTGGCCCCGGCGCAGGGGTTCGTCTTCTCGCGCCGGGATTACGTGCCATCGTGGCTGCCCGGCGGCAAGGTCTGGATCATCCCGCCGTCGATCGACCCGTTCTCCCCCAAGAACCAAGACCTGGATACCGCCACCGTGCACGCCATCCTCGCCACCCTCGGCGTGCTCGATGATGCCGCGCCGCAGGTGCCCGCCAGGTTCGTGCGCCGCGACGGCGACTCCGGCACCGTCACCCGGCCCGCGGATATCACCGGCGAGGGCCGCCCCGGCCCGGATGATCCGGTGCTGCTCCAGGTCTCCCGCTGGGACCGGCTCAAGGACATGGCAGGAGTGATGCGCGGCTTCGCCGGCCACGTCGTGCCCGGCGGCGGCGGGTACCTGATGCTGGCCGGCCCCGCGGTCACCGGGGTGGCCGACGACCCCGAGGGCGCGGCCGTGTACGGGGAATGCCTGCTGCAATGGCATGACCTGTCGCCCGCGGCCCGGGCGCGCATCCTGCTGGTCACGTTGCCGCTCGACGACGTCGATGAGAACGCGGCCATGGTCAACGCGCTGCAGCGGCACGCCACCGTCATCGCGCAAAAGAGCCTGGCCGAAGGCTTCGGGCTCACCGTAGCCGAGGGCATGTGGAAGGGCCGGCCCGTGATCGGCTCGGCGGTCGGCGGGATCATCGACCAGATCGCCAACGGCACCGGCATCTTGCTGCCCGACCCCACCGACCTGCAGGCCTTCGGGCAGGCCGCCCGCCGCCTCCTCGCCGACCACGCCGAGGCAGCCCGGCTGGGACGGGCCGCGCACGCCTACGTCCGCGAACACTACCTCGGCGATGTCCACCTGATCCGCTACGCAACGCTGCTCAACACCCTCCTCGGCGAACACTGACCACCCAGCACCCCTCGGCCCCCACCAACCCGCGCACCCCCGCGCCACCCACGGTGCGGCCGCTTCGTCCTGCCCGCTTCACGGTCCGCGCCGCGGCCCGCCGCACAGAACCCCACCATGCCTGCCCGCCGGCTCCCCCGGGCACGGGCGGCCAGCCCGGCCCGCTGACGCGCTGCGGGCGCTGATGTTGGCCCGCCACGGCACACGCGCTGGCTGGCACTCATAGGCCCAGCCAAAACAGCCGACGGGTTCAGGCCATCCTGGCATCGGCCGCTGGGCCAGACGCCACCCGCCGATCAGGCCGGCGGGCGGGTGGCGGCCGGGTCCATCAGCTGGGAGTAGAGGGTGTCAGCGAGCCAGCTCTCGTAGTCGTCCAGGATCCAGCCGCGTTCAGTGACCAGGACGCGGTGCGCCCATGGCCCGATATACAGCCACAGGATGTCGGCGGCTCGGGCGATGCTGAGCCCCGGCCGCAGGGCTCCTTGTTCCCGGAGTCCGCGGGCGGCGAGCGTCATCTTGCGCAGGCCCTGGTCCTGAAGCGTGCGCCACAGGCTGGCGATCTCGGCATCGGCGGTGGCCGCGGCCTCGATGACGCTGAGCACGCCCGCCGTCCGGGCAGCTGACTCGCGCAGGTGGAGGGCGAAGATGCGCGCCTTCTCCCGCGGATGGGCGGCGTCCTTGATGGCGTGCACGAACGGCCGCTGGGCTACCGGCACGGGCTCGTCGTCGCCGGCTTACCGGGCTTGCCGGGGATGACGGCGCCGGGGTATGGCGCGAAGGATCGCCGCGATGCCGAGCGGCAGTGTCCCCAGAAGGTAGATCAGGAACGGCGGGGCGCCGCCCAGCGGCGCGAAAATGGCAAGGACGAGCCCTCCGGCGGCGATGGCGAGCCAGCCGGCCCAGGAGGGCAATATGGTGCCGCCGCGGATGACAAGGCCGTAGAGGATCAAGGAGAGTCCCAGAAGCGGGGCGCCGGCCTGCCAAAGAGCGTTTGCCCATTGCTGGACGGGCTGGAACCAGTCCGGGATCACGCCGCCGCCGCGCACCATGTCGGCGACGGTGACGGCGGCGCTCCCTCCGAAGGCCAGGTTCGACAGCCACAGTACGCTGCCCGCGACGAACAGCCCCGCCGCGGTCCCCGAGATGGCACTGGCCGGTGCCAGGCGGCCCCGCATCGCGCCAGCCGCTGAGCCGTTCAAGGCCGAAGCCAGAGTGAGCATTCCCGGCAGGGTGAGGGCGGCCGAGGCCGCCCACAGCCAGATGCCGAGTTGCCAGACGCCTCGGTGCTGACCGATCAGCCGCACCTCCTCGGTGACGCCTGCTGTCACGATCGACCACAGCGGAGGCAGGGACAGGGCTGCCACCGTGCAGGCGCCGCCGGCGAGGAGCAGGCCGCCGGCGATCGCTAGCTGGGACCGGGCCAGGGCCGCGTCCGGCCCGGGACGGATGTCCACGGCCGGGTGCCCTCTCATATCCCCGCTCCCGCGCGGCCGTGCCGGCGCTGGTCGTGCGCGCAGCCGCCAAGGCAACCGGTGGCACGTGCCGGGGTGACGACACCGGCACAAGGCGCACCCGGGCCGGGCCGTTGCGACCCGAGCTGCTCCTGGCTCCCGGCCGCCAGCAGGCCGGCCGGCATCCTGTAGCAGTGGCGGGCCCGGCGGCGCATCGCTAGGTGGTCAGCGAGCCAGCCGGCTCCCGGCAGCGGGAAGCGACCGGTGACCACCGCGGGTGCCCTGCGTCCGGGGCATGGAATGAGCGTCAGCATTGAGTCCCCTTGCGGTGACGGTTGCGGATATAGGTGTGCTGCCGCGCCGGCCGACCGGCGCGCGGATTACTGCCGAACCGGGCCTATGGCCGGGGCGGCCATGGTCATCGTGGGTTTCCTGGCTGCGCGCCCGCGGATTCCGGTGACGGCTGGGTCGCCTTGCCCGGGCGGCTCTTCAGGGGGCTGAGCCGCTGCAGCAGCACGATAGCCACGACGGACAGGATGAGGTTGGTAGCCGCGACGGTGACCAGCACGGCGTTCGGGTGTGCCTCCAGGCCGAGAAGCGCCGAGACGCTATCGAGCACCCGGCACGCAACAGCGACCGGGAACGACCACCGCTGGCCCTGAGCCAGGCCGGCGGAGCTGGCCAGGGTCGCCAGGCCGATGATGGCGGTCGCCACGATGGCAGGAATCGGCGGCACGTTCGGGTTGTGACTGTGCGCCGCGGCCATGAGCGGCACCGCGGCCAGGTCGCCAACGCCAAGGACGGCCAGCAACACGATCACGGGCTTGATTCCGGGCCTCATCTGATGCTCCTCCAGTGTGAGTTGGTGGAGTCATCGTGAGCCCGCGGCACCTGCCGATGCGTCCGCCAGCGGACGGAATCTGGCGAGGTCACGTCCGTCCTGGGAGGGAGAGCACGTCAGGGTCTGACGCGATTGCGGCGGAGCCGCGACCGCGGAAGAGTGCCTACGGGGGGGCCGCGACGCGAGCAGGATGGCCCTGGTGGGGCAGCCGGGCCAGCACCCTCCATCCGCCGCCTTCAGCCGGGCCGGCGCTGAGGTCGCCGCCGCAGGCAGCGACCCGCTCTCGCATCCCGGCGAGCCCGCGGCCGCCCCCGGCGCGCTCCAGCGCGGACGGCGCAGCGGCCGGGGGTCCGTTGACCACGCCGATCTCGACGTTTCGGTCGGTGCCGTGGATGGTGATGCCGACAGGGGCGCCGGGCGCGTGCTTGAGCGCGTTGGTCAGGCTTTCCTGGATCAGCCGGTAGGCCGTTTCGGAGGCAGCAGGCGGCAGGCCCTCGAACGAGCCGGCGAACCGGCAGGTGACCGCCAGGCCGGCCGCGGATGCCCGCGCGATGAGTTCGTCGACCAGCCGCATCCCGCCGGCGCCGTGCGGCGGCGGGTCGCCGTCCAGCAGCCCGGCCAAGCGGCCGATCTCGGCCTGGGCCTGCCGGGCGGCCTCGCCGATGGAGTCGAAGGCCTCGGCGGCCATGGACGGGTCCGTCGCGGTGAGCCGCTGCCCGGCGCTCGCCTGGATCACCATCACGCTGACGCAGTGCGCGACGATGTCGTGCAGTTCCCGGGCGATCCTGGCCCGCTCGTAGCGGACCGACTCGGCCGCGAACAGCTCCCGCTCTGCCTCAAGCTCGCGGCCGCGGGCCGTCAGCTGCCCGGTCAGCTGGCGGCGCGACCGGACGACCAGCCCGGCCGCCCACGGGCCAACGGTGACCATGGCGACGAACGGGTTGAACTGACCCGCCGCGAGTTGCAGCCCGGCGATGAGCAGGAGAAGAACCAGAACCGACCGGGCCAGGCGGGCATCGGCACCGAGTGAGTAGGCGAGCGCGAAGACCGGGACAAACAGCACGCTGAACGGCTCGCCCGCGGCTGATCCGGCCACGCCGGTCACGCCAATCAGGACGGCGGCCGCGGCGGCGGCCCACAGGGGATGAGCGCGCCGCATGACCAGGCAGCCGCAGATCCCGGCGGCGCAGGCCGCGAAGAGCAGGTCACGCCCGCCGCTCAGCAACCCTGCCGCCGCATCGAAGGACAGCAGAAACACGGCAAGAGCGAGGGCCAGGATGGTGTCGCCGCGCCAGCTGCCGGCCACCCGCCAGAGCCGGCCCAGGACGTCAGGCATGGCCAGCGGTCAGCGGGAGCCGTACAAGTGCGTGACAACGGCCGGAGCTGGTCTCGATGCGGACGGTGCCGCCCAGCAGCTCGGCCCGCTCGCGGGCTATAGCGAACGCCCCGGCGGTATCGGCCTGCCGACCCGCCGGGCCGGCCACGCGCAGTTCCAGGGCGCCGGGACCGAAACGCACCCGCACGTCGATGCGCGCCTCCGGGGCGTCGTCCAGGGCGGCGAGAAGATGCTCCACGATGCGGTATCCCGACAATTCCACGCCCGCGGGCAGCGCCCGCGGACTGCCCTCCACGCGCAGCCGGGCGTCGGCGCTGGTAGCGCGCTCCAGCAGGGCTCCGAGCTGCGCGAGCACCGGCTGCGGCGCGGTCGGGGCCTGCTCCCGGAGGGTGCCCACGACGTCGCGCATCTGCGACAACGTGGCCCGGCCGCTGCTCTCGACGGCGGCAAAGGCGCCTCGCGCCCCGGCCGGGTCGCGGTCAACCAGCTCGCGTCCCGCAGCCGCGGCCTGGGCCATCGCGGTGATCCGGCCGTGCAGGAAGCCGTCGAGATCCGCCGCGACCCTGGCCCGGTCGGCCGCCACCGCGAGCCGCGCCGTGCGCTCCCGCTGCGCACGGAGCTCCGCGTTCCGCCGCCGGAGTTCCGCCGCCGTCAGGCTGCGGGACCGCGCCAGCGCCCCGGCGAGGCAGAAACCCGCCACGATCGGCAACCCCCCGGCTAGGAAACCTGGGCCGAGCACCGGGTCGAAGAACGCCTGAGCGGTCACCGCGCCCAGGCAGAGCATTGTTCCAGCGGCCAGCCTGCGGCCGGTGCATCGGGTCCCGGTGAAGAACGCGATCACGAAGACCGCGGGCAGCGCCGCGGCGCAACGCACCATCGGACCGAAGATCAGCCCGTTCAGCAGCGCGGCAGCGGCCACCGTCGCCGCAGCCACAACCGGCGCCCGGCGCTGCCACGCAACAGGCAGCGTCATGGCCAGTGCGCCCGCAGCCGCCACCGCGCCTCCGTGCGGGTACCCGGTCTTCAGCACTCCGCTGGCCAGGCCGATGGCGAGCAGGCTCAGCAAGCCCGCGAGCATGACATCGCCGCCGCCGACCTCACGCAGGCCCCATACGGGCCGCCACAGCCAGCCGCCCAGGCTTATCCGGTTCACGGCCGCCCCTTTCGGGCTGACGATCCATTGTCGCCGCAGGCCAGCCACCTGCGCCAGCTTCCATCCGGACCCACAGTCACAAGCTAGGCACGACCCGCCGTCCGGGCGTCCTTCCCGAGGACGACGTTCCGGTGGGGCCGTCCCCCGCCAGAGGGAGGCCGCCCTAGAGGCTGTCCGGCTAGCATGGTCACCGGTCAACCTGCGAGGGGCCAGGCGAGATGCCGTGACCAGCACTCCGGGCGCATCGGGCGGCCGGCCGATAACTGTTGTTATCGCCGACGACCAGCGGCTGGTCCGCGCGGGGTTCCGCGTCATCCTCGCCGCCGAGCCGGACATCGACGTGGTCGGCGAGGCCGCGGACGGCCGGGAGGCCATCGAGGTTGTGCGCAGGCTGGCTCCCGCGGTCGTGCTGATGGATATCCGGATGCCGAACATGGACGGGCTGACCGCAGCCAGGCGCGTTCTCGGCCACTCAGCGACCCGGGTTCTCATCCTGACGACCTTCGACGCCGACGAGTATGTCTATGAGTCGCTCAAGATGGGCGCGAGCGGGTTCTTGCTGAAGGACGCCCCGCCTGACCAGCTGGTAGGCGCAGTGCGATGCGTCGCGGCCGGGGACGCGCTGATCGACCCGTCGATCACCAGGCGCCTGATTCGGCGGTTCGCCCGCGCGACCCGCCCGGCGTCGTTCCTGCCATCGCGGCTGAAAGAACTCACCGGGCGGGAACTGGACGTGCTGCGCTTGGTCGCCCGCGGATTGGCCAACGCAGAGATCGCGCGGGAACTCGTCGTGGAGGAGAGCACGGTCAAGACCCATGTGAGCCGGATCCTGATGAAACTGGGACTCCGCGACCGGGTGCAGGCCGTCGTGCTCGCCTACGAGTGCGGGTTCGTGGTGCCGGACGAGCACACCTGACCACCTCCCGCCCGGCAGCGGTCTGCGCAGGCGGGCGCGACGGCGGCGGATCACCTGGCAAGCGGCGCGTGCTCGTTCGCGCCAACCAGGCGGCCGGACACCGAAGCCTCCCGCGGCGGAAGGTCCCACTCCTCATCCGGCGTGCGCACGATGGCCCGGGCCGCCGCGGCACAGCCCACGGCAAGCAGCCCGAACGCCGCGACGTCCAGACCGCGGCTGCCTATGGTATGCGCGGCCAGGTGCCCGAAGTCACCCGCGATAATCGCGGCCGCGACCCATAGCCGCACCACCAGGGCACGCCACAACGCGATGCCCAGCAACGCGGTCCCCGCCAGGTGACCGATGACGAAGACCAGTGTCATGATCCTGATCGCCGGGTTCGCCACGAAATGGCTCCACACCGCGGGACTGCCACCGCGGGCCGCCAGCTCATACATCAGGGCATCCCCAGCCCAAACGAACGCCACAGCCTCCCAGCCGACCAGCGCGAGCACGCACCCGGCACCCGACAACACAGGCGCACCGCGAACGCTGAGCCGGAAAAGACCCAGCACGAAAAACGGCAGCACCAGGCACGCGGCCGCCGCAACGGCCAGCTCGGCCCGCGCCGAGCCAAGATGAGCATGAAACACGGCGAAGGTCTGCCGCTCATTGCTTTCTGTCACCGATGGCACGAGCGCGCGCGCCGCGCCGACCAGGAGCGGCGCAGCAACGACACAGACGGCGGTAGCGATTCTGCGGACCGTCCGCAGGTCGGCGGGATTGGTCGTGGTCATGGCACTGCCCTCCAGAGCGAAACGGGGGCCCAGGTCCTCAGTTCCGGCCCCTCTGGCCCGACGTTAGATCGGGACCTGGTAGCTCCTCGCCGGCCTGCGGAACGAACCTTCCGACCCGCATTTCCCTCTCCAGAGGGACAAGGACAAGCCAAGACGGCCACCCGGCCGGTCGCCCGGAACCCGGCGAAGATCGCGGCCATGTGCCCGGCCAGACGCTCGGTTGCCGAACAGCCTGGCTGCAGTTCCTTGCTCTCATCGGCCGCGGACCGGCAGCCGCGGCGGCCGATCCCGGTCATCGCCTCCGAAGCTGCCCGCCCATAGGCTTCGCGCCTCCGGCAGTGGCCTGAGCCGCCACCCCCAACCACGGTCAAGTGCGGTGAGCTCGTGATTTCGCCACCGGCCCGAACCAGCATGAATTAGAGGGCATGCCGGATGACCCAGGCAGCAGACTGCCCGACGCCCTGGCGACCCTTTGGCGACCCTTTGGGTCGATAGGGCGCGGCTGGTCCTGTCCGTCTTAGGGCGGATAGTCCAGGACGCAGTTCAGCCTGGCGGCGGACGCATCACATCACGCCGCTACATCACGATGTCCTCAGCGGCCGCGATCACGGCGACGTCATGAGCCCGCCCGGTAAACCTGGGCCGCGGTGATCCCCGGCAGGAGAACTTGATGCTGATCCTCATACCTTGCCCGGAGTGCGGCCTCAGAGCGGAAGTCACTGACCGCTTCTGGCTGACCGGCACCGACGGTCCCGTGGAACACCTGGCGCTGCGCTGCTCAGCCCGCCGACCTGCTCCCAGCTGGAAGCCAGGAATGGCTGCAGGCACAGCAGTCACCAGCAGCGATGTCTCCGATGGCGACCGCATCGCGGTTATGCCCCCCGACGGCTCCATCGAGATCCGCGACCGGCAGAAGGACATCATCAATCTCCGGCGGCGAAACCATCTCCACCATCGAGGTGGAGAACACCATCTGCCGCCGCCCCGCCGTGCTCGAGTGCGCCGTGGTCGCGGTCTCCGACGATAAATGGGGCGAGCGCCTAAGGCATTCGTGACCCTCCGCGCGGGCCAGCACGCGACCGGGCGAGAGATCATCGGCTTCTGCCGCCGTCGAGTTCGCCGACCTGCCCAAAACCTCGACCGGCAAGGTCCAAAAGCACGTCCTGCGCGAGCGGGAGCGGGCCGGGCACGACAAGCGCGTCAACGAACGTAGCGCCGGGGCGGCGACGGAGATGGCCCAGCCGCCCCGGCAAAAGGAGGCCGACGGTGAGCAGCGACAAGGTAAGCAGAGATCAGGCCAGCGGCGGCGCGCCAGACGGCACGGCCAGACGACCGCGACGGGCGGTTCTCGCCGGGGCGGCCGGTGCCCTTGCGGTGGCCGCCGCCGAGACCCTGGCCGGGGCCACCCCGGCGCAAGCCACCCAGGGGTCACCGGTCATGGAGGGCCAGGACAACACCGGGGCAGCCTCCCGCACCGGGGTGTTCACCACCGGCAACACCGAGTTCGGCATCCTCGCCGACCCCAACACCAGCAACAAGGGCTCCATCGGCGTCTACGGCCACGGCCTGGACATCGGCGTGCTCGGCGAGGCAGCCGGCCTGGGCGGAAACGGCGTGATCGGCGTCGGCGGCGGCGGCGGCACCGGCGTGATTGGCCGCGGCGGCGCGAGCAACGGCACGGGCGTGTCCGGCGTCGGCGTCGGCGTCGGCGTGTTCGGCGAAAGTGCTGGCAGCGGCGACGGCGTGGCCGGCAGCGGCGGTGGTTCCCCTCCCCCGACGGCAGGCATCACCCGGCGGAGCAACTACGGCCGCCGGGTGTTCCGCCCCGCCTGCGACGGACGGAACGAACCCGGCAACGGCGGCCCGCCCCGGATCGTCACCGTCGACGCCACCACCTGGCCCGGTGTTCCGCTCGCCTCCTGGCCAGCCGGGGCCCAGAACGGCGAAGGGCGGAGCACACCGGAGAAGTATCTTCCGCCGCGCGGCCGTGGGATCCGGATCATTCCGGACGGCGTCCCGCTGGCCTCCTGGCTGCCGCTAGTACCCGGCTTGACCGCGCACGGGCTCAGGCACGGCCACCGGACCTGGATGGCCGAGGACGGCATTCCCGACGTCCTCGCCGAGCAGCGCCTCGGCCATGAGGTGCCGGGCATGCGCGGCCTCTACACCCACGTCTCGGACCGGATGCGCGAGGCACTCATCCAAGCACTCCAGGCCCGCTGGGACGACTCGCTGCGGGCCCGCGCCGCGATCTGCGGCCACTCTCCCATCCCCCTGCTCGATGAGATGCTGGCACCCTACTGCCGCGACCAGGCGGACACCGGCACGGCGAACGGCACCATCCGGCACCTGACAACCCGCGTCACCCCTGAGGTAGTTCGCATACCGGTCAGAGACCACGATGCCGGTGAACGCGGGCAGGACCCCGAACTCGCGGAAGGATTCCAGGGTGCGCCGTCCCAGGAAGAACAGCGAGTGCCGCTCGGTGACGGCGGCCAGCACGTACTTCTTGGTCCCGGCGGGCCCGCACCGCAGCGTGGTCTCATCGAATCCGGCCACGTGGGCGGCGGTGATCAGCGTCTTGATCAGTTTGACCACATCCGCGATCACGGCGGCTGCCCTGGCCAGGCAGGAGTGGACGAAGCCCACCGGGACCCGGGCGCCGGTGACGTCGGCGATCAGCTGGGCGCATCGCTCGGCGGGCACGTGCTGGAACACCGTGAGATCCATCGCCAGGGCGCGCAGGTTCGGGCCGATGCTCACCGCCGATCCGCCTGCCCCTTCCGGGCAGGCCGCCACATGCACCTCGCCGCACTGGCAGCGGGCCTGGTGGAGGTCATGCTGGACGCGGCGTGCTGTCATCAGCGGCACCTCCAGCTGCTGGAACGACCGGACGACACCCAGGTCCGCCGCGCCGGCCAGGTCCGCCCCGCACCCGCACGCGCCCGCAGGGCGGTGATCGATCACCTCATCGGGTTCCGCCCACGCCATCGACGCGCCCGGCGCCCCCGGTTGCTTCCCGCGGCCGCGCTTGCTGCCCCCGCCGCGCCGCTCCCGCTTGGGCGGCACCCTTCCCGGCAGGTCATCGGCCGACGGCGGCATCGAGGAGTTGCCGCTGTTACGGCCCAGCCGGCGCCTCAGCTGCGCGACCTCGGCCCGCAGCTCCCCGACCGCCCGCGCCAGCTCACCGATCAGCTCATCCCGCGCCGCGCATGAGCCGCACCCAGCAGCAGGCGGCGGCAGGCCGGTCACAGGCCACCATGATCAGGACATCCCAGCAGTGATCAAGCCGACACGCTGAGCCGATTCCAGAAGATCCCCCGCACCGGCGCCGGCGGACCGTGGAACCTGCCCAATGGCGGGAGCCCGGCTCCCCCTTGCGGGTGATGCCAGGCCAGGAGTATTTTCCCGTGCGGCAGACGGCCGGAAGAAGCATACTGTGCCCGTCCCGCGGTGGCCGTTGGCCGCCGGGCGGCACCTGGCGGTGGCGCAACCCCTGGCCACGGCGGGAAGCGAAGGGCCGGCACGGAGGGCGCGGTGAGTTCCCGGACGCGGGCAGAGCCGTCAATGGAGGAGTGAACCTCATGCACAAGCGCATCCGCACCATGGTCCTTGCGGCCGGGGCGGCCGCCGTGGCGGTCGGCGTGGGCGTCACCTCAGCTGGCGCCTCCACAGCGGTGACCTGGACCGTCACCCCCGGGGGTAACCTCGTAGGGTCCCGCGTGTCGGCGTACTCCCTGCCGTGCAGAGCGAGGTACGGATTGGCGTGCAGAGGGTGGATGGTCAGCTGTGGCCGGTGCCGAAGAGTTGCTCGCCGTCGTCGTGGCCGAGCAGGAAGGTGAAGCGGGCCAGGTCGGTGCGCAGTTCGGCGAGGTCGTAGCCCTGAGTGCCGATGAAGCGGCCGAATGAGGCGGCGAGCTGGGCGTGGTCGGTGCCGCCGAGCCACTGGCTGATGAAGGTGAGCATCTCGGCGAGTTCGGCGGCGTCGGCGAGATCGAGGTGCACCAGGGGAGCTGGCATCGGGTCTTCCTCGGGTGGTGCTCAGCGGGCGGGCGCGCTGGGGGGCTTCTTGGCGTTCTGCTGCTGGCGGGCGTGGGCGAGGCGGTAGGAGACGGTGCCGGTCTTGATGCTCTGCCCGGCAAACGTCAGGCGGTCGCGCTGGCCACGGTGGTCTCGACGGCGGCGAGCCGGTTTTTCAGCCGGTAGCTGGGCCCGTTGATCAACATGAAGGGAACGCAAACGGTCTTTGGTTGACACGGGCGGCGTGTTGCTGCTGGCCGGCGCTGGCCCGGGTGGGGGTGTCTGGCGGTGGGTGTGGTCATCGTCTGGCGGGCCGTCGAGCGGGATGCGTAGCCGGATTTTCACGTGCCAGCCGGTGACCTGGACGTCTTCGATGAGCAGCCGCAGTAGTTCCTGCCGCTGTGCGGGGTCGAGCTGGTCGATGACGGCGCGGACGCGGGTGGCGAAGCGCTCGACGCCGTGGCGGAGCCGATTGCCGCGGGCGAGGTCGGCGCGCTCGGTGGCGAGGCTGGTGCGCTTGTGATCGAGTTCGCGCTGCCGTGCGGTGATCGCGGCGGCGCGGCGCTGCAGTTCGGGCATGTCGATCAGCCCGGCCTGGTAGAGGTCGAGGAGCCGGCGGTGTTCGCTGCGGGCGGCCTCGAGCTTGCGGTCGAGGCGGGCCAGTTCGGCGGCGAGCAGCTGGTCGTCGGGGACGGGGGCGTGCACCGCGATGGCCTGCTCGCCGGCTAGCAGCAGGCCGGGGTCGAGCAGGGCGGCGCGTACCTGGCCGAAGACGAACTCGTCGAGCGCGTCGGCGCGGATGTTGCGTTCGGGGCAGCGCCGGTCTTGGCCTCCGGCGCGCAGCGGGTCGTGGTTGTGGCAGTAGTAGTACCGGTGCCAGGTGCCGTTGCGGCCGCGCATCTTGTGGCAGCTGGTGCCCACGCCGCAGGGCCCG
>Ga0070706_100003517_pt1 | contig 15402 bp, 15 predicted proteins | sample KBSK5501metaG_FD_65476 | JGI IMG/M metagenome (GOLD analysis project Ga0070706, IMG submission 65476) | Corn, switchgrass and miscanthus rhizosphere microbial communities from Kellogg Biological Station, Michigan, USA - KBS K5-50-1 metaG | ecosystem: Host-associated > Plants > Roots >...
CGCGCGGGCATCGCCGAGCTCGCGCCGCACCTGCTCGGAGAGGACCCTCGGCAGCTCGAGCGCCTCAATCGTCGAATGGACGCCGGACTGAAGGGACATCCTTACGTCAAGTCGGGCATCGACGTCGCCTGCTGGGACGTTCTGGGGCAGGCGGCCGGTCTGCCGGTCTGCGCTTTGCTCGGCGGACGCTACGGAGAGGACGTGGCGCTCTACCGCGCGATTTCCCAGGAGTCTCCGGACGAGATGGCTCGCCGGGTCGCTGGCTATCGCGCGGAGGGCTACCGAAAATTCCAGCTGAAGGTCGGCGGCGATCCGCGGGTCGACGTCGAGCGGATCCGCTCCGTTCGCGCCGTCCTGGAGCCGGACGACGTCTTGGTCGCCGACGCGAACACGGGGTGGCTCGCTCACCAGGCGGCGCGCGTCGTGCGCGCCCTGCGCGAGGTCGACGTTTACATCGAGCAGCCGTGCCTGTCCTACGAGGAGTGCCTCTCGGTCCGGCGCCGCACGGACCATCCGTTCGTCCTCGACGAGACGATCGACGGAATCGACGTGCTGCTGCGCGCTCGCCGGGACGACGCGATGGACGTCGTGAACCTCAAGATCAGCAAGCTCGGCGGCCTGACGCGGACGCGGCAGGTCCGGGACCTCTGCGTTTCGCTCGGGATCGCGATGACGATCGAGGACTCCTGGGGCGGGGACGTCGCGACGGCGGCGATCGCCCACCTTGCCCAGTCGACGCCGACGGACCTTCTCTTCACGACGACGGACTTCAACGGCTACGGGACGGTGACGATGGCCGACGGCGCGCCGCGGCGTCGGGGTGGGCGCATGGCGGCGTCGACGGAGCCGGGGCTCGGGATCGCGGTGCGGCCGGAGTTCGTCGCGCGGCCAGCGGTGGACGTGCACTGAGGGACGTGCACTGAGGGTTTCAGGTTTCAAGTTTCAGGTTTCATGACCCGGAGCCCGACTTGAAACCTGAAACCTGAAACTCGAAACTGCCCATGTATTGGCACCTACCAGGGCACTTCCTTTCCGCGCTGGTCGTAAAACTTCCCGTTGTCGCGCGGCGAGAGCCGGTCGATGACCTTCAGCATTGCGCGGACACTCTCCTCCGGCGTGAGCGGGGCTTGGGGTCCGCCCATCCGAGTCCGCACCCAGCCTGGGGAGAGCAGGACGAAGATCATCCCTTCGCCCGACAGCTCCGCCGCGAGGGTGCGGTGGAGTTGGTGGAGCGCGGCCTTGGACGCCCGGTAGGCGACCCAGCCTCCCTCGCGGTTGCCTTCGATCGAGCCGAGACCGCTCGATAGCGAGACGACGAGCTTGCGTTTTCCCGCGCGCAGGTTGGGGAGGAGCGACTGCGTCACGTGAAAGGGGCCGATCGCGTTGGTTCGGAAATTGCGCTCCAACTCCTCGACCGAGACGCGGGCCGCTTCGACCGACGCTTCCCCGATCGCCGCGTTGTTGACGAGGAGGTCGACGGAGCGGCCGTCGAGTCGCCGCGCGAACGTGGTCACGCTCGACGCGCTCGCGATGTCGAGCGCCTCGACCGAGACCCTGAGCGAGCGGAGCTCGCCGGCCTTCGCGGGGTCGCGCGCTGTACCGATCACCTCGTCCCCACGCGCGGAGAGCTGTCGGGCGAACTCGAGTCCGATGCCCCGGTTGGCTCCCGTCACGACGCAGGTCTTCGGCATCTCGCTGTCGGAGGGCGCGATCAGACGCAGCCGCGAATCGGGGAAACCGTCATGGGAGAACGTTGACGGTCCCGACCATCCCCATCGAGCCGCCGTGAATCCAGCAGAAGTACGAGTAGGTGCCGGCGGTCGCGAACGTGTGCGTGAAGCTGAACGGGGTGTCGTGAACCTGCGAATCCCAGATGAAGTCCGGCGAGCAGAAGCCGCTCGTGCACGTCCCCGATGTCGTGGAGTGCGTCCCGGAGGACCAGTCCCACTCCACCGTCTCGCCGGCCTGAATCGTGGTCAGGCTGGTGCCGCTCGCCGCGTCGACGAACTGGTTGCCGCCCTGACCGACCTGGACGATGTGATTCGGGTTGGGGGTCGGCGTCGGCGTCTGGGTCGCTGTGGCGGTCGAAGTCTGCGTGAAGGTCGGCGTACGCGTCGGCGTCGGTGAGATCGTGACCGTCGGGTGAATCGTCGGCGTCGAAGTCGGTGTGGCGGTCGGCGACGTCGTCGCGGTTGCCGTCCGCGTGGCCGTCGGAGTGACCGTGACGCCGGTCGCCGTGAGCGTCGGCGTCTTCGTGGGTGTCGCCGTGACGGTGCTCGTGGGTGTGGGACCGGTCGGCGTCGGCGTGGGTGTCGGAGTGCGAGTTGCCGTCGGACCCGTCGGGGTCAACGACGGAGTCGGAGTCGGCCCGGTCACCGTCGGGGTGAGGGTGGCGGTCGGACTCGACGAAGTCGCCGTCGGGGTGGCGCCCGTGGGCGTCACGGTCGGAGTTCGAGACGGCCCGGGCTGCGTGGGCGTCGTGGTCGGTGTGGGACCCGCGATGTTGTTCGCGCCGACGACGAAGATCGGGTCCGTCGTCGCGTTGTCGATAACGGCCGCGTACGAGAAGACCGGGTTCGTCGCGGCGACCACGATCACGGCATTGTCCGTCGCGGTCTGCGCGGCGCCGGCAGCTTCGAAGATTCCGTTGACCTGGGTCCCCGAGTGGCCGGAGACGCCGCGCACGACCGGCAGGCCGATCGGCGCCGGCAGCGGGCCGCCGTCGAAAATCGAGAACGTCACGATGGCCGGCGCGTCGTTCGGATTGAAGGCACCGACGTTCGCTCGAAACCCGCTGGGCGGTGACGTGGCAGGGTCGTGGCGAATCGACGTGAGCACGGTCGCCGCGTGCGCGCGAGACGCGGGCAGTCCTGGGATGAACATCCCGACGGTCGGCACGGGAGAGGTCGAGTAGAGCCGGCTCGTGACCACGATCGAATCGTCCGATCCGTCGACCTCGAACTCGATGCCTCCCGCCGTGTTCGGCGCGCCGAACGCCGTCGCGACCATATCGTCGAACGCCCTGGACTCCCGCGGAGCGAGCGTGAAGCGGATCTGCCGCGCGCCGGCGCAGAAGCTCGGAAGGAAGCAGCGGTAGATCGCCGTGACGTCGAGACTGGCCGTGTACGAAGCGTTGAACACACGCACGTCCGAGAAGAACGGCGCCCCACCCACGATGGAAGCGGCGGCGGGAACCGTCACGGTGCTCGCCGGGAGGGGGAGCGAGATTGCGAGGAGGATGAGGACGGCGGAAAGAAAGATCGCTTTCATGGCGATGCCGACGAGAGCTCCAGCGAAGCGATTATTTCATGGCGAAGAGAAGTACACTCGTCGGCTCATGTCCGTCCCGGGCTCCTCTCTTCCCTCCGACGTGCAGCTCCTGATCGACGAGAAGCGCTTCGACGCGCTCGAGGATCTCTGGACGCGGCGAATGGAGGAGAACCCGAACGACCTCCCGTTCTTCTTCGGCGTCGCCTCCGCGATGAAGAAGAAGGGGGGAGGTGCTCAGGCGCTGTCCTGGCTCCACTTCCTGGCCGATTACCACGAGGACGAAGACGCCGACGAGCGCCTCGCCGTGCTTCTGGAGATCGCCCGGATGTCTCCGACAGACTCCGAGGTTCGCGCACAGCTTCTGGCCACGCTGCGCAAGCGATACGCCTCGCACCCGGCCGTCTCCTCCGTGCTCGCGCAGTTCCCGCTCGAGGGCGCCGCGGATCCGGCCGAGGTCGGGGGAAGGATCGCCCGCTGGCTGCGCTTTCAGCCCGGCGAGGTCTATTTCCTGCCGGGCCGCGGCGCGGGCAGGCTGGTGGAGATGAATCCGGCGCTCGACGTGATGCGAATCGATGTCGCCGGGGCGCGGGTGCCGCTCTCGCTCGTGTCGGCAGAGAAGACCTTGCTGCGGCTCCCCCCGGAGCACTTTCTGCGCCGGAAGATCGAAGAGCCGGCGGCCCTTTCCGCCCAGGCGGAGGCCGAGCCCTCCGAGGCGCTCCGCCTGCTCCTCCAGAGCTTCGAGCGGCCGATGACGGTGGCGGAGGTCCGAGAGCACTTCACGGGCGTCGTGCCGGACGAGCGCTGGTCGGCGTTCTGGACGGCGGCGCGCAAGAACCGGCAGGTCCTCGTGTCGGGCAGCTCCAAGTCCGCCACGGTCACGTGGACCGAGACGGCGGACGCGGCCGAGGAGAGCGTGCGTGCCGCGTTCGAGCGCGCCGAGCCGGCCGCCCGAATCGATCTCGCCCGCAAACACGCCCGGCGCTCGAAGGAGCTGGCCCTCGCGATGGGCCGGGCCCTCGGCGAAGACGCGCGCCGGCTGGCTTCGGACCGGCCGGCGCTCGCCTGGGAGCTCTCTCAGGCCGCTCTCAAGCTCGTTCCCGGCGAGCCCGAGGCGTTCCCGGCCTCAGCGCTTCTCGAATCGGATCCGCTCCGAATCCTGCCCGAGATCCGGGATCATCTCGCGCGTGAACGCGCGCTCGAGGCGATTCGCGAGAGCCGCGCCGACTGGGCCGACATCTTCGTCGAGCAGATCGGACGCGAGGAGGACGCGCGCGTCCTCGCCCTGCTCTTCGGTGCACTCGGCGATCGAGCGGCGGAGCTCTCGCGCAAGATCCTCCGCTCGCCGCGCATCGCGCCCCGGGCGTTCGTCTGGTTGTGCGAACGGCTGCACGCCGAGGGGCGCGCGGATTCGCCCGGCCTCTTTCTGGCGATCGCGGATGCTCTACGCATGGAGGAGTTCTCAGGGCTCCGGTCGCGGCTGAAGGAGTTCTTCGAGCCGGGCGGGCTCGCGGTCGCGTTGGTGCGCGCGGCGGCCACGGAGGAGGAGGCGCGAGAGGACCTCCACGCGCTGGAGCGGGTGGCCGGTCTCGAGGAACACCGGCGCGCGACCGTGCGAGAGGCTCTGCTGATGAAGTTTCCCGCCCTTCGCGCGCCCACGCGTGAGTATCTCTACGCGACGGAGGAGTCGATCGAGGCGCGCCGTGGCGAGCTCCAACAGTTAAAGCAGGTCGAGCTGCCCGCCAACGCCGAGGCGATGAAGGCGGCGAAGGAGCACGGTGACCTTTCGGAGAACTTCGAGTACCACGCGGCGCGCCAGAAGCACGAGTACCTTTCGGCGCGCATCGCGACGCTCGCCGACGAGCTGTCGCGCTCGCGCGCGCTGGATCCCGCGGCGATCGACGCTACGGAGGTCCGGGTCGGAACGCGCGTCCGGCTCCGCAATCCGGCGAGCGGGGCCGAGAGGGATGCGACGATTCTGGGACCGTGGGACTCGAAGCCGGAGGAGGCGATCTATTCGTATCAGTCGGAGTTCGCTCAGCGGCTCCTCGGCAGCAAGCCCGGCGACCGTGTCGCGCTGCTCGACGGTCCGGCAGAGATCGTCTCGATCGCGCCGTGGCGAATCGCGTGATCCCTCGCGGGGTCCTTCTGGGCCTCCTGCTCGCACTGCCGGCGACCGGCGAGGACGTGTATCACCTCTCGATCGGAGACCCGGGCCGCAAGACGCGCGACGTCCCGCATGATCGCGCTCAACGCGCCGCGACTTCGATCGACGCCCAGGACCCGGATCATCTTCGCCTCTTCAAGGCGTCCTTCGACGACGCCACCTTCCACGCCGGGATGACCGACGGAGAGTGGGAGGCGATGCTGAACGCCCAGTGCACGTGGGACGCGACGATGGGTTTTCAGGCCGTGCGCGCGCTCGCTCGGGAGCCGCGGTGAAGAGACGCTCTCGCTCAGCGTGCCGTTTCGTCGAGCGGCCTCTTCCCCGGCGAGTACTTCAGCACGCGCGCGGTCTCCATCGTGACGAGCCCTTCCGAGACCATCTCGTCGAGGATGGGGAGCAGCCGCTCGATGTGCTCTGGTGTGTCGACGATCTCGATGACGAGCGGAAGGTCCTGCGAGAGCCGTTCGAGCAGCGTCGTGTGGAGAACGCTGCGTGCTCCGAATCCGCCGATCCCCCGAAACGCGGTCGCGCCGGCGAAGCCCTCCTTTCGGAGCCGCTGCAGGAGCGCCATCCAGAGAGGCTGATGGTGCCAGTGATCCGACTCTCCGATGAATACCCGCGTCAGGACCTGCTCGCCGTCGAGGACTCGCATGATCAACCTCCGATCAACGCGCGGCCGACGGCGAGGCCCGCGAAACCCGCGGCCAGACAAGCCAGGAGCGTGACGCCGATATTTGCCACCGCGAGGAGCCACGCGCCGTCCTGGATATAGCGGATCGTCTCGTAATTGAAAGTCGAGTACGTGGTGAAGCCGCCCATCACGCCGGTCGTCAGGCTCAGCCGCAGGGTCGGCGACATCAAAGGCGTGGTCAGCCCGACCTGCATGAGCAGCCCGACCGCGAACGAGCCGAGCACGTTGACGGCGAGCGTGCCGTACGGGAAGCCCGTGCCGAGCGCACGCAGAGCCCAGCCCGAGAGGACGTAGCGGGCACCCGTTCCCGCGGCGCCTCCGAGGCAGATCCAGAAGAATCGGCTCATCATTGTTTCGGATGCTTCATCGGGCTCAAGAAAAACTCCTACGACAACCGCGGTCGTAGGAGTCATCGGCCCTCCCGGCGGGCGGTTCTGGCGGACTCCACCGCCTTCGAAAATCAGGCTAACGATATCACGCTGGACGGATTCGTGTGCCGCGGTCGTAGGTGCCTGGAGCCGCCGGTGAAGGCGTCCCGCCACCACGCCGTCGACGGTGAAGACGGGGCCGAGAAGGAACTAGCTACAGCCCGCGAGGCCGATCAGACCAGCCGGCGCGGACGGCCCCATCGCGGCGGAGACCAGCCCGACTCCCGCGGCGGGTGGGTGTCCGACGATGCTCGTCGTCGCGTCGAAGGTCTAGTCGGGTGCTGAAAATATTGTGCTCTAAGGTGCCTGCTAGAATCCTGCCTCTCGGAGGAGAGATCTGTAATGAGGCGACGCGCCGCCTCGCTCGCTGCCTGCCTGTTGCTTCTGAGTGGTTCACTCGGCGGTGGCCAGGATTCGTCGGTCTTCGTCACCCCCGAGCGCACCCCGGAGCCCGCTTTCACTCTGCCGGACTTGAACGGCCGGCCCGTGAGCTCGAAGCACCTCACAGGGAAGTTGGCGGTCCTGAGCTTCGGCGCCACGTGGTGTGCCGGCTGTGTGAGCGAGCTCCGAAGCCTTGCGAATCTCCAGGCGCGTTTCCCGAACGACGTGGCCGTCTACTTCGTGGCGCTCGACGGCCGAGGAGAGAAAGACGTAAAGCCGTTCATGGAAAAGTACGGCTTCCGGCTTCCGACGCTGCTGGATTCCGGAATGGCCGTAGCACGGGAGCATGGCGTCCGTTCGATCCCAGTCACAGTGGTCGTTGACCGACGGGGCGTCATGGTCGGGCGCGCGATCGGACCGCGCGCGTGGGACAGCAAAGAGGCCCTGGATCTCGTCCAAACGTTGATCAAGCGCTGAGAGGCTCGCAATCAGAGGGAGGTTTGGTTATGAGACCTATTGGAATCGGCGCGCTCCTCGTGCTCACCGCGCTCCTGGCGGTCGGTTCGACGCCGCCCGTCTGGGCGCTCGAGGTCGGTGACAAGGCGCCGGATTTCACGCTGCCGGCAACGACCCAGGAGAAGTGGACGCTGAGCGAGCTCAAGGGCAAGAAGAACGTCGTGCTCTTCGCGTTCATCGGGGCCTTCACTCCGACCTGAACCCGCGAGGTCGCGGCTCTCCAGCTCGATCTCCCCAAGTTCGAGAGCCGAAATGCCCAGGTCGTGGGCATCAGCTCGGATTTCCTTCCGGCGAGCGCGGCGTGGAGCGAGAAGATGGGGCTCACGTTTCCGCTGTTGAGCGATGTCTCGCGGAAGACCCTCGAGGCTTATGACTTCCTTGAAACCGATCCCAACAACCGGCTCTATCGCTATGCCAAACGCTCGTACGTGATCATCGACAAGGCGGGCGTCGTTCGCTACAAGAAGATTCTCGAGAAACCGGGAGATCTCGTCTCGGACGACGAACTGCTGAAGGAGTTGGACAGGCTGAACCAGCCGGAGAAGTCTAAGTAAAGACGAATCCAATTCTTAGGCAGGCGTCGCTGAAGCCTTCCAGACGCATGATCTCTCCGCCGCGCCATCGAAACCCGCTGCGCGCCCCGACGCCCTGCCCGGCCAGATGCTCGCGAAGCCGGTAGGTCACACGTCGGCTCGAATCTTCTCGTGGCACGCCTCGGCGATGAAGAGGTCCTCGGCGCCGAGTCCAGTGAAATCCGCGACCGTGATTCCGGAACGGTCGAACGGCACCGGCCGCTCGCAGAAGGCGCCGATCTCGACCGCGCGTCGCTTCTCCGAGAGGACGTGCTGGAGCTCTCCGAGCTTCTCGCACTGGGCGAGTGAGTCCACGAGGAGGAGCGAGGCGCGGCGGAGGATCTCCGCGGAGAGCTCCCGCTTCCCCGGAGAGTCCGCGCCGACGGCGGAAACGTGGGAACCCGGACGAAGGTCGCGCACGCGGAGCAGCGGCTCGCGGGCCGCGGTGGCGGTGACGATGAGGAGGCTTTTGGACGCGACGTCGGCGGGAGATTCCGCGACGCTGACGCGAACGCGGGGCAGCAGCGCGGCGACGTCGCGGGCGCACGCGGCCGCGTGCTCCGGGTCGCGGCCCCAGAAGAAGACTTCCTCCAAGTCCATGACCTCGGCGTGAAGCCGGGCCTGCAGGCGCGCCTGAACCCCGGTTCCCAGGATGCCCAGCACCGGGTCGGTGCGGCCGAGCTCCTTGGCGACCATCGCGGAGACCGCGGCCGTCCGCAGGTCGGTCAGATACCCGCCGTCGTCGAAATACGCTTCCGTCTTGCCGGTCACCGAGGAGACGAGCAGGACCATGCCGTAGGGCCGCTCCGGGAAGCTGCCGGCCATCTTCAGGACGAAGTGGCCGCCGCCCTTTCGATAACTCGACTTGATGTGGACCTCACCCGCGCGGTCGGCCGCGAGATAGAGGTGCATCGGCATCGGCGTGTCGCACTCGCCCCGGGACTGTGCGATGACCGCTTGCCGCATCGCCGCGATCGACTCGGGCAAGCCGATCGACTGGCGTATCTCCTTCTCTCCGATCAGGCGCATCCGTCCAGGATCCTTCGCACGGTCGCGAGGGCGACGTTGCGCCCCGAGATCACCGCAACGGCGGGGGAGTCGAGGCGGCCGGACTTTCCCGTCAGGACCGCCGCGATCGTGACGGCGGAGGACGGCTCGATCGAGTACTGGTGCCGGTCCAGCATGAACCGCACGCCCTCGAAGATCTCCTGTTCCGTCAGCAGGGCCACTACGTCGATTCGCTCCTTCAGCACCCCGAAGCCGGTCCTCCCGATCCCCCCTTCGAGCCCTCCGGCCGTCGTCGCGACCGGCGGCAGCCTCGTGATCGCCTCTCCCTTCTCGAGCGACAGCGCGAGGGCGGGGGAGAGCTCGTGCTGGCATCCGATGACGCGCGAGTCCGGCAACGCGGTCTTCGTGTAGAAGGCGAAGCCGCCCGATAGCCCCGCTCCTCCCACGGGAAGGAGGAAGCTACGCGCCTCGGGAGCCTCCTCGAGGACTTCCGCCGCGAGCGTGCCGCCGTTTGCAGCGAGGATGAGCTCGTCATCGTACGCGGAGACGTAGGGCCGTCCGGTTCGCTCGGCGGCCTCGCGCGCGAGCCGCTCGCTTTCGTCGAAGCCTTCGCAGTCGGTCCGCACGACCTCGGCGCCGAGCGAGAGCATCCCCTCGAGCTTGGACTCATCGACGCCCCGAGGGACGTAGATGGTGGCTGGGATGCCGAGCTCGCGAGCGACATAAGCCACCGCCTTCCCATGGTTTCCGGCCGAGCAGGTGACGACGCCCTTGCGCCGCTCCGTCTCGGAGAGCCTCTCGAGCGCGAAGAATGCTCCTCGAATCTTGAAGGAGCCGGTCAGCTGGAGCGACTCGAGCTTGAGCGAGACGGGAACGCCCGCGACCTCGGACAGGGCGGGGGAGGGCTCGACCGGCGTGCGCCGGATGCGGCCCTCGAGGAGGCGCCGCGCCTCGAGGACCAGCGACATCGTGAGAGGGGGCATGCGCCGGCTATCGTATGGCGCGTTGCGCGGTCGGTTCGCGGCCGATCGCCGCGGCGATCTGATCGCGTACGCGCTCCGCGAGGCGCGGCGCGTTCTCGGGCGTCCAGCCCGCAGTCGGAACGGGAGGCAGGACTCGCAGCATCGCGGTCGAAGGTTGAAAGACGAGTGAGTGCTTCGGCAGGGAATCCGCAGCACCGGCGATCGCCAGCGGCACGACATCGACGCCCGCTTCGATCGCCAGCCGAAACGCGCCGGCCCGAAACTTCGCCAGGGATCCGTCCGGGCTGCGCGTGCCTTCGGGAAAGAGGATGACGGAGACGCCGCTCTGCAAGATCCCGCGCATCTTCTTCATCGCTCGGCGGGCGTCGTCACGGTCACCGCGGATGATCGGAACGTCACCCGCGGCACGCATCTGCCAGCCGAGAATGGGGATCCGGAAAATGGACCTCTTCGACAGCCACTTCATCTCCCAGGGGAGCCGCACGATCAGAAACACGTCCGTGAAGGAGCTGTGGTTGGCAACGAAGACGTGCGGTTTTTTCGGATTGATGAGCTCGACGCCTGCCAGCCGAAAGGTGAAGAATGGATTAATCGACCCGGCGACCACCGCAGACAAGTGAAAGAGTCGCCCGACGAGCCGGCGGTCTCGGTCCCACGGAAAGGTCGTTAGCCGGAACAGGAGAACGAGGGGCGTCCAGACGATTACGATCAGAACGTAGCTCGCCCAGACGAGCGCCGACAGGGGCGCGGAGACCCAGCGGACGCGGAGCACGCCAGCGCATTCTAGTCTCGCGACTGGCCGATGAAGAAAGCCTTGACACTCGCTTGGCGCGAGAATTGCTCCCGCGTTGGCCGCCGGTTGTCTTTTTTTTTGGTTGAGGAGTCTCTCTTGATACGCGTGCTAGCCCGCCTTTCGCGATCGATTCACGTCTGGTCGACCGCCATCGCTTCGCTCTCCGACTTAGAAGGCAGGAGTTCCATGAAACGAGGCTCTCGAAGCATTCCGCTCGGTCTTCTTCTGGCCCTCACGGCCGCAGCCTGCGCCTCGCGAAGTCCCGTCTCGCAGGCCAAGGATCGTGCTCCGCGAGTCTCCCGAGCCTCCGCTCCGGCGCGGGCATCGGGAGCCGGCGTGTCCGCCGGAATCTCGGATCACGAGCTGACCGGCGACCATCGAGTTGCGCCTCTTCGCGAGGCGGCCTCTACGCCGCACGGGCCGATTGTTGGCCATGCCGTCGGCTACGCGCGGACCTTGCCAGTGCGGGACCTGCCCTCGAGCATCGCCGAGGCCAATCCCAATGTGAGCCAGCCCGGGCGTGAGATCAACGAGGAGAACTCGGATGACCCGAAGGTGCCGGTCGCGCCGTCCTCGCCGAAAGCTTCCCTCGCCCCCAAATCGGACGAGGCTCTCGCGGCGCCTCAAGCGATCAACGCGGTGCCGGGCCCTAATCTGACGTTCGAGGGCAACAGCTCCGCCAACAACACCGCGGTGTTCGGCGGGACGGTTGCGCCGCCGGACACCAACGGTGCGGTCGGGCCGAATCACTTCGTCGAGACGACGAACCTGCTCGTCGGCGTCTACGACAAGACGGGCACGCTGATCGGCGGACGCTTCAAGATGAGCTCGGTGTTCGCCCCGCTCGGCGGCGTGTGCGCCGCGCTCGACGACGGGGACCCCGTCGTCAACTACGACAAGCTCGCCGACCGCTGGGTGCTCAGCCAATTCGCCTTTTCCGATTTCAACAATCCGCCCTATCACCAGTGCATCGCGGTCTCCGTCAACGGGGACCCGACGGGCTCCTACTACGCCTACGACTTCATCACTCCCGGCGGGAACTTCCCGGACTATCCGAAGCTCGTGAGTTGGCCGGACGCCTACTACATGACGGACCACCAGTTCGACCATGGCGGTCCCTTCAACGGCAGCGGCGCCTTCGCCTTCGATCGCAGCAAGATGCTCGTGGGAGATCCGACGGCGACTTTCGTCTACTTCAACCTCGACTTCACGTTCGAGCCCAACGGAATCTTCGGCATCCTGGCATCCGATTTCGACGGCCTGCAGCCGCCGCCGGCGGGCGCGCCGAACGTCTTCGTTTACCCGACCGCCGACGAGTTCGGAGACACGGCCGGGGACGCCTTGCGCCTCTTCGATTTCCACGCCGACTTCGCGAACCCGGTCAACTCCACGTTCACCGAGCGGAGCGACAGCCCGCTCACGGTCGCCGCTTATGACCCGCGGAACCCGAGCGGTCGTGCGGACATCCCGCAGCCCGCGCCGGCGACCGCCGCAGACAATCTCGATTCGATCAGCAGCCGACTGATGTATCGGCTTCAGTACCAGAACCGCAACGGGACGGAAACGCTCGTGGCGAATCAGACGGTCAACGTCGGCGTCCATCCGGCGCCGGGGGTCAATCCGACCGCCGCCGAGTATCAGGCGGGGATCCGCTACTATGAGCTGACGCGAACGAGTCCCTCGGGCGCCTTCTCGATCACCGAGCAAGCCACGCACGCCCCGGACACCGACGATCGCTGGCTCGGAAGCATCGCCGAGGACAACTCGGGCGACCTCCTTCTCGGCTTCAGCCAGTCGAGCACGACGACGTTCCCGTCGCTTCGGTATGGCGGCCGCCTGGCGGGCGATACTCCGGGTGGGCTGGTCCAGGGCGAGGCGACTCTCTTCGCCGGCACGGCCTCGCAGCAGGACACCGGGAGTCGATGGGGCGACTACAGCTCGACTCAGCTCGATCCGACGGACTTCTGCACGTTCTGGATCGCCAACGAGTACTACTCGGTCTTCAGCAACTTCAACTGGCGCACCCGGATTGGCTCGGTCAGATACCCGAGCTGCGTCTCGCCAGCGATGGGCAAGATCACGGGAACGGTCAAGGACTGCGCCACGAATCTTCCGATTGTGGGTGCGATCGTGACCGCTTCCGACGGCCACTCCGCGGCGACCGGCCCGAACGGTACGTACTCGATCACCGTTCCGCCGGGGACTTACACCGTCACCGCGTCGGATCCCTTCCGCAATTGCAACCCGTCGGCGCCTCAAACCGCGACCGTCTCGAACGGCGGCTCGACCGCGACGAACTTCTGCCTGACCGGCAACTCGAAGCTCAACGCAGGCGCGGTCGCGGTCGACGACAGCCTCGGAAACAACAACGGCACGATCAACGTGAACGAGTGCGTGAAGCTGACGATCGGCCTGAAGAACGAAGGCTGCATCGCCGATACCAACATTTCGGGAACACTGTCGACGTCCACACCGGGGGTCACGATCAAGCAGGCACTTTCGACGTATCCGAACCTGGCGGTGAACGCCTCCGGCACGAATACCACTCCCTTCGCGTTGCAGACGTCGCCCACCTTCAGCTGCGGCCCGATCGATTTAACTCTCATGGTGAGCTCGGACCACCAGCCTTCTCACGCTCTGCACTTCTCGGTGCCGACGTGCGCAGGCGGAGCTTCCGTCACCGTGACGGGCAGCCTCGGTCCGGGCGACACGACGCAGGATGGGCGCCTCGGTCGAAACGCCATCGCCAGCACGTGCGGCACTCCCAAGGCGTGCCCGGGCGTCTTCGCCAGCAGCCTCGGTTCGCCGAGATTCTTCGATTCCTTTACGTTCCCCAACACGGCAGCGGCTTCTGCGTGTCTCAAGATCGACCTGACCCCCAACTGCACCGAGACGCCGGCAAGCGCCAATCAGATCTTCTCCGTCGCCTATCTCGACAGCTACATTCCGAGCCCGGGCACTCAGGAGTGCGTCAACTATCTCGGCGACATCGGCGGAAGCCCGGCCAATGGCTCGACCGGCTCCTATTCGGTGGACGTGGCCGGCGGACACAACCTCGTCATGATCGTGAACACGGTCAACAACTCGGCCTCCGCCTGCTCGAGCTACACGGCGAAAGTCTCAGGGTTCTTCGATCTGACGCCCGCCAACGGAGCATGCCCGGCGTGCACGGTGTCCTCTTCGGTCGCCACGAGCACTCTCTGGCCGGCGAACCACAACCTGATCAACGTGGGGCTGTCGGCGTCGACGAACGGTGTCTGCCCCGCGATCAACTCGGTCACGGTCTTCTCCGACGAGGACGACCTCCAGGCGGGCACGGTCGGCGACCAGTCTCCCGACGCGAAGAACATCGGGCTCGGCACGCTTCGCCTGCGCGCGGAGCGGCAGGACTCGGGTGACGGCCGTGTCTACCTGATCGTCACCCGGGCCAGCGACGGGACGGGCAACGGCAACTTCTCGTGCAACACGGTCACGGTGTCCAAGACCCAGAACACCGGCGACAAGAACTCCGTCGCCGCTCAGGCGGCCGCCGCCCAGACCTTCTGCACCAACAACGGCGGAACGCCCCCTGCGGGCTACTTCGTCGTGGGCGACGGTCCGGTGATCGGTCCGAAGCAGTAGGGAGATTCAGAGGGCGCCGACGTGGCGCTCCGCTTTTCGGCCAAGGGCCGGTGCCGCGAGGCATCGGCCCTTTTTCTTGCCGGGGTTCAGGTTTCAGGATCCAAGTTTCGAGACGGCGTCCGGATCCTGAAACCTGAAACTTGAAACCTGAAACTCAGGCCTAGAGGCACTTGTGCACGCGCCCGGCCTTGCCGAAGGCGATCGTGAACGTGCCGGCGGACTTTCCCGACTCGGTGAGGAGGATCTCGAAGACCATCGTGTCGCCGTCGAGCTTGCCCTGATATCGCGCCGGCTCGCCGGGCGCCGACTCCTCGCCCCTGCGGATCGGGCCGCCGTGCTCGCGCACGTAGGCGCCGCGCCATTCGAAGCGTCCTTCGGAGTCGACTGTCAGCGGACCCTGGATCGATCCGTGCGCGCAGTCGAAGTCGAGCGTCGCGGCGTTGCCCGCGACCTCCATGGATACGTGATTGCCGCCCCAGGTCCCTTCGCGCACCCGCGGCGGATCTCCGGCCGCGCCGCTTCCGGCGCACGCCAGAAGAAGCGCACCCGCGCCGGAGAACAGGAACGCCGCATTGCCGCGCATCAGACGTAGGCCTCGTGAACGTAGCACCACCGCCAGTCGTCGCCGGACTGAAACGACTGGATGATGGGGTGCCGCGTCTTTCGGAAGTGGGCGCGCGCGTGCTTGTTCTTCGAGGAATCGCAGCAGCCGACGTGCCCGCAGGTCAGGCAGAGTCTCAGTTGGACCCACGAGTCGCCGATCTTCAAGCGGTCGCGGATCTCTTTCACGTGCGAGTCCGTTTTCGACACGATCGCCTCCGGACCCGATTGTGCCTCAATTCTGCTCGGGCCGGGGAATCGTGCGTCATCGCTTTCCCGACGGGTGCACCGACAACGTCAAGGTGGTTCCCGTCGCGCTCGGATCATTGAAGGTGTCGCCTGCGTCGGGTCCGCGCCACCGGCGGTGGTTCAGGT
>Ga0070706_100003518_pt1 | contig 15391 bp, 9 predicted proteins | sample KBSK5501metaG_FD_65476 | JGI IMG/M metagenome (GOLD analysis project Ga0070706, IMG submission 65476) | Corn, switchgrass and miscanthus rhizosphere microbial communities from Kellogg Biological Station, Michigan, USA - KBS K5-50-1 metaG | ecosystem: Host-associated > Plants > Roots >...
GCGATGAGAATCTCCGCGGGGCTAAGTTGTGACCCGTGGCTGCCGTCGCACTGCAAATTGTGGATGGGACCTAGAATTCTATTCTCGTAACTAGGACACTAAGGCAAGGCTCCATTCGTAAGTAGCTGATAGTTAATGGCTTGGCAGCCGGACCTGTAAGCCGAATTCTGTCCGCCGGATTGTTCCAGCGGGACGGTCATTCCTCTGGGCCGCGCATTGCTGCGAGGCTCAAGCGACCTACCCGGAGGTTGTGGCGCACCGAGCCGGCACGCGCCTAAAGCCGAAGCCTCAGGCTCCCTCCCTATTTGGTCTTGCTCCGTGTGGGGTTTGCCCTGCCCATCGCATTACTGCGACAGCGGTGCGCTCTTACCGCACCTTTTCACCCTTACCTCGATGCTGCCACCGGGGCGGTATGTTTTCTGTGGCACTTTCCGTCAACCGGGCTTGAACCTGGTTTCCCGGACGTTATCCGGCACACTGCTCTGCGGAGTTCGGACTTTCCTCCCGCGCCTTCCGAAGATGACACGAGCGACCGTCCGGTCCGGCTGCCAACGATTCATTATATGGGAAAGCAGTCTTCGGTCGTCAGGCGTCAGTCGTCGGGCGTGGGGCGCGCGCTTGCTCTGCTAGACTGATTGGCGGCCATACCGTGCTCCGGGTAGAGGCCCTGACCACTGATGACCGACGACTGTCCCCATGACAACCCTCGAAGCCATGCGTATCGCGCTGCTTTCGCTTTGGGCGAACAAGCTTCGGTCGGCCCTGACACTGCTCGGAGTGGTGATTGGCGTCGCTGCAGTGATTGCCGTGGTCACCTTTGTGAACGGAATCAACGGCTACGTGGCGGAGAAGATCTTTAATCTTGGCGCTGATGTTTTCATTATCAGCAAAGTTACTCCGGTCGTCACCAACGTGGACCAGCTTCTCGAGGGCCAGAAGCGCAAGGATCTGACCATGGAGGATTACCACGGCGTGCTGGAGTCTTGCAAGCATTGCGCCATGATTGGCGCTTCCACCATTAACACCAGCGGCCACGTAAGATATGGGGAGGAATCCATCAGCGACACATGGATCCGGGGATTGACGCCCTCAATGGCGCCGATTCTCGATCTCGACCTCACCTCTGGCCGCATGGTCAACGAGAACGATGAGGAGAACCGTTCGCAGGTGGGGGTGATCGGCACCGACGTCGTGGATAATCTTTTCCCCACCGTGGATCCCCTAGGCAAGGAGATACGAGTCGAGGGCGAAGTGTATCGCGTGATCGGTGTGGGAAAAAAGCAGGGAACTACGCTCGGCCAGAGCCGGGATAACTACGTAGCCATCCCGATCACTACTTATCTGAAGCAATTCGGGTCGCACACCAGCGTCCGCATTTCTGGCAAGGCGAATGGCGTAGGCACGGAGCTGGAAGCCGCGATTGATGAGGCCCGCGCCGTCCTGCGGGCCAGGCGCCATGATCTTCCCGGACGTCCTGACAGCTTTGCCGCCGAGACCAACGCCAGCTTTCTGAGCATCTGGTCAAACCTGAGCGGAACATTCTTCATCGCGATGATCGCCATTGCGGCGATTTCGTTGGTCGTGGGCGGCATCGTGATTATGAACATCATGCTGGTTTCGGTGACCGAACGCACGCGCGAGATTGGCATACGCAAAGCGATGGGAGCGCGCCGCCAGGATGTGATGCTGCAGTTCCTGATCGAGTCCGGAACCATGGCGCTGGTAGGGGGTTTGCTGGGAGTGCTCTTCGGAATTGTCTTCGCCAAGGGCATCACTGCGATTATCGGCATGCCCTCGGAAATCAAACTGTGGGCGGTCGGAGCCGGCCTGCTGGTGTCCGCCAGCGTGGGCGTGTTCTTTGGCGTGTATCCAGCGAAGAGGGCGGCTAGGCTGGAACCAATCGCCGCGCTGAGATTTGAGCTGTGAAAGATTGAGCAATCGAGCAATTGGGTAATTTGAAACCGCCCGGTTTGACAATTACCCCAATTACAAAATTACTCAATTACTAAATTTCCATGCTGCGTAGACGCGATTACGGCGAAGTCGTCCAGATGGCGCTGGACACCATCCGCACCAACAAGATGCGGTCGGCACTCACAGTGCTCGGCATCGTCATTGGTGTCGCCGTCGTGATCGGCATTTCCTCGGTGGTGCGCGGCCTGAACGACAATGTCAGCCAGGTCATCAGCAGCCTGGGCTCGAACATCGTCTTCGCTTACCACCAGCCCTTGACGTTCGGCCGGCCCACGGAAGAGATACGTACGCGCAAGGAATTGACTTTCGATGACTTTGAAGCGGTACAACAATTGCCTCATGCCAAGATCGCGACCACTGGCATGCGTTATTTCCGGCAGGAATTTGGCACCGGCACTTACGAAGTCAAATATAACGGCCGTAAAGTCAAAAACGTCGTCCTCGAGGGAGATACTGGCACTTGGAAGGATGTGTTTGATCTCGACGTCGCCTCCGGACGTTGGATGAATGAGACGGACGAAGAGCATCACTCCCCGGTCATCATCCTGGGCTCGGATACCGCCGAAGAGCTGTTCCCGACCGAGGCACCCTTGGGCAAGGAAATCAATATTGACGGGCAACTGTTTACCGTGATTGGAGTCGCAGCCAAGCGCAAGAGCGTGTTCGCCGGAGGCAAAAATCCGGATGACAATATCGTCTACTTTCCCCTTAGTACGTTCCGTAAACTGCATCCCGAGCTCAAACAATACTGGATCAGCGTCAAGGCTACTTCGCACGACGACATGCCTAAGCTCATTGACGAGATTCGCGAGCTCTTGCGCCGCCGTCGCAAAGTGCCATCCAACAAGCCCGACAACTTCGCCGTATTCACCCAGGATTCTCTTTCCGATGTGTGGAACCAGGTCACCGGCGCCGTGTTTATCTTCATGTTCGCCGTTTCGAGCGTTGGATTGATCGTGGGCGGCGTCGGGGTGATGAACATCATGCTGGTTTCGGTGACCGAACGGACGCGGGAGATCGGGGTACGCAAGGCCATCGGCGCGCGTAAACGCGACATCCTGCTGCAGTTCACCTTGGAAGCCATCACCCTGACCGCGATGGGCGGCCTGCTCGGGGTATTGTTGGGAGCGATCATTACCTGGACCATTCCGGCGATCTGGAGCTCGCTGCCGGCGCGCATGTCCCTTTTCTGGGCCACTTTTGGATTAGGCGCAGCCGTCGCCGAAGGTCTGCTGTTTGGCATTTATCCAGCGTGGAAGGCCGCGAATCTCGATCCGATAGAATCGTTGCGCTACGAGTAGACTACTTCCATCGGCATGATTCACCACCTCCTGCGGATCATTGAGATTGTCGCCCTTCTGGGAGCAATTGCGAGCATGGCCTATTACGGGCTCTGCCTGTGGAGCGCGGTTGATTTTCTGCGCCAGCGAAAAGCGGCAGGCGAGGGCGCCCGCCCCACATCGTTCTTGCCGGTTTCCATCCTCAAGCCGCTGAAGGGTACTGATCCTGAGATGTATGAGAGTCTCAGAGGTCATTGCCTGCAGGACTATCCCGAATACGAAATCATTTTTGGGGTTAACGATCCCACCGACCCTTCCCGGCACCTGGTCGAGCGCCTGAAGTCAGAGTTCCCGCAACTCTCGATTCGCTGGATGGTCTGTGCGAAGAACCTGGGCGCCAACATCAAGGTGAGCAATCTGACGCAGATGCTGGTGGAGGCAAAGTATGACCGCGTCCTCGTGAACGACAGCGATGTTCGCGTCCCGCTTGATTACCTGCGGCGGGTTATGGCTCCTCTGGCTGATCCTCAAGTAGGTTTGGTGACATGTCTCTATCGCGGCGTGCCCGGTCGCACCTTGGGATCACGCCTGGAGTCGATTGGCATCAGCACGGATTTTTCCGCTGGCGTGCTGGCCGCGCGCACCCTCGAAGGCGGCATCCACTTTGGACTCGGTTCGACGCTCGCCTTCCGTACGTCTGATCTTGCGGCCATCGGCGGTTTCGAGGCGTTGGTGGATTATCTGGCGGACGACTATGAAATTGGCCGGCGCATGGCCAAACGGGGGCTGAGAGTACGGCTGTCCGATGTGGTAGTCGAGACCTATCTTCCAGCCTATACGCTGCGCCAGTTTGTAGACCATCAACTGCGCTGGGGCCGCACCGTCCGCGACTCCCGTCGCTGGGGCTATCTGGGGTTGGTGCTGACCTTCGGCGTACCCTGGGCGCTGTTGTCCGGGTTGCTAAGCCTGTCGCTGAGTCGCGGTATTCTCGCTGCCTGGGCTCCTCTGGTTGCGGTTATCGGCTTGCGGGTGGCAGTCGCATTGCTCGTGGGATGGTCGGTTGTGCGGGATCACCAGTTGCTGGCTCTACTGCCACTGCTTCCACTCCGCGATGTGGCAGCCTTGCTGGTTTGGATCGCCAGCCTCGCCGGTCACACAGTGGTCTGGCGCGGCGATTCTTTTCGGCTGAAAAATGGTAAATTAGCCCGGATCAGGTGTTAGGACTTCTCCGATATTCGATATCAGGTCACGATCTAGACCGTCCCCAGCACTATTTCGCCAGAGCCAGGAGGCCTTCGGCGAATTCTCCGCGCCAATGAACCGGGCTCGTGCGTTCCGCCCACCTCTTGGTAGGTGACTGCATATCCTTTGCGCTTGAGGACCATGACGAGACGCCGATTCGCCGCCAGCAGCGTCGGCCCGTCCCTCGAGACGTCCTCCAGCAAGCCCGCCTCCAAGAAGAACCGGAGCGGAAGTTTCGGAGCCCCCTCATACTGGCCAACCAGCCACTCCCATGTCACGTCTTTATCGTTCCCACGCCAGAATGCCCCGGACTGGGAAAGCACGTTACCGAACATGTCCGGCCGGCGCAGTGCGACAAAGGCTGCCGCCACGCCTCCGAAACTGTAGCCGCCGATAATCGATTTCTGCGGATCGCGAGTCACGTTCCAGTGCCCGTGGACCCAGGGCAGCACTTCTTGGCTCAGGAATTCCACAAACGCAGCGTTGTAGCCCAGTTCGGAACTACGTGTGTTTCGCGCGTTGCCGATCAGTACGGCGACCATCGGCGAAATCTTTTCAGCATGAATCAGGTTGTCGAGGACAACAGGCGCGGGTATCCAGTTCTGATAAGAAAAACCATCGAAGAGTAGTCGGTAGGACACGTCGGTTCATCGGTACCTTGTCCATGGTGCTCCAGGCACACCAGGCACACCACGCCCTAAACCTATCTGACACCTCGGGTGTAGGCAGAGTTCCATTGCCATACCAACGAACATGCCGAAAGAGCGCTAAAGCTTCGCTCGCACAGCACTCTCCATCGGCCGATTTTGCGGAATGATTCTGCCGCCCTTGCTGAATCTATAAATCTCTCCGCGCCAAAAGAACGTGCGACTGCTGAAGCTGCCCAGCCAGATCAGGAAGCCCAGAAAATCGCGGACCGGATAGAGCCACGACAAGTACAAGGATCGCCGGTCGCCAATCACTGCCCACCCCACCGCGGCCGATTGGACCACTCGATTCACGAAAGCCGCGGCAAACAGCCCGACGGCCAACCCCAAATGCCCCGTAGCCGCACCAGCCATAAGCCCCAGAAGCCCAAACGGCGCAGCATAGGTCAGGCCAGTGCCTACATGCCCCAGCGGACGCGAAAAGCGAGTGCTCTTCATCCAACGCAACTGATCGCCCAGAGTTCTCGTCAGCGAACGAGGCGTGAGCACATGTTGAATGATGTGATGAGAGAAGATGACCTTATATCCCGCCGCCCAGATCAGATTGCCCAAAACAAAATCATCCGAATAGTAGTCGGCCGTGGCTGCGATGCCGCCGATCTTGTCCAGCGCGTCACGACGCAACGCCACCGCCGGCCCTAGCGCGAATCGAATGCCCTCCAACAGATCCGCGACCATAACCCCGGATGGCATCTCCACCGACATTCCCAGCGCCTCCAGCGTTGACCAGAAATCGCCGGCCGGCACTCCGCGGTAAGGGCAAGTGACCAGGCCAATTCCGGTATCCAGGAGCGTTGGAATCACATGGCGCAGAAAATTAGGCGACACCCGCACGTCGCTGTCACTGATCACAAAGTAATCATTGGCCGAGAGGGGAATCATTTTGCTCAGCGAAAAGACTTTCGCATTGGGCCAGGTGGGCGGGCCGGATACGACAATCCGGCTCTTGACCTGAGGGTATCGCTGACGGACTCTGTCGGCCACCCCAAGTCCTGCATCGTTAGCTTCCCGAGCGCCCAGAACAACCTCGAACGCCGGATAATCCTGCCGGAAAAAGCTTTCCAGATTTTCTTCCAGCTGCGCTTCCATTCCGTGCACGGGCTTGAAAATGGTGACGGCCGGCAGTGAAGATTCGGGTGTCGCGGCCGCCGCTTTCTGCGCCGCTCGGGCTCTGCGCCGCCACCGGAACGCCGCCCCCAAGACCATGAAAAGAAAAATCGTGGAACTGCAAACACCCAGCACCGCAATGCCCAGCAGCAAATCCCACACCGCCGTGGTAGCGGTCACGGCATCAGCTCTCGATTTGCGGGGGTGAGCAGGACTGACGTACCTAACAGGTTCATTCAGGATTCCGGCAAACAATTATACGAGAGGGATGGCGTGGGCAGAACAACGAGGAGAAGCTTTAGACAGAGGCTGCCGCGGCAGCCAGAGTGGGAGCGCCTGCGTCGAGAACTTCACGCATCTTAAGGGCCAAAGTTCTCAACGAGAAAGGTTTCTGTAGGAAGCGCGTGGTCACATCGATCGCGCCGTGGCGCGCGACCGTGGTTTCGGCGTAGCCGGAGACAAACAGCACTTTCATGTCCGGCCGCTCCGAGGCCAGCTCTCCCGCCAGTCTCGCCCCACCCATTTGTGGCATGACCACGTCGCTGATCATCAAATGAATGGGACCCTTGTATTCCCTCGCGACCGCCAGCGCGTCGGTTCCATTCTTTGCCTCCAGGACGATATAGCCGTTCAAGCTCAGGAATTCGCGAGTCGACTGCCGGACTGCGGATTCATCTTCCGCCAGTAGCACGGTTTCGCAGCCTCCGGAGTAGCCTTCCGCCGAGGGGACAGGCGGTAGCACGACCGCCGCACCCTTTGCCTGAGGCAGATAGATTTTGAAGGTCGTTCCTAAGCCGGGCTCACTATATACCCAAATGAAGCCGCTGTTCTGCTTCACGATGCCATACACGGTAGCCAGGCCGAGCCCAGTGCCCTTGCCTTCTTCCTTGGTGGTGTAGAAAGGCTCGAAGATATGCAACAGATGCTCCGGTGCGATTCCCTGGCCTGAATCGGTCACCGTCAGCAGAATGTATTCTCCACGAGGAACAATGGAGTGGGCCTGGACATAGGCGTCATCCAACCGCACGCTTGCAGTCTCGATCAGCAGCGTACCGCCCTTGGGCATTGCATCGCGAGCGTTGGCAGCCAGGTTCATGAGCACCTGTTCGATCTGTCCCGGATCGGCCTTGACTTTGCCCAGTTTCGCCCCCGGAACAAAGGCCAGTTCGATATCTTCACCGATCAGACGAGGCAGCATTTTATTGACTTCCTCAATGATCGCGTTCAAGTCCAGCAGTTGCAGGGTCTGCATCTGCTTTCGTCCGAAAGCCAGCAATTGCCGGGTCAGGTCGGCAGCGCGACGCGAGGCCTTTTGGATCTCGTCCACATTACGCCGCAGCGGGTGTTGGGGCGCCAGCGAATCGAGCATCAGCTCGGCGTAGGAACTGATAACCATCAGCAGGTTATTAAAATCATGGGCCACTCCCCCCCGCCAATCTTCCGATTGCGTCCATTCTCTGCGCCTGGTGAAGCTGGGTTTCCAGCCGGCGCTGGTCCGTCATATCCCGGTCATTGGAGATAAAATGCGTGATCTTCCCCTCGTTGTCTCGCAGGGGCGTTATAGTTTTCTCAACTACGAAGACGTCGCCATTCTTCTTGCGGTTGACCATGACGTCGCGAAAAACATTTCCTGAAAGAATGGTCTGCCACAATTCTTTGTAAAATTCAGAAGTCTGATGGCCGGATTTAAGGATTTGCGGCGTCCGGCCCATCACTTCCTCTCGCGAGTACCCGGTCAGCGCCTCGAACGCCGGGTTGACATACTCAATCATTCCCGTACGGTCGGTAATGATTACCAGGTCCCCAGATTGCTCCACCGCGCGCCAGAGCTTGCGTAGCGTATCCTCTGACTTTTGCCGCTGCCGGTCTTTGCAGTACGCGTCGATGGCGTAGCGGATGGTGCGCTTGATGGATGGTTCGTCGAGGCTCGGCCTTAGAACGAAATCCCAAGTTCCAGCTTTCAGAGCCGCGTCCACCGTTGCTTCGTCGACGTGATCGCTGAGAAATATCACCGGCGCACCAGGACCGTTCCGATGCAGCTCATGCAACAGCCGCAATGCTGCGCCATCTCCCGATTTGTATTCGCATAGCAGGAGGTCGTAAGTTGTTTGCCCCAGCCGCACCAGGGCTTCTTCGGGAGAGCGCGCGTGGTCCAGGCCCAGGTGCCCATCGCCGGTCCGATTAAGAAGGTCACGTAGATGAGTGAAGTCATCCTTGTTTTCTCCCACCAGTAGTAAATGCATGAGCGTACTGCTGATGGCGGACTCTTTCGTGCTGCTCATACCTGGTCCTGTTACTCCGGCTAATTGCTACATCGGAGATTGGTGGTGGGGACATGGCCGGAGGAGTCCCGGTTACGAAAAAGAAGGTGGAATTGGCGTGCCAGATCGGGAACAGTGCAGTTGTGGGACAAACCCTGCCCGCAAACAACAAGTATCAGTCAGCCGGACCGCGCACCCGCTCTTACCCAGAGCGATTTAAACTAGAGGGTTCGCACTGCTGATGATCGAAGCCACTTTCTTTCGTGACCTCGCCTACGTCTTCGGCGCCGCCGTTGTGGGCGGCGGTGTGGCCAAGGCGCTGCGGCAGCCGCTGATCCTGGGATATATCCTGGGCGGATTTCTCATCGGCCCGTTTACTCCCGGCCCCACGTTATCGGAAATTCATCAATTTGAAGTTCTGGCTGAAGTCGGAGTCATCCTCCTGATGTACTCGATTGGCCTGGAGTTCTCTTTTCGCGAGCTTCTGCAGGTGAAGTGGGTGGCGATTTTCGGCGGGCCGCTGGGGATATTGTTTTCCGTGGGACTAGGTGTAACCGCGGGATGGTTGCGGAGCTGGAACCCGGCCCAGGGAATAGCCGTCGGAGCGATCATTTCTGTGGCCAGCACTATGGTGCTTTCCAGACTCCTAGCGGACCGCGGAGAATTGCGCTCGCCCCACGGCCGATTAATGATCGGCATAACCCTGGTAGAAGACCTTGCGGTCGTGGTGCTCACCGTCCTGCTTCCCTCACTGAGCAATCTCACGGGAGGGCACTTTCTCGCATTGGGAATTGCCTTGGGCAAGGCGTTCCTGATCTTGACGCCGGTCATGTTCGTGGCCGCGAAGCTGGTGCCCCGTCTGATGACGCGAGTCAGCCGCATGGGGAACGAAGAGCTTTATCTGTTGGTAGTGCTGGCATTGGGTTTCGCCACCGCCGCGGTCACCCAGGCCGTCGGCTTGTCGCTGGCATTGGGAGCATTTCTGGCCGGGCTGATCGTCAGCGAGTCCGGGGCCACTCGAAAGATGCTCGACAACCTACGCCCCCTGCGCGACGCCTTTGTCGCCCTGTTTTTCGTCACCATCGGAGCGCTTGTGGACCCGCGCATCCTGATCTCCCAACCCTCTCTATGGGGCACGATTGTGATTTTGACGGTGGTAGGGAAGTTCGTGGTCTGGACCGCTGTGGTTTGGCTGTTTCGCTATCCGCCGCAAACTGCCCTCCTGGTGGGCCTGGGACTCACTCAGATCGGCGAGTTTTCCTACGTCCTGGTTCGCGTGGCCCGCGACGCCCAGTTGGTGACTGACGACGTCTACCACGCCACTCTGGCCGCGTCCGTAATCACCATCCTGCTAAACGGCTTGTTAATGAGAGTTTTGCCGAAAACGGCGATACCCGCCTGCTAAACCAGGCGAATTCGGCCCGGCTCTCTCACCGGTTGTGTCCGGATTGTCCAGACGCGAATCCAGCACACATCCTGCCTCATCCGTTATTCTAGTAGTGGAGATATGGCAACCCGACCTAAATCTGCTAGTGAAGCTGACGTCACCGGAGTCTTGGAGGCCCCCAACGGTGACCGTGAGCGCGTGTTCGACCCGTTCCGCCAGCGGGGATATTTAGAAGCTGATCTCGATCCGCTCGGCTTTCTGCCGGTTGTGAACCATCCCGACTTGCGGCTTGAAGGCGAACTCGCCGATGAGGCCCGCCGGGTTTACTGCGGGACTGTCGGCGCCGAGTTCATGCACATCACCGACTCGGTGAGGCGCCGCTGGATCCAAGAACGCATGGAAGGTCCCCAGCCCGGGGTGGATCAGCAACACGTTCTCGACCAACTCATCCGGGCTGACCTATTCGAGCAGGTGCTGCAACAGCGCTATCTCGGCAGCAAGCGTTTTTCTCTCGAAGGCGTGACCGCCCTGCTCCCTCTGGTGGATGAAATTCTCGAGGCCTCGGGTCAGCGCGGTGCGGTGAATCTGGTGATGGGCATGAGCCATCGCGGTCGGTTGAACGTGATCGTGCACATTGCCCGGCGCGCCCCCGAAGAGGTCTTTGCCGGGTTTGAAGATGTAGACCCGCGCAGTGTTCTGGGCAGCGGTGACGTGAAATATCACATGGGCGCCACCGGCGAATACGTGACCCGCTCCGGGGCGAAAATTTACATCCATCTGGTTTCCAATCCCAGCCATCTGGAAGCGGTGGACCCTGTGACCGTAGGCCGTACGCGCGCCAAACAGGATCGCGCGCGCGAACAAGGCTGGGAGAAATATCTGCCACTACTCGTCCACGGCGACGCCGCTTTCGCGGGCCAGGGCATCGTGGCCGAGACTCTCAATCTCTCCGACCTGAAGGGTTACACCGTGGGCGGCACGATCCACATCATCGCTAACAATCTCCTCGGTTTTACGACCTTGTACAACGAGGAACACTCATCCCGTTTTTCCGCGCAACTGGCGCGCCGGCAATCCATCCCCATCTTTCACGTCAACGCCGAGGATGTGGATGCCGTGGTTCGAGTTGGCCGCATGGCCACCGAATATCGCTACACCTTCCAGGGAGACGTGGTGGTGGACTTGATCGGCTACCGCCGCCACGGGCACAGCGAGGTCGATGACCCAACTGTCACGCAGCCGCTGTTGTATCGGGCGATCAAGGACCATCCCCCGCTGTGGGAAATCTACGCTGAAGACACCGGCGTGGATAACGCGCAAGCCCGGGTGGAACAGATCCGCGCCGAACTGGAGGCGGCTCAGAAGAAAGCTAAATCCGTTCGCAAGAAACCCTCGCTGCGCGTCTTGCCTAAGTACTGGGATAACTACTATGGCGGCCGCTACAAACCGGAATATGAAGTGGACACCGGCCTGTCGGCCGCCGAACTCAGGGAAATAACCGCGAAGCTCACGACTTACCCCGAGGCCTTTCACATCCATCCCAAGGTGAAAAAGTTACTCGAGCAGCGCGCCGAGATGGGTACCGGCAAGCGCCCAGTGGACTACGGCATGGCTGAAGCGCTGGCCCTTGGAGGCCTGGCCAAGGCTGGCGTGCCCATCCGGTTTAGCGGCCAGGACACTCGTCGCGGCACTTTTAACCAGCGTCACTCCGTGCTGCTCGACATCGAAAACGAGCAGGAGTACGTGCCACTTGAGCATATTTCCTCAGGACAGGCTCGCTGCGAAATCTACAATTCCACGCTCTCCGAGGCCGGTGTGTTGGGATTCGAATACGGTTACAGTCGCGATTATCCCGAAGCATTAGTGCTGTGGGAAGCCCAATTTGGCGACTTCGCCAACGTTGCCCAGGCGGTGATCGATCAATTCATCAGCGCCGGCGAAGATAAATGGGGACTGCTCTCAGGAATGGTTCTGCTCTTGCCCCATGGCTATGAAGGTCAGGGACCGGAGCACTCCAGCGCGCGCATCGAGCGCTTCCTGCAACTCGCGGCTCGCGACAATTTCCAGATATGCCAGCCTTCGAATGCGGCGCAATATTTCCACCTGCTGCGCCGCCAGGCTTTGCGCCACTGGCGTAAGCCGCTCGTGGTCTTCACCCCCAAGAGCATGTTGCGCCATCCCGATGCATCCTCCTCGATCGAGGATTTTACCCACCAGCGCTTTCTGAATGTGTTACCGGACACGGAAATCAGCGACGCCAGTCGTATCCTGCTGTGCACGGGAAAAATCGGCCATGAATTGCGCGGCGAACGCAGGAAAAGAAAAGATACGACAAACGCGATCGTATTCCTGGAGCAGATCTATCCGTTCCCCGAAAAAGAACTCGAACGGACATTCGCGCAATATCCTTCGGCTCGGGAGATTGTCTGGGTGCAGGAAGAGCCGGCCAACATGGGAGCGCTCTTCTATGTGCTACCGCGCCTCCGGCGCATTGCCGGCGACCGCTCCGTCCTGTCAGTGAAGCGTTCCGCCAGCGCCAGCCCTGCCACAGGATCAGCCAAAGCCCACGAGGTAGAACAGAAAACCCTGGTAACTCTAGCGCTCACCACAAAGAGCTAGAAAATTCATGTTCATGTGGCGCGGGCGCCTTGCCAGCGTGCTGTAGGCCAAAACCACTCTCGGCGTCCGCCGAGCAGCGCTCCGCCGACTCTCGCAAACCTGGAAGTCACTTACTCCGTCATCCTCCCCATCCATAATGTTAGTCTTCCCGTTTAACCTCCATGCCTCACCGCTTACGAACTCTGCTTCTCCAGGTCGCCATCGACACCGGCGGCACCTTCACAGACTGTGTCTGGGCAGAGCGCGGCCAGCTCCGCATGCTCAAGGTTTTCTCCACTCCGGCCGACCCCTCACGAGCGATTGTCGAAGCCTTGGGAAAGATCAGCCCGACCAGGCCGGTGATTCTCCTCCACGGCACCACGGTCGGCACCAACACATTGTTGCAGCGCAAAGGCGCACGCGTGGCGCTGGTCACAACCGCTGGTTTTGAAGATGCTATCGAGATCGGCCGCCAGGTCCGCCCCAAGCTCTACGATCTTTTCTTTGATGGCATTGCGCCCCTGGTTTCCGCCGATTTGCGTTTCGGCCTGAACGAACGAACCGCCAGCGACGGGGAAATCCTGCAAGCGCCCTCGCGACAGGACTTGCAATCATTGGCAGACAAGCTTCGCCAAACCCATCCCGAAGCAATTGCGATTTCACTTCTGTTCTCATTCGCCAACCCGAAAACCGAGAACGCCGTCGCCCGCGCCTTGAAAGAACTCGGCCTGCCGCTCTCCGTCTCGCATCAAATCCTTCCCGAGTTCCGCGAATACGAACGCACCAGCACGGTAGTTGTGAACGCGTATCTGCAGCCGGTGATGCAGCACTATCTGAACAGCCTCGAACGCCGGGCACGAAGCCCGCGGCGATCCGGCGCAGCCCAGTCCCGCATCTTCGTTATGCAGTCGAGCGGAGGAATCACCAGCCTCGCTTCCGCGGCGCGCGAGCCGGTCCGCACCCTGCTTTCCGGCCCCGCCGGCGGGGTAGTCGGAGCCGCGGCCATGGCGCGCCGCAGCGGCGTTGAGCGAATCATCTCCTTCGATATGGGCGGAACTTCCACCGACGTTGCCCTAGTCGATCGCGAGATTCAGGCCGGCAGTCAAGCCGAGATTGCCGGCTTGCCGATGGGTGTGCCCATGCTCGACATTCACACCGTTGGCGCCGGCGGAGGTTCCATCGCCCGCTTCGACGCAGCCGGAGCGCTCCGAGTCGGCCCCGAATCCGCCGGAGCCGATCCCGGTCCCATCTGCTACGGCCACGGCACCCAGCCCACGGTGACCGATGCCAATCTGCTTCTCGGCCGACTCCGGCCGCAACGCTTCCTCGGCGGAGATTTCAGGCTCGACCTTGAACGCACGCGCCGCCTGGTCGTAGAATGGCTCAAGCGGCACGCGGCGAATCTCACGCTGGAGCAGTTCGCTGCCGGAGTGATCCGCGTCGTCAACTCCACCATGGAGAAGGCCATCCGCGTAGTCTCCATCGAGCGCGGCTACGACCCTCGCGAATTCACCCTGCTAGCCTTCGGCGGCGCAGGCGGCCTCCATGCCTGCGAATTGGCAGAGGCGCTGAGCATCCCGCGGGTGATGATCCCCGCTCTGCCGGGCGGGCTCTCCGCCTTTGGCACTCTGGTCAGCGACGTAGTGAAGGACTATTCGCGGACCGTACTCTGGCGAGTTGCGGCGAAACTTCCCGCGGAGCGGCTCGAACAGGAGTTCGCGGCGCTGCGCCGCCGCGCCGAAGCGGCCTTCCAGGAAGAGGACTGGAGCGGCGCCATCAACCACCGACCTAGCGCCGACGTACGCTACCAGGGCCAGGGATACGAACTGAACATCTCGTACACCCGTCACCTGATCCGAGACTTTCGCTATGAGCACCAACGCCGTTACGGCTACAACTATCCCGAACGGGACGTGGAGCTCGTGACCCTGCGCCTGCGGTCAACCATCAAGTCATCCCAAGCAATCGTGGCAGGCAGTAAGATCCACGTGGGCCCGGCCGGCTCCGGCCGGCCAGGCCGAGAAAGACTCGGCAGGGCACCGCTCGACCGTGCTCCCGTCCTTTTCGGCGGCAAAAAACTCGCAGTCGCAATCTACGCCCGCGACTCCCTGCAGCCAGCGAAAAAATATTCCGGCCCGGCTGTCGTCACAGAATATAGCGCCACGACGGTTATGCCTCCGGGCAGGCGCTTCTGGCTGGATAAGTGGGGAAGTTTGTTGATCGAACGAATCTGATTTGAATACCGCCGCGACCGCGTAAGCCCAAATATCAGGCCCGCGCCTCCTGGCCGATGCGAGTGCAGGGCGTGCGATATAGAGTGCACTGCGCGAAGCGGCCCGACGGTCAGCACTCGCCTGGCAGGACCACGACGAAACGAAATTGACCTCGCTTCGTTGAGCCGAAGCCTCTCTGCGCACGAGATCCTTCTCCACCCACTCAACGAAAACCGCCTGGAACTCCACCTGTGTGTACACTCCCTTGTGGATCAGCAAAGTGTTCATGGCATAAACCGTGGCCTCGAAAGCTCGTCTGGTGAAGCCGCTGCCCATTGCTTCCTCAAACAGCATGTGGGTTATTCTTCTCGATCTTCGGTGGGAACCCTGGTTGTGCTCATCAATCACTCTGGGGTTTGTCGCGTCAGCCATAAATCAGTCTAAAGTATTGCTGACGCCCCTCCAGTGGCTCCGGCGGACAAACTAGGTATTAGGCCTGCTCCACCGCTACAATACTCCCCATGAAACCCAGCATCTTTGTCGTCGAAGACGACCCCGACATCTCCCGCCTGGTTCGGCACCATCTGGAAGCGGACGGATTCGCGGTCAAGGTATTCTCCAC